>Ga0184612_10001900_pt1 | contig 10142 bp, 7 predicted proteins | sample PLM3_60_coex_FD_133163 | JGI IMG/M metagenome (GOLD analysis project Ga0184612, IMG submission 133163) | Groundwater sediment microbial communities from an aquifer in East River, Colorado, USA - PLM3_60_coex | ecosystem: Environmental > Terrestrial > Soil > Riparian zone | place: USA: East...
ACTATGTGGCGGGCCTGCGACAGGCGGCCGAACGCGCCGGTATTCCGGTCGCGATCTTCGGGCACGCGGGCGACGGCCACGTGCACGTCAACGCGCTCCCCGACACGACACGGGACGGCTGGCGCGCGGCTCTCGCAGGCTTGTACGAAGACGTTACGGATCTGCTGGTCCGTCTGGGTGGCGTCCCGTCCGGCGAGCACGGCGTCGGTCGCCTGCGCGCGGGGGTGCTGCAGCAATTCTACGGGACGGAAGTGATAGAGTTGTTTCGCGCGGTGAAGCGGGCATACGACCCGCTGACCATCTTGAATCCTGGTGTTATCATTCCCGCGACTGATTGGTCGCCACTGGCCGCGCTGAAAGTCGGTGATGGTGCCGCGGCCATTCCTGAAGACATCGCAGCACGACTTCGCGAAGTGGAGCGCAGCGCCGCATGGGCTACACCGAAACTCCAATTGGCTCGCTGACCCCTGCGGAAGTCTTCCGTGTCCCCCGCATCTCGCTGCTCGCCCGTCCCCAGTTCGTCGAACCGGAGCACCTTCCCGTGAAGTGGCGCGGCGAAGCGAGCGACGGCGAGCGCCTGGCCGAGTACGCCGGCCGGCTGTGCTACATGAGCCAGCACAACCCGATCAACCGCACGACGGCTGAGTACCTCGAGAACATCAAGAAGCAGGGGCACGGCTCGGTCCTGGAGCACGCGGTGTACGTGCTGCTGATCGAAGGAATCTCGCGGTCCTGCTCCCACGAGCTGGTGCGCCACCGCGCTGGGTTCGGCTACTCGCAGATCTCGCAGCGCTACGTGGACGAGTCGCACGCCGCCTTCGTGATGCCACCGGCCGTCGCGGGCGATCCCAAGCTCGAAGCGGAGTGGCAGCAGCAGGTCACCGAAGCGCAGGCCGCCTATGTCCGGTCAGTCGAAGGTCTGATGCAGCGGTACGAGTGGGTCGCAGATAAGGTGCACCGCAGGAAACTGGCGCGAGAGGCAGCCCGCAGCGTGCTGCCCAATGCGACGGAGGTCAAGATCGTGGTCTCGGGGAATGCGCGCGCGTGGCGTACGATGCTCGAGCTGCGCTGCGGCGAGGGTGCCGAGCTGGAGATCCGCCGTATGGCGATCGGCGTCCTGCGGCTCTTGCAGGGCGAAGCGGCCGCGCTGTTCTCCGATTTTGAGATCTATGTCGCCGACGACAAGCAGGAAGCGGCTCGCGTGACGTATCACAAAGTCTGAGAAACGTCGAGCGACACCGTCTAACAACAACGTCTAACGACGACGTCTAACGAAAACGGTTTCGTTAGACGATGGTGCTCGACGATTCTGTTCGACGATTGTCTCTTGCGTAGTTATAGATGTTTTCGTATTCTGTTTTTAGAATGCGAATAGGTCTCGCATACAACGAGAAACCTGACGCGACGCCCGCGTCGGATGCTTACGCAGAATGGGATGACCCGTCCACCATCGACGCGGTCGATCAAGCTCTGAGCTTCTTCGGCAACGTCGTTCGTCTCGAAGCCGACGAATCCTTCCCGCAAAAACTTTCGCTCGCGCGTCCGGACATCGTCTTCAACATGGCCGAGGGACTTCACGGCCCGTGCCGCGAGTCTCACGTCCCGGCGCTGTGCGAGTACCTGAACATCCCGTACACTGGCTCCGATCCGCTCACGCTGGCGCTGACGCTGCACAAAGGACGCACCAAAGAGATCCTCGCGTACCGCGGCGTGCCGACGGCGCCGTTCCGCGTGATCGAGCGCCCATCTGACCTCGACCGGATACCGCTTCCCTTTCCGTTGTTCGTAAAGCCGGTCGCGGAGGGATCTGGCAAAGGCATATTTGTCAATAACTTGTGCTACTCGCCCGCGCAGCTGGCGGAGCGAGTGCCTTTCCTCTTAGAGCGCTACGACCAGCCGGTCCTCGTCGAGACGTATCTCCCCGGACCCGAGTTCACCGTCGCGATACTGGGCAACAACGGTGATGTCCGCTGCTTGCCGATCGTCGGATTCGATTTCGCGACGCTGCCAGCGGGTGCGCCGCCCGTCTACGGGTACGAAGCAAAGTGGATTTGGGACACGCGCGAGCACCCGCTCGAGATCTTCCAGTGTCCGCCGACCGGCGTCTCTGAATCGCTCTGCCGTGAGACTGAGCGCGTCGCGCTCGATGCCTACCGCGCGCTCGGCTGCCGCGACTGGTGCCGCATCGACGTGCGCGTGGATCGCTTCGGCGTACCCAACGTGGTCGAGCTGAATCCGCTTCCCGGGATCATCCCCGACCCCCTGATGAACTCCTGCTTTCCCAAGGCCGCGCGCGTCGCCGGCTTCACCTACGATGAGCTGATCCAGGAGGTCGTCCGGATCGCCTGGAAGCGCATTACCGCACGGACGATCCTAGAGACCGCGGCGGCGGTCAGCGCGTGAAGGTCGTCATCCTCTATGATCCCGGCGCCGACGATTGGACCGCCGAGGATGTCGCCGGGGTGATGCAGGCGGTCGACGCCATCGCCAGGATTTTCGTTTCCTTCAATCATCAGGTGCAGCGCGTTCCTGTCCGCCACGACATGCGGTGGTTCAACTACTGCCGCCGGGCTGATCTCGTCTTCAATCTCTGCGAGGGCGTGCGCGGCGTCGCGCAGTGGGAGGACCACGTCGTCGGCACCCTGGAGCTCGCCGGCATCCCCTACACCGGCTGCGGGCCGTGGACCACGGCAGCCTGCCGCCGCAAAGCGGTCGCCAACACACTCTTGGAGCGCGCCGGGCTGCCGGTGCCGCGCTGGACGATCGCGCAGGGCAAGATCGAAGACGACTTCCCCCTTCCCGCGATCGTGAAACCGGCCGCCGAAGACGCGAGCGCCGGTCTCGATCGCCAGTCGGTCGTGACCGATCGCAAGAGCCTGAAGGCACGCATCGCCGCGATGACGGAGCAGTTCGACGAAGTGTTGGTCCAGCAGTACATCGCCGGCCGCGAGTTCAACGTCGGCATCGTCGCCGATCGGACGCTGCCGGTCGCCGAGATCGACTTCAGCACGATGCCCGATGGCACGTGGCCGATCCTGACGTATGCCGCCAAGTGGCATGTGGGGTCGCCCGAGGATCTGGGCAGCCGGCCGGTGTGCCCGGCGCAGATCTCGCAGCGCTTCGCCGAGCGGTTGTGCCGACTGGCCGAAAGCGCCTGGCGCACGTTGCAGGGGAAGAGCTACGGGCGCGTGGACATCCGGGTGGACGATGCGGGAAAGCCATGGATCCTCGAGGTGAATCCCAACCCCGATCTCACCGACGAAGCCGGCCTGTCGCGCATGGCCAAGGCGGCCGGGTGGGACTACTCGGAACTGATTCACCGCATCGCCGAGGTCGCGTTGCGGGAGGCACAGGGAACGAAGGCCGCGCGTGAGCTGCTCGCTGCGCCCCGTCGGGCGCGCGCACCGCGCACGGCTTGAGCAGCTGACGCGGGGCACGGGTCTCTTCCGCGAGGAAGAGGTCGCCACCGCGCTCGAGCTGCTGGACGAGTCCCTGGACGGCGACGACGACTATCGGTTCGTCGGCGCCTTCGATGCCGATCAGCTGGTGGGCTACGCGTGCTGGGGCGCCACTCCCGGCACAGCCGCCACGAGCGATCTGTACTGGATTGTCGTCGACCGCGGCCGGCAAGGCGCCGGTGTGGGATCACAGTTGCTGGGTGAGGTCGAACGACGGCTGACGGCTGATGGCAGACGGCTGGTCGTTGTGGAGACCAGCTCACGCACCGACTACGCACCCACGCGCGGGTTTTACGAAGCACGCGGCTACACCAGGACCGCGACGATCCCGGGATACTACGCCCCCGGTGACGATCTGGTGGTCTTTACCAAGGACCTGACCTGACGGACACCTGGCAAGAGCTACTCCGAAAGAAAAGCATCGCGTCCCTCGAGGCGCTGGCCGCGCGATTCGGCCCGGAGCACGTCGGGGACATCGAGCGACTCCGGCAGGCCGCGGAGAACTTCGAGTTCCGGATTTCCCCCGCGATGGTGGACCTGATCCAGTCGCCCGGCGACCCCATCTGGCGTCAATACGTGCCCACGGTCCAGGAGCTGGAAGTCCACGACGGCATCGTGGACTCGCTGGACGAAGACGCCAACTCGCCCGTTCCCAACGTCACGCATCGCTATCCCGACCGCGCGCTCTTTCTCGTGTCGCCCGTCTGCGCGTCCTACTGCCGCTTCTGTACGCGCCGGCGCAAAGTGGGCGACCCCGAGAAGATCCCCATGGCGCAGCTGGAGTCGGCGTTTCGCTATCTCGAGGAGCACAAGGAAATCCGCGATGTCATCATGTCGGGCGGCGATCCGCTGCTGCTGTCCGACCGTCGCATCGACGACATCTGCAAGCGCCTGCGGGCGATTCCGCATCTCGAGGTGCTGCGAATCGGGAGTCGAATCCCCTGCCATCTGCCTGAGCGGGTGACGCCGGAGCTGTGCGGCATCCTCAAGCAGTACCATCCGCTGTACATCAACACGCACTTCAATCACCCGGACGAGCTGACCCCCGCCGCGGTGAAGGCGCTGGGCATGCTCGCCGATGCCGGCATCCCCCTCGGCTGCCAGACCGTGCTGCTCAAGGGCGTGAACGACGACCCCGAAGTCATGAAGCTGCTGATGCAGCGCCTGCTCGCCGCCCGGGTGCGGCCGTACTACATCTACATGTGCGACCAGGTGGCGGGCGCGGAGCACTTTCGCACCAGCGTCGAGAAGGGGCTCGAGATCATCAAGGCGCTGCGGGGCTGGACGTCGGGTCTGGCCGTGCCGCATTTCGTGATCGACGCGCCCGGCGGCGGCGGGAAGATTCCGCTGCTGCCCGAATACGTCGTCAAGCTCACCGACAAGGAAATAGTGCTCCGCAACTACGCGGGCAAAACCTACCGCTACAGCCAACCGGTCGAACCCATCCTCGTCGGCTGACGGCGTAGGGGCGCAGCATGCTGCGCCCCTACTTCCCCTACTTGCGCACGTTCCACTCAATTCGCATATTTATGTTCAACAATGCATAAACATACGATGGCCCTGCTGCTGCTGAATCCGCGCACATCCTCAATAGGGAGCGGCGGGGCGCGATAGTGCTAACAAGCCCAGAACCCAGCCAGCCCGCTCCCGCAACGGAGCGGGCTTTTCGTTTGCTCGATCCCTGGCGCGAGCGCGACGCCTGCGGCGTCGGCTTTGTCGCCCGCGCGGATGGCGCGCGCAGCAACGACATCCTGTCGTTGGCCTTGACGGCCGTCGCGCGGCTCGCCCATCGGGGCGCCGCATCGAACGACCGCTCCGGCGACGGTGCCGGTGTCTTGACGCAGATTCCCCATCGCTTGCTGGGCGTCGGACCGGTGGAGCGCGTCGCCCTGGGGATGTTCTTCCTGCCCCAGCAAGGTCACGGTCTCGGCGTCGCGATGGACCTGATCGAAAGCGCCCTCGTGACGCTGGGCATGTCGGTGCTGGGATGGCGCGTCGTACCGGTGGACGCCGGCGTGCTGGGTCCCCTCGCCGCCGCGAATCAGCCGGCCATTCGTCAGGTGTTCATCGGTCCGCCCTCGGGCCCCGCGAACGCGCAGGTGTGGGAGCGGCGCCTCTACCTCGCGCGGCGCGTCATCGAGCGACGGGCGGCGAAGGCGGGACTCGACATTTTCGTCTGCTCGCTCTCGTGCCGCACCATCGTGTACAAGGCGCTGCTGGTCGGCACCGAGCTGCCGGGCTTCTACGCCGATCTGCGATCCCCGCTCTTCGAAACCGGCATCGCAGTGTTCCACCAGCGGTACTCGACCAACACGCTGCCCAGCTGGCCACTCGCGCAGCCGTTCCGGTTGCTGGCTCACAATGGCGAGATCAACACGCTGTGGGGCAATCGCAACGCGATGCTGGCGCGAGAGCCGGCGCTCGCGGCGCCGGCGTGGGAGAAGGATGTCGAGCTGCTGAAACCGGTGATCTGGGCGGAGGGAAGTGACTCAGCGAGCCTGGATAATGCCCTCGAGCTGCTCGTGCGCTCCGGGCGCGATCCGGCCCACGCGCTCATGATGCTGCTGCCGGAAGCGTGGGAGCGCGTTGCCGACATGCCTCCCGTCCTGCGGAGCTTCTACGAGTATCACGCCGGGCTGATGGAGCCATGGGATGGACCGGCCGCTCTCGCATTCACCGATGGCGTGGTCGCCGGGTCGGCGCTCGACCGCAACGGGCTCCGGCCGTGCCGCTACAAGGTGACCCGCGACAACGTCGTGGTCGCGGCGTCGGAAGTCGGTGTGGTCGATCTCGACCCCGCCGACGTCGTGGAGTCCGGACGGCTCGGTCCCGGCGAGCTGCTGGTGGTGGACACGTTGCGCAACGTGGTGCTGCGCAGCGCCGACGCCAAACTCGCAGTGGCACAACGCTTTCCTTATCGCCGCTGGACGGCGCGCGTCGTGCGTCAGCTCCCGACGGAGATCTCGGCGCTTGGGCCGGCGCTGCCCGCGGACGAGCTCACCGCGCGCCAGCACGCGTTCGGATACAGCCACGAGGATCTACGCTACGTCATCACGCCCATGGCCAGCGCGGGCCAGGACGCGATCTGGAGCATGGGCGACGACACGCCGATCGCGCCGCTCTCCCGCGTGCCGCAGAGCGTCTACGCCTACATCCGGCAGCGCTTCGCCCAGGTCACGAATCCCGCGATCGATCCGCTCCGCGAGGAGCTGGTCATGTCGCTCGTCATGTACCTGGGGCGGCGGGGCTCGTTACTCGCCCAGCGGCCCGGCGGCCGAACGCTGCTGCGCATCGAGCATCCGGTTCTGCTGGCGGAGGAAATGGCGGCGCTGCGGCGAGTGGGCGGATCGGAGCTCACGACGCTGAGCGCGGTCTGGGAGGCCGCGGCAGGTCCCGACGAGCTCGCGCGCGCGCTCGAGACGCTCAGTAATGACGCCGTCACCGCGGTGCGACGCGGCGCGACGATCCTGGTGATCAGCGACCGCGACGCGGACAAAACCCGGGCGCCGATCCCCATGTTGCTCGCGGTGGGCGCGGTGCACCAACGCCTCGTGCAGGCGCGACAGCGCGTGCGCGTCGGGCTGGTCGCAGAGGCGGGCGACGCGTGGGACGTGCACCATCTGGCGGCGCTGTTCGGCTATGGCGCAGAGGCGGTGCACCCCTGGCTCGCGCTGCAATGCTTCCGCGACGCCGAGTCATCCGCGTCGAGCTACCGCAGCGCCGCTGAAAAGGGACTGCTCAAGATCCTCTCCAAAATGGGGATTTCGACGCTGCAGTCCTACGCCGGCGCGCAGATCTTCGAAGCCATCGGACTCGGCGCGGAAGTGATGGAGCGCTGCTTCACCGGCACGGCGTCGGTGATCGGCGGCGTCGGCTTCCGAGAGATCGCCGAGGATGTTTTGACCCGGCACCAAAGCTCGGGTGTGCTGCCAGACCACGGACGCATTCGCTACCGCCGCGACGGCGAGGACCACGGCTGGTCGCCACCGCTCGTGCGCGCGCTCCAGCATGCCGAGTACGACGGGTTCGCGGCTGGGGTGCGCGGTCGAGCACCGGCCGGTCCCCGCGACCTGCTGGATTTTCGCGCACAAACTCCCGTGCCGCTCGACGAAGTCGAGCCGGCGGAAGAGATCCGGCGGCGATTCATCTCCAGCGCGATGTCGCTGGGCGCGTTGTCGCCCGAGGCGCACGCGACGCTCGCGATCGCGATGAACCGGATGAACGCGCGATCAAATTCGGGCGAGGGTGGCGAGGACCCGGCCACCTACGCGACGCGCGACGACGGCGACCGCGCGGACAACCGGATCAAACAGGTCGCATCAGGCCGGTTCGGCGTCACGGCCGCCTACCTCGTCCGAGCCGACGAGCTCGAGATCAAGATCGCGCAAGGGTCCAAGCCCGGTGAAGGCGGTCAGCTACCCGGCCACAAAGTCACCGACCTGATCGCCCGGCTCCGGCATGCAGTCGTCGGGATTCCGCTGATTTCGCCGCCGCCACATCACGACATCTATTCGATCGAAGATCTCGCGCAGCTGATTCACGACCTCAAACAGGTCAATCCGGCCGCGCGGGTGGGCGTGAAGCTCGTCGCGGAAGCGGGCGTCGGCACCGTCGCCGCGGGCGTGGCGAAAGCGTACGCCGACTACGTCCTCATCTCCGGCCACAACGGGGGGACGGGCGCCTCTCCGCTGTCGTCGATCAAGCACGCCGGATCGCCCTGGGAAGTGGGGCTGGCGGAGACGCAGGCGATTCTGATGCGCAACAAGCTGCGCGAGCGCATCGAGGTTCGTACGGACGGCGGGCTGCGCACCGGTCGCGACGTGGTGATCGCGGCGCTGCTGGGAGCCGAGTCGTTCGGATTCGGGACGGCCACCGTGGTCGCGCTCGGCTGTGCGATGGCGCGCCAGTGTCACCTGAACACGTGCCCGACCGGCATCGCGACCCAGCGGCCCGAGCTTCGCGCCAAGTTTCGCGGCACGCCGGAGCAGGTTATCGCCTATTTCACGTACATCGCCGAAGACGTACGCCGGATCATGGCATCACTCGGCGCGCGGCGCTTGGATGATCTCATCGGACACGTGGAGCTGCTGCAACGCATCGAGCGGCCGGAGACGCCGCGTGCGCAGTCGCTCGATCTGTCGCTGCTGCTGGCGGCGCCCGCGAATCGCTCAGCGCCGCGCCGGCGCCTGGTGCAACGCAATGTCCGCCCGGGCATCGTGTCACTCGACGCGGAAATCCTGAAGCACAACGGATCGGCACCTCGGGTCTTCACGATCGGGAACCATCACCTGACCGTCGGCGCGCGCATCGCGGGCGATCTGGCGCGAGCGCATGGCGGCGCGGGTCCGGGACAGCCGCTGCGGCTGCGGTTCCGCGGCAGCGCCGGCCAGAGCTTCGGCGCGTTCACGCTCCCCCGCATGCATCTGCAGCTCGAGGGTGAGGCGAACGACCACGTCGGCAAGGGGTTGTGCGGCGGCGAGATCGTCATCCGGCCATTTCGCACGGCCGCTTATGCCAGCGGCGCACATGTGTTGCTTGGCAACACGGCGCTGTATGGCGCGACCTCAGGCCGGCTCTTCGCGGCCGGGAGCGCGGGTGACCGGTTTGCCGTGCGGAATTCCGGCGCTGTCGCGGTAGTCGAAGGCGCCGGCGACCATTGTTGCGAGTACATGACCGGTGGCGTGGTCGTCGTCCTGGGTCCGGTCGGCAGGAACTTCGCCGCGGGGATGTCGAACGGCATCGCCTACGTCCTCGACGAACGCGGAGTGCTCGAATCGCACTGCAACCTGGACATGGTGGCGGTCGCCGGCCTCAATACGATGGACGAACGCGTGCTGCGCAAGCTCATCCAACAGCACTTCCACAAGACCGGTAGCGCCCGCGCCCGCATGATCCTCGGGCAATGGGAGGCGTACCGCTCGCTCTTTCGAAAGGTCGCACCGCCCGCGGCGGCGGCGATCGAACCTGTGGTCCACCTCCAATCGACTGGGAGCCAAGCATGAAGCTCATCACGACGATCGTGCGCCCCGACCGCCTCCCCGAGGTCAAGGCGGCGCTGTTCCGCGCCGGGATCACCGGCATAACGCTGAGCCGCGTCAGCGGGCACGGGGGTGAGCACGAGCGGTTCGAGCAATATCGAGGTACGGCGCTCGTCATGGAGTTCCATGAGAAAGTGAAGATCGAGATGGTGTGCTCCGAGCCGTTCGTCGAACCTTGCGTCCAGGCCATTCTCTCGGCGGCCCGCACCGGTGAGGTGGGCGACGGGAAGATCTTCGTGCAGCCGATCGAACGAGTGATTCGCATCCGCACGGGCGAGGCGGACAACGCCGCCCTCACCGCGGTCAACGCCGACGCGGTCCAACGCGCAGCCATCAACGCCGCAGGCATGGGAGGTGCTGCATGACGCAGACCGCCACTCTTTCCGCTGGTGATACCGGCTGGGTCCTCACCTCGAGCGCGCTCGTGCTCCTGATGACCGTGGGCCTGGCGTTCTTTTACGGCGGCCTGGTGCGTCCCAAGAACGCGCTCAACACGATGATGATGAGCGTCGTCGCGCTCGGAGTGATCGGCGTCCAGTGGATGCTGGTCGGGTATTCGATCGCGTTCGGTCCCGGCAACTCATGGGTGGGCGGTCTCGCGTGGTTCGGCCTGAACAACGTCGGGCTCGAGCCCAATCCGACGTAC
>Ga0184612_10001901_pt1 | contig 10139 bp, 7 predicted proteins | sample PLM3_60_coex_FD_133163 | JGI IMG/M metagenome (GOLD analysis project Ga0184612, IMG submission 133163) | Groundwater sediment microbial communities from an aquifer in East River, Colorado, USA - PLM3_60_coex | ecosystem: Environmental > Terrestrial > Soil > Riparian zone | place: USA: East...
CCGGGAAACCTGGGGTACCCGCTGTTCCGAACTTCGGTCGGGAAGGTCGGCCTGATCATCTGCTACGACCGGCACTTCCCCGAAGTCGGCCGTCAGGTGGGGCTGAAGGGCGCGGAGCTCGTGTTCAACCCCTCGGCCACGGTCGAGTCGCTCTCCAAGTATCTGTGGCAGCTGGAGCAGCCGGCGCACGCGGTGGCCAATGGGTACTGGATCGCCGCCATCAACCGGGTAGGGGTGGAGGCGCCGCTGTCCACCGCGAAGTTCTACGGGTCGTCCTATTTCTGCAATCCCAGGGGGCAGATCATCGCGCAGGCGTCGGACTCCGAGGACGAGGTGCTCGTCGCCGACCTGAACCTGGACATGAACCGCGAGGTCCGCGACACCTGGCAGTTCCTCAGGGACCGGCGGCCCGAGACCTACGGCGAGCTCACGGAGCTGCTGCCGTGAGCGCATCGGGCGCATCCGGCGCGCCGGGCGACGGGGGCGCCGCGGAGCTCCTGGCGAGGCACCGCCAGGTCCTGCCCGAGTGGATCGCGCTCTACTACAAGGAGCCCATCGAGCTGGTCCGGGCCGAGGGGACCAGCGTGTGGGACGGAGCCGGCAACGAGTACCTCGACTTCTTCGGCGGCATCGTGACCACGATCTCCGGCCATGTGGTGGAACAGCTCGTCCAGGCGCTGACCGAGCAGGCCGAGAAGATCGCCCACACCTCCACCCTGTACCTGATCCGGCCCATGGTTGAGCTGGCCGAGCGCCTCACCAAGCTCGCGCCGATCGATTCGCCGTCGGGGGTGAAGGCGTTCTTCGTTGGCTCGGGGACCGAAGCCATCGAGGCCGCGTTGCTCTTCGCCACCAGCTGGCGCCGGTCGAACGAGATCATCGCGCTTCGCAACTCCTACCACGGCCGTTCGTTCGGAGCCGTCGGCATCACCGGCAACAAAGGGTGGTCGGCCACGTCGTTCTCACCGCTCAACGTGTCGTACGCGTTGGCCCCGTACTGCTACCGCTGCCCCTTGGGGTTGACCTACCCTGACTGCGGGGTCGCCTGCGCCGAGGACCTCCGCAATGTGATCGAGACCACCACGACCGGCGAGCCGGCGGCCATGATCGCCGAGCCGATCCAAGGGGTCGGAGGGTTCGTCACCCCGCCGCCCGAGTACTTCCAGATCGCCAAGGGCATCCTCGACGAGTTCGGCATCCCGTTCATCGCCGACGAGGTGCAGACAGGGTTCGGCCGGACCGGCGAGGCCTACTGGGGGATCGAGAGCTACGGCGTCCAGGCCGACGCCATGGTGTGCGCCAAGGGGCTGGGGAACGGGATGGCCATCGGGGCGGTGGTGAGTCGTGCCGACATGATGGATTCGCTCCGAGCCAACTCCATCTCCACCTTCGGCGGCAATCCACTGGCCTCCACCTATGCGCTGGCGAACCTGGACTACATCGAGGAGAACGAGCTGCAGCACAACGCCCAGCGGGTGGGCAAGTACCTGTTCGACGGGCTGAAGGAGCTGGAGGACCGATACGACGTGGTGGGGGAGGTCAGGGGCAAGGGCCTGATGATCGGCGTGGAGATGGTGAAGGACGGCGAGACCAAGGAACCGCATCCCGATGGTGCGGTCCAGGTCCTGGAGGCGTGCAAGGAGCAGGGCCTGCTGATCGGCAAGGGCGGCCTGTACGGCAACACGCTCCGTCTGGCGCCCCCGCTCATCGTCACCGAGGAGGACGCGGCCCGGGCCATCGAGACCCTCGACGTGGCGTTCGGTCGAGTCCAGGGAGGCGTGTCGTGAGGACGGTCATCAAGAACGGCACGGTCGTCACGGCCACGGAGACGGCGCGGGCCGACGTCGTGATCGAGGGCGACCGGGTCGCCGCCATCGGCCTCGACATGGCCGTTCAGGCCGACAAGGTCATCGATGCCACCGACCGATACGTGATGCCCGGCGGTGTGGACCCCCACACGCACTTCGACCTTCCGTTCGGCGGATCGTTCTGTTCGGACGACTTCGGGACGGGGACCCGGGCCGCCGCCTTCGGAGGGACCACCACCGTGGTCGACTTCGCGCTCCAGGGTACGGGCGAGGGTCTCCGCAAGGGCCTCGACACCTGGCACGAGAAGGCGCAGAAGGCCTGTACCGACTTCGGGTTCCACATGATCGTCAAGGAGGTCAACGATCAGGTCCTCCAGGAGATGGACGAGCTGGTCGGCGAAGGGGTCACCTCGTTCAAGCTGTTCATGGCGTACCCCGGAGTGTTCATGCTGGACGACGCGTCCATCTTCCGGGTCATGCAGCGGGCCGCGGACAGCGGCGCCCTGATCATGATGCATGCGGAGAACGGTGGCCCCATCGACGTGCTGGTCAAGAAGTACGTCGCCGAGGGGAAGACCGAGCCGAAGTATCACGGCATGTCCCGCCCCGCCGCGATGGAAGGGGAGGCGGTCCACCGCGTGTTCAAGCTGGCCGAGCTGGCCGGCACACCCGCGTACGTCGTGCACCTGACCTCCCGCGACGCCCTGAACGCGGTGCGCGAGGCCCGCGATCGGGGCCTGCCGGCCTACGCTGAGACGTGTCCTCAGTACCTGTATCTCTCCTCCGACGACATGGCCCGGCCCGGGTTCGAGGGCGCCAAGTTCGTCTGCTCTCCTCCCTTGCGCCCCAAGGATCACCAGGAGGAGCTGTGGGCCGGCCTCAAGCAGGACGATCTCCAGATCGTGGCCACCGACCATGCGCCCTTCAACTACCAGGGCCAGAAGGAGCTGGGCAAGGACGACTTCTCGAAGATCCCGAACGGGCTGCCGAGCGTGGAGGACCGGTACACGCTGATCTTCCAGGGGGTCCACGACGGGCGGATCGGCCTGAACCGGTTCGTGCAGCTGGTGGCGACGGCGCCGGCCAAGATGTTCGGGCTGTACCCTCAGAAGGGCACCATCGCGCCGGGCTCGGACGCCGACATCGTCGTGTTCGACCCCAACTACGAGCGGGTCCTGTCCGCGACGACACACCACATGAACGTCGACTACTCCTGTTTCGAGGGCATGAAGGTGAAGGGGCTACCCCAGATCGTCCTGCAGCGGGGTGCGGTCCTGGTCGAGGATGGCGAGTTCCACGCGAAGGAGGGCCAAGGGACGTTCATCCCTCGCACCCGGATGGCATTCTGATTCCACGTCGAATCCAACGAAGGAGCTGGTGGGCATGAGCGCCGAGCGAGTGCCGGCACTGATCGGTGGGCGGTTCCAGGAGTCGGGGTCCGACGAGGTCGACCCGATCTACGACCCGGCGACCGGCGAGACCATCGCGCTGCTCCCGTATTCCACACCCGAGGAGATCGACCGGGCCGTGCGGGCCGCCTCGGAGGCCTTCCCCGCCTGGGCCGACACGCCCGTCCCGGATCGGGCCCAGGTGATGTTCCGGTTCAAGGCCCTGCTCGAGGACCTGTTCGAGGAGCTGTCCCGGTTGGTCACCCACGAGAACGGCAAGACCCTTGCGGAGGCCCGGGGCGAGGTCCGTAGGGCCATCGAAGTCGTGGAGCTGGCTTGCGGCGCGCCGACGCTGATGATGGGCACGAACCTGGACCAGATCGCCGACGGTATCGACGAGGAGCTCGTCCGGTTCCCGGTGGGGGTGGTGGCCGGTATCACACCGTTCAACTTCCCGAACATGGTGCCGCTGTGGATGATCCCGCTGGCGGTCGCGTGCGGCAACACGTTCGTGCACAAGCCATCGCAGCGGACGCCGCTCTCCGCCATCAGGATCGCCGAGCTCCTGACCGAGGCCGGACTGCCCGACGGCGTGTTCAACGTGGTCCACGGGGCGAAGGACTCCGTCGACGCGCTCCTCACCCATCCCGATGTGGCCGCCGTCTCCTTCGTGGGCTCAGCCGGCGTGGCCGCGTACATCTACGCGACCGGCGCGGCGAACGGCAAGCGAGTCCAGGCGCTCGGCGGGGCCAAGAATCACCTGCTGGTCATGGACGATGCCGACCTGGACAAGACGGTCACGGCGCTGCTGTCATCCGCGTTCGGGAACGCGGGGCAGCGCTGCCTGGCCGGAAGCGTGGCCGTGGGCGTGGGCTCGCTGGGCGATGCGCTGGTCCAGGAGCTCTCGGACCAGGCCGGCCGGCTGAAGGTGGGACCGGGCATGGAGCCGGCTACCGACATGGGACCGGTGATCCGGGAAGAGCGAAGGAAGGAGTTGATCGGGTACATCGAACAGGGAGAGGAGGTCGGCGCGACCCTGGTCTCCGACGGCCGGGGCGTCGGGCCGTCCGATGGATTCTTCCTGGGCCCGACGATCTTCGACCGCGTGACGCCGGACATGGCCCTGTGGCGGGACGAGATGTTCGGGCCGGTGCTCTCGGTGGTCCGGGCCTCGGACATCGACGAGGCCCTGGATATCCTGAACGCCAGCTCGTACGGCAACGCCGCGTCGATCTTCACCACGTCGGGGGCGAACGCGCGCGCGTTCAAGCGCCGCGCCGAGGCCGGGATGCTCGGCGTGAACGTCGGTGTGGCGGCCCCGATGGCGTTCTTCCCGTTCACAGGGTGGAAGAACTCGTTCTTCGGGGACCTACATGCCACGGGCAAGGACGGCATCCGGTTCTACACGCGCCACAAGGTCGTCACGTCGCGCTGGTGGCTCCCGGAGAAGCTGGACCACTCGAAGCCCGAGGGCCGGGGTCACTAGCGGACCTGTCATGGATTGGTGGGGTTGGGCGACCTTCGGTTTCGTCGCGACCGTCGTCCTGACGGGCATCATGGTGGCCGCCCAGCTCGCCGGCCTCTCGCGCATGGATCTACCGATGATGCTCGGAACGATCTTCGTAGAGAGCCCCGACCTCGCGCGGGTGATCGGGTTCCTCGTCCACCTCATCAACGGCCAGGTCTTCGCGCTCATGTATGCGGCGGCATTCGCCTTGATCGGGAAGGCGACGTGGTGGCTCGGCGCATCGTTCGGACTCGTACACGGCCTCGCCGCCCTCATGGTGATCATCCCGCTCCTGCCCGGCATCCATCCACGGATGGCCTCGGTGAGGAGCGGCCCCGATCTTCGGGACACCCTCGAGCCGCCGGGCCCGCTCGCCTTGAACTACGGCACACAGACTCCGGTCTTCACGCTGATCGCGCACGTCGTCTACGGCACCCTCCTCGGGTCCTTCCTCAGGCCCTAGGAGTTGGGGATGGCGGACCCTGTTCCTCCTTCGCCCTGAGCGACGGCCGCCCGGAGCGACAGGGCGGCCTGGATCAAGGCGGCGTGGGTGAGTCCCTGAGGGAAATTGCCAAGGTGTTCGCCGGTCGCGGGATCCATCTCCTCCGCGAACAACCCGAGGTCGTTCGCATGCACGAGGAGGCCCTCGAAAACCCTTTCAGCCTCGTCCATCCTGCCCAGTCGAGCCAAAGCATCGACGAGCCAGAACGAGCAGGCTAGAAAAGCTCCCTCCGTCCCTGCCTCACTTTCGCTGGGCGGGTATCGATAGACGAAGGGCCCGGTCCCGAGCTCCGCACGGATCGCGGAGACCGTCCCGCTCAGTCGGCGTGACCCCGGCTCCTCGAAACCGAGTGCGGGCAGGAGCAGGAGCGCGGCGTCGAGGTCGTGCGCGCCGTACGAACGTACGTAGGAGCCGCGCTGTGGATCGAAGCCCCGCGCACGCACGTCGGCTGCCAACGCGTCGCGTTCGCTTTGCCACCGCTCGACGCGGTGCCGGCGAGTGCGGTGCGTTCCCCCGATCCGGACCGCCCGGTCCAGCGCCAGCCAGCCCATGAGCTTGGAGTGGACGTAGTGCCGTTCCTCGCCCCGCACCTCCCACATGCTCGCGTCCGGCCGCCGCCAGGTCTCGGTGACGAAGTCGGCGAGGCCGGACATTCCTCTCCACGTCTCCGCGTGGAGTCGGAGACCCGACCGGACCATGCCCCAAGCGGCATCGAGGACCCAGCCGTACACGTCGAGTTGGTGCTGGTGCGAGGCGGCGTTCCCCACGCGGACCGGTCGACTTCCTCGGTATCCCGCGGCTTCGGGGATCTCTCGCTCCGCGGGCCCGGGGTTGCCATCCAGCGTGTACAGCACGTGGAGGCGAGGACGCGTCAGCCTGCTTGCATGCAGAAGCCAGGCGATGAACGAGCGAGCTTCCTCGGGCTTCCCAAGGGAGAGGAAGGCGGACAATCCGATGCTCGCGTCCCGCGGCCAGGAGAACCGGTAGTCCCAGTTGCTCGAGCCGCCGATCGTTTCGGGAAGGGACGTCGTAGCTGCCGCCACCGGGGCACCCGATGGCGCATACGTGAGGAGCCGGAGCGTGATCAGGCTCCGAAGTACTTCGCGATCCTGCGGCCCCTGATAGCGAACCCCTCGACACCACTCTCGCCACCAGTTGTCCGTCGCCTCGAGCGCCCGTAGAGCGCTTTCCGAGCTGATGTGGATGATCGGTTCGCGATCGGCCAACGTCAGGACGAACGTCAGCGGCGTCGCTGGGTCGAGGGGCACATCGATCTCCTCGCTCGGAACGAGCGGGAAGTCCGGTTCGACGAGGAGCCCGAGGACGAGCGGTCCCCAAGAGCACACGAGGAGGTTCGACCGCCGCTCCGTCCGCGGCGTGGCCCCCGGGAATCCTCTCCGCGGGTCGAAGCGGATCCGTGCGACGGTTGGTGCGCCTCGCGTTTCGAGCCGTCTGACCAGTACGAGCTGGGGGATGAGCGAGCTCGAGACGTCGAGGACCATCCCCTCGGTCAACCGGACCTCCGAGGATCCCGTCCGCCACGTCGTTTCCAGCACGGCAGAACGGTCGCGATAGCGCCGGACGGTCTCCCGGACGCCGTCGACGCGGATGGAGAAGGAGCCGGCGCGCTCGCCTCCAACCAGACGTCCGAACACGGGATCCGAGTCGAATCGGGGGACGCACAACCAGTCGATGGAGCCTTGGGAGGAGCAGAGTGCAGCCGTGCGGCCGTCTCCGATGAGGCCGTAGTCTCCGATCGCGGGCTCAGGCACCGCCGGGACCTGGCGGCCTGAGGAAGCCTCCCGTCGGGTGTGGAAGGGACAGCACGACGCCCTCCCACGGGTCCAGCCGGAGCTGGTCGTCGATCCGATCGCCTGCCCGACCCGGATCGGTCCCCATGACCACCTTCCCCTCGTCCGCCGTTTCCATCGAAGCCGCTTCATCCGAGAGGTTCAACGCGACCACGTGCCGGTCGCCTCGCTGCCAGGCCCAGGTCCCGGTCGGGGAGGGGAGCCGCCGGTAGTTCCCCAGACGGAGATCCATTGTCGTTCTGCGAAGCTCGATGAGGCCGCGGCACAGGCTGAGGACGGAGCCGGGGTCGTCTCGCTGGGCCTCCACGTTTGGCAGGGCCGGCCCGAAGGGGAGCCAGGGCCGGACACGGGGCCGGGTGAAGCCCGCGCCCTCCTCCGCCGTCCAGGGCATGGGGGTCCTGCACATGTCGCGGCCCGGATTCGCCGGCCACCCCCGGACCCCGACGCTGTCGCGGAGGTCCTCACGAGCGACGGCCACGTTGGGCAGGCCGAGCTCATCGCCGTAGTACAAGAACGGTGTGCCGTGAAGGCCAAGGAGGAGCATCAAGGCGCAGCGCACCTTCCGCTCGTCGCCGTCGCACCACCTCGACGCCAGCCGCGCGACGTCGTGGTTGGATGCCATCCACGCCGGCCAACCCAGGTTGGCCAGGTGCCTCTCCGTCTCCTCCACGATCGGCGCCATCTCGGACTCATCGAGGGGGCTGAACACGAAAGCAACGTTGAACGCGAGGTGCAGCTCGTCGTCCTCTCTCCCGTGGTACGCCGCCAGCTCGGCCAGGTTGGGTGCCCACGTCTCGCCGACCAGGACGCGACGGGGCTCGTATGTGTCCGCGATCCGCCGCCAGCGGCGGAGGACGTCGTGGACCTCCGGACGGTTCATGTTGTAGACCTGCGGCTGACCGAGCGCTGACAACCACGGGGGGTCGTTCGCGGTGGCCCGGGGGTTGTCCCGCAGCTTCCAGTCCTTGACGATGCCGTGGGCCACGTCGATGCGGAACCCGGCCACCCCGCGGTCGAACCAGAACCGGAGGATGTCGTCGAACTCGGTCCGCACGTCCTCGTTCCACCAGTTCAGGTCGGGCTGCTCGGGAAGGAAGTTGTGGAGGTAGAACTGGCCGGTCCGCTCGTCCAGCGTCCACGCCGGACCGCCGAAGACGCTCACCCAGTTGTTGGGGGGCGAGCCATCCGGCTTGGGGTCGGCCCACACGTACCAGTCCCGATGAGCCGATGACCGGCTCGACACCGCATCGACGAACCACGGGTGCTGATCGCTCGTGTGGTTGGGCACGATGTCGAGCAGCACCCGGATGTCCCGGTGCCCGGCCTCGGCGATGAGCCGGTCGAGGTCTTCGATCGTCCCCAGCTCCGGATGCACCGACCGGTAGTCGGAGACGTCGTACCCCCAGTCGCGGTCGGGGGAGGCGGTGATCGGGTTCAACCAGATGCCGGCCACCCCCAACCATGCAAGGTAGTCGAGCCGGACGACGATCCCTCGCAGGTCGCCGATGCCGTCGCCATTCGAGTCGGCGAAGGACCGCGGGTAGATCTGGTACAGCACGCCCTCTCGCCACCAGGAGGAATTCGGAGGTTGGGCGCTCACGGCAGGGCATCCTACCGATTGCCTCCTCACTGCCTGCCGGGGATCGGGCTGGTTGCTTGAGCCCCCGCCCGGGCCCGCCGATAAGGGCTGGGTGCCGACCCAGCCACGCTCAGTCGTCTTGCGGGCGATCCAGCCCATCCGCCGCGTCCGCCGCCTCACCCTGACCGGCGCGGGGCTGCTGCTCCTCCTCTCCCTCATCGCCGAGCCGGCCGGCGCCCGAGACCTCGAGGGGGCGCGGGGCAGGCTGGCCTCGGTGGAGCGGCAGATCGAGCGGCAGCAAGCGGCCATCGGCCAGCAGCACGAGCGGCTCGACGCGATGGCCGGGGACCTGGCCCGGACCCAGGCGGCTCTCCAGGAAACGCAGGCCCAGCTCGGCGCGAGCCAGCAGCGGCTGGCCGACGCGACGGCGAGGTACGAAGCTTCAAGCGATCTCCTGCAGGGGGTAACCCGGACCGCCTACCAGCAGGGCCCTCTCGCCCCGGTGGAAGCGCTTCTCGCGGCGACCTCGCTTACCGACCTGGTGGATCGGTACCAGTACCTGAACAGCATCCAGGTGGCGAACGCGGAGGTCGCGGACGGCGTGGCCGATGAGGCGGCCGAGCTGTCGGCCGCGACGCGAGAGCTGGATACCCTGGCGTCGAGGCAGATCGCTCAGTCGATTCAGCTCCAGGCTCACAACGCCGCCCTGCGGGTTGCCCTCCTCGAGCAGCAGCGGCAGCTCGCGCAGCTGAACGCTCAGCGGAGGAAAGCTGCCCAGCTCGTACAGCGCCTATCGCTCCGAGTGGATCCGGCGATCACCGGGGCGGGGACGACGTTCGGGAACTGGGCGTCGTTGCTCCTGTCCGAGCTCGGAGCACCCCAGTGTCGGGACAACCTGACGGTCCTCGTGGCCTGGCAGGTCGCCGAGGGCACCGCGGCCGCCCACAACCCGTTGGCGACCACGCATTACATGCCGGGCTCGACGTCGTTCAACTCCGTCGGCGTTCGCAACTTCTCCTCAGTCGATGTGGGCCTTCAGGCCACCATGGAGACCTTGCGGCTCCCCGTGCCCAGCTACGGGTACCGGGCCATCCTGGGCAACCTGGCGAACTGCGCGCCCGCCAAGACCACGGCCATGACCATCAACGCGTCGTCGTGGTGTCGGGGGTGCGCTGGCGGCCTCTACGTGTTGAACGTCCTGCCGCTGGTCCAGGCGGACTTCGCCACCTTCTCCAGCCGCTGACTCAGCGCTCGGTGAGCTCAGCCGGGACGACCGGTACGGACAGGATCCGCCCGTCGCGGAACACGCGGACCTGAACCTGCCGCCCGATCACGTTGTCCATCACGATCCGCTGGAGGTCACCGCTCTCCTTCACGGGCTTCCCATCCACGTCGAGGATGAGGTCCTCCGGACGGATGCCGGCGGCAGCCGCCGGGCTTCCCGGGACGACCTGAACCACCTCCACGCCCTGCTGGCGTCCGACCTCACTGACCACCTTCGGTGGGAGGGGGCGGCCGCCGCCGGCGATCCCCAAGTACGCCCG
>Ga0184612_10001902_pt1 | contig 10139 bp, 10 predicted proteins | sample PLM3_60_coex_FD_133163 | JGI IMG/M metagenome (GOLD analysis project Ga0184612, IMG submission 133163) | Groundwater sediment microbial communities from an aquifer in East River, Colorado, USA - PLM3_60_coex | ecosystem: Environmental > Terrestrial > Soil > Riparian zone | place: USA: East...
CCCTCAGGGACGGCGAGCGATACGGCATCGACGTGTCCGCTCATCAGGGCACCATCGACTGGGAGCGTGTGGCCCGCGACGACATCACGTTCGCCTACATCAAGGCCACCGAGGGCCGGGACTTCACCGATCGACGCTTCGAGGAGAACTGGCGTGGGGCGGGTGAGGCGGGATTGGATCGCGGGGCCTATCACTTCTTCACGCTGTGCACCCCCGGCGCCGATCAGGCTCGGCATTTCCTCGACGTCGCTCCTCCCCAGAGCGGCGCTCTGGCGCCGGCGGTCGACCTCGAGCTCGCCGGCAACTGCGGCGCTCGGCCTGGCACGACGGAGATCTACGCCCAGCTCGACGACTTCCTTAAGGTAGTCGAGGAAGCCTGGGGGCGGGAGGTCGTCGTCTACGTGGGAGATGACTTCGAGCGCGCGTATCCGGTGCGCCACCGGCTGGACCGTCCGCTCTGGCTTCGCCGGTTCCTTCTCCGACCGGGCAGCGACGGATGGCTGATGTGGCAGCTGCATGGCTACGCCCACGTCGACGGGATCGCTGGTGGCGTGGACCTCGATGTGATGCGAGGCTTGTCCTGACCCGAGGATTACGAACCCAGAGCTCGTGTTGGCCTCGAGGTCGGGAAGGAGCGAGACTCATCGCGTGGGCACAAGGGAAGGTGCTGTAAAGGAACGGAGGCGCCTCCGTATCGGAGTGCCTCTCAGCGCTGCCTTGCTGGTCGCATGCGTGGTCCTCGGTGTCGGAGCATGGCTCGCCGCGCGCGCCGTTTCCAACGCCATCTGCGGTTCGTACAACTTCATCTCCAACGACTTCTGTGACGAGTGGCACTCCGACACACCACCGGTTGGCGCAGTGCCGGTTCCACCTGATTGGCGGATCAGATGGGAGACGCTCGACTGCGGCAGCGGTGGATGCGGGAGCAGGCTGTATGTCCTTTCGCCCAAGCCAAGCTCCGACGGTAGCGTAGCCACCTATCTCCGCAATATCCAGGCGCTCGGCTGGCGGATCGACGCTCACGCGGAAGCACTCCGGGGTGACCTTCATCTGGACGTGGAGCCTGCTTCCGAACGTGTCGTGGCTCGCCTGACACCCAGAAGATTGGCGGTGGAGGAGTTCGTCTTCGTCGCCCTCGCGATCTGCGGCGAGGGCACCGTCTGCGACGTGGAGTAGCCCGGCTCGCGCGGGTGGCAGAAGATCGTAGATTCGCTCAGCGGAGCAGGCGCTCGAGCTCGGGCATCGTCCGAACGCGAGCACGCTACCCACCCGGGCCGACCTGTCGCAGAACTCGTCGTCAAAAGCGCACGTCGGGAAGCGCTGACGAAAGCGCATCCGAGGACAACAGACGGTTCAGGCTGCCCGAGAGCTCTTCGGCTCGATGAACGAGTGGCCCAAGCGTGTCCAGGCAACGGATCAATGTCAGCTCCGTGATCTTCTCGTCTCCTGCGCAGCTCTCCACGGCGCGCTGTTGGCTGACTTGGTTGTCCAGCCACGCCTCAAACGTCGTGCCCCACTCCCTGAGGGTTATCCGTGGTATGTCGAGTAGGTGCTGCTCGCTCGCAGACTGTACTGCACGTTTCCACGCGACGAAGCGGCGCTCCAATTCGGCGAGCAGGCGGAAGGCGTCGGAAAGCGTGCTCGGATCGTCGTACAGCTGCTGGTACTTGGCCAATACTGCTGCGTACTGTTTCTCGGCCCGTGCCAGCCGCACGAGCGCTGATGGAGACGCCTGGCTGGACGGTAGCACCGTCGGGGATCCGTCTGGCGAGGGAGTTTGACGGGAGGCGGTCTCCGTGCAGGCTGCCGCGCTGAAGAGTGTCACGGCCACGCTCGTGATGAGCAGGTATCGCTGCACGGCTGAGACCTTTCGCTAGCGTGAGACCAGGTATCGGCACGAAGCGGCGGCGACCAAAGCCATCGGAAGGCGCGGCCAGTCCGACGGGAAACGAGCAGCGAACCCGAGTTCGCCGACACGTCGCATAGCCACGGGTATGTTGCGTTACCGAACCGGCCAGGACGCGAATAACCGCTCTTGTGCGCGATAGGCGGCGGAGCTTGCCAGCATCAGCGCGAGATCGGACAGTGTGACGCTACCCGCCGGGGACGAGCCTCAACGACCTGGCCCGTCTCGCAAGGAAGCCTGAGGTTGTCGTTGAAGGGAAAGCTCCTCAGCGACCCCCACCTTCGAAGAGTTGTGCTGCGCTCCCCCGCGCAGCGCGCGGCTGTGACCAGCCACTTTGCTTGTCGGCCACAGCCGAAGCTCCGGCCGAAACCGCTCCTGCGGAGATTTCGTTGGTGTTTTCGTTGGTGTGACAAGAACGGAAGCGACGCAACGGAAAGCCGACGGAAGCATTTTCGCAGGCTAAAGGCCCATTTTCTGGAGCGGACGACGGGATTCGAACCCGCGACCCCCACCTTGGCAAGGTGGCTCAGGCACGCACGGTATCGCCGCTCGCACACGGAAACCCCTGCTCAGGGGCCACACGGGTATCAGTCCGTATCAGGCCGTGCTAATCCTCTTGCGGCACGGTTGTGGCACGTCTGCGGCGTCGACGAGGAGGGGGGCGTCCGCATTGGATGAGGAGCAGGAATGGAAGCTCTGGCGGACCTGGTTGGGTGAGGAGCCGAAGAACCCGTCGATCTCCGAGGACGTCGTCTCCATGTATGCCCCGAGGGCGATCTGGTGGGGTTTCAACGCGATCTACGGGAAGGCACCTGAGGAAGCCAGGAAGAACGCGACGTTCCAGCAGTGGATCGCCTCGAACTACTTCAGGAGCCAGGCGCTTGGCATCCGTCGCCAGACGGATCTCCGAACGGATGTGATCTCATTGGCAGCGCTCATCAAGCGCGTGGCGGAAGCGCCCCAGGTGCTATCACGGGAGCGATTCAGCGACGCACATGGTCTTGACGAGTATGCCGATCAGGACTTCGACGATGTCATCGGCGTTGCGGGATTGGATCACATCGCATCCGCGACTCCGCTTGACGACCTGAAGCGACTGCGCGATGGGACGGAGTCGGTTCGAACCTGGGTAACGAAGGAAGTCGCTCACTACGATCCGAACAAGGGCACGTTCGAGGTCGACCTAACCTTTGGCGACCTTCACTCGGCTGTCGATCTTGTCGGGGAGCTATTCCAGAAGTACAACTCGCTCATCCGGGTCGAACACCTCGCCCTCGACAAACTTGTCATGTCTGCATGGCCGGTCATCTTCCGCGTGGCGTGGATACCCGACGAAGAATCGATGCGGGCTGCGATGAAGCAAGTCGTTGAGGGCGGACCTCCGAACCCCTAGTCCCGCTGACCTACTCTCCGCCGCCACGCGGCTACCGCCACCGCTACCTTGAGACAAGCGGCCTAGAGCCAGTCGGCGTTGACGAACTCGAGCTGTCGGGTCGGGGGGACGCTCATCAGCGCGGCGAGCATGGCCCGAGTCTTCCGGGGCTGGTAGAAAGCCTCATCGGCATTGCGTCGGAACTCGGTCAGCTCGTCGAGGAACAGCACACCGTGGTGGGGGAGTGTGCGGAAATGTACCCTGAGGGCCGGCTAGGACTTGCGGACGACGACCCGGGTCACGACCCACCGGTGCTTGCCGATTTGGCGGTCGCGAATGAATCCGAGCTTCTCGTAGGTCGAAAGCGCACCGTTGAAGAGGAAGCCTGCGGGCACCGCACCAGCGTCCTCCGGGTATCCCTCCACGGTTCCCCCACCAAGGCCCGCAATGAGATCCAACGCACCGGCGAGAGCGGCCGTGGCCACGCCCCGGCGCCGGTGCCCCTTGCCGACGTAGCAACACGCGATCCGCCAGTCCGGCGACGTCGTCTGACTCTTCTCGTACGCCGCACGGTTCTTGATAAGGGGCAGCTCGTCAGGAGCGCCGAACTGGCACCAGCCGACGCAGTCCTCCCCGTCGAACACAAGTGCCGCGTGCGCTGTTCCCGACCGCACGCGGTCATGCTTCCGTTCGTGGTTGAGCTCCCCCTGCGCTTTCCTGTCACCGCCTTCGGGGTGGAAGGCCATGCACCAGCAGCCGCCAAAGATCCCATTGTTGCGCTCCACCAACGCGGCAAAGGCACCCCACGTGGACCCATCGAGGGGCTTGACGGAGTAGTTCGGTTCGATCACGAAGCCCAGCCTACCCGTGAGATGCCCGTCACAAGCCACTCCCGATTGGTGCCTGGTGCCCGGCGGGCAGACGCCCCAGTGCGCGAGCGTTCGGATATGTCCCTTGAGCCCAAGAGAACAGGTGCTTCGGTGACCCTGGTCCCGAAAACAGGCGCCGCGGTGCTAGCGACTTCGGAGCGCGGCTTCGACCTCGTCGAGGTGCTCGCCGCGGTGGTCGGCCCGGATAGCGTAGAGCGGGCTGTCGGGGTCGAGCGGTGACAGCCGGTCCAGCGGTAATCGGGCGACGCGCGCGTCCGTCTCCTCTGCGATGCTCAGGGCGAGATCGGCCGCGTCCCTCGGGCGGATCGCATGGATCAACGGTCGCGTGGCGTCGTTCAGCCAATCACCCTCGGGCTCCTCGTCCTCCGGCCCGAACGGTTCGCCCCGCTCGACCTTGTCGGCAAGAAGCAGGACCCGGATATCCCAGAACGCGATGTGCCCGAGGACTCCTGCGACGGTCCAGTACTCGTTCACCGGAGCGCTGAGCGCGTCGTCGTCCAGCCTTTCGACGAGCGCGCGCAAACGCTCACGCTTACGGTCGTTCGCGGCGATGTGGGAACGGTCCTCCATAATGAAGTCCATTATCACCATGTCTGCGGTTCCGGAAACAGCGCGCTCCCCGGGGGGATGGGCGCGGGTCCAGCAACGTACTGCCGTGGTGCGCCAGGGTTCGGATATGTCGCCTGAACGGCTAGTGGAGGCAGCGGTCTCGCGCTACCAGCGTCGCCTTCATTCCGTCCAGAACGTGAAGAGACGCAGATTAGATCGGTAAGCGAGTGGCGGAGCCGCCAACCGAAGCGTCCCGAGGGCGAACCGATCAGGCCCAGGTGAGTCGAAAGCGAGTTCCTCGTACCCGGCCTCGGCGAACCACGACCGAATCTGATCGGTTCGATCGGGATCTCGCCTATGACGGGTCCACAGGACCGTCGCTTGAGGTGTGCAGAGCCGGGAAGCGTTGTTCACCGTCCCTGCGGACATCTTCATCGCTCACGTTGCCGAATATCCCGCAAAACATCAGCACGTCCGCGGGTATCGCGTCGCGGTAGGTGCCCGTGTTCCCTGCGTCGGCTTGACGAACATCGACACCGGGGATGCCCGCCGCTGCGATGCGAGCACGTGCGACGCGGACATTGTCGTCGTCTGACTCGACGAGAAGTGTGTGCACTTCAGACTTCCGAGGGTGACTCTTCAGCACGCCGATGACGTCGTGCCCCTGCCCGGCGCACGCGCTGATGACGCGGATAGCGCCAGGCGGCGCTTGGTCGATCGCATCGGTCAGGCGATGCTGGACCGCGATCAGGCGTTGTGAGAGATCCGACTCCGGGTCGTCGTATGCGTCGTGCCAGGTGGCCCAGTATGAGCGCGTGGAGTCGTTCGTCGCCATCGGTTGAGTATCTCGCGTCGCCCCGGCCGAGGTTGGACCCATCGAGCGCAAGGTGATGCAAGCGTGTGCGCGAGCGTTCGTTTATGTCGCCTGAGGTCGTCAGAGGCGAGCTGTACGTTCTGCCCGCTTCCTCGACGGCGATCTGGACGGAGGGACGAGGTATGAGATGCCAGCACGTGGACGACGACGTCCAATGCCGGCTCGATGCCACGAGGTGCGTGCTCGTCGCCAGTGGTGACCCGCCGGACCGCGACCAGGCGGGGTTCGCGGGGACCGTCTACCTCGTCCTGGTCTGCAAGCAGCACGACCCCGACCCCCGGCAGTCGATGCCGCTGCCGCGTCCTGGCACGTCAACGCCGATCGGTGAGCGCCCGCGGCTGCGGTAGGGTCGCCTCGATCTCGTCCAGGTGGGCGTTCCAGTGAACGGAACGGTCGATCATCCGCTCGCGGCCGGTTCGGATCGCGTCCTCCAGCGCAGCCGAGGGAAGACCCTCGATCAGCTTCGTCACCGCATCGGCGGCCTCCACGGCGGCGGTCCTCGCGAGCCGCGGCTCTGCGGTCGCCCAGCCTCGCTCGCCGGAGGCGTTCAGGAGTTCGGTGATGTCGTCAGGCAAGTCCTGAAACGCCCCCACCTCCAACCATCGCCGCCATCGCTCGGCCACCCAGTCGTCGTAGAAGGCGAGGTGGGCGAGCGTCGCGGCAACGCTCCATCCCAACTCCGGGGACATGTCCAGCTCGGCATGGCTCAGCCCACGGAGGACGGCGCGAAATCGGACCACGCCAGCTTTCGTATTCGCGAGGAGTTCTTCCGCTGCGCTCAACTCCGGACCTTTCGTCGCTCTCGATCATCGCACCCGGCAGTCGATGCCGCTGCCGCGCCCTCCCGGTTCCGTGCCGGTCGGCGAACGTGTGAGGCGGTAGTTCAACCCGCCGAGGAACTCGGGAACGGACAAGCGCTCGCCGGGAAAAGTCATCTTCGGGAGGATTCCGGCTGCAGTGCGCACCGCTGCAAGAGATTACGAGCCACAAGCCGGGCGGGTCTCGTAGCGTCTGACCTGCGGTTCTTCGGAGCGGACGACGGGATTCGAACCCGCGACCCCCACCTTGGCAAGGTGGTGCTCTACCAACTGAGCCACGTCCGCACGCCCCTGAGGACACTCAAAGTCTAGGGACTGGGACTCGGGCCTTCAACGGCCGCCCTGCCGCGCTGGTCAGGCGCCTGTGGACCCGAACCCGCCCCCGCCCCGACTGGACGGCGGAAGGTCGTCCACCCAGGACGGGAGGATCTGTGGCAGGGCCACCACCACGAGCTGTGCGATCCGGTCGCCCCTCCTGATCTTCACCGCCTGATCCCGGTCCAGGTTCACCAGTGCGCAGGTGACCTCCCCCCGATATCCCGAGTCGATCAGTCCCGGTGCGTTGGCCAGCGTGAGCCCCTGGCGGGACGCCAGGCCCGATCGCGGAAGGACCAACCCCGCATGGCCATCCGGGATGGCGACCGAGAGGCCGGTCGGCACCATGGCCCGCTCCCCCGGGAGGACCTCCACATCGATGGTCGAGCACAGGTCCAACCCGGCATCGCCCTCGTGTGCCTGCGCGGGCAGCTCCGCCGCGGGATCCAGCCGCTTGAACGGCAGCTCCACCGGGTCAGCTCACGAGCAGCCGCTGGTGGAGCCGCACGACGGGCACACGTAGCAGGACCCCGCCGGCTGCATCTTCGAGCCGCAGGTGTAACAAAGCGGCGCGTCGGCGGCCTGGGCCCGGGGCCGTTCGATCACGTCGCCGGGCTGGGCCGGCACAACGGTCTTGGGCTCGGCGGGCCTCATCGGAGCCGGCGAGCCGGCTCCCTTGCCCTCGGCCTCGGCCTTTGCCGTCTCCTTGCGTTCGGCGATCGAGCGGATCCCCAGGGCCTCACGCTTCTCGGGGGGCAGGTGATCGAGGGCCAGCCGCCGGAACACGTAATCCACCAGCGAGGAGGCGAACCGGATGTCCTCGTCGTTGGTCATCCCCGACGGCTCGAACTTCATGTTGATGAACTTGTCGACGTAGGCCTCGAGCGGCACGCCGTATTGGAGTCCGATCGAGATGGCGATGGAGAAGGCGTCCATGATGCCGGCCAGCGTGGACCCCTGCTTCGAGGACTTCAGGAAGATCTCGCCGATCCCGTTGTCCGGATACGAGCTCGCGGTGATGTACCCTTCGGCATCCCCCACCTCGAACTTCGTGGTGATCGAGGGGCGACTCCGTGGCAGGCGCCGGCGAACCGGCTCCGCCAGCGCTGCCGGCTCGGGCGCCTTGGCCTTCTTGTCGGCCGAGAGCGGCTGGGCCACCTTGCAGTTGTCCCGGTAGATGGCCACGGCCTTCAGCCCGAGCCGCCAGGACTCCACGAATAGCTGCTCGACCTCTTCCACGGTGACGTGTTCGGGCATGTTCACGGTCTTGGAGATGGCCCCGGAGATGAACGGCTGCACGGCCGCCATCATCCGGACGTGGCCCATGTACTGGATGGCTCGGTCGCCCATCGACGTGTCGAAGACCGGGAGGTGCTCCGCTCGAAGGTGGGGCGCCTCGGCCACCGAGTTGTTCTCGGAGATGTACACGACGATGTCCTCGACCTGGTCGGGCTGGTAGCCCAGACGCTGCAAGGCCCGCGGCACCGTCTGGTTCACTATCCGCATCGATCCCCCACCGACCAGCTTCTTGTTCTTGACCAGCGCGAGGTCGGGCTCGATGCCGGTGGTGTCGCAGTCCATCATCAAGCCGATGGTGCCGGTGGGCGCCAGCACGGTGGCCTGTGCGTTTCGATACCCGTGCTGCTCCCCCAGGGCGATGGCCTCGTCCCAAGCCTGTCGGGCCGCGGTCAGGACCGCCTCCGGGACCGCGTCGCCATCGATCTCGTCGGCCGCCGCGCGGTGCTTGCGCATGACCCTGAGCATGGCGTCGCGGTTCGGCGTGAAGCCCGCGAACGGCCCGGTGACCTCAGCGATCCTGGCGCTCGTCCGGTAGGCCCACGCTGTCATGAGCGCGGTGATCGCTCCGGCCCACGCCCGCCCGGCGTCCGAGTCGTACGGGAGCCCCCGAGCCATCAGCAGCGCGCCGAGGTTCGCGTACCCCAGGCCGAGCTGGCGGAACGCCTTTGCATTCCGCCCGATGGCCTCCGTCGGGTAGTCGGAGTTGCCCACGATGATCTCCTGGGCCGTGAACACGATCTCGACGGCGTGGCGGAACGCGGCCACGTCGAACCTGCCCTCGTCGTCCACGAACTTCATGAGATTCAGCGAGGCCAGGTTGCACGCCGAGTTGTCGAGGTGCATGTACTCGGAACATGGATTACTTGCGTTGATCCGGCCGGACGCCGGGGATGTGTGCCACTCGTTGATCGTGGTGTCGTACTGCATCCCGGGGTCGGCACACTCCCACGCGGCCTGGGCGATCTCGCGCATGAGGTCCCTGGCCCGCACGGTCTCGACCGTCTCGTCGGTCAGGACGGCCTTCAGCTTCCAGTCCCGGTCCTCCAGGTAGGCCTGCATGAACTCATCGGTCGCCCGGACCGAGTTGTTCGCGTTCTGGTACTGGATGGAGTAGCTGTCCTTTCCGTCCAGATCCATGTCGAAACCGGCGTCCCGGAGGGCTCGGGCCTTGTGCTCCTCGACGGCCTTGCACCAGATGAAATCGTGCACGTCGGGGTGGTCAGCGTTCAGGACGACCATCTTGGCCGCCCGCCGGGTCTTGCCCCCGGACTTGATGGTGCCGGCGCTGGCGTCGGCCCCCCGCATGAAGGAGACCGGCCCCGAGGCGGTTCCGCCGCCGGCGAGCGGCTCCTTGGACGAGCGGATCCTGGACAGGTTGATCCCCGAGCCGGAGCCGCCCTTGAAGATCGTCCCCTCCTCCACGTACCAGTTGAGGATGGAGCTCATCTGGTCGTCGACGGCCAGGATGAAGCACGCGCTGCACTGCTGCGGCGTGTTCGGCACGCCAACGTTGAACCACACCGGCGAGTTGAAGGCGGCCTTCTGGGTGGCCAGCAGGTGGGTGAGCTCGTCGCTGAAGACGTCGGCGTCTTTCTCGGTGGCGAAGTAGCGGTCCTTCACGCCCCAGCCGCGGATGGTGTCCACGACCCGGCCGATGAGCTGGCGCACGCTGGACTCGCGCTCGGACGTCCCGAGCGTGCCCCGGAAGTACTTCTGGGCCACGATGTTCGTGGCGTTCTGCGACCAACCCCTGGGGAACTCCACACCGCGCTGCTCGAAGGCGTTGCCCCCCTCCTTGTAGTTCGGGATCACCGCGTCACGGATCTCCCATTCGACCTCGTCGAACGGGCGAACGCTGTCCTTGCTGAAGTGCCGCTTGAACGTCAGGCCGGTTCGAACGACCTCGACGTCTCCTTCCCTCGTCGCCACCCGGAACGCCCCCTTCCCTACCTCGGGGAAGTCTCACCGCCGGAATTACACCCCCGTGATTCTGCACCCGGCCGGGTCCCCGGTCAAGGGTCCTGCACGGAACATCTAGTGTTTCTCCGAACCCGTACCACTACATGTGGTAGTTTACCGGCTCCTGGGTTTCGCCGGCACGCGCTTCTGGAGGGCC
>Ga0184612_10001903_pt1 | contig 10138 bp, 12 predicted proteins | sample PLM3_60_coex_FD_133163 | JGI IMG/M metagenome (GOLD analysis project Ga0184612, IMG submission 133163) | Groundwater sediment microbial communities from an aquifer in East River, Colorado, USA - PLM3_60_coex | ecosystem: Environmental > Terrestrial > Soil > Riparian zone | place: USA: East...
GCAGGGGGGAAGAAACGGCTCACACCTCATGCTCGAACATCAATTGGCCGCGCTTATGCGCACCGTGGAATCGCTACAGTAAATTGCTGCACTAGGTTGTCTCAAAATCGTTGACACGGCCCGGTTTGAAGGGATTTGTAACGAACATGTCTTTGTCACCCGACGGCATCGGGTGCCACTCGATCGATTCGTTCAAGAAGCGATAATGAGTCGCACGGCGAGGCTTTTCGTTGGGAAAAGGATCCTGGGCTGTTCGGCTGAATGAACACAGGACGTGAACAGAGCCGGAATGCCTACGAAGAACCGAATACCATTTCGCCGCGGTCCGCGCATAGGCGAAAGACCAAAACGTCCATCCGAGTCTTTCAACTTCGTCGCTTTTCCAGCGGAGTATTTCGTCCGCACTCAGACCGCAATACGGCCCAAACGGATGCCAGAAAGCAAGGTCGAGATGGTCCCAGTTCACTGCGTGCTCATTCTCACTTGCTGCCTAACACCGAGCTGGAGCCGACGGCGCGAGCCCTATCGCTGAACCGCGCCGCGGCTCAGGCCGAACGTTGGACGGACAACGCGAACACAAGTCTCAACACGTCGGCGTCCCTCACTCCCGTGGCTGTTTAATGCCGGACGGACGCGCGTACGTCACTCGCGTACGTCACTATTGACGCGCCCATCACGGATGACGATGGGTATCCGGCATTCCGAGACGGCGGACCGTGTCACCCTCGAAGTCGAATTCGATCAGCACCACCGGCTCGCTGCCAACGACCCAACCGTCATGGCCCGGTTCGATCGCCACAATCTGCGGAGCCTTGTGTTCCACAACACAGCCGTCGGCGTACTCGACATGGATCTCGCCACGCGCCAGGAAGCCGACGTGGGCGTGCATGCACAGGTCGGTTCCGACGATCGGTTTCATGTCGACCGACCAGCGAAATCCGCGTGGATAGACCATGCGCTTGACGCGCGCGGCGCCGGCACGTCCGACCTCGAGCTGGACATGGCCGATCGTGCGGCGCTCGGCCCCCTTCACCTGCGCAAGGAGCGGATCCGGTGCCTTCGGCCGGCTCCGAGGGGCCTTGCGTGGTTTCGCAATCCTGGCAGAGTACCTGACGCTCTTTCGGGCGGGCTTCTTTTTTGTCATGTGCCTCTCTCTGGTCAGCAGAACGGCCGATGCTAGCACGGCCGCTCGAGGCACTCCATCCTTTGAGCGACGCGAGCCATTCGACACGTCTGCTATTACCAGGCGTCGGTCGGTTGAGATCCGGGCCTGAATCTGCGGCCGTGCAGGTCGGAGCGCGAACGAGCCGTCCAATACGGTTTGCAGCCGACGGCGGCAGGAGCGACAATGAGCCGCCGCGGCTGAAACCTGGCCGTTAGCCGGACACAAGCGAGCTTGCTGAAAGGAGCGAGCACGTGGAGCCTGTCAGTACCCTGGTTGCGTCGGCGACCTTCTTGGCGGCCGAAGTTGCTCGGAAGCCGGCGGACGCGCTTACAGAGGTTCTGTGGGAGCGAGTGAAGTCGGCGCTTGGACGCGTTCTCAACAGGGAGCCGACAGCTGGTGACGTGACCGGCGCCACAATACGCGCAGCAGCCAATGCTGAGCCGCCCGTTTTCGACGCCCTGCAGGCCGCACGGTCGAGGTCAACTGGTCTGCGTCGTGCCGAAATCGCCGAGAAAGTCCTGCGTGGCGCTCGCATCCTGTGGGTGGACGATCGACCGGAGAACAATGCCTGGGAGCGAGAATTGTTTCACTCGTTCGGGGCGGTCGTCGTGGCGGTTGAGAGCACCAGGTCAGCTCTGGCTTGTCTTCAGAAGGAAGCGTTTCATCTTGCGATCTCCGACATCCACAGGCACGACGATCCGGCCGGCGGCATTGCGGGGGCAGGAGAGATCCGCGCCGTTGCCCCCAACATGCCGATTGTGTTCTACGTTCAGGAACTTGCGAGCAGCCAGAGTCCTGACGGAGCGCACGGGATAACGAACGAACCCAACGAGCTGCTCCATCTGGTCCTCGATCGACTTGAAAGGGCACGGATTTGATGCCGGCTAATTCTCTCGTAGTAATCTCACGTGGCCTGTCTGACGAAGCCGGACCAGGCGGCCCGGCACGCGAGGACGAGCACCGCAAGGGTCAGGCTTCGATGGCCGCTATGTCACGAAGGGGCAAGCACGTGATTGGGAGCCGCAGTGGACATCGTGTGCAGATCGAGCAGCCCGAGCTCGTCATCCAAACCCTCGAAGAGGTGATTACGGCCGCACGCAGGTGAGGCTCAGCTGCAACTGAACAAGCGTTTGCAGCCGGCGGCTGGTGCGATCATGAACCGCCGCGGCTGAAACGCGATCGTTGGACGGACGTACAGGTGCCCATGCCAGCCGCGGCCGATCGAGGGCAGGCCGCATGACTAGCGACGAAACGTCTGGACTTAGACTTCGATGCCAATCAAGAGCAAGGCGCAGCGCAGGAAGTTTGCCGAGTTGTTGATCCAGGGTGAGATCTCGCCCGAGACCTTCGAGGAGTGGAATCGCGCAGCGGGGAGCGCCGAGTTGCCGGAGCGTCTCCACCCCAAGGTCGTCGTGAAGCCGAAGCGCAAGGGCAAATCGAAACGCGCCCCGAAGTCCAAGACTGCTCGAGCAAAGAAGGGGAACCGGCCACGGCGGAAGCGCGGCTGATTCCGGCGCCCGTCCAACAACAGGATGAACCTGACGAAGCCTGCGCCGCCTTTAAGAATGGCCGCGGGCTTCGCACGTTATCCCGGTGTGAGGTCGCATGGACCCAGAATATTCGGAGGTGCAATGAAGCGAAGGGACTTCATCCTTGGGACTGGTGTCGGTGCCGTCGGAGCATCGATTGTCCGTTCGCGACCGCTGAACGCCCAAGGCGCTCAATGGCAGAGTGACGGTGCGGGCGCCGTCGCACGATTCGGCGTCCTGACCCCCGAGCAGCGCGATGGAGCCGCCGCCCAGCCTTGTCTTCCAAGCCAGCAGCTTCCTAAATGCACCTAATCGAAGACTTCATCGATGTGTCTCCGTTTGGGCAGGTTCTGGTCCTCAAATGTCCGGTCGGGGGCGTTGTTCTCAAGGCAGGCGCCGTGTCGGACAGGCTGCGGAAGTACTGTGATGGTCGAATGCCGTCCACCGGTGTCTTGGTGGACCTTGGCGGCACGGACTATCGGTTTTCGTCGGCGGATCTTGCAAGTGTCGCGTCCGGCATTGCGGCATGGGAGAGGGGATGGGTAGCGCCGTGTGCAATCGTACTCACGGGCGCCGCGGCGACCGACCTGCAGAGGCTTCTGGACCTCACCAAACTGAGCACCATTGAGGAGCTTCAAGTTGTCGGCAACGCTGACGAGGCGCTGACACATATCCGACGTCAGCTTGAGCGACGCGCTGTCTAAAGCCAGCCGCTGCAGCCGACGAGCGGCGCGCGCTCCGAGCTGATTCGACACGACAGACGACGCCGCTCCCGGCTGAGCGGCAGGACGTTAGACGCTGACGAACGACGTGGAACGGACGGCCACGCGAGACAAGAGAAGCATGGATGACCTCAATGATATCCGCCGCCGTTACGCAGCGAAAATCCGCGCCGTGGCGAACCTTCAATCAGAGGCATTAGTAGCCGCGTTTGCCAAGGTCCCGCGCGAGCACTTTCTTGGTCCTGGACCCTGGCAGATTCTAAGTCCAGGCATCGACGACGGCGACTACCGGACCACCAGGGATGACGACCCTGTGCACCTGTACCACGATGTACTCGTGGCGATTGATCCGAGCCGTCGGTTGAATAATGGGCAGCCGAGTTATCTTGCGCTTTGTCTTGATTCACTCGACCTTCGCGAGGGGGATCGCGTTCTTCACGTGGGTTGCGGCGTCGGTTACTACACAGCGATTATGGCCGAAGTCGTGGGGCCCGCTGGTCGTGTCATCGGTATCGAGATTGACACTGACCTTGCCTCTCGTGCCCGCGAGAATCTTTCCTATCTCACGCACGTCGAAGTGATACACGGCGATGGTGGGGAACACGATCCCGGCCCCTGCGATGCGATCTTTATCAACGCCGGCGCGACACACCCGAGAACCGTGTGGCTCGACTGTCTTCAACCCGGAGGGCGATTGATTCTTTATCTCACAGTGGCCTTCGACGACGGAGGCGCAGGAAAGGGCGGGATGTTGAAAGTGGGACGTGCGGACCGAGGTTATGCAGCTCGTTTTCTTTCTTCTGTTGCCGTCTTTCATTGCATCGGTTCCCGAAATGAGGGGGCGAACCGGCGGCTGCGCGAAGCCCTGATGCGCGGCCGGTGGGGATCGGTGCAGTCTCTGCGCCGAGACACTCACGAGTTGAATGATGCCTGCTGGCTTCACGGTGACGACTTCTGTCTCTCAACACTGCCACTTGACACTATGCCGTAACGCGACATAACGTGGTACGGCATAGAGGCCACGATGTCCACGTCACGCGACCCCGACGCCTGGCTGCCGCTCACGCCCGCGCTTTTCTACGTGCTCGTCGCGCTCGCCGACGAGGAAAAGCACGGATACGCCATCATCAAGGACGTGGCCGCGCTCACCTCGGACAGTGTCCGGCTCAGCAGCGGCACGCTCTACGGCATCATCAAACGCCTGCTCGACAATGGGCTGGTGGTGGAGTCGCGGAGACGGCCCGAGGGTGACCTCCGGCGGCGGTACTACAGCCTCACGCCATTCGGCCGTGAAGTGGCGCTTGCGGAGACGTCGCGCCTCGAGCGGACAGCAGCTCTCGCTCGTGCCACACGACGGCTTCGGGAGCCGAGCTCGAGGCGGGCACGATGACCTCGCCAGATCGTCCACGCGCGCCCGATCGGGGCTCGAGGCTGTATCGGCTGCTCGTCCGCCTGATGCCGTTCGAGTTCCGGTCCGACTTCGGCGAAGAGATGAGCGACGTCTTTCGCCAGGAGCGGCGGGAGGCTGCGCTTGGAGGCCGCCGCGGTATCGCGTCGTTGTGGCTGCGGACCGTAACTGGCATGGTGCGGACGGCCGCCCGTCAGCACCTGGATGCACTGTGGCATGACATCCGTTACGCGGCGCGCGGCCTGCAACGGACTCCAGCACTGACCCTCGTCGCGGTCGTGTCGCTGGCGCTTGGCATCGGGGCCAACACGGCGATCTTCAGTTTCCTGAACGTGTTGTTCCTCCGCGCGCTTCCAGCTGCGGCGGATCCCTCAGGGCTCGTTGGCGTCTACGCCCGATCCGACGGACGGGTGCTTCCCGGGCGGCTGACGCACGCCGAGTTCAAGGCGCTTCGGGCCACGACCAGGACGCTCGCGGACGTCGCGGCGCACACGGAAACCTGGGTCTGGCTCACCGGCGAGGGAGGCGAGCCCGCCGAGCTGTATGCCGGGGCTGTGTCACCCAACTACTTCTCGGTGCTGGGCCTGCATCCGGCGATTGGCCGCCTGCTCACGGCCTCAGACGGAGTAGAGTCCCCGACCGCGGTTCTGGCCTATCACGTCTGGCAATCACGATTTGCCGGCGAGCCTGCCGTGCTGGGACGTTCCGTCACGCTCAATCAGCGGCGCTTCACCATTGTCGGCGTGGCGCCGGAAGGATTCACAGGCGTCTATGCGGGCGGGTCGCGCGACCTGTGGGTTGTGACGGGGGTCTACGACGGATGGTCCGCGGGCGAGGGCTACGATCTCGTCGGTCGACTCGTCCCCGGACGAACGGTTGCCGAGGTTCAGGCCGAGCTCGGCGTCCTCGTCGACGTCGCTCGCTCGTCGGCCGCGACACGGGTGGAGAGCGCCCGGGCGTCACGCGAGGCGTCGATTTTCGCCGCGCCACTCAGAGGCGTGCATCCGTTTGATCGCGCGCAGGTGACGCGCACGCCACTATTGCTCTTCGGCGTCGTCGCCTTCCTCCTGCTCATCGCCTGCGCCAACCTCGCCGGTCTGCTGCTCGCCCGCAGCGCGGCGCGTCGCCACGAGATGGCGGTGCGCGTGTCGCTCGGCGCTACGCGCGGGCGGCTGATACGTCAGCTCTTGACCGAGAGCCTGCTCCTCTCAGCCGTTGGTGCCGCGGCGGCGCTGCTCGTGGCCGTCTGGGCCAGCAGCCTCATCGAGCGGCACTTCTCCTACGCGTTCGCGCGCTTGCAGGTCGGCTTCGACTGGCGCGTGCTGGCCTTCACGCTGGGTGTCGCCCTCGCGAGCGGCATCGCCTTCGGCATCGCGCCCGCGCTCGACGCGAGCCGCGTGGCGCCGTTCGGGTCGCTGCAGGCAGAGGGCGCGAGACGAACGACCGGCCGCTCGTCCTTGCGCACGGCATTCCTCATCGGACAGGTCGCGCTCTCGGTGGCGCTGCTCGTGGGCGCCCTGGTCATGGTTCAAAGCCTGGGGAACCTCGTCGATCGTCCGGGATATGCGCAGGACGAGATCGCGCACTACCGCCTGCGTCCCAGCCGCGTGGGATACGACGGCAATCGCGCTGCCGCCTACTACACCGAGCTCACGCGACGGTTGGCGCAAGTTCCCGGCGTGCGCGCCGTGGTTTATGCAAGCTTCCCACCGGTTCGCGCGTGGGGTGCCACGAGCGCCGTCCAGGGCCTTGCTGATGGCGGGCCCGGCCCGATCGTCGAGAGCGTCCGCAACGAGGTGTCCCCCGGGTTCTTCCGGGAGCTCGGCATTGCCATTGCGAGAGGCCGCGAGTTCGACGCGCGGGACCTTCCCGGCGCGGCACCGGTTGCGGTCGTCAACGAGTCGCTGAGCAGGCGCCTGTGGGGCGAGTCCGATCCACTGGGCCGTCCGGTCGCAGTCGACGGGCAGACCTTCACGGTCGTGGGCGTTGCGCGCGACATCCATGCGGCGCGAGATGGTGAGCGTCCGCTCACGTACGTCTATCTATCGCACGCGCAGCGGCGTGCTGTGGACGCGAGGCTGTTCGTCCGTGTCGAAGGCGACGCAGAGGCGATGGTGCCTGTGCTGCGTCGGCACCTGGTGGAGGTCGATCCCAACGTCCACGTCGGACAGGAGATGACGCTGCGGCAGCGCACCACGTTGTCGTTCGAGTTCGAACGTCTGACGACGCGTGTCCTCGCAGGGTCGGGAGGGGTGGCACTGATCCTGACGGCGCTCGGACTCTACGGGATTCTCTCGTTCTGGGTGTCGCAGCGAACGCGCGAGATTGGCGTGCGGATGTCGCTCGGTGCGGACGCGCGAGCCATCCTGCGGCTCGTCATCCGCCAAGGTATGGCTCCGGTGTCGCTCGGCTTGATACTCGGCATCATCCTCACGCTGCTGTCAATGAGCCTGCTTGCGTCCCTGCTCTACGGCGTCTCGGCGCACGACCCACTCGCTCTGGCCGGCGCGGCCTTCCTCGTCATCGGTGTCGCGCTGGCCGCATGTTGTGTGCCGGCGAGGCGAGCCGCTCGAGTGGATCCCGCCACGGCCCTTCGCGCCGAGTAAGCCGGCCCTCCCGCATCGATCGACGCTTGTAACTTAGCGTGGTGACGGCGCCCGGTGTTCGGTGATTGTCACCGGGGATCGCAGCGTGACGCGCACGCGCGTTTCGGCAGGGATCACCGCCGGATCGCCGCGCGTTGCGAGCACGGTGCCCGTGCCGGCGCCGCCGCCTACTCCGGCCCCGATGGCGGCGCCCTTGCCGCCGCCGGCGATCGCGCCAATCGCCGCGCCGACTCCGGCGCCGATGCCGATCTTCTTCGCGTCCTTCCCCTTGGTGGTCTTTGCCTGCCGTGTGAAGTGAGATGTGGCTAGCTGCACGGTGCGGCCGTCGGCAAGCGTCAGGGATTCGAGCGACACGGTCATGGAGGCGACCCCCTTCACTCGAGCACCCGGGTCGGAGTCGACTATGACGCCTTCCACGCGCGCGCCTTTCTTGGCAATCACCCAGTCGCCGTCCGCGATCGGCTCGGCCAGAGTCGTTGTGAACCTCTCACCGGCCTGGTTGGTCTTCGTCGAGAGCGTCGATGTCGTGTAGACCGAGATCGCCCGGCCCTCGGCGAGCGTGAACTTGCGCGGAGGAGGTGGTGGTGGCGGCGGAGCGGGTGCGGGTTCCGGAGCGGGCGGTCGCGCTGCGCTCGCGGCCGGCGCGCCGGACGCGGTTGCAGAGGGAGCGGGTGATCCCGATGGGTTTGCTGCCGTTGTTGCCGCCCCGGTTGGGGCCGCGGCTGCGCCTGGTGCCGCGCCTCCCGCCGGAGCTGCAGCCGCCGGCGGCTGTGCGGTGCTCTCAGGTGCGGGCGACGAGCAGCCGGCCGATACGACCGCCATGGTCATCGCCACGATGCCGGCACTCGCTGTCGTTACGACGCTTCTCACGATGTTGTCCTTCATGTGTTCATTATAGAAGGGCATTCCGCCAATCGCCCGTCCCGTCGACCGAAACCCCTGAAACGCACCAGATGTGCCCGCCTCGCCGGACACGCGGGCTGACAGCGCTTGCGGCTATCAGCGCCCGGCGCGACAATGAGCGTTCCATGTTCGTCCTCGCTCGCGCGGCGACGTATTCGGCACTTTTCATCGGCCTCCTCCTCATATTTCTTCCGGGCCGGATCCTGTCCTCCACAGGCATCATTCAACCTGCGGCTATCGGCGCCTGGCAGGTCGCCGGGACGCTCTTGGGAGCCTCCGGCGCCGCACTCGCGCTGACGTGTATCCTCACGTTCGTGTTCGTGGGCAGGGGAACTCCCGCACCGTTCGATCCGCCCCGTCGGCTCGTGGTTCAGGGCCCGTATCGACTCGTCCGGAATCCGATGTACCTCGGTGCCGGCCTTGCCTTATCCGGTGCCGCGCTCTTCTATCAATCGATTCCCCTGCTCGGCTATGCCGGTGTGTTCCTCCTCATCACCCACTTGTTTGTCCTGTTGTACGAGGAGCCCACGTTGCGGCAGACCTTCGAGGGAGATTACGAGGCGTACTGTCGGCGGGTCGGTCGGTGGTGGCCGAAACAGTGAGCACTATTCAGCTCGAGCCTGACAGGCTGTTGCAGTCAAGACGAGCCACTAGACCGCGCACTTCAGGAGGTTGACATGTCGTTGAATGGAAAGCATGCGCTGATCACGGGCGCGTCGCGCGGCATTGGCCGAGGGATCGCCCTCAAGCTGGCGGAGGATGGCGTCAAGGTCGCCATTCATTACTACCAGAATGAAGATGCGGCAAAGCAGACGCTCGCGGGAATCCGGACGCGTGGGTCCGATGGCGTGCTGGTGCAGGCTGACGTGACACGCCCGGAACAGATTGCCCGTATGTTCAGCAAGGTCAAAGCGGACTTCGGCACGCTCGACATCTTCGTCAGCAACGCCCGGCCGGAGGCAGCCGCGTTTTTCTACCCACCGATGGATATCACGCTCGAACAGTGGGATGCCGCGTTCGATTCGCAGGCGAAGGCCTTCCTCGTCGGGGTTCGCGAAGCGGTGTTGGTCATGGGTAAAGGAGGGAGAATCCTCGCTATCACGTACGCGGAAGGGAGTCGTACGGGCGGGCTGCAAGCCTGGGTTGGCATGGGCTCAGCCAAGGCAGCGCTGGAGTCTCTCGTTCGGTACTTCGCGGTGACACTCGCCAAACGCGGGATCACGGTGAATGCGATCAGCCCTGGCTGGACGGAGGACAGCGTATTGAACTCCCTGCCGCAGCAGGCGCAAGATCTGATCAGGAATTGGCACACGCGCGGATGGACTCCAATGGGACGCCTGGGAACGCCCCAGGACGTCGGCAACGTTGCAGCGCTGTTTTGTTCGGAGCAAGCCGCGTGGATTACCGGACAGGTGATTTACGCTGATGGCGGCGCCTCATTGATGAATCCGGAGGTCCCGCCCGAAATACAGCTCGGCTAGCGCCAATGCAGCCGGCAAGTGGAGCACTGAAAAGGAGAAAACCATGGCAGTCACGGTGAAGGAAATCACACTCTGGCGGCGCGAGATCGAGAACCAACCCGGAGCGCTGGCCCGTGTGCTCGAACCGCTGGCCAGGAGCGCCGCCGATGTGCAAGTGCTGATGGCGTACCGCTATCCCGGCGACGAGACCAGGGGGGCGGTCGAGTTGTTCCCCGTGTCCGGGAAGAAGGCCACTGCGGCTGCCCAAGCCGCGGGCCTGGCCCCGGCCGGCATTCCGGCGCTATTGGTCGAGGGTTCCAACCGGGCTGGCGTCGGCTTCGAGAC
>Ga0184612_10001905_pt1 | contig 10135 bp, 17 predicted proteins | sample PLM3_60_coex_FD_133163 | JGI IMG/M metagenome (GOLD analysis project Ga0184612, IMG submission 133163) | Groundwater sediment microbial communities from an aquifer in East River, Colorado, USA - PLM3_60_coex | ecosystem: Environmental > Terrestrial > Soil > Riparian zone | place: USA: East...
CATCGAGCGACGGTCTAACAGCATCGAACCGAGTCCACCCGTATTGGTGAGCGATCGCGTCACTCGGGGGACCGACGGCGATACATATCTCGTAGGACAGAGGCCGCGGCGGTGGCGCAGGGAATCCCGTGGTCGGGATGACCTCGCCCTTGCTCATGACCACGAGCGCGGCGTCGTCCACCTCGAGCTCCGGCGCGCCTTTCGACCAGCCTGGAAAATGTAATGAGAAGTCGCGTGCGTGGTCCATCGTGAAGGCGAGCCAGACCCGATCGGCCGGAATGCGACACCGACTGAGCCGAAGATCGCCGGCCACCAGCGCTGGGTCTCCTGGCCGGGGACCAAACGGAAATCCGACGGGCAGGAGCTTCGCCAACCCGAGCGTGGAAGCCGCAACGAGTCCAATACCGACGGCGATCACCGCAGGCCGGGCAAGTCGGGAGCGGTTCGACGCTCGGGTCGCCGAGTCGCCATCTGCCATAGGAGGGCCGGGTTCCGTACTGGGTCGCTCGTCGTCCACGTTGCAACCGACGCCTCTTGACTCACGTCCGTTGCTGCCCCGCCGCGACTGTCGGGCACAGGCCAGATTACCAACAAGTCGCTGAGCGTTCGCGAATGTCACCCGCCAGTTCGGTCGTCATCGGTGCTATCAGTCGAGGGTGGAAGGAGGCCGAGATCGACCTGGTGGACGATCTCCTCTCCTTCCTCAGCTCGACCAACTGACAGCTCCCAGCCTCCCCATTCCTCGGTCATCAAGTGGTCATGGCGGGAACCGGGTGTGGGCTGGACTCGTTGGAGGACCTCGATCAGGTAGCGGCGGCCTTCCTCATCGAACCCAATGTTGAGCACGCCTCGCGCATAGGTCATCTCGATTCTCACCACGGGAGGGTACTGCGCGACCCGGTCGCAACGGGTTCGCGAATGTCACTCGACCGAATCGGTCTCTGCAGCGGGTGCCGCGTCGGGCCTACCTCTATGGTTCGCCCGAGGTAGGGCTCAACATCGGCCAGAAACTTGATTGCGTTGGCCTCCCCGACAAGCTCGCAGAGCGTTCGTTCGAGGTGCTCCCAGGTCGCTTGGGACGGTGCATCGGCCTATAACCCGAAATCGCGCCTGATGCGCTCCGAGCCTCGAGTCCACAGTCGGTCGCGCGTCGCTCGCCAAACATCGTCGAAGAAGCGCTCGATGGCGGTCAGCTGATCCTGGGTTTCAAGCCGCATGGGCTGACCCAAGCGACATCCTCGCGATGTGGCGACCTCGGCGAGTGGTCGTCCGCGCTTCTCGCATCGTGTCCGCGAATGTCAGTCGTTGTCCTCGTCGTCGGCTCGGTGTTGATCGCGGATCGATCGGGCCCACGCCTCGAACCCAACCAGCGCGATGTTTACGTCCTCGTCCGAGCCGAGTCCCGCCGACATCCAAGGCTGGCGCCTGTCGTCGGCGGTGCTCACTGCGTAGTAGAGGAACATGAACCGGTCGCGCTCGGCTGGCTCGCGAACCTCTGCAGCCTCAAAGAGCGCCCACGCATTGTTCAAGAGCTCCAGCATCGTTTGGCGCCCTTGCGATAGGTGTCGATTTCGTCCGCGATGCGAGCGAGTATCCGGCGCTGATGTGAGTGCACGGACGAAGTTTGGCACCCCGTCGGCTTGCGAGAGCCCGACCCCGACCATGGCCTCGCACAGTGTTCGCAAATGTCACCCGTTGCACAGGACCGTCGCCCGACCCTACCGACGCCTCACAATGAGCAGAACCACCGCCACAACTCCGACGATGGTTGCCAGCCACACGAAGTCAACCGTCCACAGGATCCTCCGGGCGCGTTCCGAGGGAGCCGGCCGAAATTCGGCGAAGGCCCGGTTGCCGCGCCCGACCTCTCGGCCGTTCCATTCGACTGTCCTCTTTCCGTCTTCGGAGACGCAGAAATGTACGGTCATGCCGAACGCACGGTACGTATTGCCGAGCCACCAGAGCCTCTCGGGTAGTCGGTCGACTAACCCAGTGGTCAGTGCGTTCATGCCCATAGTCTGGACCCGGCGACTTCGCGCGGGATCGGCGAGGGTCCGGCAAGTCACTCGATGCTCAGCATCTCGGTGTGACAAGCCGCGCACGTTGCCTGCTGAAGACCGTGCATCACCTGGACGGCCAACGGGTCCCCGCGATCCTGCGCCTGTGTGAAGTCACAGATGACCGGTACGACATCCGGCACCATTGACACGGGTTCGGACTCGAATTCCCGGGGTACACCTGCCATGTGGGCGTGAGTCACGACGAAAGGCCGCCCGCAGCGCTGGCAGCTCGTTACCACATTGGGTACGCCGCAGTGGCGGCACGTTCGAACCATTGGGCGGAGTCTAGTCGGGGCCGGAGTGCCTATCAGTTGCCGTCCGTGTAAGGCAGATGAGGTTTGGGTCGGTCAGTGTTCGGAAATGTCGCCAGAAGGTGGAGATCCGGCGTCTCGAGAACGGATGCGCCGAGCCACTCGCCCGGGGTCGTATGGGCCCGCCGAAGGACGGGGCCTCATATAGGGGTTGGGGTTGGTGAAGTCGCCAGGGCGCGAGCAATGACCGAAGACGCTTCGTTCGTGGCGCCGGCCCCGATCGTCCTCAATCGTAACGGTGCACTCGAACGGACGATCGCGTGCTCCAGGAATCCACGACTTAACCTCCTTCGAGCGATCGAAGCGAACCGAAAGGACTGCCGAGCGGAGGGCCGTGAATTGCAACCCGTGTCGTTCCAGGGACCAGCGGAGATATCGCGCCCACGCAGGACCGAGAGCGCCGAGCTCCGGTCCGATCGACGGCGGTGTGGGATCGCCGGTTAGGAGGTCGATCCTGTAGTCCGGTTCTCCGGGACCGACGTTGGTGAGCAGGAGGCCGAGAGCCCACCAGCCCTCAATATCGTTGTTGCGACTAGCGAACGATCGCGCGATGCCATCGGCGACCGAAGCTACGTGGCGTCGGGAAACCATGCTGAAATCGTAGAAGGTCGCGATCGCGGGCTGGGAACTGAGGCGCAGTGAGCGTCGGATCGCACAGCGTGCGCCAATGACGCTAGAGCCCCCGCGGTCGCGACATTCCCTGTCGCGCGTTCAAGCTCAGGTCCTGTGGGTCGCGGCCAGAGGGTGAGGGACGCGGAACACCACGTCAGCGTCGGCGAGCTTGCTGGGCTCGTCATCCGGACCGTCGTCGTCGCTGACGACCATCGCGCCAGCGACGATGTAGCCGTCTCAATCCGAGCCGTGCACGATGAACAGTCTCTGGCCGATGGTCGACCACTCTCCGGTCTCCCGCCGGGATTGTTTGCAGCTGGTCCGGTCCGCCAACCGACACGGCAAGCCCGTTCATTGAGGCCGGTAGCTTGAACGCCTGGACACTCTTGAACAGGAAGTCGACTCGGGTCGAAAAGGTGGCTCTCGCACGCTAGTGAACTTCGGGGCTCTAAGCAGGAGCTCACTATGGCCGTGGTAGTAGTACTAGATCCGGAACCTGCGAGCGGGTAGGTCCAGCGACTCGGACGGATGGAACGCAGCCATTCCGTCAGGGTACTCGCCACCATGTTCGCAAAGTGTCCGCCAATGTCACCCGGGCGGCCGATCAACGTAGTGGTTGAACTGTGCCGGCGAAACGGACCCGGACCACAAGCCTTCGATCATCGACCATGCTTCCTGGCTGGCTGGACCGAGCCATTTGCGCCATGAGGCAGGAGGTATCCCGCGGTTCACTGAGAGGTTCTGCAGATCCTCCAAGAATCCAACGATGAGAAGGTTGCGCGTTGTCGGGGGCACCTCGGTCAAGCGTCGCTCTAGGTCGCGGAAGAAATCCGACAAATCGATCGACGGCCCGGTGACCGCGTCGACGAGGAGCGCTGCGAGCATCCCCATCGCGACGTACGGAAGATCGGGACCGACGTCGCCCCTGCGGACGCGCTCGTCCCATAAGGCGCGAATCTCAGCATTCGACGCGGCGAGCTGCGCGGCCAACGACTCCATCCTGGCCAGTATCGCCAAGCGACTGCATATGCGGTCGCAAAGTGTCCGCCAATGTCATATGCGACCGATCACCGCGCGGGATTTTGCCAGTGCCCTCAGGGCAGGACAACCAGGGGACCATCGAGCGACGGTCTGACGGCATCGAACCGAGTCCTGTATTGGTGAACGATCGCGTCATTCGGTGGGCCGACAGCGATGCACATCTCGTAAAACAGGGGCCGGGGCGACGGGCGAGCGAATCCCGTGGTCGGGATGTCCTCGCCCTGACTCATGACCACCAGCCCGGGATCGTCCACGTCGAGCTCCGGCGCGCCCTCCGACCAGCCCGGAAAATGTCGTGAGAAGTCGCGCGCGTGGTCCATCCTGAACGCCAACCAGACGCGATCCGCCGGCATGCCACACTGACTGAGCCGCGGATCACCGGCGACGAGCGCTGGGTCACCTGGATGTGGGCCAAAGGGAAACCCAACCGGCAGGAGCTTGGACAACCCGAGCGCAGAAGCCACGACGAGCCCGATGCCGACGATCGCGACGACCACCACCGCGGGCCGGGCAAGTCGAGAGCGGCTCGTCGCTCGGGTCGCCGAGTCGTCGTCCGCCTTCGGACCCTCGTGTCCCGTACTGGAGCGTTCCTCGTCCACCTTGTCACCGAGCTCTTGGCTCACGTCCGCTGCTGGGCCCGCTGCGAACGGCCGGCGCGCGGGCCAGATTACCAACCCGTCCCCGAGTGTGCGCGAATGTCACTCGACCGGATCGGTCTCCACAGAGGGTGCCGCGGCGCTCTCGGCATCGATAACGGTTCGCCCGAGGTAGGGCTCTACATCGGCTAGAAACCTGATCGCGTTGACCTCCCCGACAAGGTCGCGGAGCGTTCGTTCAACCTGCTCCCAGGTCGCTTGGGACGGCGCATCGGACCATTGCCCGAAAGCACTCCTGATGCGCTCCGAGCCTCGAGTCCCCAGTCGGTCGCGCGTCGCCCGCCACACGTCGTCGAAGAAGCGCCCGATGGCGGTCAGCTGATCCTGGGTTTCAAGGCGCATGGGCCGACTCTAGCGGCATGCTCGCGATGTCGCGACTTCGGCGAGTGGTCGTCCACACCGCTCGCAATGTGTCCGCGAATGTCACCAGAGATGCAGTGCCGTACTGAGCCTTGATCGAGTCATCAGCTTGATAGCGTCGAGATGAACTCTTCGAGGTAAGGGCCGCGGACGAAGCCGGTAAAGCCTACGGGCCGGCCAGACATCACCCCGCTGAGTCCGGCCGCACGCAGGTTCTTCTCGACCTCTGCGATACCCGAGGCGGAGCTCACGACGATCTCAACGGGGACATTCGGGTTGACGGAGGCGAGGTTAACCTTGATGCAGTCTCTGAAGTCACCGTCAACGCCCCTCCACCCGATATCCAGAATGTGTGTTGTCTCGCTCAAGCACGACCGCAGCTGCTCCTGATGCGCCGCCGGCATGACGAAGCCGCTCTTGCCCGCCGCAGGTATTGCGATCGCCGGCACCACTAGCCGCTGATCGACTCCCATCTGCCAGGCCGACCGCAGCACAACGAAGTCGTCTGTCACCTCCATTGTTCGGGCATAAGGGGAAAGCTCCCAAGGATGGGTGGCTCCTTGCGCCTCGGCAGTCGGCGCGCGGATGATCCGAGCCCAGTCGATCGACCCGTGAACTTTGAACACAGCCCAGTCCGTCCGGTCGTAATCTGGCGTCTTCTCATAGGCCGCTTGACCGGCCAAGGTCTCGCCAGTCACGCGCGTGAGTGCTGTTTCGAGAAGCGTGTCGTAGTTGAACGTGACGTACGCGATCTTGGTTTCGTGCCGATGACGCCATCTCTCTAATGCGTCGACAAGGGTCACGTAGTTGGTCATGCCGCCCCGGCGGGACGACCAGTCCACCGAGCAATTCCAGAGGACTGCCTGAAGGTAGTAGCTAACTTCGAGAAGCTGCCGAGGCAGGTGAGGGTCGCCGTCAGTCGCCCCGTCGACGAGCTTCTGCAGCTCCTGCTCGACGCTACTCTTCTCGCTCTCGAGCCCAGTGAGCACGCGGTCGATTGCCGGAGCCGCGCTCGGCAGGAGTTTGAGGATGTCTCGATAGACCGCCTTGTCCGCGAACAGGTCTTTGGTGAGGGGCGGCATCCAGTCCATGGATGACCAATTCCATGGAGCAGCTCCCATCGCCGGGGGGACGGAATCGTATGAGGCGCCAGCGCCGACGATGACGAGCAGCATTTGTCGACCTTAAGGCATGCCGCCGACTCAACTTCTTGAGCGTTCCAGACATCGCATCCGCCGTAGTGGCGAACCTAGATTCGGATCGCGTCGGCCACAATAGCGTCCCAGTGTTGCGCTCTGACTGCCTATGGTCTGTCCGTGCCATCGAGGGGTCGTTCGGCCAAGTCGCGGCCGGAGTACGCAAACCTCGCAAAGTGTTCGCGAATGTCACCTGGCCGGCTCTTCGCTCGGATCGTTGTCGGGCAGCTCCGCGTCGAGGCGCTTGAGCGCTGCGCGTATGGTCGCAGCGTGTCTGCGAGCTCGAGCGGGCCGAGCCATCGAGCGTGGGCGACAGGTTGGAACAGCCTGTGTGAGGCTACCCCCGTGATCGACGCCCCCACGATCGACCTACGATCAGGCCCCCGACGAGGCCGACCATTAGCCAGATAATGGCTGCCGCGGCCTGAGTGGAAACCTGTGGTGCGGCCGAGCCTGAAGAGGGATCGCCCAAGCCTGAGCTTGGCCCGGAAGGTCGTGGTGGCCCGTCCTTGGCGTTCACCACCGTGGTCGAACCAGGCTCAAATTGCCCAAAGTTGCTCAGGCCGGGCTGGTCGTGCCGAAAATTGCGGACCTGGATGGTCCACGTCCCAACCATGGGAAGAGTCACGATGCCGCGCCAAAGAGTGGAATCGGACGGATCTCGGGCCAGATTCACCGGAACCTCGGTCCCGTCCTCATGTTGAGCGACGATATCGAACGGGTAGTCGTCCCACGGATAGAGCATGTCCCAGAACCCCGACGGAACCGGATAGGGCTCTCGCGGCTTCGAGCCGGGGAGCATGCCTTCCCTCTGAACCGGAACGAAGGTGCGCAGTAGGATTTCGACCGACTCGCCAACCCGAACCTCGGAGGGCGACGCTGCAACGACGACTTCGCCAGCCGCCCACGCTTCAGTCGCGGGCACGAACGCAGTAACGACCAGCACGAGAACTGGGAGCGCGCGTATCAGCCGCCTTGCCATCACGACATGTACACCGCCGGTTTGCGTCGCGTTCCCTGTGCGTCGCGTTCTCTGTGCGCCGCGTCTCAGGACGCCGTCACCCGAGCATCGCAATGGGTGATGTCACCCGATCAGCGAGGGAGGGCATCCCGAAGCTCGGGGTGGCGGCGCTGGAGCCAGTCGGTCAGGGCCCAGCGGCTGGTGGCAAAGGCGATTCCGGGCCAGGGGATATCGGCCGGCGCGAACGCGGCGATCTCGATCGCCTCGGGGTTGGGGCGGAAGGTGCCACCCACCACGTGCGCCTCGAAGGCGATCACCACGACGGCGGCCTCGAGACGCGAATAGAGCCCGATGATCTCGCCGGGCTGGACATCGAGCCCGGTCTCCTCAAGCGTCTCGCGGATGGCGCCCTCGGTGACCGTCTCGTCGACCTCCAGGAAGCCGCCCGGCTGCGCCCAGCCGCCGTACCCAGGCTCGATGCCGCGCCGCAGGAGGATGACGTCGCCCTCGTCGGTGACCGGGATCGTGGTGACGACGAGCCGCGGGTTGACGTACGCGATGAAGCCGCAGGCGGCGCAGGCCAGGCGGTGGCGGTCCTCGCCCTCGATCGGGCCGAAGTTGAGCGCCGCGCCGCAGCGCGAGCAATGCTGGAGCGTGGCCGCCATCCAGGCGGGCACGCCGCGCCCGGAGTCGATGTCGGTCGAGCGCCCATCGGGGCCTCGAGGCAGGAACTCGTCATTCATGGCCGACCGGCGCGCCACGACCTCAGGCGAGGAGCACGATGACGGAGACGGCGACGAGCACCGCCAGCAGGATGACCGTTGCGGCGACCCAGCTCAGCCGGAACAGGGCTCGGCCGCGGTTCACCGGCATCCAGGCCCAGGCCGACCGCCAGATGCGCAGCGCCGCGTCGGCCGTCGTTGCCGCCAGGATCGGGGCGCCGATGAGCACGCACAGCTTGACGAGGAGGCTGCTGGGCGGCGTGCCAAGCTCCAGCGCGGTGATCGCGACGGCCCCGCAGACGAGGGCTATGGCCGACAGGTTGACGTAGTGCCGCTGGAGCGGCGTCGGGGCAGTCTCTGGCACCGAGCGCACGGGCATGTCGCGGAGGCTGGGCCGGGTCGGTGCGCTGCCTACGGGCTGCCGGTCGAGCACGGGCATGCCCGGCTCCCAACGTGAGTCGTCCATCGACCCGAGTGTACGCGTCAGGCTCGAACCGCTCCGTCGACGTTGGTCGGGTCGTCGAGGATCGCCTGGGTCTGCGCCTCACGGCGGGCTCTGAATCGCTCGCGCAGCTCGGGATCCTCGACCGCAAGGATCTGCGCGGCGAGCAGCGCCGCGTTCTCGGCGTTTCCCACGCCGACCGTGGCGACCGGCACGCCCTTTGGCATCTGGACGACCGACAGCAGCGCGTCCAGTCCGTCCGCGACCCCGCCGGGCATCGGGACGCCGACGACAGGGAGGATCGTCTGCGCGGCAAGGACCCCCGGCAGGTGGGCCGCCAGGCCGGCGATCGCAACGAGGACGCGCAGGCCGCGCTCCTCGGCCGTGGTCGCATATCTCGCAAGCAGCGCTGGGGCGCGATGGGCGGAGATCACGCGGACTTCGGACGGGACGCCGAGCTCGTCGAGCACGGCCACCGCCTTCTCCGCGGCCAGCATGTCCGAGCGGCTGCCCATGACGATCCCGACGAGCGGCGCGTTCGCATTCGCCACGTGGCTCCTCCGTCCCGCTTTGCGTCAACGGGTCGTATCGTACCGGCGTGGCAGATCGGCGCTGGGGCATCCGGGCGATGTGGGCGGTCCACCGGTTCCTCGATCGAGTCTCCGGCGGGCGGTTGAAGCTGGATCGCTTCACCGCGCCCACGCTGTGGCTGACGACCGTCGGCCGGAAAAGCGGCACCGTCCGCGAGAATGCCGTCTTCTACCTGGCTGACGGGCAGAACTACGTGGTCGTTGCCTCCAACGCCGGTGCGGACGAGGACCCGGCCTGGTTCCTCAATCTCATGGCGTCGCCGGCCGTCAGCGTTCGCATCGGTCAGGATCGGCGGAAGGTCATCGCCAGGGTCGCGACCGACGCCGAGGCGACCGAGCTCTGGCCCAGGCTAGACCGCGTCAATCCTAACTACGCCAGCTACCGGAAGGGGACCACGCGCCCGATCCAGATCGTCATCCTGGAGCCGCGGGCTGCCTGATGGCATACTGCGCGCCATGCGCATCGTGACCGGCCGCCGGATCATCGACGTCGACGTCGGCTAACTGACCGCTCTGGCCCGGCGACATCGCCGGACCACCATCGATCTCGGAACCGGGGACGGCCGCGCCGTCCTCGCGGCAGCGGCTGCCGATCCCTCGACCCTGGCCGTCGGCATCGATGCCGACGCTCGAGCCATGGCCGAGGCTTCCCGCCGAGCGGCTCGAAACCCGAACAAGGGTGGCTTGCCCAACGCCGTGTTCGTTGCGGCCGGGGTGGAGATGCTGCCGCGCGAGCTCGCAGGGCTCGCCGACCTCGTCACGGTCCGGTTCCCGTGGGGCTCGCTGCTGCGCGGCGCCCTTGGCCTGGACGCCTCGGCGGCCACCGCCATCGCTCGGCTCGTGGCGCCGGCGGGTGGCCTGGAGATGGCGGTCTCGGTCCAGGATCGCGATGCCGTCGGTCCCAGCCGGCCGCCGGCTCCGTTCGGCGATCGGGACATCGACCGGATCCGTCGCATCTACGCGGGTCTCGGGCTGGAGCTGTGCGACGTCCGCCCGCTCGGCCTCGAGGATCTCACAGACCTCCATTCGAGCTGGGCGCGCCGCCTGCGCGTCGACGAGGATCGACGTGCCTGGTCGCTGCGCCTCGAACGAGCGGGCGGCCCCGTGCGCCCCGGGGCTACGATGGCAGCGTGAGTCCGACCATCGAGGACGCGCTCTTGGTCGCGGTCGAAGCGCATCGGGGA
>Ga0184612_10001906_pt1 | contig 10134 bp, 8 predicted proteins | sample PLM3_60_coex_FD_133163 | JGI IMG/M metagenome (GOLD analysis project Ga0184612, IMG submission 133163) | Groundwater sediment microbial communities from an aquifer in East River, Colorado, USA - PLM3_60_coex | ecosystem: Environmental > Terrestrial > Soil > Riparian zone | place: USA: East...
GCGCGCAGAAAGGAGATCGAGACCGCCATCCTCCTCGTCGCTTCGCTCCGATGAGTGCTCGGCTTGCCCGGAATCGGTGCTCACGATGCCCGGAATGGGCGTTCATCTTGGCCGGAATGCGCACTTCGGCTGCCATTTGCGAATCAGCGCCGGTACTGCGTGGTGCAGTAGAGATTTGTGCCACTCATGCATGACCGCTTGGCGTTTCGCCATGGTCGTGCCGGGCCGCACGGTAAGCGTGATCCTGCGGTGACTCAGTTGCACAGAAGGCTTCCCCTCATGTTCCCTGAGCGAGAACAGATAGCGTCTTCCCCAGAGATAATGGCTCTCTCGCTCGATGAACTGACGGGGTGTTTCCCTCGCCTGCCCGCGCAGCTTCGCCCGTTGATCGCGAATCCAGCCAAGCTTGGAAACTGCGTAGGCGCGGGCCACCTCCAGGCGCGTGCCCGTTGGCGCGACTAGCGTAACGCGGCCGACTGGCGGATACACCGACAGATGGACATGCTTGATGTTCTTGCGCGTCACGGCGATGGCGATCTCGCCCAGATGGATCGTATCGGCCATCAGTAACCCGGCTGGTTCTTAATAAGCTCGAAAAGCGCCAACGTGACTTCGCGGTCGCGGTCGAGCAATGGAAACAGCGCGTTTAGCACTTGCGCTTCGCGCGCTTGGTCGCCTTTCCATCCCGCAGGCGCTCTCTCTCGAATGGTGCGGTCGATCTCCAAGGCCAGCTCGACGCGCTCGTCCCCGTCGTCAGGGGGAGCCTCAGCCACCCTGGAAGCGCGTTTCCACCCAGCGGCGAGAATCCGCGGCAGGTTGTTGTAGATCACGATCGCCTCGCGCTTGCCATGCAGGACCGCGGGCACGCCAGCCTCGGGCTCTTTGGCTGCGAGCCGCTTCACCAAGTCCTCGGCCTTGCGCAGAAACGCCTCGTAGGCCGCTGTGTCCGTCCGGTTCTGCTTGATAAGGTCATCGAGCAGCTTCGACATCTGCTCGTAGAACCGCGGATCGGTGAGCTGGTCGCGGATGATTGTCTTGCGGACGTTGTTGATGATTCCCTCGGCGATGGCGTTCCTCGAGAGTTTGCCCTTCTCGTTCAGCTTGCGGGCGATGGCGTCGTGGATGCCGGTCTCTACGATCAGCTCCGTGAGCGAAAGCTCGCCCAATGCTCCGAGGTCGGCTGCGGGGTCGGCCTGGATGTAGGTGTTGAGGAGGTGGCGCATGTCCGCCTCGTAGGGCTTGATGTCTAGCTCCTCCCCCGAATGCTTTTTGATGGCCGAACGGATTTCGCCGTAGAACTCGACGTCCTTCTGCAACGCTGCCGCATCGGCGTCGGAATATCCGGATTCGGCGAGATCCTGTGCGATCGCAGCAAAGGCGCGGACGAACGTTGCGACCGCCTTGTAAAACGATATCCGCAGCGCCTCCGTCTCGTTCAGGGCATTCGGGTTGGCGGCGTCGCCGCAGAAGTAGCGTAGGAACTGCTCCACCTCACGCGGCAGCGGCACCGTCTCGCACAGGTAGTGCAGCGCTTCACGGGCCCCATCGAGCTTCTTCCGACCTTCCTCGAGCCAGTTCTTAAGGTGTACGTTGTTGTCGCCACCGTCTCCCTCGTCGGTATCCAGTTCGTCGGAACTGTAGACCGCGATCGCCTCCTCGACATCCGAGTAAAGCTTCTTGAAGTCGACGATGTGGCCGTAGTCCTTATCGTCGCCATCGAGTCGATTGGTGCGGCAGATGGCCTGGAACAGGTTGTGGTCGCGCAGCTCGTTGTCGAGATAGATGTACGTGCAGCTCGGCGCGTCGAAGCCGGTCAGCAGCTTGCTGACCACGATCAGGAGCTTGAGATTCGCCGGCTCCTCGATGAAGCGACGCTTCACCTCGTCCTCATACTGCTTCGTCGTCTGGCCGTACTTCACGAGGACGTGCTGCGTGTAGGTGTCGAACTTGTAGCGCTCGTCGCTGTTGGCTGGCTCGCGTGAGATGGCGTTGTGGTTCGGTTCGTACGACGTGATGATCCCGCAATAGGGTCCGAAGCTGGTGTTCTGCAGCAACCGGAGGTAGTGACAAGCGTCGTAAATCGACGCGGCCACCAAGATCGCCGTGCCGCGGTCGTTGTTGAGCCGCGGCTTGAGGCTGAAGTCCTCGATGATGTCGGCGATGATGCGCTGCTTGCGCTCGCCGGCGCTCATCAGCTTTTCGAGAGTCGCCCAAGTCTTGCGGACAATGGCCTTCTGGAAATTATTCAGCCCTTTGGTTTTCCGCTCGAACCACGCATCGATGGCGGCCTGCGAGGTCAGCCGTTGCGGCACGTCGCGGGCCTCGTACTTGAGATCCAGGATGACGCCGTCGGCCACGCCCTCGTGGAACTTGTAGGTGTGGATGTAGGTACCGAACACGTCCCGCGTCATCAGCTTGTCGCGGCGCAGGAGCGGCGTGCCAGTGAAGCCGACGAAGATCGCGCCTTCCAGCCAGCGCTTCATCTGCCGGTTCATGTCGCCGCCCTGCGTGCGGTGGCACTCGTCGACGAACACGTAGAAGCGCCCCGTCACTGGCGGTGGATCGCCTTTCAGGTCGGAAGGGTCGAACTTGTGAACAAGGGCACATAGCAGGCGTGGCGTGGCCGCACCGAGTTTTTGCACAAACTCTGCGCGCGACGTAATGCGTGGCGGGGGCGACTCCGCGCCGATGACCCCAGCGTTCTTCATTACCCCCTCGATCTGCTTGTCCAACTCGTCGCGATCGGTGACGATGAGGATACGCGCCTCGGGGTCGTGCTCGAGCAGCCACTTGGCGATGAGCACCATCAGGATGCTCTTGCCGCTGCCCTGCGTGTGCCAGATGACGCCGCCCTCGCGCTTCGCGATACGCTCCTGCGCTGCTTTCGTGCCAAAGAACTGGTGTGGCCGCGGCACCTTCTTCTGGCCGGCGTCGAAGATCATGAAGTTGCGGATCAAGTCGAGCAGACGAGCCTTGCTACAGAGCTGCGTCAGCGGCCGGTCGAGCAGCGCCCCAGCGGAAGGCGGCGCGCCGTCCGCGGCCTCGTCCTTCCACTGCACGAAGAACTGCTCCGGCGTGCCGGTGGTGCCGTAGCGCAGCCCTTGCGAGTCGCTGCCCGCCAGCACCAGTTGCACGGTGCTGAGAAGCCCTTGTTGAAGATCTCTTCTTGATTGGTAATGAGTTGGCGCACGCCGTCGGCCAGTTCCACCGAGCTCCGTTTGAGCTCGATCACCGCGATGGCGAGCCCGTTCACATAGAGGACGATGTCGGGCCGTCGCTGGTATCCACCTTTGAGCGTGACCTCCTCGGCCAGCGCGAAGTCGTTCTTCTCTGGGTCCTCCCAATCGATCAGATCAACGTCGTCGTGCGGCTGGCCGGCCGCAATCTGCACCTTAACTGGATAGCGCAGGAGCTGGTACGTGCGCAGGTTCGCCTGGTAAAGCGTGATGCCGGTGGAGTCCGCGGCGGTCTCCAGCTTCTGCAGCGCCCCGGGCGACGGAGTACCCGCGAGCCGCCAGGTTGTCACGCAGGATCCCCGTCTCGATGGAACGGTTGTTCTCGCGCTTGCTCCAATCGTCCAGGTAGCGGTAGCCGACGCAATCGGCCCGCGTCTTGTCTGTGAACAGGCTGACGACGCGGTTCTGGGTCTTGCGTTCAGAGCGCGGAATCTCAGGCACGGCTCTCGCTCTGGCCGGGATGCTCGGAGGAGGCATCTTCTTCCGGTTCAATTCTCACGACCTGGCCGTCGCGCCAGATCACGGCGTACTCGCCGAGACGGCGCTTTCGTTCGAGCGCCTCGGTGACAGCGCTGCGCAGGGCATCCAGCGCGCGCTGGTCGTCGACGGACAAGGTGCTCATGGATTGACCTCTTTCACGAGTTGGTCGTAGATCGTCTGGTTGAGTATCGTTCGCTTGTCGCCATCCTGAACGAACACGATGTCCGGGAACGGCCCGCTGTTCAGAAAGCAGCGCGCATGGTCGACCGCTCCGGCATACACATCGAGAAGATTTCGCAGGCTGCGCGGAAAACGCCGGGCAATGTCAGCCGGCGCAATCGAATGGCCTCCGTGCGCCACGCGCTCGGCGACGCGGAGGCGCGACAACTCAACGCTCGGGAGGGCAAGATAGAGCAATTCCACACGCCAGCCCGTCGACCGGAGGCGCCGAACGAGGCGCAGATATCCCCGCCCGGACAGCGTGGTTTCGAACGCGAAGTCCCGGCCTTCGGCAACATGATGCTCGATCTGCTGCAAGAACAACCTGCTGGCGGCAAGTAACTGTTGCTCGGGTGCCAAGGGTGAGAGGCCTGCGGCGATCAGATCGGCATTGACGAAGGCGGTTCCAGGGGCCACTTCGGGCAGGTACTTCAGCGCGAAGGTGGTTTTGCCGGCGCCATTCGGGCCGGCGATGATCCGGCAGACTGGCGCTCGTGCGGCATCGCTCATACGAGGCGTGTCCTTCCGGTGAGCAGCTCCTGCACGATCGCCTGCTTAAGGGCGCGGGTCTTATTGCGCCGGGCTTCAAGGGCTTCAATCTCCGCGTTCATGTCCTTTAAGACCGACGCAATCGCGACCTGCTCAGCGACTCCGGGCAAACAAATCTCGACGCTGGCAATGTGTGCACGATTGGTTGCGTACACCTTCGTGCCTGCGGCTAGTCGCCGAAGCTGGTCGGGAAATACCGGGCTGAATTGAAGGTATGCCTTGAAGCCGTCCGCGAGGATATTCTTGTCAAATCTCGCCGCAATCGTGTGAAGACCAGCGACGACCGCATTACTTCCAACGCCCCACATTTCCACCGACTTGCTCACCCCGGTCAGGTCCTCAGACGCATCCGCGAATATCAGGTCACCGTCCCGCAATCGGTCGAGGGTGGTCGCCTTCTCCGATGGAAGGCTTGGCAGGGCATCTGGGGCAAGCAGAACGCCAGTGCACGCATGCACGTCGCCGTAATGCAGATATTTCACAGGACCATCGACGGTAAGCTCCGCCCGAGAGTTGACGCCGTGGCGCAAGAACGTCACGTGATTTCCCAGCCGCTTGACCTTCCACTCCTCCTGAAAGCCGGGGAGGCGGGTCTGGCCGGTGAGAAGCTGCTGGATGGTGGCCTGCTTGAGGTCGCGCTTCTTGGCGATGAGCCGCGTCTGCCCTTCCAGCAGCGCATCCACATCGCTCACCGCCGCCGCGATGGCGCGTTGTTCGGCGTGGGGAGGGACAGCAAGCGGGATCAGAACCAGCTTTTCTTTTGTGAGATGAGGAATCGTGCTTTCGGTGACGTAGTTAGACAGCAGCCCTTGATCGACCCAATAGCGAAACAGCGCGATCATGAGGCGAGGATCGAATCCTCGCCGCGGGCGCAATCTGTGCAATGCCTTCTGGTAGTAGCACTCAGGCAATTGATCTTCCCAGACCGCGGAGCGGCCAACTCCTCGTCCTTCGCAAACGAGAAGGTCGCCCCGACGCAGGCGAAAGCGTTCGCGTTCATTCTCAGACAAGCGAATGGTCTGAATCTCACTCACATCGATGGCCCCCCACTTTACAGCCGCATTCCCCAGATATGGCTTTGCAACGCCGTCGTTCCTTGCTGCATCGACCATTTTTCCAAGTTGGACTTTGAACTCATCGCCAACTGTTGACTCACTCCAGTCGATCGGAAACTCTCCGAAATGCGTCTGCTTATAGCCCGGCCTCACCTCCATGATGCCCTCATGCGATCGAGATGCTCGTCCACGCGAGTCGCGAGCGCCTCCACTTCATCGACGAGCTCCTGTAGAGGTGTGGCGTAGCGCTCAGCGAGCTCGCGGATGCGGCCGGTGACGGTTTGCGACACGCGGTTCAGCTCACCCTGGACGGCGGACACGAGGTGGGCCATCCACTTGTCGTCGACCACCAGGGTCTTACTCGGCGTCCGTGAGTCTCGGGTACTTGGCGTCGATTTTCTTGTCCAGATCCTCCTGCGCGGCCTTGTGCTTGGCCTTTGCCTGGGTCTGCTGCTCGAGCAGGTCAGCGTATGCCTCAAGCGCGGCGCGCTCGTCAGCGTAGAGCGAATCCTCACCGATCTCCTTGAGCCGCGCCTTAACGGCCTTCGCAGTGATCTTTTCCTTGTCGCCCTCGCCCTCGATGACCTCGGCCAGCAGTCCCTCCTCGCCGTTGTTCTCTTGACGCATCTCGTCGAGCTGCTGCTCGAGCGTGGCGAGCTGATTGTCGAGCGCCTCGATGGCATCGCGTTCGGAAGCGAAGTAGTGTGCAACGAGAATTGGTGCCGGAACGAGATCGGACTTGAAGCGACGCTTGCCCTTCAAGTAGTCGTGCGGCTCCGGCCAAGTGAGTTTGTTGTCCTTGTTCTTGACCTGAACAATCTCCCGCGGCTGCGCTCCCTTCACCCAGCCGTCGGAGGCTATGAGATAGGCGTCGTCCTGCATTGTCTCGGCCCAGTAATCCAGTAGGTCCTGGTAGACGTCGTAGGCGTCGAGCAGCTGCGCCGGGCGGAAGGCGGTAAGTAGTTCCTCCGCGATGGTCTCGATCAGCACCTTGGGGTGGCCGTCTTTGTCGAAGGCGTTGAGGCGCTTTGTCGCGGCCGCGCGCCACTCGTCAAAATGCTCAGTGGCCTTCTTCTGAAAGGCGATGAACTCAGCGTGGCCGAGGATCGCGGACCTCACTTCCGTGATCGGCAGCTTCACGCGTGCGTAGCCGGTCCGACCCGCAGACTCGAATAGGGAGGCTCGCACGGCGGGGAGCACCCGCCAGTACGCGGAGAGTGCATCAAGATCACGCTCCGGGATTCCGCCGCGCAAGTGGCCGTCGATGTCTTGCCAGTCCTCGGGGCTGGTCGAGTCGATGTAGCGCGGCAGGTTGAGGTTGAAGTCGTTTTTTGGATCAGCGATTTCATCGAACGGCACCGTCCGGGCGTAGCGCGGCACGTCGACCTGCTTCGTGAAGATGTCACAGATGCGGTGGATGTCCTGCTCGCGCAGCCGGTTCTTGTTGCCGTCCTTGATGAAACCTTTGGAGGCGTCGATCATGAAGACGCCCTTGCGCGCCGCGGCGTTCTCCTTGTCGAGAACCAAAATGCAGGCCGGAATGCCGGTGCCGTAGAAGAGATTGGCAGGTAGGCCGATGATACCTCTGAGGATGCCGGAGCGTACGAGCTGTTGGCGGATTACCGCCTCCGCATTGCCGCGAAAGAGCACGCCGTGCGGCAGAATGCAGGCGGCTTTCCCGGTGCTCTTCATCGAGCGGATGATGTGCAACAGATAGGCGTAATCACCCTGCTTGGCCGGCGGCTCGCCCCAGGCGAAGCGCTGGAACGGGTCGCGCGACGGCGTGAGGCCGGTGCTCCAGGTCTTGTCGGAGAACGGGGGATTGGCGACGACATAATCGTAAGTGCGGAGCTGCTCGCCGTTCTTGAACTTCGGCGCGGCCAGCGTATTGCCCGAGACGATGCTGGCCGTGGGAAAGTCGTGCAGGATCATGTTCATGCGGGCAAGGCCCGCCGTGGTCACGTCCTTCTCCTGCCCCTCGAGCGTGATGTGCTTGCCCGACTGCGCCGCCACCTTGAGCAGCAGTGAGCCCGAGCCGCAGGTCGGGTCGTAGGCGATGGTGGCGCCCTTGGTGTTCTGCGGCGAGATGCCGATCACCTGCGCAATCACGCGGCTGACCTCGGACGGCGTGTAGAACTGCCCCTTGCTCTTGCCGCTCTCGGTAGCGAAGTGCCGCATCAGGTATTCGTAGGCGTCGCCGAGGATGTCGTCGTGCTCGGCGCGGTTCTGCGAGAAGTCGAGTTCGGGCTTCTGGAAGATACCGATCAGGTTGGTCAGGCGCTCAACCAGCGCCGAGCCCTCGCCGAGCTTGTCGGGGTCGTTGAAGTTGGGAAAGTCGCTACGCGCGAGCCGCTCGTTGGCGTCGATCAGCGGCTGGATGATCTGCGTGTTGATCCTGTCACCGATGTCGCTCTTGCCCTTGAGGGCGATCATGTCGGTGAAGCTCGCGCCCTTCGGGATGGTGACCGGCGGGGCGAAGTCAGCGCTGTTGCCGTACTTGTCGCTGATGTATTTGATGAACAGCATGAAGAGGACGTAGTCCTTGTACTGACTGGCGTCCATACCGCCGCGTAGCTCGTCGCACGAGGCCCAGATCGAGGCGTAGAGGTCAGATTTCTTGATGGCCATGGATCAATCGAGTTCAGCCTCTCTTCCGTCGACGAATCTTCGATCGCGAAGGCCCTTTGCCAACAACTTCGTCCAGGTCACGTTGCCCGCCCTTCACGAACTGCTTGGACCCTCGCAAAACTTCACTAAGAAAATGATCGCCGCCCCCAACTTTCGTTCTGAATTCGGTCTGCGAATAGCTAGTCACGTTGACCTCTCTGCCGAGCTGTTCCTCGACTTTCCGGAGCGCGGGCGCGAGCTCCGCGAGGCCGACAGTGCCAATGACGAGCAGGTCCACGTCGCTCGTCGCGTGCTCCTCGCCGCGCGCGATGGATCCGTAAACGAAGGCAACGTCAATTCGAGTGTCGAACTGCTCAAGTAGTCGTTGGAGAGTTGGCAACAACCCAGCCGTCTTTTCCACGAGGCCGTGCAAGTCGGCGAACAACGGGGATCGCGTGTCGGCCTTGACGTAGGCCCTGGTGCCTTCACGGCGCTGTTGCAGGATCCCACCTTCTACGAGAGCCTTGAGGTCCCGCTGCAGGCTCGAAGGGGTCGTTCGAAGGAACTGCGCCAACTCCGACAGATACCACCATTTGTCGGGCTGGGTGAGCGTTGCGGCGAGTATCTCTCCACGGACGGTTGGAAATAGTGCCTTTAGAGCCGTCCTGGCTTTACGCACAATGCGTAAATTATTACGCGAATTGCGTAATACCGCAAGAGAAAACAGGTCGCATAGTTAAGTCACCCTCCCTCACCCCGCTACTCTCCCCGCAACCAGCACCTCCCGCGGCATCGCGTGTCTCAATCGCCACTCGATCGTAATCGGCCGTTCCCCATCGGCCCCGTCTGGATCCACCGGCCCGAGATAGCGAAACGCCATGGTCACGCCGGCGCGCTCATCCGCCCGCTCCCGCACGAACAGCAGCGGTGTCACGCTGTACCGCGCCGGATCGAGATGCCGCCTTCCCTCCGGTGACTCGCGTGTGGTTCGGGCCTTCGACTGCCAGTGAAACCGCTTCTCGTTGAGGGGGAAGTCCCGGTAACGCAGGTGCTCCTTCGTCGCCGCCGCCTTGTCGAGCGTTACGAGGAGCAGATCGAACTTCTTGCCGTGTGTGAGTTCGACCCCGGTGTATTAGTCGCGAAAGTTCCCTTCGCGGGTACGATGATCGAAGGCTGCGCTCAGCTCGACGCCGAGATACCGTGCGTGCAGCGCCAGCGGGATCTCGGGCGCGAGGGCGTGTGGCGGGGTCAGCACGGCGTTCAGCTCGCGTAAGATCGGCACCAGACCTGCGATCTCTTCGCGCAGTAACCCGTGCTCAACCCACAGCGTCTCGGCGCGCGTGCCGGCGCCGATCTCCTTCCCGTAGAGCACCGCGAAGAGCATGCGTGCGAGCCGACGGTCCGCCTCGTCGACGGGTGATTCCAGCGACGCTAACCGCGCCCACATCCCGAGCCGACGCTCATCGCCGACATGAATCAGTTTGTGAACATTCTCCAAGGCCGCTCTCTCTTCTTCACCGACTGTTCGCGCATCGAGACCCGCAGATTGCCGCAACTGCCACCAGGAGCGATCCTTACGGTACACGTCGTCGAGCGCGACGTCGGTCTCGCGAAGAAACGCCGCCAGGGACAGCTCCGCGTGCGCCGGCTCGCGCAACAGGGCTCGAATACCCGCTTGGTCTGAAGGAATTGCCCGGCGCATCTGCGCGATCACGTCTTCGCGGACCTGCTCGTCGAAGCGCAGAAGACAGCCAGCTGGAAGCCGCCCGAACCCCTTCGAAACGAACTCGGCCAGCTCGCGCGGCGTATGCCCGAGTAGTGATCGCAGCCGTCGATCGAATCGGAACTGGAGGTGCTGTCGTCCCGTGAGGTCGAAGACGACCAGTTCAGCCTTGCCCGGCGCACGACGCAGGCCGCGCCCGAACTGTTGGAGAAACACCGTGGCACTCTCGGTGGGGCGGAAGAAGAACAGCGTGTTGACGTTCGGA
>Ga0184612_10001907_pt1 | contig 10132 bp, 7 predicted proteins | sample PLM3_60_coex_FD_133163 | JGI IMG/M metagenome (GOLD analysis project Ga0184612, IMG submission 133163) | Groundwater sediment microbial communities from an aquifer in East River, Colorado, USA - PLM3_60_coex | ecosystem: Environmental > Terrestrial > Soil > Riparian zone | place: USA: East...
AAAGTCGCGCCGACCGACATTCTGACGCGCAACAACGCCTCGATCGAGCCGCTCTCGCCGGGTGGCGTCGCGGCCGGAAGCCTGACGCCGGCACAGCGGGATCTGCTCACGAAGCTCATCGAGACCTACACCGTGCAGATGGCCGATGACGTCGCCGGCGACCGGCTCGCCAGGATCAAACAGGCAGGTTTCGAGAAGGTCACCTTCGCGTGGGCGGGCGAAACCGAACTGGGCAAGAAGCACTACTACCGGGTCCAGGGTCCGACGTTCCTCGTGGAGTACGACAACACACAGAACGACGGCAACCACGTGCATTCGGTATGGCGTGATTTCACCGGCGACTTCGGCCGCGACCTGCTGCGCGAGCACGTCAAGGGCGTGCCGCACTAGCGATCATCGGGGACACTCAACCGGGACAGTCCCCGGGGACAGTCAACGCTGAGTGTCCCCGTCTTCGTTTCCCCGCCTTCCGACGTCAACGCGTACGGCCCGTCAGCCGTATTGAGGTGATATGTCTTTGTCGATCAGACTCGGTCTTTCGGCACTCCTTCTCGCCGTGGCGATGTCTGGGCTGCAGGCCACACAGAATCCGCCCGCCGCGCAAAACCCGCCGGCGACGCCTCCGCAAGGCACGCCACCGGCGCAGCCCGTTGGCGGGTCCCCCCAAGCTGCCGGTCCCGGACGCGGCGGGCGAGGCAACCCCGGCGCCGCCATCTACGCGCAATTCTGCGCCGCCTGCCACGGGCCGACGCTTCAGGGTGGCGCCGCCACCAGCCTCGTCGACGACGACTGGAAGTTCGGCGGCGACGACGCGAGCATCGCGACGAGCATCCGCGACGGGCGGCCGCCGACCGCGATGGCGCCGTTCAAGGACCTCATCAACGACGAGCAGCTGCGCCAGCTGGTGTTCTACATCCGCGAGCAGGCGGGTCTCCAGAAAGGCAAGCCTGAGACCAAGGTCGATCCGCAGGGCGCGATCGTCAAGAGCGAAAAGCAGACGGTGAAGCTAGAGGTCGTGGCCAGAGATCTCGAAACACCCTGGGGCATCGCCTTCCTTCCCGACGGGCGCATGCTCATCACCGAGCGGCCGGGCCGGCTTCGCATTCTTGAAAAGGGCAAACTCCTGCCGCCGGTGACGGGCACGCCAGCGGTGTGGGTGAGGCAGGACGGCGGGCTGTTCGACGTCGAGGTCCATCCGAACTACGCGCGGAACGGCTGGATCTATCTCTCGTTCTCGGAGACGTTGCCTGGCTACAAGGCGCCTGAGCCAGCCCCGGCCGCCGCAGCCGCTCCGGCTCAGGGCGGTCGCGGCGGACCGCCAAGCCCACCGTCGATGACGGTCATCGTACGGGGGAAGATCCGCGACAACGCCTGGGTCGACGAGCAGGTGATCTTCAGAGGATCGGCGGACTTGTATTCGCCGCTGAACTTCCACTACGGATCGCGATTCACGTTCGATCGAGAGGGTCATCTCTTCTACTCGATCGGCGACAAGGGCCGCACCGAGAGCGCGCAGGACCTCTCATCGCCCACGGGTAAGGTGCACCGCGTCAACGACGACGGGGCGGTTCCCAAAGACAACCCGTTCGTGAACAAGCCCGGCGCCGTCGGCTCCATTTGGAGCTACGGCCACCGCAATCCTCAGGGCTTCGCGTTCGATCCGGTGACCAACAAGCTGTGGGAGACCGAGCACGGCCCGACGGGCGGCGACGAGCTGAACCTGATCGAGCCGGGCAGGAACTACGGATGGGCAGTTGTCTCGTATGGCATGCAGCCCGGCATCACGAAGTCCGAGCAGGAGGGAATGGAATCCCCCAAGGCGTACTGGACGCCGACGCTCGCACCCGCAGGGATCGTGTTTTACAACGGTTCCCGCTATCCGGGATGGAAGAACAGCCTCTTCGTGACCGGGCTCGGCGGCCAACAGCTTCGCCGTCTGGAAATCACCAAGGACAAGGTTACGCGCCAGGAAGTCGTGTTCAACGACTTCGGCCGGGCGCGAGACATCATCATCGGACCTGACGGATATCTTTACGTGGCGTTGAGCCTCCCCGGACAGCGCGTCTCGGACACAACGGCGGGCGTCATCGTTCGCATGGTCCCCCAATAGAACCACGGACAACACGGACAACACGGACCGTGCTCCTAGAATGACCTCCTTCCTCGAAACCCTATGACGCTCGCAAGAACAGGCGGCGCGCTTCTCGTCGTTGCCTCGCTCACCGGTGCCGTCTCCGGGTGGCAGAGTCGGGCATGGCCGCCTTCGGTCCAGAAGGTGTCGGCGGAGTCGCCGACGCTCACGCCGGAGGCGGAGCTCGAGACGTTCCACGTCCCGCCCGGCTATCGCGTCGAGCTCGTCGCGAGGGAACCCATGGTCGTGGATCCGGTCGTCGTGGACTAGGACCTCGAGGGCCGGTTGTGGGTCGTCGAGATGCTCGGGTTCATGCCCGACACGTCCGGCACGGATTCGCGGGAGCCCCTCGGCCGTGTCGTCGTGCTCGAAGACGACAACGACGACGGCAGGATGGACAAGCGGACGGTCTTCATCGACAGGCTGATCCTGCCTCGGGCACTCAAGATCCTCGACCACGGGGTCCTCATCGCCGAGCCACCCAACCTCTGGCTCGCGCGCGACACCGACGGCGACCTCAAGGCAGACACGAAGGACCTCGTTCGCAACGACTACGGGCGGCTCGAGGGCAACCCCGAGCACAACGCGAACAGCCTGCACTGGGGTCTCGACAACGTGATTTACACGTCCGAGCACACCTATCACCTGCAGCTCAGGAACGGGAAGTTCGACGTCATCCCGACGCTCAGCCGCGGGCAGTGGGGCGTCGGATCCGACGACGGCGGGCGCATCTATCGCAACTGGAACGAGCAGCCGCTCTTCGTCGACATCGTGCCTGCGCGCTACTTCATGCGGAATCCCAACGTCGTGCGGACGCGTGGGCTCTACGACATCATGATGGACCCCAAGGACATGACGGTCTGGCCGGTGCGTCCGACACGCGGCGTCAATCGCGGCTATCGCGACGGCGTGCTGCGGGCGGATGGAACGCTCACAACGTACGTCTCTGCCGGCACGCCCGTCATCTATCGCGGCGACCGGCTGCCGAAGGACGTCTACGGCGATGCCTTCATCACCGAGTCGGCCGGGAATCTGGTGCACCGGCTGAAGATCGTCGACGACGGCACCGGCCTGCTGTCGGCGAGGAACGCGTACCCGAAGGGCGCGTTCATGGCGTCGACCGACGAGCGCTTCCGCCCGGTCAACCTGTTTGCGGGGCCTGACGGCACGTTGCTCGTGATCGACATGTATCGCGGCGTCATCCAGGACGGCACGTACTGGACCGACTACCTCCGCAACTACATCAAGACCAACAACCTCGAGCTCCCGGTCAACCTCGGGCGCATCTGGCGCATCGTTCACGAGTCGACCAAGCGCGATGGCAAGCCGTCGCTGACGAAAGAGACGCCAGACGGACTCGTCAAGCGTCTCTCGCACCCCAACGGCTGGCATCGCGACACGGCGCAGCGGCTGCTCGTCGAGCGCGGCGAGAAGTCGGTCGCGCCGGCGCTCAAGCAGCTCGCGGTCACAAGCCCCGACTATCGCGCGAGGCTCCACGCGTTGTGGACGCTCGACGGCATCGGCGAGCTCGACGCTGCGACCGTTGGCAAGGCGCTGGAGGACAAGTCAGTGGACGTACGCGCAGCCGCGGTGCGGCTGTCGGAGCGATGGCTCAGCGACGCTGGCAGCCCACTGCAGGAAACAGTCGTCAAGCTGGGCGACGATCCCAACTGGATGATCCGGCGGCAGGTCGCGGCGTCCCTCGGGGCGTTGCCGCAGGCGGCGCGCGTGGCGCCGGTCGCGGCGCTCCTGCAGAAGTACGCGACCGATCGCATCACGGTGGATGCGGCGATCAGCGGCCTGGCGGGGTTGGAGATGGAGGCGTTGGAGCGCCTCCTTCAGCCGGCGGCGGCCAAGCCTGGCGTTGAGACCGTCGAGGTCGTCACGCATCCGCCGAGCGATCACGTCGCCATGCTGTCGGCCACCATCGCACGAAGCCGCGAGGTCGCGTCGGTCGCCAGGCTTGTCGATCTGGCATCGACAGGCACGCTCACGGGGTGGCAGGCGATGGCGATTCTCGAAGGGCTCGACGCCGGCCTCGACGGCGGTGGCGGCGGACGCGGTGGCGGCGGCCGTGGCGGCCGAGGCGTTGGCGGCAACACCGCCCTCGCGCTCCCGCAGGAGCCGCTGAAGCTGACAGCGATCAAGGATCCGAAGAACGGCCTGACGCCGCTCGCGGTCAAGGTCGCGAATCGGCTCACCTGGCCGGGAAAGCCCGCACCGCCGGTCGCCGACGTGGTGCCCCTGACGCCGGAACAACAGAAGCGTTACGCCCAGGGGCAGGAGATCTACAACAACCTGTGCGTCGCCTGCCATCAGCCTGACGGCCAGGGCCGCGAGAAAATCGCCCCGAGCCTGGTCAATTCCCGCTACGTCGTCGCCGACGCCGGCGTGTCCGCCCGCATCGTCCTCTCGGGCAAAGAAGGGCCGGTAGGTCTCATGCCGCCGCTTGGCGCGAGCTTGTCCGACGAGCAGATCGCTGGCGTGCTGACATACATCCGGCGCGAATGGGGCCACACGGCATCAGCCGTGGCGCCAGCCGACGTCAAGGAGGTCCGTGGAATGACTGCGAGCCGGAACCGTCCGTGGACCGAGGACGAGATCTCGCGGATGACGGGCAGGGGGGGCGGTGGACGAGGACGCGGGGGGCAGTAGGCGGGCGGGGACACTCAACCTTGAGTGTCCCCGGGGACTGTCCCGGTTGAGTGTCCCCGCTAGCGCCGCCCCTCGAAGATCGGGGCCGGCGGGGTTCCACCAATTTCTTCGAGCGACCACCCATCATCTTTCAGGTGCTGCGGCAACCACGACAGTGCCTGCCATTTCCCCAGAAGATACAGGCGTGTGCGACCATGCGTAAGATCGTCGTACGACAGACGCCTCACGCGGACGTTCAGATATGGCTCGCCACGTTCGTAGCCGAGATCGATCCCGTTGGTGCCGGTGTACCTGAGCGCGAGAGCGGAGTCGGCGACGAACACGGCTCGTGCCCGCTCGTCATCTGACGCCTGATCGTCGAACGCCAGGACGTCGACCGGGTTGACGAGCACCAGCGGAACTGAAGGGTCGAGTGAGCCGTCGGCTGCCGTCAGGCTCTCGAGCGCCGCGCTCTGACTTCCGGTGGTCGGCACCTTCGGTGGCAGGTACAGCCACACGCCGAGGAGAGCCACCAGCGCGGCGCTCTGGCCCGCCAGCGGCTGGCCTGCGGTGAGCGCGAAGAGCGCCGCCCCTATCAGGGAGATGATCGCCGGAAGCGCGAACATCGCGTAGCGGGTCATGAATGCGCCCGCGTTGAGCTCGGCATAGAGATACGGCACGAGTGGCGACAGCAGCAGCACGCCCATCGCTGCCACCTCCGGCGGCTCCAGTCCGCGCGCGGTTTCTCGTTCAGCACTCCCCCGCCTGCGCGCCCACCATCCTGCCACGCACGCCACCACGATCACGGCGGCGATGACGCGGGGGCGCGGCACATCACTTCGGAATGCCGCGTAGAGCTTGTCGACGGTGGGTTCGTACGCGGCCCCGCCGAAGATCACCGTCTTCGACGCGCGAAGCAAGGTCGGATACATCGACAGCACTGGTGAAGCGGCAACGAGTGACCAGATGACGCGCCACCGGATTTGCTCGGTGCGCAGGAGCTCGACCGCCTCGCCCACGCCAAGCGCGAAAGGCAGAAGGACCGCCCACACATGCAGCAGCAACGCCGCTGCCACCGAAATTGCCAGTCCTATCGGGGCAAATCGAGAACGCCGATCGGCCGTCGACTGCCAGCAAACGAGCGCAACCGCAGACACGCCGAGCAGGAGCATGTACGATCGCGCCTCGATCGCGTAGCGAACGGTGTAGTCGGCGAGCGGGAGCAGCGCCACCGCGGTCAGCGCGAACCACGGGCCCAGGCGCCGTCGCAGGAAGATGAACAGAAACACGGTAAGGAGAACGAAGCCGGCAAGTCCCGGGATACGAGCCGTGAGCGTCTCGGGGCCCGGCAAGAGACGGGTGGCTTTCGTGGCGAGATAGATCAGCGGCGGCGTGAACTCGAAGCCAGCGGTGACCGCGCTCCACAGTTCGCCGACACCGCCGATCCGCGAGAGCCGAACCGTCAGGGACTCGTCATACCAGAACGGCAGTTGTGCCGCGCTTTGCGCAAGCAGGCTGACCGCGAACACGATCACCGCGCCGAGGCTCAGCGCGGGAAGCGCTGCATCGATCGCGGACCGCGGCCTGTCCGTCACCGTGACACCGCGTTGGGCTTGGCGATCACCGCAAGAAGCGAGCTCCCGAACGGCATGATTCGGCCTGTCAGCCGCTGCTCCACGGAACAGATCCGATACAGGGCTTCGTTGAGGCGTTCGGCCGGCACTTCTTCTGGAGGCGATGGACCAGCCACGCGTTCGCGCGCGCGCTCGACGAGCTTGGCGAAGAACAGCCACTGGAACGCGTACCAGCTTTCCAGCACCTGCAGGCCTGCGCCGTGCGCGACAGTAATCAGCCCGCGCTTCGTGTACCGGCGGACATGCCGATTCAACTCATCGTGGTGCGTCCAGAGCAGTTGAAAAGCTGGTACCGTGAGAATCAGCCGCCCGTCGTCTTTGAGCAGCCCGTGGACCTGACGAAGCGCGCGCAGCGGATCGTCGAGGTGCTCGAGAACGTCGAGCATGAGGATGACATCGTACCGGCGCCCTGGCGAGAACGACTCGTCGAACGGACGGATCTGGATGCGCTCGCGCCAGGGCGACGCCTCCGACACCACGGCAGGATCGGGTTCGATGCCCTCGACGTCCCCGAACTGGCTGAGGAACGGAAACAGCACGCCGTCGCCGCAGCCGATGTCGAGGATCGCCGCGTCGCGGCGCGTCCCGAGCAGGCGGGTGGCGACGTCACGCACCGAGTCATTCCGTGCCCGCCACCACCAGTGGCGGGTCGCCAGATCACGGTACCGCTGGGCGTACGACGGATCCACTCCGGCCTTCGATCACGCGCGCGACGATGAACGTCGGGCGACCCTTGGTTTCTTCATAGATGCGTCCGACGTACTCGCCGATCACGCCCATGAAGAACAACTGGATACCTGACAGAAACGTGAACGCGACCAGCAGCGCGGTAAAGCCCTCCGGGGAGTGACCGAGCACGACGCGCACGTAAACGGCGTAGAGCGCAAACACGGTCGAGAGCGCGACCCCGACCGCCCCAAGCACTGCCGCCGCGCGAAGCGGCGCGACCGAGAACGCCAGCAGGCCGTCGAACGCGAGCTGCGCCAGCCTGCTGAAGCTGTACTTCGGACGCCCGGCCCATCGCTCGTGCCGCTCGACGTCGAGCCCGATCTGGCGGAATCCCACCCACGTGCGCAGGCCGCGCAGGTATCGCTGGCGCTCGGGCAGCGCGTTCAACGCATCCACGACCCGCCGGGAAAGCAATGCGAAGTCCCCGGCATCCAGAGGCAGCGTGATGTGGGACGACCACGCGATCAGCCGGTACGACAGCGCGTAGGCGATCCTCAAGAGAAGGCCTTCCTTGCGCCGCACGCGGCGTGCGTAGACGACTTCGTAGCCCTGCTGATAGCGCTCGAGGAACTCCGGAATGGCTTCGGGCGCATCCTGAAGGTCCCCGTCCATCAGCACGACCGCATCGCCACGCACATGCGCCAGCGCCGCGCTGAACGCCGCCTGATGACCGAAGTTTCTCGAGAGCACGACGACGCGGATCTGCGGATCCTGCTGCGCGGCCGCCTCGAGCAGCTCCACGGTTCTATCGCTGCTTCCATCGTCGACGAACAGCAGCTCGTGTGGACCGCCGGCGACCGTAGCGAGCACGGCTCGCACGCGTTGCAGCAGCTCCGGCACCACGGCTTCCTCGTTGAACACCGGAATCGCGATCGAGAGGCGGATCATCGTGGCACGCCGTCGCTGCGGGGACCGCGTCCGCCAGGCGGCACGCTGCCGCGAAAGTAGACCATCGCCCAGAGGCTGGCGAAGGTGTACGGCTCGAAGATCTGCTCGGTGAAGTGCGCGGAGAAGATCGACCGCCACTCGTCGACGCGGCGCGGGTACCGTCCGCGGTCCAGCCGCGCAATCGCCCGCGCCGGCGAGAGCTCGTCGGGCAGCACGAGATCGAGGATGTGCACGGTGCCGTTGGCGGTGACGAGGTGAGGCAGCGACGCCAGCGTCCGGTGCGTTTCGGTGTCGTCGAGGTGATGGAGCAGGCTGTTGACGAGCACCATGTCGGCCGGCTCGATGGTCCCCGGCTCGAGGCGCGTCACGTCGGCCACGCGGAAGTCTCGCCCGTGCCGGCGGCGGGCATCGGCGATGTAGCCGTCGTTGATGTCGAGGCCCGTGTAGTCGACGTCGGCGAAATGGTGCGCGTTGGTGCCGGGCCCGCACCCCACATCAAGGACGCGCCGCACGCGAGAGAGGTCGTTGTGCTCGAAGAGAGGTCGCAGCTTGGCCTCGGCAAACGGCGCCTGCCACGCGCGATACGCCCACGTGTGATTCATCAGATCAGCGATCCGCATGCCTCACCAGGTCTTTGGTCGGAAGGGTCGTCGATTGGCGCACGCGCCCGCGATCATAGCAAACAACACCTCGCGCTATGATGGCGGCCGGTCTGAGATGCAGGAGAGAGTGATTGGTCCACGCGCGGCGTTGCTCGCCTCGCTCGGCATCATGTGGCTCAACTACGCGCTCACCGCGCGTTGGGCGCACATTCCCGGCTCGTTGCACGGATCCAAGGAACCGCTCTTTCTTGGACTCTTAGTGCTCACGACTGCGTTGGCGCTGACGCCCTGGCCGGCCGTGCGCGCGCCGCTCGGATGGATGGCCCGGATCGCCGGCTGGAGCGGGCTGGTGGCGCTCCTCGTGCTCTTCTTCGTCTGGTTTCCGCTCCGCACGTGGACGCAGATCCCCTTTCTCGACAACTGGCCCGCGAGATTCCAGAGCACGATGGACGGCATCGATCTCCTGCATCGCGGGGCGTTCGTCGGCTGGCAATGGCACTACCTCGGCGGCTACCACCTCTCGTCGGACGTCACGCAGTCGCACGCCGTGCTGGCCCTGATCCCTGTGTGGCTCGCCGGACCCGCCGTCGGATTCCACATCCTGCTCCTGGTGATGTTCGTCGCGCTGCCAGTTCTGGTGTTCTTCGACCTGCAGCCGGACGGCGCGCAAACCCCAGGTGCCAGGGGCCTTACGAGCGAAGGTGCCAGGCACCTGTCTCCCGAAGAGGACGATGACACGAGGTATATCGCGGCCGGACTGACCGCGATCGCGACGGCTGGCTTTTCGTACCTGCTGCTTCGAAGCGGTGACACCAACTCGCTCGCGGGCGTCGGGTGCACGATGCTCGCGCTCACCGCCAGCCGATCGGCGGCACGCGGCACGCGCTGGGGAGGTCCCCTCCTCCTCGGTGCGCTGGTGCTCCTCAACTACGTCCACGCAGGGTTCCTGCTCTACGCCGCGTTCTTTCTCGTGCTCGAAGCGCTGTTCTATCGCGACACGACCCGGCTCGCACGCGCCATCTTCGCGACAGTTGTCGCCCTCGTCGCTGGCCTCCCGCAGTACTGGGAATCGTGGCGTTACCCGGAGCTCTTCATTCCGAACAACGTCGTCCTCGATCAGGACACTGCGTTTCTGTGGCTGCCGTTCCTTCGCAAGGTCTACTACAACATCGAGCTCCTGTGGCTGCCCGGCCGTTGGTTCAACGATTTCAGCGGCCTTGCCGGCGTCTGCCTGCCGATCACCGCCTTCGTCGCGTGGCGCGTCCGATCGCGCGCAGGCCTGTACGCGTGGATCGCGCTGGCGACGATTGCGTTGATGCGTCTCAACACGCCGGAGTTCGCGTACTTGTTTCTGAGACCGATCCACGTGCTCGCCGTGTGCCTGGGACCGATTCTGGCGGTCTTCATCACACGATTCGTTGGCCGTCGGGCGCTCGCGCTCTCCGTCGTCGCACTCACTGTGGCGTATCTGCAGATCCTGGTGTTCCAGGTGCCTCACGTCCGGACGATGCGCG
>Ga0184612_10001909_pt1 | contig 10122 bp, 7 predicted proteins | sample PLM3_60_coex_FD_133163 | JGI IMG/M metagenome (GOLD analysis project Ga0184612, IMG submission 133163) | Groundwater sediment microbial communities from an aquifer in East River, Colorado, USA - PLM3_60_coex | ecosystem: Environmental > Terrestrial > Soil > Riparian zone | place: USA: East...
CCCAGATGTGCGCCACGAGGCGAATGACCATGGAACGACCTGGTCAGCCAGCCATGAACACCCGGTCTCAGCGGTCCTTGTTGAACTGAAGTGTGATGATCAACAGAATCGTCAGCCCGACGAACGCGCCGACACCGGCGAGGAGCGGGTGAGCGAACTCTTTATGCTCGCCCTCGGTCTGGGCAAGCGCGGTCAGCAAGGGCACGGCTGCGGTCATAGCGTGATCGGCTCCTGTCACCCGGCGGATGCGTTGACCCCAGATCGTACGGCCTCGGTTGCCCACCGCCATCGGCCAGGTCAGCACCCGCGGGTGTCTCCATCAGGTTCGCGGACCGCCGTCGCCGTAGCCGCGAAGGGCCAGCCAAGCGACGAGCACGATTCCGATGATCGCCAGCAGCACGATGAGCTTCAGCACATTAGGCAGCCTGCCATCCGGCCGCCCGGCCTAGACGGCGGGGTTCGAGAAACGCGTCGGCATCGATCAGACAGGCGCACGCTCGCCTTGCGCAGTCGGCGATTCTGCAGTGCGAGCGCGCGCTCGCACTGATCACGAAGGAGGCGGGATCAGTGCAGTCTGCTGATCCCGTCCCTCCGATTCTCACGGCGACGGCACAATGCCCGATCGCGGGAGAGCCGGATGGAGTACGACGAGGTCGTCGCGGTGGACGATCTCCCGGGAGAAGGACGGGCCATATTGGTCGGCCAGCTCGCGGGTCTGCCTCCCGAGCAGCAGCGGGAGCTCACCCGCGTCGAAGTTGACCAAGCCGCGCGCGACCGGTTGACCATGCTCATCGACAAGGTCGACCGGATCCCCGGCGGCGAACGCTCCGTCGGCGCCGGTGACGCCGGCCGGCAGCAGGGACAGACGCCGTCGGACCACCGCCTCGACGGCACCCGCATCGAGGTGCAGGCGACCCCGTGGAGTGCTGGCATGCGCGAGCCAGAGAAGGCGAGTCGGAGCACGGCGCCCGGTCGGCTGAAAGTAGGTGCCGACATCTGCGCCATCCAACGCCGCTCGGGCATCGGTGGCCGCGGCGAGCACTGTCGGGATCCCCGTGGCGGTTGCGATCCGCGCCGCGTCGACCTTGGTCGCCATGCCGCCTGTGCCCACCCCGGCCAACCCGGGCTTGCCAAGATCGATACCGGCGAGCTCGGCCGCATCCACGACTTCGCTAATAAGCGCCGCGCCGGGCCGACGCGGATCAGTGTCGTACAAACCGTCAACATCCGACAGCAGGACCAGCAGGTCGGCGTGGACGAGATGAGCCACGAGCGCGGCCAGCCGGTCGTTGTCACCAAATCTGATCTCGTCGGTCGCCACCGTGTCGTTCTCGTTCACGACAGGGAGCACGCCGAGGCTCAGCAAGCGATAGAGCGTCCGTTGCGCGTTCCGGTAGTGCGATCGGCGGGTCACGTCGTCAGCGGTGAGCAGAACCTGCGCCACCGTGACGTCGTGGCGGGCAAATACGTCGGTGTAACGCGCCATCAGCAGGCTCTGCCCGACGCTCGCGGCTGCCTGCGCAGTTGCGAGGTCATGAGGGCGCCGGGTGAGGCTCAGCGGAGCAAGGCCGGCGGCGATCGCGCCCGACGAGACGAGGACCAGCTCCGCACCCTCCGCCTTGCGGGCCGCCAGCACATCGGCGAGCTGCTCGAGTCGCCACGGGTCCAGTCCGCCTTCCGCGCTGGTCAGCGACGACGAGCCGACCTTGATGACGAGGCGAGCCGCCTGCCCGACCTTCGCTCGGCCTTCACCCATTTGATCTTGCCTCACTGATGCCCCTCGCCGTCAGCACACACCCTGTCGCGCGGATGTCGCGCCGCCGCACCTGCGTCCGCCCCCGGCCCCGGCCGACGGTCAGTCGGCGCGCGGGTCGGTGCCGCGACGCCCGTGCAGGTGCTCGGCGCCCGCGACGATTGTGGGTTCCCAATCGAAGACGACGCCGTTGTCGCCACCGATCACAACCTCGGCCCCGGGCTCGGCACCGAGCTCGAGCAAGCGCTCTTCGACGCCCAGCCGGGCGAGCCGATCCGCGAGGTAGCCGACCGCTTCACCGTTGGTGAAGTCTGTCTGGCGGACCCACCGCTCCGGCTTTTCCCCCCGCACCCGGAACCTGTCCTCCTCCTTGACGACGGTGAAGCCACTGTCGTCGACAGCCTTCGGCCGCAGCACGATCCGGGTCGGCTCGCCCGCGGGCGCGCTCGCTCGCGCCGCGCTCACGAGTTGTGCCATTGCGAAGGCGAGCTCCCGCAGGCCCTCGTGGGTGGCCGCGCTGACCCTGAAGACAGGCAACCCACGGGAGCGCAGCTCGGATTCGATCAGGTCGGCGAGCTCGCGCGCCTCGGTCACGTCCATCTTGTTGAGGACGACCAGCCGTGGCCGGCTGGCGAGATCCTCGATGCCGGGCGGGCGGCTGTCTCGCGATGCCGCGTCGTACGCGGCGATCTCTGCTTCGATCACATCCAGGTCGGAGAGCGGATCGCGGCCGGGCTCCAAAGTCGCGCAGTCGATGACATGCACGAGCACACTGCACCGCTCGACATGCCTGAGGAACTCGAGCCCGAGCCCTCGTCCCTCGCTGGCACCCGCAATGAGGCCAGGCACGTCGGCGACGGTGAACCGGGTGCCTCCCGCATCGACCACACCGAGATTCGGTACGAGCGTCGTGAAGGGGTAGTCGGCGATCTTCGGACGTGCCGCGGAGAGTGCCGCGACCAGACTTGACTTGCCCGCGCTTGGGAAGCCGACAAGTGCGACGTCCGCGACGGTTTTCAGTTCGAGGACGAAGTCGCCGCCCTCTCCGGGCTCACCCAACAGCGCGAAACCCGGCGCCTTCCGTCGGGGTGAGGCGAGCGCGGCGTTGCCCAGTCCGCCGCGACCGCCGCGGCACAGAACGATCCGCGTGCCCGCGCCGACCAGGTCGGCGACCACCTCGCCAGCGGTGGTCAGCACGACGGTACCCGTAGGAACCGGCAGCAACAGGTCCTCGCCGTCAGCACCGTGGCGGTTGTCGCCCTGGCCAGGCCGCCCGTTCGTGGCTCGCCGGTGCGGCGAGTGGTGGTAGTCGAGCAGCGTGGTCGTGCTTGGGTCGACGACGAGGATCACGTCTCCGCCACGCCCACCGTTGCCACCGTCTGGTCCGCCCAGTGGCTTGAACTTTTCCCGATGGATGGAAGCGCAGCCGTGCCCGCCGGACCCAGCGTGGGCGTGGATCACCACCCGGTCAACGAAGGTCACCACGTCGGCTGCCACCTCCCTCCCCTGCTACGAGTGTGCTGCTTGGTAGCGCGCACCCTGCCAATGGCCGTGCTATCCAGACCACTCCATGATCGCGAGTTTGGTGGGGTAGTTGAGTCGGCTGCACATTCCCACCAAAACTAGAGATCATGATCTGGTCTCGATCGAGGAGATGCGGACCTCTCCAGGTAAGGCGAGAGGCGGACCGGGTCTCCGGTCCGCCTCTCGCGAGAGCTTGTGCTGTGCGCCGTGCGGACTAGTCCGCCGACGGGATCACCTTGACGACCCGGCGCCCGCGCCGGATGCCGTACTCGACCGAGCCCTCGACCAGCGCGAACAGCGTGTCGTCGCCGCCGCGCCCGACGCCCTGGCCAGGGTGGATATGGGTGCCGCGCTGACGGATGATGATCTCGCCGGCGTTGACGAGCTGGCCGCCGAAGCGCTTCACACCAAGCCGCTGCGCGGTGGAGTCGCGTCCGTTACGGGAGGACGAGGCGCCCTTTTTGTGAGCCATCTCGTGGTACCTACTTCCCGGTCTTGATACCGGTGACCTTGACCTGGGTCAGCTTCTGCCGGTGACCCTGGCGCTTGTGGTAGCGGGTCTTGTTCTTGAACTTCGCTATCTCGATCTTCGGGCCCTTCACCGGGCCGAGGACCTCGGCGGTGACGGAGACCTTGGCGAGCTTGGCCGCGTCAGTCGTCACCTTCTTTCCGTCGACGACGAGGACCGCAGACAAGGTCAGCTCCGCGCCCGGCTCGCCGACGACCCGATCGATCGTGACGACGTCGCCAACGGCGACCTTCTCCTGGTGGCCACCAGCGCGGACGATCGCGTACACCGCGGAACCTCTCTCGATCAGCATTGACTGTCCACCGCGGAAGCGCGGGGCACCGAAGATGACGAGCGTGCCCAACCTGTGCGATCACCGGAGGGCGCGCCAGCGGACAAGACTACAGGACGAGCGGTCACCCGGGCCAACCGACAGAGACCGGCCGGGCGCCCGGGTGCGACGCGTGGGCCTCCTGGTCAGGTACGCTCCCGAGGCCCGACTCCCCCACAGCCGCCGGCGCGAGCGATGCCGCGGAGGTCTCGGCCTCATCGGGCTCCGAGCCCTCGAGGGATGTCCCGCGCGACTCCCCCGCAGCCGCCGCCTCGTCGGCGGTAGCTAGCGCTTCTGTCGCTAAGGCACTAGCCGCCTCGTCGCGATCGCCCGATCCGTCGACCTGCTCGGCTGCGGGCCCCACTGCATCCGAGCGAGCGCGACGACGACGTCCACTTTCCTGCTTCGGCTCGAGGAGTTCCAGATGGATCTTGACGCCTCGGCCGTTGCAGTGCTCGCATGGCTCGGAGAACGCTTCGAGCAGCCCCTGGCCGACCCGCTTGCGGGTCATCTGGACGAGTCCCAGCGACGTGATCTCGGCGACCTGGTGCTTCGTACGGTCGCGGCCGAGACACTCGAGCAGCCGGCGCAGTACCAGCTCCCGGTTGCTTTCCAGCACCATGTCGATGAAGTCGATGACGATGATCCCGCCGATGTCGCGCAGCCGCAGCTGACGGACGATCTCCTCGGCGGCTTCGAGGTTGTTCCTGGTGACCGTCTCCTCGAGGTTGCCGCCCTGACCGGTGAACTTCCCCGTGTTCACGTCGATGACAGTCATCGCCTCGGTTCTGTCGATCACCAGCGAGCCACCGGAAGGCAACCAGACCTTCCGATCGAGCGCCTTCACGATCTGCTCGTCGATCCGATAGGCCGCGAAGGCGTCCTCGGCGTCGGTCCACTTCTGCAGCCGAGGCACGAGGTCGGGCGCAACGTGGCGGACGTAGGTATCGACGGTGTCCCAGGCGTCCTCACCGGAGACAACGAGCTTGTTGAAGTCCTCGTTGAAGATGTCCCGGATGACCCGGACGGTCAGGTCCGGCTCGCCATAGAGCACCGCAGGCGCGCTCGCCGTAGCAGCCTTCCGCTCGATGTCCTCCCACTGGGCGGAGAGCCGGTTGACGTCTCGTTTGAGCTCGTCCTCGGTCGCCCCCTCGGCGGCAGTACGCACGATCACCCCGGCGTCCTCGGGCAGGAACGAGCGCAGCAAGTTCTTGAGCCGATTCCGCTCGGTGTCGGGCAGCTTCCGGCTGATCCCGGTCATGGAGCCCTCGGGAACATAGACGAGGTAACGGCCGGGCAGGCTGATCTGGCTCGTCAGACGCGCACCCTTGTGCGCGATCGGGTCCTTGGTGACCTGAACGAGGACGGACTGGCCGGACTTGAGTACGTTCTCGATCCGCTTCGGCTGCCCCTCGAGACCGGCGACATCGAAGTTGACCTCACCGGCATAGAGCACGGCATTGCGCCCGCGGCCGATGTCGACGAAGGCCGCCTCCATCGACGGCAACACGTTCTGGACCTTGCCGAGGTAGACATTGCCGACCAGGGAAGTATGGGTCTCCCGATTGACGTAGTGCTCGACCAGCACGCCGTCCTCGAGGACCGCTATCTGCGTCCGATCGCCGATCTCACGGACCACCATCACTCGGTCCACGGCTTCGCGCCGGGCGAGAAACTCGGCTTCAGTGATCACCGGAGCCCGGCGCCGTCCGGCCTCCCGACCCTCCCTCCGCCGCTGCTTCTTCGCCTCGAGCCTGGTCGAGCCCTTGACCAGGGCAACGTCAGTCTCGCCGTCCTTCTCGCGTGGTTCGCGGATCTTGACGACGGTCCGCTCTGGGTCATCAGGGGCGGGGCTCGCCCCGTCGGACGAGTCGGCCCGCCTGCGGCGACGACGTCGCCGGCGGCTGGTCCCGGCCTGGGACTCGTCCTCGGCCTCGTCCTCCCGCGGTTCGCCCGCCTCCTCTTTCTCAGCGACTGCGACCTCGTCTGCGTCACCGGCCCCATCACGTCGGCGGCCGCGGCCGCCGCGGCGGCGTCGCCGCCGCCGCGCGTCGCCGCTCTCGTCTGCTTGGTCGGCGCTGTCACGAGTTCGGGCCGGGGACGCAACATCCGCGGCGGAGTCCTCGGCACTCACCGCCTCGGCGGGGGGCGGCTCCGCCTTCGCGGCCGTCCTGCGCCGCCGTTTTGGCTGTTCAGCCTCGGCTGCGTCGGCTGCCTCGGCGCCGTCCGCCGTCGGTGCTTGCCGCCGCGCCTGGGTCGCCGACCCGGCCTTGGCCGTTCGACTGGTGCGCTTTGCAGCGGGCCGCCGGTGGCCGACAGCCTCGTCATCGTCCTGGCGACTGGGCCGGCGTCGGCCGTCAGGTTCGCCGGTCACCTCCGTCGCCGCGGTCGGCTCGCGGAAGAGCGCAGACGGCTCCTGGAAGGAAATGGCCGCCGCCGACTGCCGTGCTGCTGTCGGTGGGGCGCCTGGAGCGGCAGCGGGAGCCGCATCTCCTGCCGAGTCTGCCGAGGCTACGGTGCCGGCACCGCGGGTGGGCGCTCCACCGCCACCCTCGCTGCCGGTGGCCGCCTTCCTGGTCCGGCGCTGCCGAGGCGCGGGCCCCTCCGCCTCCGCTGTGTCGGCCGATGCCTGCGCGGGCGCCGGCCCGGCATCCGCCGCGTCTCTTCCTGTTGCGGTATCAGCCGACGTGCCGCCGGAGGGGGCTGCCGTTTTGCGCGACCGCCTCGTCCGCTTCGGCGCAGTGTCGGCAGGCGGCTCCTGGCTGGTAGAGCTTGTCGGCTGGTCACTGCCTGTGGTGTTCACCGAAGGTGAGCCAGCCGACCTGGTGGCCCGGCGGGTCCGTCGCTTGGGGGCGGCCTCCGTGCCGGTTTGCGTGCTTTCAGTTGTCTTGTCTTGTGTGGGCTCGTTGTCGAGCATCCGGGCTTGTCTCCCGTCGCGCTCCCGGGTGCCCGGTGGGCACCGCACGGGAGCTTTGTCCGTACGGCCGGCGCGGTGGCCGGCAGAAGTCTCCGTCTGGTGCACCCAGCTTCCCGGCGGCGACTACGGCCGCCCGGGGGCGTCGACTATGCGATGTCAGGGATCGTCTCCCCCTGCGGCAACCGCTGCGACGCCAAGGTGCCGACTGCGTCACGCGGGTCCCTAACCGTTGAGCGTCTCGTCGGCAGTCGAGACAGTCCGCTGATCTCGGTGTAGCGGATCGGTCACCGTGCCGGTCTCGGCGTCAAGCTGCCCCTGCGCCAGCCGCGTCACCAATGGCGGTGCGGGCGGCGCCAGGCCGGCCACTTGGCCGAGTCCGGCGAGGACGTCGTCGGGTCGCACGGCGGGTGTGGTGTGCCGTACAACCACGTCTATTGTCGCACATGGACCCGATTCAGCCTTGCCGTGCGTGCTCCTCGGGGTCTCCACGATCTTCATGTCGAGCACTGGGACGCGGGCCTCCAGCGTCCGAAGCCCCTGTTTGGTGAGCCGCTCGACCTGGATCGAGTCGGCGGCAAGGAAGGTACGGACCGCGGCGGCCGCCTCGGCAGCAGTCACCTGGTGGATCAGGATCTCCCAGTGCGACACCTCGAGCCGGTCGGCCAAGGGTGGGCCTGTAGCTTCATGAACCTCCATGACGTCAAGCCCCGCAGGCAGGGCTGAGTCGAGCTGGTTGCGGAGATCGTCTGGATCTACTGCCGTCGCCAGGCCGATCTCGAGATACTCCGCCTCGCTTGCCACGCCGGTCGGGGCGGCCCCCGCGTAGGAGACCTTCGGGTGCGGGGAGAAGCCCGCCGAGTACGCCATGGGGACGGCGGCGCGACGCAGCGCGCGCTCGAATGCCCGTTGGAAGTCGCGGTGGCTGGTGAACCGCAGCCTGCCCCGCTTGGCGTACCGGATCCGCAGGCGCTGCACGACCGGCGCCGGCGGTGGCCCGTCAGGCTGGCGACTCAGGGCACGATCCTTCCGGTCGGTGATGATGCGGTCTGGATCGCTGACGCGGTCGCCCGATGATCAGGACGGCGACGCCGTCGCCTTGAGGGCAGCGGCGGCAGTCGCCGGGGTCTCCGCTGTGACGGCCGGACGGTTGATCGGCGTCAGCGGGAGGAGCTGCTTGCCTGTCGGCCCCGTCTGGATCTCGGTTCCGAGCTGCGGGCAGACGCCACAGTCGAAGCACGGCGTCCAGCGGCAGTCGTCGACCTCCACCTCGGACAGCGCGTCCTGCCAGTCCTCCCACAGCCAGTCGCGATCCAGGCCGGAGTCGAGGTGGTCCCACGGCAGCACCTCGGCATAGTCGCGCTCGCGAACCGTGAACCACTCCACGGAGATCGGCTGCTCGGCCCATACCTCGGTCGCCGCGTTCATCCACCGGTCGTACGAGAAATGCTCCCGCCAGCCGTCGAAACGGCCGCCGTACTCCCAGACTCGGCGGATGACGGCCCCGACCCGCCGGTCGCCCCGCGACAGCAGCCCTTCCACGACCCCCGGCTCGCCGTCGTGGTAACGGAAGCCGATCGCGCGCGAATACCGCCTGTCCGACCGGATCGCATCGCGCAGCTTGGCCAGGCGCGCGTTGGTCGTCTCAGGATCGAGCTGGCCGACCCACTGGAACGGTGTGTGGGGCTTGGGTATGAATCCGCCGATCGATACGGTGCAGCGGATGTCTCTGCTGCCGGTCACTTCCCGGCCGGTGTCGATGACCTTCCTCGCAAGGTCGGCGATGGCGAGCACATCCTCGTCGGTCTCGGTCGGCAGCCCGCACATGAAGTAGAGCTTCACCTGACGCCAGCCGTGCGAATAGGCGGTGGTGACGGTACGGACCAGGTCCTCTTCGGTGACCATCTTGTTGATCACCTTGCGGATCCGCTCTGAACCCCCTTCTGGCGCGAAGGTCAGCCCGGAGCGACGGCCGTTCCTCGACAGCTCGTTGGCGAGGGTGACGTTGAATGCGTCGACCCGGGTGGAGGGCAGCGACAGTGAGGTGTTCGTGCCCTCGTACCGATCGGCAAGGCCCTTGGCGATGCCGGCGATCTCGGAGTGATCGGCCGAGGAGAGGGAGAGCAGCCCAATTTCCTCGAATCCGCTCGACTCGAGGCCGCGCTGAACCATATCGCCGATGGCCGAGATCGACCGTTCCCGAACCGGCCTGGTGATCATGCCGGCCTGGCAGAACCGGCAGCCACGGGTGCAGCCGCGGAAGATCTCCACGGAGAACCGTTCGTGGACCGTCTCGGCGAGCGGGACCAGTGCCTTCGTCGGGTACGGCCACTTGTCCAGGTCCATGACGGTGTGCTTACTGACCCGCCACGGTACGCCTGGCCGGTTCGGCGTCACTCGCTTGATCCGGCCATCTGGCAGGTAGTCGACGTCGTAGAACTTCGGTACGTAGACGCCGCCGGACGCGGCCAGCCGGAACAGGAGCTCGTCCCTTGGGGTACGCCCGGCCGTCGCCGGCCGCCCGTCGGCCTTCCACTCGCGGATCACCTCGCTGATCGCGAGGGCAATCTCTTCCCCGTCGCCGAGGACGGCGGCATCGATGAAATCGGCGACCGGTTCCGGGTTGAACGCGGCGTGCCCGCCGGCGATCACGATCGGATGGTCGTCGCCTCGGTGCGCCGCCTCCAGCGGAATGCCCGCCAGGTCAAGCGCCGCGAGCATGTTGGTGTAACCGAGCTCGGTGGCGAAGCTGACGCCGAGGACGTCGAAGGCGTTGACCGGCCGATGGGCATCGACGGTGAACTGCGGGATGCCGTGCTCGCGGAGCAGCTCCTCCATGTCAGGCCACACCGCATAGGTCCGCTCGGCCAGCACACCGTCGCGTTCGTTGAGGACCTCGTACAAGATCTGCACGCCCTGGTTGGGGAGGCCGACCTCGTACGCGTCCGGGTACATCAGGCACCAGCGAACGTCGGCGCTGTCCCAGTCTTTGACGACGGAGTTGAGCTCGCCACCGACGTACTGGATCGGTTTCTGAACCCGCGGAAGGAGCGGTTCCAGGCGAGGAAACAGCGACTCGATGGGCATGAGGA
>Ga0184612_10001910_pt1 | contig 10119 bp, 8 predicted proteins | sample PLM3_60_coex_FD_133163 | JGI IMG/M metagenome (GOLD analysis project Ga0184612, IMG submission 133163) | Groundwater sediment microbial communities from an aquifer in East River, Colorado, USA - PLM3_60_coex | ecosystem: Environmental > Terrestrial > Soil > Riparian zone | place: USA: East...
ATTCGGCGCGATCGTCTGTGCGAAGTCGATGTCACCGGCCTGCAGCGCATTGAGCTCGGCCGTCTGGTCCGCATACGGCTTGAAGATCACCTCGTCGAGGTGAGCGATGCGATCCTTGTTCCAATAATCGGGGTTCTTGATGATCGAGACGTGGTCGTTGGGCGTCCATTCCTTGTACTTGAAGGGACCCGTCCCGACCATCGTCTTGCCGGTCCCGCCCTGGCCCTGAGCGTAGGGGCTCTTGGCTGGGTCCTTGTTGTCCGCATCGCCTGCCTTGAGCGCGGCCGGGCTCTGGATCCCGAACTGCGGCAGCGGCGCCTGGGCGATGAGGAAGTTCGACTGGGGGTGACCCAACGTGAACTTCACAGTCGTAGCATCGACCGCCGTGATCGTCTTGAGGTTGGAATCCGCCGCCCAGTTGAAGACAGCTCCGAAGTAGTAGTTGTACGAGTCGCGCAACTCCTTGGGTGCGTTCTTCTGGCGCATGTAGTTGTAGACAACGGCGTCGGCGTTGAGGTCGGTGCCGTCGTGGAACTTGACGCCCGTCCGCAGCTTGAATGTGTACGTCAGGCCGTCGGCGCTCTTCTCGGGCAAGCTCTCGGCCAGCACCGGCTCAATCTCGCCAAGGGTGCCGGGCTTCACGCCGAGAAGTCCTTCGATGACGTTGAGATGGATATACGACGAGTTGCTGTCGCTCACGAGGGTCGGGTCGGCGTACACCATGTCCCCGGGCAGGCCCACGACGAGCTTGCCACCCTCCTTGATCGCAGAGCTCGGCGATGGCGATGCCACGGCTGGCACGGATGCCGGCGCCTGCGTCGGCTGTGCGGACGGGCTCGCCGCCGGCCCGCACGCCGCGAGGGCGAGTGCGGCCGACGCGACGAGCGCCCCTATTCGGTAACGAACCATGCGGTCTCCTCCTCCATGTGGTTGTCGACGAAGACGCCCGGCAGATGTCCTCGCGAACTCCTCCCGGCGGGTGTGGACCGCCGGGGCCATGATACTCAGGTGCGGCAGTGTGTAGTTCCCTCCCCCGCCGGTGCGCTCGGGCGCTCGCCGGTCCTCATTTCAGCAGCGCCCGCTGTTGCCGCAGTGCCTCGGGCACGAGGTCGGACAATCCCGGTCGCACCGCGCCGTATTCGTCGAGCGCCTGGCCGATGGCGGAGCTCGCCGCCAGGATGCGGTCCGCCTTCCCGGCGGTGATGGCGTCACGGAGCGCGACGGACCCATCATGGAGATGCATGAGAGCGGTCACCGCCTTCTGCCCGAGGTCGGCGAACGGGGCGTAGCCGGCCACGGCGCGGGCATACGGCAGGAGGCCGTCCGTGAGCTTGGCCAGCCCGTCAGCCACGCCCCACATCCGGCTCAGATCTTCCGCATCTACAGCCGCCGCCATATCCACGCCCGCCTTGCGGATCTCGTTGTCGCCGGCCCCCAGCGCCACGATCGCGCGCGGCACCTCTTGCGGCCAGAACGTGCCGATCGGCGATTCCGACGGCGAAGCGGCTTGTGCTGAACCCGGCGCGGCCGACGAGGGCGGCGCTGTGGATGCACAGGCCGAAATGGCCAACCCGATGACGACGGTCGAAAGGGCGAAGACGATCCTGGCGCCGCGATGGACCGTCGCCGGGTGATGGACGACCGTCGCCGGGTGATGGACGGCGCGTGCGCGGCCCAAAGGGGTGCGTCGGACGATTCCCGCGGAGCGGCGGCCGTTCTCGCGTGGACGTGATGTCATGCGCGCCCGTCACTCATCCTCCAAGGCGACGGCCGTATCGAGCGCCGACACGTGCGCCGCCGCCTCGGCTACGGCCCCACTCGTGACCTGCTCCGCCCAGTGGCAGGCGGCCTGGTGGCCGGGCGCAACTTCTCGCAGAGGCGGGTCGTCCGTCACGCAGTTCTCGGGATTGCCCAGCCGCTCGCGCAGCCAGCAGCGCGTGTGGAACCGGCAGCCAGTGGGCGGCGCGGCCGGCGAGGGCACGTCGCCGCGCAGGACGAGACGCTTGCGCCGGACCCGCGGATTAGGGTTGGGGATCGCCGAGAGCAACGCCACCGTGTACGGGTGGCGCGGGTTCTTGTACAGCTCCTCCACGCCGCCCAGCTCGGCAATCTTGCCCAGGTACATGACCGCGACGCGGTCGCTGAAGTACTGGACCACCGACAGGTTGTGGGTGATGAACAGGTAGGTCAGGTTCAGATCACGGCGGAGGTCGAGCAGGAGGTTGAGGATCTGGCTCTGGATCGACACGTCGAGCGCCGACACCGGCTCGTCGCAGACGACGAAGTCCGGATTGAGCGCGAGCGCTCGGGCGATCCCGATCCGCTGCCGCTGCCCTCCGGAGAACTCGTGTGGGTAGCGCCGCGTGTACTCGCGCCGGAGGCCCACGATCTCCAGGGCGTCCTCCACCTTGCGGTCGCGCTCCCGCCGGCTGGTGATGCCCTGCGCCAGCAGTCCCTCGCCGATGATGTCGCTCACGGGCATCCTCGGGTTGAGCGAGCCGAACGGGTCCTGGAAGATGATCTGCATCCGGCGGCGGAGCGGGCGCATCTCGTCCGGATCGACGTCGGCCAGCTCCGAGCCGTCGAAGACGACCCGGCCACTGGTCGGCGGGATCAGCTGGAGCAGGGTCCGCCCGAGCGTCGTCTTGCCGCAGCCGGATTCGCCGACCAGGCTGAAGATCTCGCCCGGATAGATCTCGAAGTCGACGCCGTCGACCGCATAGATCGTGGCGAGCTGCCGGCGCAGGAGGCCGCCAAGGATCGGGAAATGCTTCTTGAGACCTTCGACCGTCACGAGCGGCTCCGCGCCGTTCCCGGATGGCGTGACTCCAGGCTTGAGATCCTGGCTGCTGGACCGGTCGACGATCGCGGCGGCGACCGATTCCCGTTCGCCGGTGAACCAGCGGCCGCCGCGCAGCAGGTGCCAGCCGGCTGGCATGCCGAGCAGGTACCAGACGAATGCCGTCAACCCTGCGCCGCTGGCCACCGCGTCCGTCAGGCGGCCGGTCGTCGCGGCCCAGACATTCAGCGCGCCGAAGACCAGGAGGACCGCGATCAGGGCCAATCCGGCATACCTCGCCTGCGGCCGGCGTGTCCGGAACGCGCGCCCGATCCGAATGCAGAGCCAGGCGATCGCGAGCTGGAAGGCGATCGCCACGGCAAGCGGGATCGCCTGCGCCAGGAACGACCCCAACTCGAATCCGCCGCTGACCGCCGTCAAGAGGATTGCGAATACGGGGACGGCGACCGAGATCACCTGGTAAACCGCGATCGAGGTCAACAGCGATCGCGCTTTCCGGATGCCCTCAGGAGGCCGCTTCAGGAGGCGACGGCGCACAACGACGCCGGCGCCTGATGCGTCCCCCGCGGACGTTCGGGTCGTGCTCACGCCGGCGGACCAACGGGCGCACCGTCGTCGGCGGGCGGAGCCGCGTCTTCACTTCTCATGTCGAATGCCTGCGCTCGGCGCGAGTCGCCTGCCGGCGTGTGGAGGAGACAGCGGGCGCGCTGGCCGCGGCCGCCGGCCGCTATGAGCTCCGGCGGCTGGCGTCGGCAGAGGTCCCAGGCATATGGGCAGCGCGGTTCGAACCGGCAAGCCGGCGGCAGGTTGAACGGAGACGGAACGACTCCCTTGATGACGGACAACCGGTCGCCGCGTTTGTGCACGCTGGGGATGGACGAGAGCAGGCCCATCGTGTACGGCGCACGCGGGCTGACGAGGACCTGGTCCGCGGTCCCCTCCTCCACGATCTGGCCGGCGTACATGACGACGACGTTCTCGACCATTTCTGCCACCACCCCCAGGTCGTGGGTGATCAGCAGCAGCGCCGAGTCCGTCCGGTCCTGGATCTCCTTGAGCAGCTCCAGGATCTGGGCCTGGATCGTCACGTCCAGCGCGGTCGTGGGCTCATCGGCGATGAGCAGCTTGGGTTCGCACGACAGGGCCATGGCGATCATGACCCGCTGGCGCATGCCGCCGGACATCTCGTAGGGGTATTGCTTGACCCGCCGCTCGGGGCTGGGGATGCCGACGAGCTTGAGCGCTTCGATGGCCCGATCCCAGGCCTCCTGGCGCTTGACCTTGCGGTGGGTTGCCACCTGTTCCGCGATCTGGTCGCCGATGGTGAACACCGGGTTGAGACTCGTCAGGGGCTCCTGGAAGATCATCGCGACGTCGTTGCCGCGCACGTGACGCATGTCCTCGGACGGCATCGACAGGAGCTCCTTGCCGTCGAACCAGACTTCGCCGTCCACGATCTCGGCGGGCGGAATGTCAAGGAGGCGCATGATGGTGAGCGCGGTCACGCTCTTGCCGGAGCCGGATTCGCCGACGATGCCAAGCGTCTCCCCACGCTTCAGGGAGAAGCTGACGCCGTCGACCGCCGGCACGGTGCCATCCATCACGTGGAAGTAGGTCTTGAGGTTGCGGACTTCGAGCAGAACCTCCGGCGGCGGGGGTAACCCCACGCCGGCGACCACCTGCGTCTGGGTCATGCCCGCGACCGCGGATCGAGTGCGTCGCGCAAGCCATCACCCACGAAGTTCACCGACAGCACGGTGAGGATGATCATCAGGCCCGGGAAGAACGGCCACCACCAGTTGCCCTGCAGCAGGAACGTCAGCGCGTTCGACAGGATGTTGCCCCAGGTCGGGTAGATTGGATTGATCCCGAATCCCAGGAAGCTCACGAACGCCTCGGTGACGATGTTCACGGCCACGAGCAAGCTGGCCGACACGACGATCGGGCTGAATGCGTTGGGCAGGATGTGGCGGAAGATGATCCGCCGGTCGGTCACGCCCACCGCCTTGGCCGCCTCGACGAATTCCTGCTCCCGGATCGACAGGAACAGGCTGCGCACGAGCCGGCTGATCCCCATCCAGCTGAACAGACCGAAGATGAACACGATCAGGAAGACGTTGCCGTTGCCGAAGAAACGGCTTGCGACGAGGATGACGAACAGGAGCGGCAGGCTGAGCATGACGTCGACGATCCGCATGAGCAGGTTGTCCACGAATCCGCCAACGTAGCCGGCGATCGAGCCGACGATTGTCCCCAAGAGGACGCCGATGGCCATGCTGCTGAAGCCCACGAAGAGCGACGTCCGAGCGCCGTTGATGACGAGCAGAAGGACATCGCGCTGGAGGCCGCCCGTCTCGCCAAAGGGATGAGCCAGGGACGGCGGGCGACCCTTCGGAACGACAACGTCTGGCTTGGGGATGTTGTTGAACTCGAATGGGACGATGAATGGACCCACGATGGCCACGATGAGAAAGAACCCAAGGACGCCCAGGCCGACGATGGCAAGGCGGTGCTTCCTGAACTTGCGCCACGCGAGCTGCCATTGATTCAGCGACTCGAGGGTGATCTCGTAGTCGACGCCGGCCACTTCCGCGCGGCGCTCGACGTCCGCGACGACGGGCTCCGTGATCGGTCCGAAGGGCGGCGGCTGGCTCATTCCGACCTCAGTACTTGATCCGAGGATCGACGACGGCGTAGAGGATGTCCGCGATGAGGTTGGCGAGCACCACGACGAACGAAGTGACGAGCAGCAGGCCCATGAGCGTGGGGTAGTCGAACGCCCGCGTGGCGCCAATCGTCAGCGAGCCGATGCCGGGCCAGCTGAAGATCGTCTCGGTGACGATCGCCCCGGTGAACAGGAACGGGATCTCCAGGCCGACGTTCGTCACGACCGGTAGCAGCGCGTTACGGAGCGCGTGCTTGAACGTGACGACGCGCCCCGGCAGCCCCTTCGCCCGGGCGGTCCGGACGTAGTCCTGGCCGAGTGCCTCGATCATGCTCGCCCGAATGAACCGGCTGTCGCCGGCGATGTTCACGACGATGAGCGTGAACACCGGCAGGATGAGGTGCCGGCCGATGTCGAACAGGGCGTCAATGGTGTGGTCGCCGAAGTACGTCCAGTACGCGTCGGAGCCAAACGGCGGCGACAACCGAGTGTTCGTCATCCCGCTCACGGGCAGGATGTTGAGGCCCGGCCCGCCGAACGTGAAGATGAGCATGATCCCCAGCCAGAACGTGGGCATGGCGTAACCCACGTAGGCGAAGATGGTCGCTGCTTGATCGAACAGCGAGTAGCGTCTCAGGGCCGCGTTCACCCCGATGAGCAGGGCGACAATGAGCCAGATGACGAGGGCCAGGCCGGCCAGGATGAGCGTGGGCAGGGCCGCTCGCGCGATCCTCGCCGAGACATCCTCGCCCGTCTCGATCGAGACGCCGAAGTCGAGGTGGAGAACGCCGTTCGTGCCGCCGCTGATCGGCGTGGGCAGAACGTGCGGCCAGCCGGTCGGCCCGATGAACGCGTCCGGCGGCGGCAGGACCCCCAGGACGGTGCCGCCCTTGTCCGGGTTGCAGAAGCCCATCCAGCGGCAATATTGGATGAGTGGCGGCTGGTCCAGGCCCCAGGCCTTCTTGAACGCCTCGCGGTCCTCCGCGGTGACGCGTGGGTTGTTGGCGAAGCGAGCGGTCGGCCCGCCCGGCGCGAGCAGGAGGATGAGGTAGACGACGATCGTGATCCCGAAGAGGACAGGGATCGCCTGCACCACGCGGCGGATCACGTACTTCGACATCGAGTCACCGCCTGTCGATCTTCAACCCCGGCGCTTGCCTGGGCAACAGGATAGACGAAACCCCCCGGGGCGCCGATGGCGCCCCGAGGGGTTGCTGACTGCTGGGATCAGGAGGGGCTGAGGAACCAGTCGGCCGCGTTCCAGAGCGGGCCCGTCGATGTCGGGTTGCCCGTGAAGTTCTGGACCTTCGGGTTGACCAGGTAGACCTCCTTGCGGAAGTACAGCGGGATCTCGATCGTCTTCTCGACGTAGATCTTCTGGAAGTCGGCCATGGCCTCCTTCACCTTGACGAAGTCCACGCTGCTCTTGACGGTATCGAGGTCCTTGTCGAGGGCCGGATCCGTGATGTGGCCGTCATTGCCGCCATCCGGCTCGAGCTGGCTCGAGTGGTAGACCGGGTAGTTGCTCAACGGATCGAGCGGCACCGAGAAGGCATGCTCTGCGATGTCGTACTTGTAGCGCGACAGCGCGCACGCCGTCCGGTCCGTCGACTCGTTGTAGGAGGCGAAGATGTCGTCGGGTGAGACCGCGTTCACGGTGGCCTCGATGCCGACCTGCTTGAGCCAGCTGGAGACGAGGGCGAGCGTGTCCTGGCGAACCTGGCGGGTCGTCGTGCACATCTCGATCTTCGCCTTCAGGCCGCCCTTGGCACGGATGCCGTCGGCGCCCTTGACCCAGCCGCCGTCATCGAGCTCCTTGTTGGCCCGGTCGAAGTCCTGCTTGGAGGTCTCGGTCGGGGCAACGTAGAACCAGGCATTCGGAGAGACGTTCGTCTCGGCGAGCGCCGCATTGCCACCCAGCAGCTGCGTGTTGATGGCGTTCTTGTCGAGCGCCCACTTGATCGCCGCGCGGATCGCCGCATCGGCGACCGGGCAGCCCTTGCCACGATCGGTCACCCGCGGTGAGCAGGTGTCCGCGCTCCAGTTCGGGCGGAGGAACTCGTACGTGAGCGAGTCGAGCGCCAGTGACTGGGCTTCGAGGCCCTGGTCCTTGATCTTCGGAACGTCCGCGTCGTTGAGGTCCGTGTCGACATCATGCTCGGCGCCCTTGAAGCCGGCGATCATGGCATCGGCGTCCTTGTACCACTTGAAGATGATCGAATCGAGGTACGCCGAGCGACCGTCCTTGTTCTTCCAATTGTCGTTGCGGACGAGGCGCAGCTCCTGGCCGGGCGTCGCCGACTGGAACTTGAAGGGACCGGAGACCGGCGCCTTGGCAAGCTCCTTGGTCAAGTAGCCCTTGCCGGTCAGCGCGTCCTTGATCGTGATCTTCTCCATGTAGGCCTTTGGCAGCGCACCGGTCCCGAAGAGGGTGATATAGCCCTCATAGATCTTGGTGAAGTGCCAAGTCATCGTCGTGCCGCTGCAGTCGATGCTCTTGACGTCCTCGTAGCCGGTCTTGCCGGCGGGCAGGCCCACGTTGGCCTTGTTCATGATCCAGCCGAGCGTGAACTTGAAGTCCTCGCACGTCAGGTCTGTGCCATCCGACCACTTCAGGCCGTCGCGCAGCGTCCAGGTGACGGTCATCGCGTCGCCGCCGTCGCCGGGCGCCTTGACCCCGCCGTTTTCAAGCGTCGGGATCGTCGTTGCTTGGCTGGGCGCGTACTTGAAGTCGTAGGTCGAGGTGACGAGGGTATCGAACGTCGTCGTGTTGACGTTGGCCTCTGTGACCTGGTTGAAGTAGTAGGGGTTGAAGAGGTTGGCTTCCTGCCAGTCGGAGAAGATGACCGTCCCGCCCGCGGTGCCCGGCTTCGCGACGTACTTCGTCCCGAACAGGTCCACCGTGGCGCCGGCCGAAGGGCTCGGCGACTCCGCCGGAGGGGGGCTGGCGGTCGCGGCCGGGGCGGTCGGCGACGGTGTCGCCGCGGGCCCACAGGCCGCCACGGCGATCGCGCCGCTGGCAAGCACGCCAAATAGACGTTTCAGCATGAAGTGTCCTCCCGTTGGGTACCTTGACCCGATCTTCCGTTGGTCAGAGGCCGCCGGCCGCGTCGCGTCTCGTCACTCACGAAGACTCCTCAGTCCAGAGGTGCCTCCTCCGGCACGGAGGACGAAGGAACACGACAGTGATCGCCATGGGCGGCCCTGCGCTGCCCGTACTATGGGGACGCGGCATAGCGGTGTCAAATCGTCTGGAGCCGCGCCTACACCTCCTTCTGTCACGATCCGCCTTCAGTCGATGCGGGGCGGAGGCATCTGGCTTCGAGCGGGCGGCCGCCAGTCGTCCGGGTAAATCCGCCGTGGAGCCGCCATGACCTCCGTCGCGGTGGTCGACGGCGCATGGGGCAGCGCCCGCAGGTACCGCTTCTCGGCGGCTTGCTCGGCACGCTGGATCAGCGCGGAGATATCGTTCGTGCTGGGCGAGACGCCGAGCCCGCCCGCCTGGCGCAGGGCGAAGGGCAACCCGATTGCCGCCACGAGCGCGGCTCCGACGACGGTCGCCCCGAGGCCGCTACCCCAGCGCATGCCACCCACCGACGGGCTGGTGACGCGGGCACGCAGCCGTGGCCAGACGTCGGCCGATGGCTCGGCCATCGCTGCCTCGAGGCCGAGCCGCCGAAGGGCGGTGATGGCCTGGGCCGTCCGCTCGAGCTCGATCTCGCACGTCCGGCAGACCTCGAGATGTGCGAGGGCGGCCCGCGTGCGTGGCTCGATCTCGCCGCGATCGACGAAGTCGACCAGCGCGGCACGATGGCGGCGACACGGCGAGAGCAGGCTGCCGGTCATCGGATCTCCACGTCCGTCCCGGCGACGGGCTCCGGCGGCAAGCTCGTGTATGCCCCGCCGAATCGTCGGTCTCCTTCCAGGTGGAGCCGCAGGCTGCGGAGGGCGTAGTGGAGTCGGGACTTCACCGTACCCAGGCGAACGTCGAGCAGTTTCGACGTCTCCTGCAGTGACAGGCCGTGCAGGTAGTACAGCACCACGACGCCGCGATGCTTGGCCGGCAGGGCGGCGATTCCATCGCGAACGATGTCCCGCAGCTCCATCCGCTCGATGACCTCGGCCGGCTCGCCGGCGCGATCGCGGACCAGTCCGACAACCGACTCGTCGATCGGGTCGGCCTTCAGCCGGCGCCGGTCGAATCGCGAGTAACACAGGTTGAGAGCGACCCTGTGAAGCCAGCCGATCGGCGAGACGTCCGTGCGCAGGGTCGCCCGCCGCTGATAGGCACGCGCGAACGTGTCCTGGAGTACTTCTTCCGCCACGTGCCGATCCCCCGTCATGCCGTACGCCGTCCGGTAGATGGGCGTGCGGTACCGCGCAAACAACGCCTCGAATGCGTCGAGGTCGCCCGCCTGGAGGCGCCTGATGAGCTCGTCATCCGGGCACCCCGCCAGATCCCCGGCAGGATGCCCGGCGGGATGGTCAGTCATCCAGCCTCCGGATGGTGGGCATCGAGAACGCCCACGTCCTCTCTCAACATACGTCGGATTCGGCGTGGAGGTTCATCTCGGGGCCCGGCGCTAGTCGGGACACGGCGTTTCGGGGCCCGTCATCGGCCGCCAGCGGAGGTTGGGCTGGCGGGCTGCCGCGG
>Ga0184612_10001913_pt1 | contig 10117 bp, 10 predicted proteins | sample PLM3_60_coex_FD_133163 | JGI IMG/M metagenome (GOLD analysis project Ga0184612, IMG submission 133163) | Groundwater sediment microbial communities from an aquifer in East River, Colorado, USA - PLM3_60_coex | ecosystem: Environmental > Terrestrial > Soil > Riparian zone | place: USA: East...
AAATTTCCAGCACGCCCGCTACAAGTAGATGGATCCACGCTATTGGCACACTCCTGGGTCCGATCCTCGATAATTGAGCAGATTCGTTTCATTTACCTTAAAAACCGTGACCGGGTAAAGATTTTCACAGTATCCGAACGGCTTTACGTCCACACGAAAGGCTTTGGTAACGTGTAATTCGTCGTGTTACAAAAAGACCATGACAGGTTCCAAAGAAGAGTTGGCGAGACTTGTTCGTGGCGCGATGGGAGAGATCAAAGCCGATTTGATTATCTCCGGCGGCAAGCTCATCAATGTCTATTCGGGAGAAATTCTCGACGGCATGGAAATCGCCGTTCTCGATGGCTGCATTTGTTACGTCGGACCGAGCGCGCAGCACACCAAAGGCAGCGGGACGGAGATGGTCGATGCTTCGAGATGTTTTGTTTCGCCGGGATTTATCGACGGCCATACTCACATCGGCCATTACGCGCGGCCATTCGAGAACCTACAATCGTTCCTGCCGCATGGCACAACGGCGGTCGTCGCGTCGTGCGACGAGATGGCGACGGTTTTTGGATATCGCGGACTGAAGCTATTTCTCGATGAAGTGGAAAGGCATCCCTTGCGTGTTTACGCGCTGGTCTCGATGGCCGCGCCGCAAGACCCGCTGCTTTGTAACACAGCGACATTCACCGATGCCGAGATCGGCGAATCTCTTGCTGATCCGAGAGTGTTGGGCATGGGCGAGGTCGTGTCCTGGTTGCGGCTGGTGCAATGCGATGAGGAGCTGTTGGGTCAATTGCACATGGCACGCCGCAACGGCCAGATCATCCACGGCCATACGGCGGGCGCGCGCGATCATAAATTATGCGCCGTGGCCGCTATCGGCATTTCTTCTTGCCACGAGCCGATTCGGTTCGAAGACGCGTTGGAACGGTTGCGTCTCGGCTACTGGACGATGCTGCGTGAAGGATCGTTACGCCAAGACTTGGAGGCGACGCTTCCACCACTGATCGCCGCGGGAGTCAACTTGCAGCGATTGATCCTTGTCACGGACAGCATGTCCCCCGACGATGTGGCCGAGAGCGGGCATATGGATCACGTGGTGCGCCGCGCTATTTCCCTGGGACTTGCGCCGCTACAGGCGATTCAAGCCGTGACCATAAATCCAGCGACCTACTCGGGGCTTGAACAGGAGATCGGCGGAATCGCGCCGGGCCGCTTTGCCGATATCGTTTTGATCGATGATTTGGAAAAGTGCCGCGTGCGTGAGGTGATGATCGCCGGCAAATTCGTTGCCCGAAAGGGCGTACCGGAAGTGACGAGCGCCGCAATCGAGCTTCCTCGCGATATGATGCATTCGCTGCGAGTGGGAATGGCGATTACGCCTGAGACATTCAAGATATCGAGTTCAGCCTTTACACCAAAGATTCGCGTAATGGAGCTTGTCAATCAAACCATCACTGTCGAACGGATCGTCGAGGTCAGTGCGCCAGCCGGAACCGTCAAGGCAAGTCTCAACGATGATGTTTTGAAGGTCACGATGTTCGATCGGCACCACGGCTCGGCCAAAGTCGCGTTCGGTTTTCTCAAAGGCCTCGGCGCCAAAGTGGGAGCCGTCGGTTTAACCACGAATCTTGACGAAAACACTTTGTTGGTAGTCGGCAGCAATGATTACGACATGGCGCGGTGCGCCAACGCGCTGCTCGAAGCAGGCGGTGGTATCGTCATCGTCAACAATGGCGAGATTTTAGAAAAAATTGAATTTCCGCTTGGCGGAATTTTTTCACTTCAACCATGGCAAGAGGTGGGAAGCGGCTTGAGACGAATTCAGACACGACTCAAAGAAATGGGCTCGTCTTTCGACAAGCCCATTTTCGTCTTAAGTTTTTTGCCGTTCGTTACGTTGCCCGCGCTGAGGATCACGGCGCGCGGCTTGATCAATGCGAAGGAGAGAAAAGTCGTGCCGCTATTTTTGGATTAACCGGCTTACGACGAAACGCTTTCCTTCTTTGGCTCTTGGCGCAGCGGCAGGACTCGACCCTCGTTCTTTTTCATTGAAACGTGGCCTTCGAGAACCGCGCCATCGCCGATCACCAAACTCTGCGTCGTGACATCGCCGACGACAGAGCCGGGCGGTTGGACTTCGAGTTTCTTTTCGGCGACCACGTCGGCCATTATCTTACCTTGGACTAGAATCGACGCGGCGGAGATTTTGCCCTTCACGGTCGCTTGCTGCCCCACCGTCACGTGGGATTGCGAGACGATCTCACCTTCGACTTCTCCGTCGATGGTCGCCTGACCGTCGAAGTGCAACTTGCCGTTAATCTTCGTGCCGGGGCCGAGGTAAGCGCCTAGGTCGGCCGGTAAGCCGGTTGGTCTATTGATATCTGCCATTTGGATCCCCCCTTCGTAAAGTCCTTATGAAATCAGGACTATAAATCACTATGTAAACAATGTCTACATTTTTTGAAAAACTGACTTTTGGATGGATCAAAACTGAAAGTGTTTGGCTTCAAGCACTTAGGTCTGGTATAAAATGCTTAACGCATGAACAATCGGATCCAATTGCCACAATAGAAATCCACTTTACCCGGTCAGAGTGAGGAATTTTTTAATGCAAATCGATGATCTAAGGGACTATCTCGACATCCTTGAAGAGTATCAGGAAGTGCAACGGATCGACGCCGAGGTGGATTGGAATCTCGAAATGGGCGCCATCACCCGTCGTGTCTACGATCTGGGCGCTCCCGCGGCTTTGTTCGAAAACGTGAAAAGCTATCCCAAAGGCTTTCGCGCCCTCGGCGCGCCGTTGGGCACTAGCAATCGCCCAGGGCACGGACTATTTGCACGAACTGCGCTCGCTATGCACATGCCGCCCGGCTCGTCGGCTAAAGACATCATGTCGACCTACCTCAAACGCAAGGAAAAGCCGCTTCCACCGGTTTTGGTCAAGACCGGACCGTGTAAGGAAAATATCGATCTGGGCGATGCGGTGGACGTGCTCAAGTTTCCGATTCCATTGATTCATGGCGGCGACGGCGGCCGCTATATCGGTACCTGGCATGCCGTCATCACCAAGGATCCGGACAGCTCGTGGGTCAACTGGGGGATGTATCGATTGATGGTTCACGACCGGAACACGCTCGGTTGCTTGTTCCCGATGCAGCAGCATATCGGTCAGATGTATCAAAAATACGAGGCGATGAATAAGCCCATGCCGGTGGCCGTGGCCATCGGTGGTCAGCCGGTGATTCCGCTCGTGAGCTGCGTGATGCTGCCGCCCTACGTGAACGAAGTCGAGGTCGCCGGCGCGTTGCAAGGTGCGCCGATACCGCTGGTCAAATGCGAAACCGTGGATTTGGAAGTTCCAGCGTCGGCGGAAATCGTCATAGAAGGGGAAGTATTGCCGCATGAACGGCGCGTCGAAGGGCCGTTCGGCGAGTACATGGGCTATGAAGCCGGCAAATCATCACCCAAGCCGATTCTTAAAATCAAGGCGATCACCTATCGCAACAATCCGATCTTGCCGTTTTCCAACATGGGTATGCCGGTGCACGAGGGACAGACGGCGACTGCTTTGATCAAAGGCGCGGAGATTTATGCCGAGCTCAAGAAACTAGGCTTGCCGGTAAAGGCCGTTTATTGTCCGCCCTTTGGCGTCGGGCATATGTGCGTCGTGTCGACCGAAGTTCCGTTCGTCAATTTCGCGCGTCGCGTCGCCCACGCCGTTTGGGCAACCAAGCCGGGACTGTTCGTTTACTACATGGTTATTGTTGAACCGGACGTCGATCCGACAAACATGGATGAAGTGCTGCACGCGATCACCACCAAATGTCATCCGGTCGACGGCATTCATCACGTTCCGCATATACCCGGCTTCCCCGTGTTGCTGCCTTTTTTACCGCCGAAAGAGCGGCTGATCGGCGACGCGGCGGGAGTTATTTTCGACTGCACGTGGCCAAAAGATTGGCCGCAGGAAAGCATTCCGATCAAAGCCACGTTTGAAAACCTTTGGCCATCGGACGTGCAACAACGAGTGCTCAAAAATTGGCAGTCCTACGGCTTTAGCAACACCGATAAGAAGAACATCCGCTAAACCTTATTATCTAGCGAATTCGGAATTGAGTGTGATCGCATCGCCGCCAGCTTGGCTCATGCGACGACGCCGAGATCGTTCGTAACTTCCTCTCCAAGCAAATCCACGCGATAGATAATTGATGCAGTATCAACCACAAACAGATCGGGCAACCTTTGAAAATACTTCGGGGCGGGGTGGCAGCACCATGCCGACCAAGTCCACTGTTATATTGATTCGCTGGCCGGTTGTATTGATCAGTTCCTCTTTGATTCTATTGCGGACCGGGGCGTCATCCATAGGTATCGTCTTGGATGCGTTTGTTGCTTTCTACCTTATTTCTAATGCTGGACTGTACTTCGTCCGTGAAGAAGCTTTTCGAAACGTCAAATTCAACGTGTTGCTGGTCGGACTCGACACGGTGGTGCTGACCGCTTCACTGATGATCAGCGGGCAGGTCGAGACCAGTTTTTATCTCGCCTACTTCTTGCTCATCATTATCTGTTGTACCTTCGAAAATCCCCGGATGGTCGCGATCGTCTCCTTTGTAGCGCCTTTTGCCTACGCGGGTATTTTTTTCAACTCGGACGATTTTCTTCCCGGCAATTACCTGCTGCTCGCTTTTCTGTTCGTTGTCGGAATTTTTTATGGTCATTTCTCTCAGTTGGTTCGCGCTCAGCAAACACTCAAAGAACGGGCCGAGCAGCGAAACCTAGCGAAGACCGAACTGCTCAATATTTTATCACATGAGCTCAAAACCCCGCTCACGGTCATCGCCAGTTACGCGCAGGCGATAAAAAGCTCGGCGCTGGGTCCGATCAATCCCGACCAGGAACAGGCCCTGTCTAAGGTGTTACGACAGACGGATAATTTGGAAAATATCGTCAATGTCATTTTGGAATCCGCGAGTGTCGAGACCGGCGCTGTACTGGTTCAGAGTGAGGAACTCGTTCTGTCGGAGTTTTTGGACGAATTGAAACAAAATTGCGAAGGCGTTGGAGTCAATTCAGCCGTAGTGCTCGTATGGGATTATCCCGTGCCGATGCCGGTGGTAAGGTCTGATCCGGGAAAGCTTAAGATCATATTACTGAACCTGATCAATAATGCGATTAAATTTACCGACGCCGGAGAAATTCGTATCCGGGCGTGGCACGAGGCGCAACAGCAAAGAATGATCTTTGCCGTTTCAGATAGTGGCATCGGCATCGCTCCCGACCAGTTGCCGTTTGTCTTCGACAAATTTTGGCAGGTCGATGCGGCACGGACACGGACACAGAGCGGTATTGGAATGGGGCTCTATATTGTAAAGGCTTTCACGGAGCTTTTGGGTGGAACGGTTTCAGTTAACAGTACGTTGAACAAAGGAACTCATTTCGTCATCGAATTGCCCTCAGGCTAGCGAATGCTTTAACGTGCCTTGTCCAAAGTTGGCTTGCGCTTTTAAAACCGCAGTTAGTTATTCAGCCGTCCCAGCCCTCAGGAATCTCAAGATTTTTATGACCGACCGATGATCGTAGAAAGAATCGAGATGAACGTAAGGGATGGTTTTTTAGAAGCGCACGTTGATTTGAATTCGACGGTGCAACCACGCTAGAGCGTCCTTTGCATCGTCGGGGGGACGTGCTCTACGCAGCGATTAATTCGCTGCGCCAATGCAATCGCGCCGCTTCGCGGAAGAAATTGCCGAAGAAGTTAGATTCAAAATGACTATTTCGATGTCACTTGAAGGAGTTTGAGGGTCATTACAGGTATTGAATAATTTAGGCACGCTTTGCGGCAACCGCGAAAGTTACTGGATGTCAGGCCTAACTGGCTTTCGGTGTAGTGTTCTCTTCTTCCTGTACCCACTCCTGGAAGCGGCTTTCGAGGATGCGCCACTGCCCACCGACTTTGAACGCGGGAATCTGACGGTTCTGAATCATACGGTGTAGAGTTCTTTTAGAGATTTTTAGGATGCTCGCGGCTTCCGCTAAGGTCAACAATTTGATGCTGGTCGGATCGGCTTTTTTCATGGTCATGGTACTCCTAAAACATGCAAAATTGAGCAAGCCATGTGCCACTATCTAAGCCTTTGATAACTGCTTGAATTGTAAGAATTGTGGCTGAGGAAATTGGACGCGACAAACTTTGTTTTGGGTCAAAAATCGCCACGCTCGTCTTTGACGTGACAATAATGGCATCGTAAACGGGAAACTGTTGCCGTATTAGATCAGCGAAGACACCGTTATTGGGTTTCCGAGTGTTTCAAATCAAGCACTTAAGACTTTGAAAGCGACCATTTTGAACAGCTATTTCCGTCTCTGGAGCAGGAGTTCTCTGGTTGCAGCTAGAATTAGCGATTGGAGACGAAATTTGGACGCGCCCGCAAGTCGCTGTTCAACAATTGCGAGACTCGACTTTGTTTGGCAAACGCGACCCTCTAAGCTCATATTCACCGGCTTCGGCGGCGGTGACCTGCAGAAACGAAAGAGAGGAAAGCGCAGTGATTCAACTATTTGAAGTGGTGCGAGGAGCGGGATTTGAACCCGCACGCCATTTCTGGCACTAGCCCCTCAAACTAGCGCGTCTGCCGATTCCGCCACCCTCGCATCTAATCATCCACTAAGGCGTTGTAGCTTTTCCCGGCTGGGCATTTTCCGGCGTAGCCGGCGCTGTTGGTGCCGGTTCTGTCGTGGTCCCGGGAGCTGACTGCTTTTGCTGCGGTGCCGGCGCTCGAGGCTCCGTGGCCGGTGTGCGATTATCAAAAATGGTCGCCGATGGTTTTCGTCCGGCAAAGTAGCCAAGAGCCAGCGAAGTCATCATGAAAACAATCGCCATGCCGGTGGTTAAGCGAGTTAAGAAGTTACCCGCGCCGCTGCTACCGAAGATAGTCGAACTTGAGCCGCCGAACACCGCTCCGACTTCAGCGCCTTTTCCGGTTTGCAACAAAACCACCAGAATCAATCCGATACTGACGATCACGTGAATAATGGTGATTGCTATGATCATAAAATTATCGCTTCTTCGAAAATGAGTTCACGATCGACAAGAATGAGTCGGCTTGTAAGCTTGCCCCGCCGACCAAAAACCCGTCTACTTCATCGAGTTCGGCAATCACCGAAGCATTCTCCGGCTTTACGCTTCCTCCATAGAGAATCCGCCAGTCGCTACTCACTGAATTGTCGAAAGAGCTAGCCAGAGATTGTCGAATTTTTGCGTGTACCTGGCGGATCTGCTCTGGAGTCGCGTTGTGACCCGTGCCGATTGCCCAGACGGGTTCGTACGCGATTTCGATTTTTTCTATAGCATCTTTGCCCAGTCCCTTCAACGCGGAATGAAGCTGGCGTTCAATGACCGTGAAGGTTTGTTCTTTATCGCGCTCCGCCAGTGTCTCGCCGACACACAGTATCGCTCTCATCCCTTGGCCAATTACCGGCATGACCTTTTGCGCGATCATGTCGTCGTTTTCGTAAAAGATATGACGTCGTTCGGAATGGCCGAGAATAACGAATTCACAACCCAGTTCTTTAAGCATTGAAGGGCTGACTTCGCCGGTGAAAGCGCCGCTCAATTCCCAGTGGCAATTCTGCGCGGCCAGTTGGACCCTGCTGCCGCGTAGGGCCTTACCGACCAATGGCAACGCAGTAAAGGGAGGTGCAAGTGCGATTTGCGCCATTGTCGGTGCTGTTCTGACTTGCCGAGCGATATTGCGGGCCAATGCAAGGCAGTCGGATTGACTGCCTTGCATCTTCCAGTTGCCGACCACCAAAGGGGGAGTCATACGTCATCTTCCAATGCTTTGATTCCCGGAAGCTCCTTGCCTTCAAGAAATTCAAGGGTTGCACCGCCGCCCGTGGAGAGGTGAGTTATCTTTTCCTCCACTCCTGCGGCATTTACCGCAGCTACCGTGTCTCCGCCGGCGATGATACTGACGATGCGTCCATGATTTTCCGCCAATGTCGTTGCCAAGGTTCGGCTACCTTGATCATAAGGCGGTACTTCGAACAAACCGACGGGACCGTTCCAAAGAACCATTCTCGCCTTGCGAATCTCGTCTGCAAATATTTGAGCGGTCTTGGGCCCGATATCGAGGCCCATGCGCTCTGCGGGAATTAGCTTTTCGCAGGTGGTCGGATTTTTTTTCTCGGCGTCACCGGTGACATGGTCGACGGGCAGGAAGATCTGCACACCGTGCACACCTGCGTCTTTAATGATTGCCGCGGCGACGGTGATTTTGTCTTGCTCGACCAATGAGCGCCCCACTTCCAAGCCTTGGGCTTTGAGAAATGTGTACGCCATGCCGCCGCCGATCAGCAGAGCATTCACTTTCGGCAGTAGATTTCTTATGACGCCGATTTTGTCGGAAACCTTTGCGCCGCCCATAATTGTCACAAATGGCTTTTCCGGATTTGCCAGAATCGGTGACAAATAATCTAGTTCCTTTTGCATCAGCAAGCCGGCCGCTTTGAGCTTGAAGAACTCCCCCATGCCGGAGATCGAGGCGTGGGCGCGATGCGCGGCACCGAAAGCGTCGTCGACATAAACATCAGCCAGTGACGCGAGCGCCTGGGAAAAAGCGCGATCGTTTTTCTCTTCTTCTTTGTGAAAGCGCAAGTTCTCGAGCAAAACGATTCGATTGTTATCGTCCCGCACGATGCTTTCAACCGCGGCGCCGATACAATCCGGTGCGAGAACAACCCTTTGATGCAGCGCCTGTTCCAGGTAGTCTCGCACCGGAGCGAGACTACATTTCGCGACAAATTTGCCGTCGGGCCGTCCTAGGTGGGAAGCGATGATAATTTTCTTGGCTCGTTCCAAAATAAAGCGGATTGTCGGTAGTGCGCCGTCGATCCGATGCGGTTCTATGATCTTGCCTTGATCGATCGGCACGTTGAAATCGACGCGCAGGAAAACGGTCTTGTCGCGAAGGTCCAATTCGCTCAGTTTACGAATCATGAAGATCTTCCGTTCTAAGATTAGGTTGACAAAATCGCCGTTCTCAATTGACTAATTACAAGGCTTGTAATACTTTTTCAATCAGCTCCAGTAAATCTTGTGATGTCTTTTCTTTGGTCGCTCCAGTTAATGGTCCAGGACGGACTTTCGACGTCCCAACAACACGGCATACTTGATCTCGTTCGCGGCTCGGGACTGGTTGTTCAAGCCATCCTCTATCTTTTAATTTTGTTTTCCGTCATGAGTTGGGCCATCATCGCGCAAAAATACCGCCAAATCCGCCGGGCGAAAAAGGAAACGGAAAAATTCATCGAGATTTTCTGGGAGCGGCGCAATCTTTCATCGATTCATGACGCCAGCCGCGAACTGACGGCCAGCCCCGTCGCCCAGGTTTTCCGCTCGGGATACGAGGAATTGGTTCGAGTGTCTCGATCCAAGAAGGAGTCATCATCGGGAGATAATTTGACGACCGAATTGGGCGGTGTGGAAAACGTCTCGCGCGCGATGATACGAGCGACCAGCGTTGAAACCACCAAACTGGAGAAACACTGTTCGTTCCTGGCTACCACTGCCAGTTCCGCGCCATTCATCGGATTATTCGGCACGGTTTGGGGAATCATGAACGCGTTTCGGGGGCTCAGTGTTACCCACTCATCGAGCATTCAAGCCGTTGCGCCCGGGATCGCCGAGGCATTGATCGCCACCGCGGTCGGGTTGGCCGCGGCGATACCGGCGTTGATGGCCTATAATTATTTTGTCCAACAGATCAAAGTGCTTGCGGTCGAAATGGATAACTTCGCGCATGAATTTCTCAATATCGCCGAACGCCACTTCTTCAAGTAATAAAATAACATAGTATAATTGGACTAACCGGATGCAGGGGCTGGTCGGGTTTTCCGTGGCGGGACGCGCGGACATTGTGCAAAAGGAAATAAGCAGTTACGCTACTGCGAGCTGGTTTGTAAGCCGATCCGCGTTAGCTCTCTATCGTCCCCCAGACATGAATTGCATTCTTTAGTGTCCGAACAAAGAGGTAATTATGGCCATGGATGCCTCGTCGCAACGTGATGCAACAACCATCGCACAGATCAATGTAACTCCCCTGGTCGACGTGATGTTGGT
>Ga0184612_10001914_pt1 | contig 10112 bp, 9 predicted proteins | sample PLM3_60_coex_FD_133163 | JGI IMG/M metagenome (GOLD analysis project Ga0184612, IMG submission 133163) | Groundwater sediment microbial communities from an aquifer in East River, Colorado, USA - PLM3_60_coex | ecosystem: Environmental > Terrestrial > Soil > Riparian zone | place: USA: East...
GCCGTACTCGCGCACAAGCATCGCTGCTGCGTCCTTTACGCGGTTCTCACGTAGGGCTTGTCGGACTCCGGGAGAGATGGTTTTCCCGGTGAGAAGTAACGGTATAAATGAAAGTTTCATAAAGAAGTCTCCTTTCCTCGTCATTCTCTTAGTTTCGATAGATAAGGGGATCACGGCGTTCTTACACCACGCCGCCGCCGGCTTGAACATTCTGTCCCGTGACCCAGCGCGCAGCATCGCTGGCGAGAAAGGCTGCGACGTCGGCCACTTCCCTCGCCGTGCCTACGCGATTGAAGGCCGACAGGCTCGCGCCGTATTCGCGGTACTGCTCGGGCAGCATGTCCGTGTCGGTGAAGCCTGGCGACAAGACGTTCACGGTCACATTGCGCGGACCCAGCTCACGGGAAAGCGAACGGGCGAATTGCTCCACTGCCGCCTTGCTGCCGAGGTAAAGCGCCGCATTGGGAAACATCATCTTCGTGCCTCCGGTGGAAATGGCGATGATTCGACCGCCGTCGCGCACCCGACGGGCGGCTTCCTGCAACGTGAAAAAGACGCCCCTCGTATTGATGTCGAAAACATAGTCGTAATCCGCCTCGGTGTTTTCGATAAGCGGTTTTGAAAGATAGACTCCGGCATTGGCGATTACGATGTCGAGACCTCCCATCGCTTTCTCGGCTTCACCGAACAACCGCCGCACCTCCGCGGGTTTCGAAACGTCGGCCTGAATCCCCATGGCCTTGCCGCCCTTCGCCGAGATCGCTTTGACGACCTCATGCGCCAGTTGTTCGTTGCGCGCGTAGTTGATGACGACGGTCGCTCCGTCGGCAGCAAGTCTTTCGCCGATCGCTCTGCCGATACCGCGCGAGCCGCCGGTAACGAGTGCCGTTTTTCCTTCAAGCGCAAGAGACATGAATCCTCCTTATTAAATTTCCTTTTCGCACACCGCTGTGAAGACTCGATTGATCGTGCCGCTCCCTTTCATAGTCAGCTAACAAGGGTTATGCCAAAACCGTCGGAACTCGAAAAACAGCGCTAAATGCTTTCTCCGGAAGCATTTAGACGATGCTCAATCGGATTTCTGCAACGAATGTGACTAAGGTGTCGTGCCGACTTTTCGGCACGCGCCGAAATGATGGCGCTGGCCGGAACGCTTGCTCATGCTCATTTGGCGGCGTTTCGCCTATTCCATACTGACCGTTGTTCACAAGGCATGTGGCATTCCCGGCGAGCCGCTTCCCGATGTGGACGAAGTCGTGAGAGATCATGAAACGAACCCCGTCGCGGTCGACGCTCATGTTCGAATGATCATCGACCGAATCATTGAACTGACGCCGCAACTCGCGAACCGGCTCCTGCTGCAAAAGGCGCGCTCAGATCGTAACCAAGACCACCTGACCAAACGTTGCACCGGAGACGCAAAACAGCAGCGTCCTTACATCCTGACACGCCCTGCAAAGTGATCAAATCTGAGGAGGGTTCGAGTCCCATGAGATTACCTACTGACGCATGAGAAACTTATCTCTTATACAACTTGTCGATATAGCCGCTCTCGTCGAGCTCTTTGATGAAACGGAGATCGACAAAGTCTTCGGCCTTCGCTCCCTTTGCTTTCGGGTCGCTCGCTAAGATTGTCTTCAATCCCTCTAGGGTCGGATACTGCTTCGCCGGCAGTTTATGCTCGGCGATCGCGCCGTCATAAGTTCTTTCGAGCAACTGTTTATCGGACAGAGCTAAGGCCTTGGCAAGCACTTTCATCGACGTTTCGCGGTCGGTCTTGAAGCGGTGTACGGCTTCAATATGAGATTTGATATAGCGGCGTACGACATCTGTCCGCTCACGAATGAATTTTCGCGTTGTGGCGACGCCGGTTGCCTGATAGGGCAGACCGAGCGCAGCGATGTCGGCTAGTATATTGAAGCCGCGCGTCTGCGCTTGATACATCGCCGGCGGCGCCAGCACGGTAGCCTGCACTCGCTTGGTCTCCATCGCCGCAAGGCGTTCGGTCAGCGAACCGACTTGCAGTATTGCAACATCCTTCACGGGAGTTAACCCTAGCCGCTGCAAGGCGTAGCGGACGATGAAGTCGGACGCCGAGCCGAAGCGGCTAATCGCGACTGCGCCGCCCTTGAGCTGCTCCGGTGTCTTGATCTCAGGACGGCTGAGCATCCAGTAATCCAGTGTCACGTTGCCACCCGCGATCATCACGGCATCTGCGCCGTTCATCGTCGCATTGATGACGCCGGGCCCAGCGGTTTGCGAGATCGGTGTGTCACCGGTGATCAAGGCGGTCACCGCCGTGCTACCGCTGTTAAAGTAGATCAGCTGCACGTCCAGCCCGTTCCTCGCGTAAATTCCAGTCTCGCGCGCGATGAACGCAGCCGCGTTGTCCGAAAGTGACGCCGACATAGCCGACGTTAAGCTTCATGAGCTGCGCGAACGCGTCCGTTTTGATAGATAACGCAGCGAAAACAAATAAAGCCGCGAAACGAATCAATGGTATCCGCATCTTCCACGCCTTCCGGTTCGAACGGCTGGAACCCTTCGACTTTGCTCAGGGCAGGCTCCGCGAAACGGTTGAACGTCTGGAACGATTGGAACTCGATTATTGAATTCCGTAGAACCGCGCCGGATTATCCTCCAAGATCTTCTTCGCCAGTTCGGTCCGCACCTTGCCGCTTCTCGAGAGGGAACGCAGCGCATCGATCTCAACGGACATGTCGACGTGTCCGAAGTCCGTCCCCGTCATAAGCACGTTCTCGCCGGAGTACTGAGCGATGTATTCGATATCGTCGGTGCTGCTGTAGCAGGAGACATACAGGCGGTAGGTCTCGAAGAAGTTTTCCGGCAGTTTCCTGCCTTCCGCACGGCGCCGGATATCTTTTACCACCCACGGGATCCATTGGGCTGAAGACTCAATGAACCCGATTCGCAGTTGCGGAAACAGCTCTGGGAGCTTGCTCGTGATAACCGCGTGGCAGGCGCCGACCGTGTTCGTACACATGCCCCAGAAGCCGGCACCGAAGCCGATGCGCTGACGAGTATCCTCTAGATTAGCAGGATTCGCGTTGCCGATATGCATGCCAACGGGAATGTCGAGCTTGCTCATCGCTTCGTACAACGGGTAGAAGTACGGGTCCTGAATGAGCCGATTTGCTTCAAGTGGACGCATGAGAACGGCGACCGCGCCATGTTCTTTGCACCAAGGCAACATGTCCAATGCGTCGGGCATGCTGAGGAGCGGCAGGGCACAGACCCAGCGTAACCGGCCTTGACCCTGCTTCCAGATATCTGCCAGCCAGCGGTTATAGGACTTGCAGATGGGTACCTCGAACTCCGGTTTATCGGCGATCTGTTGGACGAAGATCGTTGGGTACATTACCTGAATATCCACCCCGGTCTCGTCCATATGCCGGATACGTGCCTGAACGTCTACTAAGTGCTGCGCCTCTGGCGAAACCACCATGTCCCGGCCGCTGGCGTCGGCCAGCGCTTGAAAGTCCTTGGGCTTAACGACGTGCCGCACGTGGCCGCGGATCTTCCCGTCGATGAGCCAAAACTGACGATCTGCCTCGGGGCCCGGATTTAAAAGGACGGGCATGAACTTACGCTCTGACGGATCGCAATACTCCCAAGTCTGAGGGCCTTCCATCACGTGGGCATCGCCGTCGATCGTTGGCATCGCCATACCTCCTCAAGATCAATAGAAAATTTTTTACCTCTGATTTTGCCCCAAGGCTATTCGAACCGGGCTGTTCAAGTTCAGTATATTGGTAGCTTGACAGGCATCTAACATTCCATTAGGTGATTTGCAATGGAAGTTAATGGTTCTGAAAGATCGAACAACCTGATTGAAGTAGCGCAGTCTCTTTCGGCTTAAAAACAAAATTTTCTACGGAAAGGAAACAATTAAAATGGAAGCAATCTCAGAGGTGACAAGCAGCCGAACCTTACACGAGCTCGAAAACTACTTCTCAAGCTATGGCGATCTGCCGCGGGAAATCATTTTGAAGCACGACTTGCTTCGGGTCGGCCATTGGTTCACGGACGCGGCGCTCGAATTGGCCTCCCAGTCGCTGGTGAAATCCTATCGGCTCTTTTCCTACGATTTGATGCCGATGAAGGATATGAAACGGAAAGAGCATCGTAAGATTCCCGAGTGGTTCACGATCCGCCGCGGCATGTACGGGCTCAGGCCTGTCAGCATTCAGACAACGCTCGACTCAAGCTCCCCTTACGTCATCGACGCGGTGGATGGTCAAGCCAAGCTTTTACTCGACGGCAAAGAGATTTGCCAAGTCTATTTTCCCAAGCCGCTGAAATACTATACGCGTAAATTCGACGACGGAACCGCTTACCATGAGATCATCGCGTTCGGCTATTTCGTCACCGTGTTTCGCAATTGCCAGTATTGGGGGCCCGACGAGGAGTGCCGCTTTTGCGACATCAATATCAATGCGCGGCAGATGAAGGACTCGAAGGACTTCACCTTCAATGCGCCGGTGAAGCCGATCGAGTACATGGTCGAGGTCGCCCGCTCCATCGAAGAGGACGCCACGGAAGAAGTCGGTTTCGCTCCGCCCATCGACTTTCTGATCACCGGCGGGACGATTCTAAAGACGCTGCACGGCAAGGATGAGCTGGCCTTTTATTCGGAATACGCGTCGGCGCTCAAGTGGGGCGGCCGGCGGCGCTTCGTGAACCTCCAAACCAATGGCCAGGACAAAGAAACCATGAAGCGCTACCGGGCCGCGGGCGTGGATTGTCATCACTCGAACATGGAGGTGTGGGACAAGCGGCTTTTCGAATGGGTCAACCCGGGGAAGAACCGGCGCGTGGGTTGGGACGGTTGGGTCAGAAGTATGATCGACGAGGTGGATGTTTTCGGCGAAGGCAACGTCCGGCCGAACTTCGTCGGTGGTGTCGAGATGGCCAAACCTTATGGCTTCGAGACCGTAGGTGAAGCCGTAAAGTCGACCTCGGACGGCGTGGACTTCATGATGCGCAACGGAATCATACCGCGTTTCAACCAGTGGCGCCGCGAGCCCGGCTCTAACCTGGTCTCTCAGCACGAGCAGCCGGCGATCCCGTTGGAATATTATCTCCAGTTGATGGGCAACTATTACGACAGTTGGAAGAAGTACAACCTGCCGATGCCGCGGCGCGAATGCGTTCACCCTGAGCGGCGCATCGGTTCCGGCCACGGCACCTACGACGATATCCTCCTGCTGAATGAGTTGCCGGATTACGAAGCCGCGTGGGACCGGGGATACAATGAGGGATTGAAGGGGTGCGTGACGACGCACTAAGAAATAGTGTTCCAACGGTTCCAATTGTTCCAGGTGTTCCAATTGTTTAATTCGGTCTGATGGTTCCCTCGCCTGCCATGCGGGAGAGGGCAAGGGTGAGGGCAACCGCTGGAACCATTGGAACGGCTGGAACTATTGAAACGGGTTCGGTTGAGGAGACCATGATCGGCAGCGGGACGCTAACGAAACAGATCGCCAGCTATCTGGCGCACACGGGTTACGAGGCGCTCAACGACGACGCGCTGCGCGCGACGAAGGATCATATCCTCTACACACTCGGCACCATTCTCGCCGGCTCCAGCGCGCCTGGGATCAAGCAAACTTTGGCGGGCGCCCAAGCACTGGGCGGCAGCCAAGAGAGCACAGTTCTCGTACACGGCGAGAAACTACCCGCGCCGTCCGCGGCGCTCGTCAATGCGACCATGGGTCACAGCCGCGAGTTGGACATCAACGATGACAGGATCGCCTATAAGTCGAGTGTGACCGTCATACCGGCAGCTTTGGCTATCGCCGAAAAAATCGGGGGAGTTGGCGGGAAAGATTTCATTGGCGCCGTTTGTCTTGGCGTCGATCTCGGCATTCGCTTGGGACTCGCGACTAATCCGAAACCGATTCACGCGCGCGCTATCGCGCTCGGGCCGTTCGCGGCCGCCGCAGCGTGCGGTAAGATCCTCGGCATGGACGAGAATGGGTTGCACAACGCGCTCGGCATTGCCTTTTGCCGCTCCACAGTTTCAGGGAACAGCACCGTTGCTCCATCTTTGACTAAAAGATTGGGCGTCGGCTTTGCGTCGCATAGCGGCGTGATCGCCGCTTTGCTTGCGGCGGCGGGGTTTCCCGCTGCTGGTGAAGTTTTTCAGGGATCCGCCGGCTTTTTCCAAACCTTCTACCGGCAGGAAGGCGACTACGACGCTCTGTTGGATCAACTCGGCAGCCGGTTTGAAATCGTCGTGGTCGGACCGAAGCCATTTCCGTCGTGCCGTTACACCCATTGCGCGGTGACCGGCTGTCTAGATCTTTTGCGCAAGCATTCGATCAAAGCGAGTGACATTGAGGAAGTGCGGGTCCAGATCGGCGAGCGCGATATGCGCTCGGTGGGCGGCTGGAGCGAGGACGAGAAGAAAAAGAAACACCGCCCCGAAGGCGTGGTGGATGCGCAGTTCAGCATTCCTTACACCGTTGCGGCCACACTTTTGAGCGGCGGGCTTTCGCTGGAAGATTTTACCGACGCGAAGCTAAGGAGTGATGAGTTACTCGCGTTAGCCGCCCGGGTGAAACCGATTCTCAATCCCGAACTCGACCATGGCCCCATGGACGTCAAGCCGCAGGTGGTGGAGATTGTGACCCGTGACGGCAAGGTCTTCTCCGAGCGGGTCTTGTACCCCAAGGGGAATCCAAATAATCCCGTCACGTCCGATGAATTGGTAGCGGCTTTTCGCGGCATGGCGAGCTATGCGGCCAAACCGCTCAGCGCCGGCAAGATCGACGATGCGGTGGCGCTCGCGCTTAGACTCGAAGAAGTTCCTGACGTGTCGGTGCTAACGCGGTTGCTAACAGCATCCCCTCTCTGACTCTTCGGAGACTGTGTCGCAATCGGCCAGGCCTAGGTTGTCATCCCGAACGAACGTGAGGGATCTAAGATTTCTCCCGGAGCCTGCCCTGAGCATTGCCGAAGGGGTCGAAATGACAAGATCGCGGTAGATAGCGAATTCCGCATTACGAGACAGTCTCCGGATGGTGGCGAGGATTAATCTAATTTCGACCGCTGCTGATAAACAGGGAAAAAGCTTATATGACGAGACGCTGCGTTTTCCAGTTCATCTTGAATGCGGCAATTCCTCTTTTGATTCCTGCGGCGATCGCCGCGGCCGAGCCTTTCTATCAAGGAAAAACTCTTCGGGTTGTCGTCGCGTCCGCCGCCGGCGGCGGGAGCGACATTGTCGCTCGCTTGATGATGCGTCACTTATCGAGGCATATTCCCGGCAACCCTACGATCATCATAGAGAACATGCCGGGCGCGGGAGAGGTCATCGGCGTCAACTACGTTCATAACAAAGCCAAGCCGGATGGGCTCACGGCGTTGTTCGCCACGGGAACGCCAATCACTCAATTGCTGGAGCTTCCCGGCATCGAATTCGATTTTTTGAAAATGCCTATCGTCGGCGGCAGTTCCGAGTCCGTCGCCGCCTTCATTAGAACCGATAAGACCGGAGTGAAGTCGGCGCGAGACTTGCCCAGCGCCAAGGGAACCATCGTCATCGGAGGCTCAGGCTACGGATCGATTAAAGATGTTTCTTTGTTGGCGGCGATGAATCTGCTGGGAGTAAAGCAATCTACCTATGTCACAGGCTACGGCGGTGCCGGACCGATTCGCCTGGCTTTTGAGCGCGCGGAGATCAACTTCACTCAAGAGACTGCCGTGGGAATTTCAAAATCGGTTCTTCCTTGGGTACGCGAAGGATGGACTTCGGTTTTGTACCAAGTTGGATTCCTGGATAGCAAAGGACAGTTGGTAAAAGACCCGGTTTGGAAAGAAATCGGCGTCGATGTGCCGTCGATTGCGGAAGTGTATCGCTCGATTTACGGCAAAGATCCGTCAGGGCCCGCTTGGGAAGCGGAGAAAGCGCTCGTCGGCGGCTACTCGTTGACACGTATCATGGCCTTCTCGCCCAAGACACCGTCCGCCCGTGTGACGGAGCTAAGACAGGCGTTCCAGGCGATGGGAAAGGACCCAGGATTTTTGGGCGAATGGGAGAAAAGTCAGGGGTCGCCGCCGCGCTTGGTGCCGGGAGACGAAGCCGGAAATATCGCCGCCTCTATTCTTAAAGCGCCAAAGGAAGCCGTAAACATTCTCAAGAGGTTCGCGATTCCATGAGGTTGGATTGGAGAGTTCAAAGCTTTCAAGCAGTTCAAATGGTTCAAGCGGCCTGGAAACGAGAGTTTTTTGACCATCTTACAAACAGGATTTTTCACTAAACTGCCAGCAACCTGATGAAAAACTCTCTCGGAGTCCTTCGACGAACTCAGGACCAACGGAAAGATCTGAAGTGATTGAGAAAATTCCGTTCATGCTGAGGCTCTCGAAGCAGGAAGCATCTTTTTTGAGTAAGCTGCTAGTCGTCTTTGTACTCGCCCTGGCGTTTACTTTCACGGGATCTGCATTGGCGGCGGACAAACTGCGCATCGGCTACGGCGCCCCATCCGTGGCGATGTCGGTGCTGTGGATCACTAAAGAAGGCAAACTTTTCGAAAAGAACGGCTTGGATGTCGAGGTCCTCTATTTGGAGAGCGCCTTGGTACAGCGCGCGCTGATCGCCGGCAACATAGATTACGGCGAAATGACCGGCTCGTTGATGGCGGCGCCGAAGCTGCAGGGCGCCGATCTAGTCATGGTCGCGGGCTTTTTGAATCAGCTTATATACCGCCTGGTCGCGCGGCCGGAAATCAAAGCAATAACTGATTTGAAGGGGAAACGCGTGGCAGTGTCTCGCTTCGGCGCCGGCGCCGATCGGGCGACGAGATTTTTATTGACGAAGCTCGGTTTCAATCCGGAAAAAGACGTCGTGCTTGTACAGGTCGGCGGTGCGCCTACGAGATTGGCGGCATTGGCGGCCAATTCTGTCGATGCAACCATCGTCGAGCCACCGGATCATAAGAAAGCGCAAGAAGCAGGCATGCGAGTGTTGGCCAACATGGAGGAAATGGGCATCCCCTTCCAACACACAGGTCTGGTAACGACGCGTGCCCACTTGGCGAAATCTCCGGACATCGCGCGCCGGGTTATAAAGTCGTTCGTCGAAGGGATTCAACTCGCGACCGTAAACCCGGAAGTAGCCAAGCGCGCACTGCGCAAACATATGCGTCTGCAGCAGGAACGGGATCTCGACGATGCCTACCAGATCCTGCGCGGCTTCATGCCGAGAAAGCCCTACCCGACTCTCGACGGCTTCAAAATGGTTTTCGCCGAACTGGCTGACCAGATCCCCGCAGCGAAGACCGCCGACCCAAGAGACTTTGTCGACACGCGCTTTCTCGAAGAGCTCGACCGCAGTGGCTATATCGATGGGCTGTATCGCTAAACTTTCAATTCACTAATAACGGCAAGATCGGACCTCAACTGGCGAAGAGAATCCTGAAAGACATCCTGGCCACCTTCCATGCGGCTTCGTCGCTGCAAGATATTGGGAGACGTTTACGAGGCCAGACCTGCGTTCAAATTAGATTCTGTGGCGTTTGGAACCAGGAGATGGCTAGGATTGAACTGATTTCTCCTACGACTTAATCCTACAAGACGCGACTGTTGCGTCGTTCAGTTCAATCTCAGGCTGATTCTGGCCTTCCCACTCAACTAATACCTGTCGCCTTCCGCCGTGTAAATCACACTTTCCTTTATCTCTATCCGCGTGATAGATAACGCTCGAAACGAGGTGCGTTAATGAAGAAGGCTGCGGTGCCATCAATCCTTGTTGCAGTGGTGTTGCTTGCTCTTGCGGTCATAGCCGAGGCGCAGCAGCCGAAGAAAGTCCCTCGGATCGGATTTCTGTTGCAAAGGGTCAGCCCCACTCCCACCACTCCCAATCCGTTCGCCGATGCATTCCGGCAAGGGCTACGGGACCTGGTTATATTGAGGGGAAAAACATCATGGTTGAGTATCGCTACGGTGAGGGAGAGCGGGACCGGATTCCAAGCCAAGTGGCCGAACTCGTGCAACTCAAGGTCGATGTGCTTGTCGTTAGATCTCTATCAGCGATCCGCGTAGCGAAGCAGGCGAGCAAGATGATTCCTATTGTCATGGTGACAACC
>Ga0184612_10001915_pt1 | contig 10109 bp, 7 predicted proteins | sample PLM3_60_coex_FD_133163 | JGI IMG/M metagenome (GOLD analysis project Ga0184612, IMG submission 133163) | Groundwater sediment microbial communities from an aquifer in East River, Colorado, USA - PLM3_60_coex | ecosystem: Environmental > Terrestrial > Soil > Riparian zone | place: USA: East...
AATGGGCTCGTACCTGGTTTGGGCACGACGGCGATTATCCGGGCAGTCGAGGAGACGGCGCAGGGAAATGCGCTCATCAGTTACCGGTGGTGGGGTTCCAGTTCAGCCTCGAGGCGCTCGGCCGTTCTTGCGGCCGAGATAATGATCGCGAATGTCGGGCCGCAGACGTTCGATTGCGTAGCGGAGCGCAGTGCGAGGCATTGTTGAAGCGTTGCGATCGAGGTAGTCCCGCAGGCGCTGCTCATCTCGCTTGCCGGCTTCTCGGATCCAGCCACCCACCGCCTTCTGCACCAGGTCGTGGGGGTCGTTGGCGAGAATCTGACCGATCCGGAAGGTGTCCTCCAGGTCGTCGTGGCGGATGAAGAACCAGGTGCTGACGATCGAGGTCCGCCGCTCGTACCAGTGCGGGGAGGCGGCAAGCACGTAGAGAGGTTCCCGCGACTTGTCCCACAGGTAGCCACCGACGACGTGCGGGGCTGCACGGTCGACGAGATCCCAGGTGTCAATCCGGTTGTGTCGCCCCAGATAGAGCTCATAGAGCTCCCGGCGCCTGGTATCTGGAGTCGTCTTCCGGCGCGCCTGGAAATCCATGATGCTGACTGCTGCAACCCGCCTCGGGTGGCTCGGGGAGTCCAGCAAGGCTTCGATGTCCTCAAGGGAGGCACTCACGAAGTCCTTGGCCAACTGGAAGATCTGTCCCATCGGAATCCGACCCGGCTGTCCGGAGCTCGACGAGTCCGCCGCGCGCTGCAAGGTTGCCAACCGCCCGTTGAACTCAGCAAGCGTCGAAATGCGAGTCGAAGATGGCGCCACCCTGCTGATCGCTTAGCCGGCGACGCGACGGAGATGCACAACAGCAGGACCGACGACCTCGAACGGAGGGCTGACGCTGATCGCGTTCCCGTCCGCAACTGTCGGCGTTGTGCCAGGCACGGTCTCGCGGCTGCCCAAGCTGTGCCACTCGATCGCGTAACGGCCGGGCATCAGAGTGATGGTGAACGGGTCACCCGTTTCACTGGGCTGCAAGATCAGGTACTCGTTACCCGGGTCGGCCAGCGCGAATCTCGTCTCGCTTACTTCCGTACGTGGTTTCATCGTGGCCAGACTGACCCGCTCCGCAAAGCCACGGGTATCTCCCATGGCATGGCGCGCCGGCTCCAACGAGTCGAATGACGGGTTCCCCTCCGACGGGTCAGGGGGAACGCCGCCACCGAGAATGCCCAGGTCGTACAAGATCGGGTTGTGGCCTCGGAGGAAGGCCTTCCACGCCCACGCGGCGGTGCTCGAGAACGGCGAGAAGTGATCGGTGTCCAGCAGAACGACTTTGCTCCCGTCATTGGCAGGTGGGTCGGTGAGCCACCGGCCCTCACCGAGCGTGTCGTCGAAGCCAGGGGAGATCCAATCAGCAGGGCTGTTCCACAGCGGCTCGTTCGCCTTGCCCAGATCGTCCACGGGAAAGAGATAGGTCATGCCGATGGGATGCGGGTCGTATCCCATCTCCCGTTCATAGTCCTTGACGCTGTTGATCACCCAGTATTGCCACTGCGTGGAATCACCGATCGGCGTGTCCACTGTCGATCCATCGGGCAGCGCAACCGAATCCGCCGCCTGCCCCGACGACTCGTTCGCCACCTCGTACAAGATGTTGGGAAGATCATGAACGGTGTCGATCACCTTGCGGATGTAGGCCCGCTGGAGGGCCTCGACCCTGTCATCGAGCGGAAGAACCTGATAGTCGACGATCGAGGTGATCCCGATGTCATTGACGTTGTTGGCGGCGTGGAACGGGTGACCCTCGATGTTGCCCGGCGTCTCTGTCAGATGAAGGCTGAAGCCCTCGAAGAGCATGACGGATGCGTACATGCCGGCACGTCCGGCCCTCGTGATCCGTTCGCGAAGTCGATCGAAGTAGATCTGATCGAAGGCTGACAGATCGAACTTCGGTTTGCCGTCCTTGGCTGATCCAGGCCCGGTCCGGGGCCATGGTTGCGGAGTCATGCAGAAGTGCACATCAGCCGGCGCCAGGTGGCCTCGAAATTGCTCCCAGCGCCAGAGCCGGATGAAATTGTGGCCACGCTTGGAGAGCAGGTCGAGGTAGGCGTCAAAGTCGAACCGCTCCGGATCGTCAGGGCAATCACGACCGAGACCTAGCCCGTCATGGAAGTTGTTGTTGACGTGCGAACCCGTCAGGTAGACCAGCTTCTCCTGCGCGCCATCAGCATCCGCGACCGCGAAATACCGCGGATTGGATTGCGAAACGACCAACGGGCCGAGCGGTTGCGACATCACGCGTCACCACTGGCCGCGCTGGCCGGGTTGGGAACGGTCACAAAGAACCATGCGAACCGCTGTGAGCATTTCAGTCCCTCCTTGTCGTCCTCGCTGCCACCAGTCTTTGTCATGCTTCGTGTGGACGTGCCAAGGGGGGCTTAGCCGAAGCTCTGCGAGCCTCGCCTGCCGTTCCCGCGGGAACGTATCGCAGCCTCAGACGTCGCCCTGGAGCCCGGGCACCACAGCCACCTTCATGCTCTGTGGGCTCATGCTGGTGCGCATTGCGGTCTCGACGTCGACCAGCCCGAACTCGTGAGTGACCATCTCGTCGAACGGGTAGCGGTCAGCGTAGCGCTCCAGCAGCCGCAGCGCCGGTCCGTACCCGGTGCTCGGATGGTTGGTCAGGCCGAGCAGCCGAATGTTCTTGCTGCAGATGTGCCGGTGCACGTTGATGCTGATCTCGCCGGTATCGGCGAAGTTGCCCATCTCCAGCATCATCCCGCCACGCTTGAGCATCTCGATTCCCTCGACGAACGACGTCGATGTGTTCGCCATGTGCAGGACAACATCGGCGCCTCGCCCGGCGGTCAGCTCGCGGACCCGCTCAACACGCTGCTCGGCCGAGGTGGACGACACATCGAGAACCTCGTCAGCGCCGCAACGTCGCGCCCAGGCCAATCGGTACGAACTCAGGTCAGTGGCAATGATCTGCCCAGCCCCCATAATGTCGGCCTTGGCAATGTGCAGCAGCCCAAGCGGGCCGGAGCCGATGACGACCACGGTGTCGCCTGAGTTGAACCCTTCCATGGCGTACGAGGAGAACTCCTTCACCTTGTCCAGACTGGCCGCGCAGGTCATCAGCTCCGCCAGGACAGCGACTCGCGGCGACAGTCCGCTCGGCGCCTTGTAGACGAACGTGTCCGGCCGCAGGTACATGTATTCGGCCCAGCCTCCCAACAGGTGAGGCGGCTCGGCACTGGTGAAGGAGTTGCCGTAGCACTGGGAGTTGTCACACCAGACGTAGCCCATGACATGGGTGCAGGGATAGCACCGACCACACACCACATCGGGGCACATGGTGATCCGATCGCCTACAGCAAGCCGACGGCGGTAGAACTCAATGCTTTCGGCGGCTGTGCGCGAGATCTCGGCGACCACTCCAACGTTCTCGTGGCCCTGGATGATCGGGAACGGTGTGTCGGTCTCAGCCGGCGTACCGGCGTACTGCTTGGTCTCGCCCAGAAACGTGTGCTTGTCGGTGCCGCAGATGCCGGACATCTCGACCTGCATGAGCAGCGCCCCGTCGGCCAGGGAGGGTCGGGGGAACTCCTGCACCTCATAGCGACCTGGCGCCACTAACACCGCGGCTCGAACTGCGTCAGTCATCTTGCTCCGCCCTCCGACGTGACTCAGTCTCAGCGATACGAATGGCATGCGCCATCAGGCTGGCCTCGTGTCAGCGACGGGGTGGGCTCCATTGCGAGGACAGGGAGGTCAGGTCAGCTCCGGAAGGTGCGCTGTAGGGATCGATAGCGCGGAAGTCAGCCAGTTCCATCGCGCGGGCGACATCGCTTGGGGATACCACGCCGACTACTCGCCCGGCTTTGTCGACCACAACGGCCCGGCCGTCGCTGCAACCCTGCATCCGCTCCAAAAGCTCGACGAGGGGATCCTCCGGCTGCGCGATCGGAACCTCGGCCGGTGCGCAGGCGATCTCCCGCAGCCGTGTGGTCGCACGAAGCTCCAGCGGCACCTCCCGTACGCGGTTGAGGGTGACCAGTCCAGTCAGCCGTCCATCGTGATCCACCAGCGGGTACGTGGAGAAGTGCTCCGTCAGCGCGACTTGGGCCACAAAGTCACCCACGGTGAGATTGCCGTCGAGAACGATTGGGCCGGGTGTCATGACCTGACCGACCGTGACGTCGTCCATCACGCCACCCAGCTTGGCCTGCTGCTCCTCGGCAGTCGCGGCGCTCACGACGAACCAGCCGATCAGCGCCAGCCATATCCCGTTCAGTCCAGAACCGGTCACGACCTGCAGTACCCCGAGCGCGATCAACGCGAAGCCGAAGAATCGGCCGGCGCGGGCCGCGTTCACTGCGGCTTTCTGCCGGTCACCTCGCCACCGCCACAACGCTGCGCGCAACACTCGACCACCGTCCAGCGGTGCGGCCGGGATGAGGTTGAAAATCGCAAGCATCGCATTGGTTGCGGCGAGGTAAGCCAGCACACCGAACGTCAGCCCAGCGGCGCCCAGCTGTGCAACCCCTAGAGCACCGAGTCCAAAGACGATACCCAACGCCAAGCTTGTCAGCGGGCCGACAACGGCGATGCGAAAGTCCGCCCCGGGGGTCTTCGGCTCGCCGCGGAGCTGGGCCACGCCACCAAGGAGCCAAAGCACAATGCTGTCGACCTCGATGCCGTTGCGGCGCGCCACCACCGAGTGCGCCAGCTCGTGAGCCAGCAGCGATGCTAGAAAAAGCAGCGCTGCAATGATTGCCGCGATCACGTAGGCGGCGACGCTATGGCCTGGAAAGGCAGCGGGCAACTGACCGGTCGCGAGCCCGCCCACCAGAATGGCAAGGATAAGAAACACGCTGGCGTTGATGCCGACCTTGATGCCAGCGATGCGGCCTAACGAGATGGACGCTCGCATTGCTTCACCACCTTCGAACCTATTCTCTTAGACTCCTACCGGTATACCCGCGAGGCAAACCCAGCATCCCGCGTACCGGCTCGCTTGCACAGATCAGCAAGGATGGTCCCGATGGAAACGGACCTCCCCGAGGTGCTCTGGACGCCGGACCCGGCGGCCGCACAGGCTAGCGCGATCGCGCAGTTCGCAGGCTTCGTACGAGAGCGACGCCTTGCCGGGATCGATGAGCTGGACTACCGGTCGCTGCACGCCTGGTCGGTCGACGATCTCGGCGCGTTTTGGGCGGCGGCAGCGGAGTTCCTCGGCGTTCGGTTCCACGCCGCCCCCCGAGCGACGCTCGGTTCGCCGGCCATGCCTGGCACCGAATGGTTCCCTGGGGCGACGCTCAACTATGCCGAGCACGCACTCACTGACGGTCCGGGGCGTGCCGGCGACGACCTTGCTGTGGTATTCGTCCGAGAGGATGGGCTTGAAAGGCTGGTCAGCCATGGCGAGTTGCGCGATCTCGTCGGCAGATTGCGCGCCGGCCTACAACGCCTCGGCGTAAGCCGCGGCGACCGGGTCGTAGCGCTGATGCCCAACTGCGTCGAGGCGTTGGCCGCGTTCCTGGCGGTCGCGAGCCTCGGCGCGATCTGGTCGTCGTGCTCACCCGACTTTGGAACCCGTGCCGTACGTGACCGGTTCGCGCAGCTGGAGCCGTCAGTTTTCCTCGCCGTGGACGGATACCGGTACGGCGGGAAGGCGTTCGACGTACGGCACCGCGTACAAGCGCTCCGAGAGCAGATGCCAACGCTCGCCAGCACCGTCCTGCTGCCGTACCTGGACGACGGTGCCGACTTGGCCGGCACAGTGCTGTGGTCGGAGCTGACCGCCGAGCCCGGGCCGTTGGATTTTGACCCCGTTCCGTTCGACCACCCGCTGTGGGTGCTGTACTCCTCCGGCACCACTGGACTGCCGAAGGGCATCGTGCACGGCCACGGCGGCATCGTCGTCGAGCACCTCAAGACGCTTGCCCTGCATCACGACCTCGGGCCGGGCGAGCGATTCTTCTGGTTCACCACAACGGGCTGGATGATGTGGAACCTGCTGATCTCGGGCCTCCTGGTGGGCTCGACGATCGTGATGTACGACGGCAGCCCGGGATACCCGGATCTCAGCACGTTGTGGCAGCTCGCTGAGAAGCACCGCGTAACCTATTTCGGTATCTCGGCCCCATACATCCACGCGTGCTTGAAGGCGGGGCTGCACCCGGCAGACGAGTTCGACCTGTCTGGCGTCCGGGCGCTGGGCTCCACCGGAGCGCCGCTGTCGGTCGACGGCTTCCGCTGGGTCGCCGACGCCGTCGGTAAGCACGTCCAGATCTGTTCAATGTCCGGTGGCACGGACGTCTGCACCGCATTCCTCGAGTCAGCGCCCACCGTTCCCGTCTGGCTGGGAGAGCTGTCATGCGCAGCGCTGGGTGCATCCGTTGCAGCGTACGACGAACGCGGCGCTGAGGTCGTCGATGAGGTGGGCGAGTTGGTGCTGACCAAGCCGATGCCGTCGATGCCGGTGTCGTTCTGGGACGACCCTGACGGATCCCGGCTGCGCGCCGCCTACTTCGCAGACTTTCCAGGCGTTTGGCGGCATGGCGACTGGATCCGCAAGACACCGCGGGGCTCGTTCGTGATCTACGGACGCAGCGACTCGACCCTCAACCGGGGTGGGGTCCGGATGGGGACAGCTGACTTCTACGCGGTGGTCGAGGGGTTTGAGGAGATCGTCGACTCCCTGGTGGTCGACACCACCGAGCTGGGTGCCGACGACGAAGGCGAGCTGCTGTGCTTCGTCGTACTCGCCCCCGGCGCCACACTGGCCGAGATGGAGCCGCGGCTGCGGCAGGCACTCCGCACCGATCTATCGCCGCGGCATGTGCCGGATCGGTTCGTGGTCGTCGATGCGATCCCACATACGCTCAACGGCAAGAAGTGCGAGGTTCCCGTGAAGCGAATCCTCTCCGGGGTCGACCCAGACCGAGCCGTCAGCCGGGACGCCTTGGCGAACCCGGATTCGCTGGACTCCTTCATCCAGCTTGCGCATCACTAGTGATCCTTTGGTCGCTGTTGGACAAGACCCCGGGACCTGGTGGGTATCTGGCTGGGAAACCGATTGACGCGATGGACTCGGAGTCACAACCTTCACTTCTTTAGCGCGTGCCACGCCAGTAACGCAGCGCCTCGGCGTCCGGCGTCACCAGCGAATCTTCCAATCGAGATCGCTGGGGCCTGCCGCCAGGCAAGACCGGCTTGTACTTTCCGCGTGAGCGGGTGGAGCAGCGCCGCACCGGCGGCCGCCATGCCGCCACCGATGAGGATCAATTCAGGATCCATGAGAAGTACATAACTCACCAGAGCCCGGCCCAGGGCAGTGATGGCATCCTCAAAGATTGCGTCGGCTATGGGGTCCCCTGCTGCAGCCCGGCTAATGACATCTGCGGCGGGAACGTCGCTGATGCCACTGGCAGCGGAATATCGGCGTGACAGGGCGGCCGCGCTGGCGTAGGTCTCAGTGCAGCCGCGTTGCCCGCAGGCGCACCATTCTCCTTCCGGAAATACGGGGAGGTGGCCGAGTTCACCAGCCCTGCCCGTGGCACCGGCTGACAGCTGACCTCTCGTGATCACGGCCGCCGCAATTCCGGTGCCTAATGCGACGAAGAGGACCTCCTGCATGCCTCGCGCGGCACCCAACTCGAGCTCGGCCAGCCCAGCGGCCCGTACGTCGTGGTCCACCACCACCGGCAGACCGACTGCCTCCGCCACTATCTGGCGTAAGGGCACCTGCTGCCAGCCGATGTTCGCGGCGTAGACGGCGATCCCCTGCTTCGCGTCCACGACCCCGGGGACCACAAGGCCCACAGCCCGCAGCCGAGCGGCCTCCGGTATCTGGGCTTGCAGCTCGGCGATAGCGTGAATGGTTGTTTCGATGACGGCGTCCGGCCCGAGGTGTCTGGGCGTTGGCCGCTCGCTGGAACAGTAGTCGAGTCCATCAGAATCGAAGAGGGCGGCTTTAACGGTGGTGCCGCCGACGTCGACTCCGATAACAAGATCGCGCGCAGTCATGTCAGGAAAGGAGGACGGACCGTGCCAGGTGCCGGGGCTGGTCGGGATTGAGCCCTTTGGTCTCGGCGAGCGCTACGGCCAGCCGCTGCGCCCTGATCAGGTCCGCCATGGGGTCAAGACCGCTGCATTCCACCTGCGCACCTGTCACCTCGAGGTCCCGCAGCAGCCCTTGGGGAGGGGAGCCGAAGACCCAGACCGTCGAGGTTCGGCCGACCACGCTGATGGGACCATGACGGAATTCCATGGCCGGGTAGGACTCCGTCCACGACTGGGAGGCCTCGCGCAGTTTCAACGCGGCCTCGTTCGCGATGCCGACGGACATGCCGCTACCCAGGAATGTGAACTGGGCAGACTCGAGGGTGCGCGGCGCCAGCGGGTCGGTCAAGGCGGATCGGCCCTGCCCGATAACAGCGGTGAGTTCCTCACCCAACCAGGCCCGCCACAAAGCCAGAGAGGTGGTGGCAAACCGCGTCTGAACAACTGATCTCTCATCGGCGAAATCCAAAACCACTTGATGATCAGCCAACTCGACGACCGGCGTGTTCGGGTCGGCAGTGATCACGACCGTACGCGGTCGCGCCCCGTTCCGCAGCGTCTGCAGCAGCCGAACCACCTCTGTTGTCGTGCCGCTGCGGGTCAGAGCGACCAGACTGTCATAGGAGCGGCCGGCCGGGAACTCTGACGCGGGAAAAGCATCGGTTTCGCCATGCCCTGAGGATTCGCGGAGGGCCGCGCAGCTCTGGGCCATGAAGAATGAGGTGCCACAACCGATGACGGCCACCCGTTGACCGCGCGCTGGAAGGGCCTGAAGGACATCTTCGGTAGGCCCGAGCTTTGCGGCTCGTGCCCACGCCGATGGCTGGTCAGCAATCTCAACTGACACGTGCCTGGAGGGTAGAGCAGGCATATCCCTCAGCTCCGCTCCTGGCATGTGTTGAGTCTGGCACGGCCTCCCCCGGCGACGAGCGCCCGGCGGGCCACCAGCGTATTGTCCAGGGCCATGGGCCACAGGACGCATGGGAGCTGAAGTCCGGTGAGCAGCGCCGCCTCCGCCGTCATCCACTCCGTCCGGTTGATCAGCTCAGGTCTTGACCGCGCCGATGCCTTCGTCGCCTTCGAAGACGATCGCGTCCTAGCCACCGGGACCGGCAGCGGCTGGCGTGACCTCGTCGGAAAGGAGGCGGATGTTCTCGACGGCGCGGGGCACGTCCTCACCCCGGGGCTTCTCGACATCCACAACCACGGCGGAGCCGGAGCCTCGTACAGCGAGGGTAGCGAGGCCATCCGTACGGCTAGGCGTCTTCACCGCCAGCACGGCACGACTCGTCAGCTGCTCTCCTTGGTGACGGCTTCGCCCGAAGTTCTGATCTCCCAAATTCAGGTAGCGGCGGCGGAGACCCGGCGTGACCCCACGATTCTTGGGATCCATCTCGAGGGCCCGTTCCTGTCCCGCGAGTACTGCGGGGCGCACGATCCGGCCCTTCTTCGCGATCCCGATCCCGACCTGGTTGAGCGGCTCCTGAGCGCGGCCGAGGGCACTCTGCGCCAGGTCACGATGGCACCGGAGCGAGCTCACTTCGCCGAGTCCGCGCGGATCCTGTCCGAAGCGGGTGTCGTCGTCGCAGCCGGCCACACAGCAGCGACATTTGAACAAGCCCAGGCCGCGATCGAGGTCGGGGCAACCCTACTTACTCACACCTTCAATGGGATGCCTGGCGTACACCATCGTGCGCCTGGGCCAGTGCTCGCGTTCATTGAGAATCCCGGTGGTTGGCTGGAGGTGGTCAATGACGGTGTCCACGTGCGACCGGAGGTGATTCGAATGCTCTGTCAGCTAGCTCCTGGACGGGTCGCCCTGGTATCGGATGCGATGGCGGCCGCTGGCGTCGGGGACGGGCGATACCGTCTCGGCAACGTGGACGTTGATGTCGCCGAAGGCGTTGCGCGGCTGACCGGAAGAAGGACGCTCGCAGGTTCAACCCTCACTTTGGATGTCGCGGTCGCCCGTGCTGTAAAGAACGTGGGCCTGACACCACTGGCGGAGATCGAAGCCGCAACGGTCATCACGGCTCAGATCATCGGAA
>Ga0184612_10001916_pt1 | contig 10108 bp, 8 predicted proteins | sample PLM3_60_coex_FD_133163 | JGI IMG/M metagenome (GOLD analysis project Ga0184612, IMG submission 133163) | Groundwater sediment microbial communities from an aquifer in East River, Colorado, USA - PLM3_60_coex | ecosystem: Environmental > Terrestrial > Soil > Riparian zone | place: USA: East...
CAGGTTTTTTCCAAGCCGTACTGTCCAAATTCGTCGCCGGTCGCGTAGCCCTGCTCTTTCAGGATCTTCAGTTGTTTGGGGCCAATCTCGCCCAAGTAACCGAGAATGTGAGCGCCCACGGGTCCATCGGCGTAACTGCGCCGCGGCCGCGCTCGTAGGGAGACTCCGGGTAAATCGATTTGATGGGTTTCCACCGCAACGACGGTCGCCCAATCCACGTCCTTGCCTACTACGATTTCCTCAAAAGCGGGCCGTTTCTTATTCTCTTCGAGAATGCCAAGCAACTCCTTCTCGTCCCGCCGGAGGTAGCGTGCCAATTGACGCAGCGTACTCTCCGGCTCCTCAGCGTCTTCGGCAACGAACAGTAAATCGAAGGAGGGGCGGCTATCGACGAGTAGTTGCCCTTGGCGGTCGAGAACCATTCCGCGCGTCCCGGGAATTCTTTTGATGCGCACGCGATTATTCTCAGAAAGAAATGTATACCGTTCACCATCGACCACCTGGAGGAAAAAGAGCCGTCCCAGGAGAGCTCCGAATACAAGAATCAGGACAAGATAAAGTAGACGAACTCGCCTACGCAGCTCGGGGGCTCCGTCTTGTCTATTGATATCGGCGAGTAACGCCATATTAATTCTTAGGCAGTGACGCGGATCTGTTCCAGATAGGCTTGTCCGCGCCGTAACAGAGCGAACACAACCGGCGCCAGCACCGCGGCCACCAGCGCTTCTAGTAAAATATAGCGGATCGCACCCGTCCAAAAGCCATCGACGCTGAGAAACACAGTCCAAACCAATATCAAGGCCGCGCCTTTAACCAGCGATGCCAAGAGGACGACGATGGAGCTCACCACGGGGTGGTGCAGCCAAATGGACCGTGAGCTGAGATAGACGGCGAGAAACACGAGCGACATGGCAAAAGCGTTGAGACCCAGAATGGGACTGGATACAACATCCACCGAGTACCCCAACAAAAAAGATCCCAAAGCAGCTCCTACGGTGGGATGATACAAACCCCAATAGACGCAAAGCACAAGAATCAAATCGGGAACCACGGGGCCCAGGGGAAGAAGATGGAGAAAAGTCGTCTGTAACAACATCAGCATGATACCCACGACAAAAAACGACAGGGACAGTTTCATAGTATATTACGACTTAATCGCCGGGATCCTACTTTTTTTCCTGGTTTCCATCAGCCTTTACGATAAGAACTTCTTCGGTTCGTGCCAGGCTTACGGCCGGCATGACCTCAATGTGCTGAAACAGGCCAAGAGTTTGTTTGCGCACTTTAATCACGGCTCCCACCACGATGCCCTTGGGGAAAACACCGTCAAAACCCGAGGTGACAAGCCGGTCCCCTTCCTGAATATCTTCACTCCGCTTCACGTACTTCAGGATGGTGCCGTTATCCAGCGAACCGGAGACGATACCGCGAGCCCGCGTCCGCTGAACTAAAACATCCACGCCGTTGTTCGGGTCAGCGAGCAATAATACCTTTGCCGTCCGCGCCGTCACCGCCACAACCTGCCCGACCACGCCCATTGGCGTAACCACCGCCATCCCCTTGCGCACGCCGTCCGCACTTCCCTTGTCCAAGAGACAGCTTTTAAACCAACTACTGCCGCTGTTGGCGATAATCGAGGCGGTCACCGTCCCCGACGGCAGATGGGAACGGAATTCCAAAAGTTCCTGCAGGCGCCGATTCGTGGCTCCGGCTTCCAGCAGTTGATTCCTTTCAACCTCCAACTGTTGAATCCGGTTTCTGAGTTTCTCGTTCTCGGACTTATAGCCTGCCAACATCGAGTAGCTGTTTTGAATCTCATCGATCCAATTCGTGGTTGCCTGGGCAGCGATCTGCAACGGCCGCATAACCCAGAGCAGTATGGGACCGATGGGATCATTTCTAAGTTGGCCGCGTGCGGCGGCAGTCAGAATATAAAGCGACAGAAGGAGACAGAAACAAGAACTGAGAAGAATTTGGTTCTTGCGAAGAAAAGCGAACATGGAAGGCTCTTTCGCCTCCAAAGGGCGGGGGCCGCAGAGGCCTCGGAAACTCAGTGAACCGCCACCTCCCTGAGTAACGCAATCTCATCCAAGGCCTTTCCCGCGCCCATGACCACGGCCGTGAGAGGATCTTCCGCCATCATAACCGGCAAACCGGTTTCTTCTCGCAACAAAATATCCAAGTTTCTCAGCAACGCGCCGCCGCCGGCCAACACGATCCCGCGGTCGACGATGTCGGAGGCGAGTTCAGGGGGCGTCCGTTCCAGTGAAAGCCGGACGGCTTCCACGATCTGGTTGATGGGCTCCAGGAGAGAGTCTCGGATCTCTTCATCCGTGATTACGACGGTTTTCGGGACGCCCGCCACAAGGTCGCGGCCCTTAATCTCCATCGTCTGAATTTCATCGCCCGGATAGGCCGAGCCGATGGTGATCTTGATCAGTTCTGCGGTTCTCTCGCCCACTAGAAGATTATATTTTCTTTTGATGAATTGGGCGATGGCCTCGTCCATCGTGTCACCACCCACTCTGACGGAGCGGGAAAAAACGATCCCGGATAGCGAAATCACCGCGACCTCGGTTGTGCCGCCGCCGATATCGACAATCATATTGCCGGTAGGCTCGGTAATGGGCAACCCAGCTCCTATGGCCGCCGCCATGGGTTCTTCGATCAGATAGACTTCCCTGGCCCCTGCGGACTCCGCGGATTCTCTCACGGCTCGCTTCTCGACTTCAGTAATTCCGAATGGCACGCCGACAATGATCCGAGGACGTACCAGCGTGCGACGATTATGAACTTTTTGGATGAAGTAGCGGAGCATCGCCTCGGTGATTTCAAAATCAGCAATGACGCCGTCCTTCAGCGGGCGAATGGCGACGATGCTTCCCGGAGTGCGGCCCAACATTCTTTTAGCTTCGGCGCCCACAGCAAGGACCTTTTTACCGCCACGCTCATTTCTTTGCTGAACCGCGACAACCGAGGGCTCATTACACACGATCCCCTGGTTTTTAACATAGATCAAGGTGTTGGCGGTCCCAAGATCAATGGCAAGATCGTTGGAAAAAACGCCAAAGAGGGCATCGAACATCACAAAACTCCTTCTAACCTGCGCGAAAAAGGGCTTAAGCAGAGAGAAAATAACAGATTTGGCCTTTCCTGGCAAGGTAATGAAAAAACAAAGGAAAAACGCCGACCGGAGGAGCGAGGGTGGTTGCAACTAGATGGCCCATTTCCTATCATGGAAAATAGTTTTATTTTTGATTGAAAGGCTTTACCGCTAATGCTCGATGTCCTGCGTAAACGAAAGCGTTCTTGGATTATTATTTTCCTGCTTGGACTGATCATTGTCGTCTTCATTGCCTTCTACGGTGGCAATAAGTTTCACGATCCGGCTTCGCAAGACATTGCGCAGGTCAATGGCGAAGTCATTACGCAACGAGAATTTGCCATGCATTACCAGAAAGCGTTGGAGCGGTACCGTGAGATGTTGAAAGGCGCGCTCACGCCTGAGCTTGAGAAAAGTTTAAACATAAGAGGCACCTTGCTCGAAGAGCTCATCCAAAAACGGTTAGTCCTCCAAGAGGCTCGTCATCTCGGACTGGCGGCTGACGACGAAGATTTGATGGCGGCTATTGCGCAGGTCCCCGATTTTCAAGTCAACGGCCGCTTCAACAAAGAACGCTACCTCCAGCTTTTACGCGCTAATCGCATCAGCCCCGGCCAGTTTGAAGACGAACAGCGAGAGCAGTTGACGATTCAGCGGCTCTACAGCATGCTCCTGGACGCCGTTCACGTGACAGAGGCGGAGGTGCGCGACCGCTACCGCTTCGAACAGGGAAAGATTAATCTCTATTTCATCCGCTTGCCGATCACTAACTACCTTTCAGAAGTAAAGCTGACCGAAGAGGAGATTAAAAAGTTCTATGAGCGCAATAAGGACTTTCTCAAAGAGCCGTTGAAAGTCCAAGTCGAGTATCTCTCTTACCCATTCGAAAGATTTTCGTCTTCAGCCCAGGTCACCGACAAAGAAATCGAAGAATATTATCAGGCAAATCGCGACTCGAAATTCCACAAACCCAAAGAAGTCAAGGCGCGCTACATTCTAGTCCGTGTCCCGCCAGGAGCGGATGCGAAACAAAAAAGCGATGCGCAAACGCGCGCGAATCGCATCCTGACAGAGGCACGAGCCGGAAAAGATTTCGCTCAATTGGCTAAGCAGGAGTCGGAAGACTCGACTGCGGCCAAAGGAGGCGACGTCGGTTGGGTGACACAAGAGCAATTGCCGTCGCCGCTCGATAAAACCGTTTTCAGTCTGGCCAAGGGCGAGGCGAGCAACGTCATCGAGAGTTCGACGGGATTTCATATCGTTAAGGTCGAGGACATCAGAGACGAAAAAACCCAAAGCTTGAAAGAGGCCACTGCGGAGATCACCCGCGCCCTCAAGGTAGAAAAGGGCAAGCGGGAGGCCGCGAAACTCGCGGATCGAGACCGGGAGAAGGCGCTCTCGGGGAACGACTTCCCCAAGTTGGCCCAAGAGAGCGGCGTTACGGTCAACGTGACTCGCCCGTTCACCACCGGTGAAGTGCTGCCGGAAGTCGGACAAGCACCGGAATTCTATAAGAACGCCTTATCCTTGAACCCTAAGGATATTAGCCCTGTCATCGAAGGTCCGAACGCCTACTACGTTTTAAAGATCAAACAGCGAAGCGAGCCGACGGTGCCACCCTTCGATGCGGTAAGGTCCAACATTGAAAAAAGCCTGAAGGAATCAAAAGCGTACGAAATGTTGCAGCAAAAAGGAAAAAGTTTGTTGGAGCAATTAAAGAAAGATAAAGACATCAGCAAACTTGCCCAGCAAAACGGCTTAAAGCTGGATGAAACCGGCTGGTTTCTCCGTAGCGCGGCTCAACTTCCTAAAGTCGGAGAGCTTTCGGAATTGAGGTCGGGAGGGATAGAACTGTCGGCAGAGAGACCGTTCCCGGATAAGATTTACACGCAAAAGGATAACGCCTATATCTTTGCCTTCAAAGATAGCCAAGGGGCCGATATGGACCGGTTCGATAAGGACAAAGAGCAGCTCACGAAACAGGCTTTGGCCGAGAGTCGCCAACAAGTGCTGCAGAAATTTGTCGAGAACCTCAAAGCCAAGGCTCAGATCCAAGTTCACGCCAACTCCCTGGAAGAGAGTTAGAGTTTTTTTTCATTTCATTCTGAAGGATGACATTGTGCAAATCTTCTTGGTTCGTCACGGCGCCACGGATTGGAATTTACAGGGTCGCTGCCAAGGTGCGACGGACCTGGATCTGAATGAGGTCGGAGTCCGCCAGGCAGAACAGATTGCGACGTCGCTGACGAACGAAACGATACATGGAATCTACTCAAGCAATCTGAAGCGCGCGCAACAGACGGCTCAGTTCTTCAGTCTGCATCATCAACTCCCCGTGCTTATCGAGACCGACGTTCGCGAACTTGATCATGGCGAATTAGAAGGTCTGACATTCGCAGAAATTAAGGAGAACTACTCGCAATTTATTCAGAAATGGAGAACCGAGCCGGCAGAGATCCAGGTTCCAGGCGGCGAGCGGCTCGTGGATGTCGCGCGCAGGGCCTGGAACGGATTGAATCGAATCGTACAGCGTCATGCAGCCGAAGAAGCCGTAGTCGTAGTTAGCCACAACTTTCCGATCTTGGGCATCATCTGCCGAATCACAGGCACCCACCTGAACAACTATCGCACTTTCCATATTGATCCTTGCAGCGTTACCCGTCTCAGCCATCACGGCGGCGATCACTGGGAAGTTACGAGCATCAATAGTCAAGAGTACACAGCAGAGACAGCGCTTGCGCGATAGCCTGCTTTGTTCACGGAAGAGTGACCAAGGAACGAGCCTTTCCGGTCGCGGGCAATGGGCCAACTCCTCGCTTCGCTCGGAATCTCAGATTCCAGATCTCAGATTTCAATTTTGCAATTTGAGATTTGCAATTTGAGATGCCGTAGGCCGTATGCCCACTCCTCGGTCCACGGTGTGTCGTGCGTTTTCCTTGGTTCATGGATGGCCCGGGCTAATATTTTGACCGACACAGCGGGGGTAAATGTCCTATCTACCCCTTCTTCGCGTATAGCGCCGCGGCGAAGAAAAGCAGCGCGAGAAACAAATAGCCCAGGAAGAACTCCGGTGCCGCGAGGAGTCCGAAGCGATTGGCAATGCCGCCAGGGGTGAGGTCGTAGGCGTGAATGATTCCCACGGCCGAGAGGAGCGCGGCAGCCAAAGACCAAAGACTGGCCGTCTTGAACCGCCGTTCGATCAACGCGACCCCGATTGCCGCAAGAATCATGGAAGTAAATATGAACCCTTGCTGCAGGGAAATTACCCCGTGCATCGCCGGGCTTTGGCCGAATGCCGCTATTCCGACTTGGTAGAGCGATTTGCCGGCGACTCTGAGCCCTGTCTCCACCATCAACAGACCCCAAGCTGCCAACGCTGGAACGATCCCCAACGCTACCGCTGGAGCATGTTCTTTCGGCGTTTCCTGAAACGACTGCGCGACGATGATAATTCCGATGTAGAGAAGAATCCCAATTCCGGCTTCGAGTGGAATCAAGCCTAGCACGGATTGAATGGTCCCAGTCAGGCAAAGAAAAGCGATGAACAACCCATTCAATGCCGAATAGCCGGACCGCGCGCCGAGTCGCTTCCAGCCAGGATGACCAATATAAATGGTTGTAGGAAAGACGCTGCCGAACAGTGCCGCCACGACCGAGCCAACCCCATTGGCCATGAGGGATGGAAAAGTGTGGTAGCGGTCACCCGCGGCTTCCGCGCTTTCGATGTTCTGCAACGAACCGACGACGTTAAAAATTCCCATCGGGAAAATAACCGAAAAGTAATTAAGAAAGGCCGGATGTGAGAGCGCCTCCCAAAGCGGACCACCGGCAAAGACCGGCATGGCCAAAGCATAGGTCAAATTCCATGTTTTCCCTGTCATTGTCCCCAGCAACCATCCAAGTAGAGTGCCCACCGCGATCGCCACCAGACCGCCAGGCAAGCCAAGCGGAAATTTCTGGTGCGAGAAATAGGCCACAAAGATAATCGCCATCGGCACCATAGCAACCAAAGGCTGGGCAAAGATTTTGAAAGTAAAATCCATCGAAATAAATGTAATCGCGATGCCCGCCAACGCCGACAGCAAAGCTGCTCGCGGCGTGACGCGGCGCACGCTTTCCGCGATGAAGGCACAGATAATTTCGATGATGCCATTGAGAAAGCAAGCAACGAGCCCGATTTTCCATGCCCAGACCGGATCCTTCGTCTCCTGATAAATCGGTAGCATGATAAAAAAAACAAACGCGAAAAGACTGACTGTGTTGATGCCATAGGGCAGCGCGGTTACGTCTTCCCGGCCCGTCTCCCGGGTAAGTTGCCGAGCCCGCCAGGCGTAAAAGACATTGCCCACCAGAATCGAAATCGCCGCCCCAGGCAGAATGCGCCCGAAGATGTAACTATCCGGCAGATGGATCAGCTCGCGGCAGAGACTGACGATGAGAATAAGCTGGATCAGATTATCGATCATGAGACCGAAGAAACCGTCCAGATCTTTGCGGACAAACCATGGTGGATTAAATGAGTGTTGTGACATGGAAACGGCTCCGCGTTATCGAGTTCGGCAAAATGTAGCGGTCCCCGCTCTTCCCTGTCAACCTAAGAGGATTGCCCGGCTATGCGGACCGTCGAGGGCCTCTGTCATTTCTCGTGGGCCCGGCGCTGCCAAACGCTCCAAATACTGAACGGGTTGTTATAATTTCCAAACCTCCGCCCAGGCCAAGTTTCGTTTTTTCTGGCCACTTTTGTCACTGAAGCAGCTTTTACTCAACGCAAACCCCTGGAAGAGCGATGGTTCTACAAAGGCCTTTTCTGGCCTTTTCATTGCATTTCATTCGTGCAGGAACAATAACTAAGGAGGAATTAATGTTTGATTGGAAACGATCTTGTATGCTGCTGCTACTGGGACTTTTGCTTGCATCAACCATGGGGTGCAGCTCTTCGTTCAGAAGATCGGCGGAAGCTAAGACCGCTTCCCCGGTGCCTGCGCCTACGATTTTGCATGATAAAGTTGCAGTGATCCCATCACTCGACGCACGTCTTACGAAGCTCGCGTTTTTTGGCAGCGGTGCCGCCGACATCGCACCTCTGAAAAACCCGACGCATAAAAGCCGCTTTGAACACGCGGCTACCACCAGGGTTTACCCGGAAATTCACCTCGAGTATCCCCCGCCCGGAAAGAAAATCTATTTTACAATGACTGTTCATATCCGCGAGAACAGAAGAACGTTCAGAATTGTGGATTACGAGACCCGGATAGAACCAGACTGGACTTCGTCTTACCACTCGGTCGGTATAGGAGTATTGGGTCCGGGAAATTGGCGTGCCGGCACCTATGATGCAGATGTCTACATCAACGGCGAGAAGGTGGCGATGGGATCCTTTGAAGTTTACTAACCACGGAGCGATCCGAGACTCCGTGGGTCATATTCAGCGATCGTTTGCGCTTCTTCTGTGCTTCGAGATTTACGCGACGCAGAGACCTTACAACTCTTGTTAGCACGGAAGTTCCTTTCGAGCAGCGAATAGCCTGCCTTGACGATCTTGCGGAGCGTCTATTGGTCTTTTCGGAAAACCACGTCTGTTCGGGTCTAGTGCCAGATCTTTCACGAGCGTTTGCAATTCTTTTCTAGAAATATTGGGCGCTTTGCCTTGATTTCTGCTTCTTGTCTCGCGCCATTTGATTAGTACGCATTCTGGTCGCTGGATATGTGGCGTGGTTTGCCGCCTTGAAAGATCGCAGCATGGACGATAAGAATGATGCAAGAGATGGCTGAGCTGCTTTATAAAGATTTAGGCCGGATGGATTATCTTGCAGCACTGGCGCTGCAGCAGAGAATTGTCGAGCTGAAGCAACGGGGGGTTTTAGCCGACGTCATACTTTTCGTCGAACATCCCCACGTCTATACCCTCGGTCGCGGGGGGAAAGTCGCTAACGTCCTCGCCGCCCGGGAAGTTCCGGTCATTGGGTCAAGCCGTGGCGGGGACGTGACTTACCACGGCCCTGGCCAGTTAGTCGTCTATCCGCTTATCGATCTGCGCTCAAAGCTGCGCCGGGACGTGCACCGCTACCTGAGAAATTTAGAGATGAGCGCCATTCGGACGCTGAAAGATTTCGGATTGGAAGGAATTCGCCGACCGCCGTACACCGGTATCTGGGTCGATAACAGAAAGATCGCAGCGATCGGTATCGCCGTACGGCGGTGCATTACTTTTCACGGCCTAGCGTTGAACCTGAATACGGACCTCTCATATTTCAAGCGCATCATTCCCTGCGGGCTGAGTTGGGCCGACGTCACATCGATGGCTATGGAACTGGGCAAAGAGCAAAGCGCGGAGCGTGTCAGAGACCGGTTTCTCATTCACTTCGCCGAGGTGTTTGGCTATAGTGATGTTAAAGAGACTGACTTAGCCGAGGATGGAGGATGGAAGATGGAAGATTGCGATTCTCGATCCTCGATCATCAATCCTCGACCGGGAGCGTATTAGAAAATGCCCCGAAGACACCCTGACTGGATCAAAGTCAAACCTCCGGGCAACCCCAATTATCTTCGCCTGAAGCGCATCCTGCGGGAGAAAAATCTTCACACGGTTTGCGAGGAGGCGCGCTGCCCGAATATCGGCGAATGCTGGGGCAACAAAACTGCGACCTTCTTGATCCTGGGTAATACCTGTACGCGCGGCTGCCGTTTTTGCGCCATCGACAAAGGCAAACCTCTGGCATTGGACCCCGAAGAACCGCGCAACGTCGCTTTGGTTGTAAAAGACCTCAAACTTGATCATATCGTCGTCACTTCCGTCAATCGCGATGATCTGCCCGACGGCGGTGCTAATCATTTCGCCAAGACGGTATTTTGGATAAAAAGCCTCAACCCCGGAATTCGCGTTGAAGTACTGATTCCAGATTTTGAAGGCAACCTTCAGGCAGTCGAAACAGTCGTCAATTCAGGAATCGCAATCCTCAATCACAATATTGAAACCGTGCCCCGGCTCTATGGCAAGGTTCGCCC
>Ga0184612_10001917_pt1 | contig 10108 bp, 9 predicted proteins | sample PLM3_60_coex_FD_133163 | JGI IMG/M metagenome (GOLD analysis project Ga0184612, IMG submission 133163) | Groundwater sediment microbial communities from an aquifer in East River, Colorado, USA - PLM3_60_coex | ecosystem: Environmental > Terrestrial > Soil > Riparian zone | place: USA: East...
GCGTCTGGCTGCCGCGGGCGCCGACTTTATACTCGTCGGGACCAGCGTGGCTCGTCAGGACGATCCGGAGAAAGCCGTTCGAGCATTGGTGGGAGTGAAGAGACAAACCGGGATTCGTGGATGATTTCACAATGACTGCAACTGACACGGGTCGATTCGGCCCCTACGGTGGCCGCTATGTCCCCGAGACGCTCGTCCACGCGCTCGAGGAGCTGGCTGGCGTGTATGAGACCGCGCGCGCCGACCAACGTTTTTGGACCGAGCTGGACGAATTGCTCAAGAACTATGTCGGCCGTCCGACACCCATCACGACAGTGCCCCGCGTTTCCGCACAGGTTGGCGCGCAAGTCATCCTGAAGCGCGAGGACCTGAACCACACCGGCGCGCACAAGATCAACAACACGCTCGGCCAGGTGCTCCTGGCGCAGCGCATGAAAAAGCGCCGCATCATCGCGGAAACGGGTGCGGGCCAGCACGGCGTCGCGACCGCCACGGTCTGCGCCCGCTTCGGGCTCGACTGTGTCGTCTACATGGGCGAGGAGGACATGCGGCGCCAGCGGCTCAACGTCTACCGCATGGAACTGATGGGGGCGAAGGTCGTTCCCGTCACGTCGGGCACGCGCACGCTGAAAGACGCGACCAACGAGGCGTTACGCGATTGGGTCACGAATGTCACATCGACGCATTACATCATCGGCAGCGTGGTCGGTCCCGATCCGTTTCCGCGGTTGGTGCGCGATTTCCAGTCGATCATCGGGCGCGAAGCACGGGCACAGGTGCTGGAGCAGTTCGGCCGGCTTCCGGGCACGGTCGTCGCGTGTGTCGGGGGTGGTTCCAACGCCATGGGCATCTTCGTCGCATTTCTCGAGGACAAGACGGTCAAGTTGGTGGGGGTTGAAGCGGCCGGCGAAGGGGCGTCGGGTCACAAACATGCTGCGACGCTCGGGTCGGGACGGCCGGGCGTGTTCCATGGTAGCCTGAGCTATCTCCTGCAGGACGCGGACGGCCAAGTACAACCCGCCCATAGTGTTTCGGCGGGTATGGACTATCCGGGCGTCGGCCCCGAGCTCGCTTACCTGAAGGACACCGGTCGCGTATTGTATGACGCCGTGACGGACCGGGAGGCCCTGGATGCCTTTGCCGCCCTCTCTCGGCTGGAGGGTATTCTCCCGGCGCTGGAAAGCGCCCACGCCATCGCGTGGGTGATGAAGGCGAGACAGTGGGCCTCTGACGACCTCATCCTCATTAACCTGAGCGGCCGCGGCGACAAGGACGTCGCGATGGTGGCCGAGCTTACGGGAGCAACGCTCTGACGAATCCCTCGTCCTCCATCCCCGAGCTGGCGCTCCCGCCGTCACAGGTCGAGGAGCTGATGCAAGTCATCACCAAGGGGATGCGGGCGACGCAGCTTTACATGCCGAACAATCCCGTCTACCAACGCGCCGTCGACAACATCCGCACCGCGTTCCGCCAGATCTGGCAGGCGACCGACGATCTCATCTTCGATATCGGCGAGACCGAGATGCGCTGGGAGGACAATGCGGTCTACAGCCAGGATCAGCGCAACGAGAGCATCGCCTGGACGCTCTTCAAGGACGGCGTGCGCTCGCTGACGTTCAAGCCGGGCGTCGAAGACGTCGAAATCGTGCGTTTTCTGGCGGTGCTGCAACAGGCGAAGAACCTGCAGGCCGACGCGCCGGACGATCTCCTGACCCTGCTGTGGGCGGAAGACTTCCAGTTCGTCACGTACACCTTCCGCGAGCTCGCCAGCGAAAACGCAGTCCCCATCGAACGCGCCGAGACGGCTGCACCGATTGGCGGCGGTGGCGGCACGCTGGGAGGTGAGGCGGGGACTGGGGATCCGGCCACGATCCGCCGGCAAGTCGAAGAAGAGGCGCCGCCCAAGCGCGAGGGGCTGGTCTCCGTCGACGACTTCGACACGACGCTCTACTTCCTCGACGATAAGGAGATCGACTATCTCCACAAGGAAGTCGAGCGCGAGTACTCCCAGGACCTGCGCGGCAACGTGCTCGCGATGTTGTTCGATCTGCTCGAGCTGCAAACGTACGGCACCGTCCGCGCCGAGCTGATCTCGATTGTCGAGAATTTCATTCCGTATCTGCTCGGCGCCGGCGATTTCCGCTCGGTCGCGTTCATTCTGCGCGAGTGCAAGACCATTCTCCAGCGCGCCCGCGAGCTGATTCCGGAGCATCGCCAGACGCTCGAAGGGCTGCCGGCCCGGCTGTCGCAACCGGACGCGCTGTCGCAGCTGCTGCAATCCCTCGATGAAGCGACGAGCCACCCCTCCGAGGAAGAGCTGAGCGATCTGTTCGGCGAGCTGGGTGCCGACGCCCTCGGCACGCTGATGGCGTGGTTGCCGAAGCTGCACAACGAGCGGGTTCGCAATCTCGTGCAGAATTCCGCGGAACGGCTGGCGCTGGTGCACGCCGCCGAGGTGTTGAAGGCGCTGGCCAGCACCGATCCCGTGGTGCAGCTCGAGATGGTCCGGCTCGCCGGCCGACTCAAACTGCCGGGCGCGCCGGACGGCATGGGACCGCTGCTGGAGCGCGGCGACCGCGAGCTGAAGCTCGCCGTCGTCGAGGCCTTGACCACGATCGGCAGCCCCAGCGCGACCCGCTTGCTCGAGAAGGCCATCGACGATTCCGAGCGCGATGTGCGGATCACCGCGGTCAAGTTCCTCGCGCAGCGCGGCCACCGGAACGCGTTTCCACGCATCGAGGCCGCCGTGCTGGGCGCGAAACTCAAGGACGCCGATCTGACCGAGAAGATGGCGTTCTTCGAGGCGTACGGCGCTCTGGCGGGTGCCGCCGGCATTCCTTCACTCGAGAAAATCCTGGTCCCGAAGGGCGGCTTGTTGGCGCGCAAAGAGGATCCCGAGACGCGCGCCTGCGCGGCGATGGCGCTCGGCAAGATCCGCGTGCCCGCGGCCCGCGATATTCTCCAGAAGATGACGCAGGACAAGGAAGCGCTGGTGCGCAACGCGATCAGCCGCGCGCTCCGGGACGTGGGTACCGGGTCATGACGGCACCGGGCGGCAAGCGGCCCTCGATGATGGAGACCGTCCAGACGACGGACGGGTTCCTGCGGCACGCGGGGCGCGACTTTCTCATCGTGCTCTACACCGCATTCCGCTCGCTCAAGCTCTACCCGATCGAGAACGCGCAGGTCCAGAAAGCGCTCGACGACCTCGGGGCGTCGACCAAGCAGCTGTTGGACGTCGAGCGTGAGCTCGAGGTCCGCCTGCAGGGCGAGTTCATCTTCGTCAACTCGACGCGCCTGCGTCTCGACCTCGACAACTACGCGTCCTTCTCGCACATCCTCAACGTCCTCCAACAGTGCGGCATCGGCGCCGTCCGCATTGACGAAGGCGTGGACCGCAAACAGATGCAGGTGTTCGTTTCGCTCCTGTTGTCCTATGCGGCGAAGGAAGCGAATCCCAACAAGCTGTTCGAGCTGTCGCAGAAGCTGGTCGATGGCGGGGTGTCGTTCATCAGCGTGGAGCCGCCGCTCGAGCAGGAAGAGGACGTCGAGGAAGAGGAGCGGCAGAAGGAAGCCGCCAAACGCACCTACGCGCGCTCAGTGGCCGTCACGAAAGAGGTCATCAACTCGATCCGCATGGGCCGCACCGCGAACGTGAAGAAAGTGAAGCGGGCGGTGCAGGCGATCGTGGATCAGGTGCTCAACAACGAGTCGTCGCTCGTCGGCCTGACCACGCTGCGCGACTACGACGAGTACACGTTCACCCACTCGGTCAACGTCTGCATCTTTTCCGTCGCCCTGGGCCGCAAGCTCGGACTCACCAAACTGCAGCTCTACGATCTCGGCATGGCCGCGCTGTTCCACGACGTCGGGAAGTCGCGGGTGCCGCTGGAGGTGCTCAATAAGGAAGGGGGCCTGACCGAAGAGGAGTGGCGCATCATGCAGGCGCATCCCTGGCTCGGCGTGCTGACACTCTTCGGGCTGCGCGGCTACGGCGAGATCCCGTACCGCGGCATGGTGGTCGCCTACGAGCACCACATGAAGATCGACCTCACCGGGTACCCGAAGTCGATCCGTGGCCGGACGCTCTCCATCTACTCGAAGGTGATCGCCGTCGCCGACGGGTTCGACGCGGCGACGAGCCGCCGTGTCTACCAGACGGTCCCGATTCAGCCGGACGCCGTGCTCAAGGAGATGTGGGAGAACCCGCGCCGCGGCTACGATGCGGTCGTCGTGAAGGCGTTCATCAACTTGATCGGGATCTACCCCGTGGGCACGTGCGTCATTCTCGACACATACGAAGTCGCGCTGGTGCACAACGCGAATCCCGACGTTGCCCACGTCCATCGCCCCGTGGTGCGCCTGGTCACGACGCCTGACGGCGGCCTGTTGAATCCGGGCACCGTCGTCGATCTCTCGCAGAAAGACGCCAACGGCAACTATCCCCGCACCATCGTCAAGGTCACCGACCCGGTCAAGTACGGAATCAACGTCAGCGACTACTTTGTCTGAGTCGGCCATTGCGGCGCGGTGGCGGGCGCTCGGCAAATCACGAGCGCTGATTCCGTATCTCACCGCCGGCTTTCCCACACCCGCGGTGTCGCTCGAGGCGCTGCAGCGCGTGGCCGCCGCCGGCGCCGATTTCGTCGAGGTCGGGGTCCCGTTCTCCGATCCGCTCGCCGACGGGCCGACGATCCAGCGCACCACGCAAACCGCGCTGGAGCAGGGGATGACGCTACCGCGCGTGCTGGCCCTGATCCGCGACGCCGCCCTGCGGGCGCCGGTCATCATCATGACATACCTGAATCCGGTACTCGCGTACGGGGTGGATCGCTTCGTCACAGACGCGCAGGCCGCGGGCGCCGCCGGTGTGCTCTTTACCGATCTGCCCGCGGGCGTCGATCCCGGTGTCGAGGCGACGGTCACGAACAGCCCGCTCGCACTCATCCGGTTGGTGGCACCGACGACCGACGATCGCCGGCTCGCATCGGCGGTGCAAGGCGCAACCGGCTTTGTCTACCTGATCTCTCGGCTTGGTGTCACTGGAGCGCGAGACCAGGTGCCCGCCGATCTCGAGGCGAACGTCCGGCGTATTCGCCAGGTGAGTCCGGTGCCCGTCGCCGTCGGGTTCGGCATCGGCACGCCGGCCCAGGCGGCAGCCGCGGCGCGTCACGCCGACGGCGTGGTGGTCGGGAGTGCGTTGATGGACGCCTTGGCCCAGGGCGGTGTGGCCGCCATGGAACGGCTCACCCGAGAGCTGGCGGCGGCGGTGCACGCATGAGCATCTCGCGCTTCGTGGCGCTCTACAGCCAATGGCTTGCCTTTGCCGGGTCGGCGATTCTCGGAGCCGTCCTGATCGCGGATACGCGCTGGTTGGCACAGATCCCCGAGATCGTCGTCCTGTTCGGGGCTGCGGTGGCGCTGCGCGGCCTCTCCGTTCCGCTGAGCAAGTATTCGTACCTCACGCAGACCGCGCTGGTGGGAATCGCCGGCAGTCTGCTGGTGAGCGTACCGGCGACCGCGTTGGCGATCGCCGGCGCGACGCTGGTCACGGACTCGCTGTGGCAGCGGAAGCCGCTGCGCGTGGCCTGGATCAATCTGGGACGCGAGGTCATTACCCTCGTCGCGGCGTACGGAGTGTACGCCACGGCACTGCATTGGCTCGACATGCCGGGTGCGCCGGTGATGAGCATCGAGCTGCTCCCCGCGCTCGCCGGTTACGCGCTCGCCTATTTCGTGTTCGGGCGCGTGCTCTTCTACGTCAGCCTCATCATTCGGGCGAAGCTCGAGCCGGCAGAGCGTCTGATGATCGTGCGCTACGAGGTCATCGCGTACGCGGCGACCCTGCTGGCGGCCACGATCTTCGTCGGTGCGGTCGTCGCCTGGTCGTTCGGGGCGTGGATTCTGGTCGGCCTCGTCCTCACCTTCCTGGGTCTGCTGCTGAAGCAGATGATCGAAGAGGCGATCTCTGCCGAGGAGCTGAACAAGATTCACGCGATGGAGGCCGTGATCACGGCCAACATCAGCCTCGAAGACTCGTTCCAGCGGATCGAGCGCCTCGCCAACCGGCTGGTGGACTGGGGCGACTTCCGGATTTACCGGCTCCACGACGGGGTCATGTCGCTCGTGCATCGGTCGGGCCGAGGCCGCGACGCCCGCGGAGAGCCGTCGGAAGACACGGTGGCACTGCGCCAGACGGTGGCCACGACCGGCGAGACGGTCGTGATCGACGATGTGACGCGTGACAAGCGCCTCGCCGATGCGGCGCTGGAAGTGCAGAGCCTGGTGATCGTACCGCTCAAGTTCGGCGACCAGGTGATCGGCACCCTGGAGTTGGAGCACCATAAGAAGCACTCGTACCGGCGCCAGGACATCCTGACGATCACCACATTCGCAAGCCAGCTCGCCACAGCCGTGCATATCACCGATCTGCGACGGCCGCTGGTGGAAACGGTCGATCGCATGACGCGCCAGCTCGCCACCATCGCGCAGACGGCAGAGGCGTTGAAGCGCGCGGCGTCCGCGGTGGCGGCGTCCACGGGCGTCATTCGCGAGGGCGTCCGCCGTGAGGAAGGCGAGGTCTCCGGTGGCCTCGAAGCCACAGAGAGCCTGGCCCAGGTTTCGCGCCGCGTCTCCGACGATGGCGCCGGGGCGGCGCGCGCTTCCACGGCCGCCAGTGACGTGGCCAGCCGCAATCGCACCCAGATCCGGGAGGCGATCGAGCGCCTGGTCGCGCTCAAGGCGTTCGTTGGCGAGAGCTCCAGCAAGGTGCAGCAGCTGGGGCAGACGAGTCGCCGCATCACCGGGTTCATCGCATCGATCCGCGAGCTGGCCGACATGACCAACCTGCTCGCCTTGAACGCCGCGATCGAAGCGGCGCGGGCGGGGAAGCACGGCAAAGGGTTCGGCGTGGTCGCCGATGAAGTGCGCCATCTGGCCGAGCAGAGCGCGACCGCGGCGGAGGAAGCAGGTGAGCTGGTCCAGGACATCCATACGCAGGTCGGTGAGGTCGTCGAGCAAATGCGTCGCGGACAGGTCAACGTCGGGGACGTGGAAGAGCTGTCGGCGGCGGCACTCGAAGCGCTCGACGCCATTGTCGCGGCCACCGCCGAAGCGACCGCCCACGCGGGCCGGATCACCGCGGCCGCGGGAGAACAGAATCAGGCGTTCGCGCGCCTGCGCGAGCGCATCAACGCGGTGGCGAGCATCGCGGGGCAGAACCGCGCCGAAGCCGACGACGTCGCGACCCGCGCCGTACAGGCGGCGCAGGGGCTGACGGACCTCGAACGGGCGACGCGCGACCTGGAGCAGGTCGCCACGATGCTGCGTGACTTGACTCGGGGTTTCGCCAACGTAGCGTAGCTCCCCATGATCAGCGAGCGAGCATTCGTCGCGCTCGGGTCGAACGTGGGCGACCGCGCGGCGCATCTGGCGCATGCGCGAGCACGCCTCGGGGCGCTTCCGGACACGCGCCTCGTGGCGGTTTCGCGGATCGAGGAAACGGAGCCGATTGGACCGGTTGCGCAGCCGCCGTATTTGAACCAAATGGTTCTGCTCGAAACGACGTTGCGGCCGGAGCAGCTGCTCGCACACTGCCTGGCCATCGAAGTGGAACGAGGACGAGATCGACGGAAACGGGAGCGCTGGGGACCGCGCACGCTCGACATCGACATCGTGCGCTATGGAGCCCGCACCGTGCGGGAACCGGACCTGACGATTCCACATCCCGAGCTCCCCAATCGTCGTTTTTGGCAACGTGAGATCGCGGAGATAGAGACAACCAATGTCTAGCATCACCACACGGACGCTGCTGGAAATGAAGGAGAAAGGGGAGCGCATCGTCGCGCTCACCTGCTACGACGCGCTGTTCGCCCGGCTGCTCGATGCCAGCGGCGTGGACATCCTGCTCGTGGGCGATTCGCTCAACCAGGTGCTCGCCGGCGCGTCCTCCACGCTGTCGGCGACGCTCGATCAGATGATCTATCACACGACGATCGTGCGCCGCGGCACCGAGCGCGCCATGGTGGTGTGTGACATGCCCTTTCTCAGCTACCAGATTTCGCCGGAGGACGCCCTGAAGAACTGCGGACGAGCGATGAAGGAGACCGGCTGCCACGCGGTCAAGCTCGAAGGCGGGCAGCCGATGGCCGCGACGGTTCGCCGGCTGGTGGACATCGGCATCCCCGTCATGGGGCATATCGGGCTCACGCCGCAATCGGTCCACGCGCTCGGCGGTTACCGCGTGCAGGGCCGCGACGACGCCGCGGCCGCGCGCTTGCAGGCCGATGCGACCGCGCTGGAGGACGCCGGCGCATTCGCGGTGGTGCTTGAGCTCGTGCCCGCGCCACTCGCGTCGCAGATCACGAAGTCGCTGACCATCCCCACGATCGGCATCGGCGCCGGACCGGCCTGCGACGGGCAAGTGCTCGTGCTCCACGACATGCTGGGGCTGAACGATCAGTTCTCGGCCAAGTTCATCAAGAAGTACGCGGCGCTGGCGGAGGACGTGCGGGAGGCGGCCCGGGTCTTCGCGGCGGAGGTGCGAGAAGGCCGCTACCCCGGACCGGAGCACTCCTTTGGGAAATGATCAATGATCAATGTCGAATGATCGTGATCCCTCATCGATCCTTGATCATTGATCATTGATTATTGATAATTGTTCATTCCGACCGGAGGGCGGCTGTGTCGAAGACGGAAGACGAAAAGCTCGCAAAGCTGATCAAGAAGAACATGGCGAAGGCCGCGAAGGCCAAGCCTAAGGCGCGCAAGCGCTACGACCCGACGCTGCCGCCGGATAGCACGGACGATGATATCGAGCGGCGCGACTTCTTTTCGGAGATGAAGAAGCGCGAGTTCTAGTTGCGCGAGCTCACCACCATTGCCGAGATGCGCTCCTGGTCTCGCGCCGAGCGCTCTCGCCGTTACACCATCGGCTTCGTTCCCACCATGGGATACCTCCACGAGGGCCATTTGCGGCTCGTGGATCGCGCGCGCGAGCTCACCGACCGCATCGTGCTGAGCATCTTCGTCAATCCCCTCCAGTTCGGACCGCGCGAGGACCTCGCCAGCTACCCGCGTGATCTGCCGCGCGACCGCTCGCTCGCCGAGGCGCGCGGCGTCGATTGCCTGTTCGTCCCGGACACTCCCGCCATGTATCCCGCCGATCCGGCGGCCCGGGTCGCGCCTGGACCCGTCGCCGACACGCTGGAGGGCGCCGCCAGGCCAGGACACTTCACCGGCGTGCTCACCGTTGTCGCCAAACTGTTCCACATCGTCGAGCCCGATGTCGCGGTCTTCGGCCGCAAGGACTTTCAGCAGGCGATGCTGGTGAAACGGTTGGTGCAGGATCTGGATTTTCCGCTCACGATCGACGTCGCTCCCACGGTCCGCGAGCTGGATGGTCTCGCGCTTTCCTCCCGCAACACCTATCTGACACCTGACGAGCGCCGCGCCGCGCTGGCACTGTCGCGGGCCCTGCGTACGCTCGAACAGACGTGGCGCGGTGGCGAGGCCGATCCGGCGAAATTGCAGCGCGCCGGGATGGAGGCGATGCGCGTGCCCGAGGTGACGCCGGAGTACTGTGCGCTCGTAGATGAAGGCGTGGAGCCGGTGAGCCGGGTGACCGCCCGCACCGTGGCCGTTGTGGCGGCGCGCGTGGGCAAGACGCACCTGCTCGACAACGTGGTCCTCGGCGAAGGGATCGGCGCGGATCCGCGGGTCACGCGATGAGCCTGCCGGAATGGGCCCACGCATCCGCGGAGCGCCGCGCACATATCGAACGAGTCGTCGGGCTCCTCAGCACATGGGCGGATGCGATGCGGGTGACGGCCAAAGAGCGGGACCGCTGGCTGCGCGCCGGTTGGCTGCACGACGCGCTGCGGGACGCTCCCTTCGCCGATCCCGTGGCGCACGGGCCGGCGGCCGCGGATCGCGCGGCGGCTACCGGGGAACGCGATCGCGGTGTGCTCGATGCCGTCCGCTATCACACGCTCGGTTCGGCCGACTGGGACGACGTGGGACGGATGCTCTATCTCGCGGACTTTCTGGAGCCTGGCCGTGCCGCAGATCCCCCAGATCGAGCAGAGTTGGCTCGTCGGGTTCCCACCGA
>Ga0184612_10001918_pt1 | contig 10104 bp, 9 predicted proteins | sample PLM3_60_coex_FD_133163 | JGI IMG/M metagenome (GOLD analysis project Ga0184612, IMG submission 133163) | Groundwater sediment microbial communities from an aquifer in East River, Colorado, USA - PLM3_60_coex | ecosystem: Environmental > Terrestrial > Soil > Riparian zone | place: USA: East...
ACGGCCTCGTGGTTCATGATCAGCATCTCCTCGGTGTCGTCGCCGTTTGGTCGGCTTGACACCAAGGCTCGTGCTGAGGTCACACCCAGGACATCGGAAGATCAGGTCGACCCTCGCCGCGGGTACCTTAGGCGAGAGCCCACACCCCCCTTAGACGCCCCCCGGAGGCCCTTACCCAGGCAAGTCGGCCAGGCGGCTACCGTCAACGCCATGGCCAGAGTGCTCGTGACGGGAATGTCGGGGGTAGGGAAGACCACCCTCCTGGACGAACTTCGTCGCCGGGGCCACCTCACGGTCGACACCGACTATGACGGGTGGGAGTTGCCCGACCGGACCTGGGACGAGCGCCGCATGGATCGGCTGCTGGCCCGACACCCGGACGTGATCGTCTCCGGCACCGTCGAGAACCAAGCGCTCTTCTACGACCGCTTTGAGCACGTGGTCCTCCTCAGCGCGCCCGTCGACGTCCTTCTCGAGCGGGTAAGCACACGCTCGAACAACCCCTACGGCAAGACCCCCGAGCAGCGGGCCGAGATCGCGGGCTACATGCAGACCGTCGAACCGCTGCTCCGGCGCGGTGCGACCCTCCAGCTGGACGGACAACGCTCCACACCCGAACTCGCCGATGCGATCGAGCGGCTGGTGACCGGAACGTCCTGATCTGCTCGAGAACGTCGTGACCCGCCCACGAGGCGCTAGATTCCCCGAGTGCACGCCGACTCGAAGGTCGCGCCGAATCGCCGTAGTTCGGTTGTGGTCTCAGCGGTGATGGGCGCATTGGCGGGTGCCGCCTTGGTCGCCCCGCGCGGGCCGTGGTGGACGGTGAGCGCGGCGGTCGCGGGGGCGGTGCTCGTCGCAACGGTGGACTACGTGGCCCGTCGCCGGCAGCGGCCGGGTGAGATTCCTGCACTGTGGTCGCGAATTGTTGCCAGCGCGGCGATCGCGGCACCGCTGGGCTGGCTGCTCGGCCTAGTGCCTGGCGTCGGGGTCGTGGTCGCGGCCACCGTCGCCGGCGCAGTGGCCGGGCTGCTCGGGCTGCGACCGCAGAAGGTGCTGCTGGGGCCGGCCGTCGGTGTAGCAACCGGGCTCGGACTGTGGGCTCTCGACCCGGATACATCGGCTGCAGCGGGCGCGACCGCAGCTGTCGTGATCTTCCGAATCGTGTCCGCCGCGATCTTCCGCGACCCGCAGGTAAGCCTGCTGGCCGAGCGGGTGACGCCGGCCGAGCTGCCCTTTGTCGTGCCGCAAGTATCGACTGATCGTCGCGTCGGCACCGGATACGTTCGCGAGCTCGCAGCGCGATGCGGCGGCGTCTACGAGCCCGATGCCCCCGATGTCGGGATCGTCGCATCATTGGACGACCTGGCCGGGCCCGAGTTCGATCCCGCCGCGGTAGACCCGCGGGTACGCGAGTTCTACGAACACACGACGCGGTTCAGCCTCGACATCGTTCCCCGGTGGCGGTTGTGGGTCCGGCCCGGTTACCTGCTGTATCGCAACCTGGTGGCACGACCGCTGGGACAGGCGAACGTTCCCATGAACCAACGCGAGACCCAGCGCGGCGTGCGCTCCCGCATCGACACGATCAGCGACCCAGACGAGGCGGTCATCGACATCCGTGGCTGGATCCGATCCTTCGCCGACACAGACGAGCCGATCTACGTCGGTATCTATACCACGTACCGCCGCGAGGGTCGCGGCTACGTCAGCGTCGGGTTCCCCTTGCCACACGCCAGCTTCACCGCGACGCTACTGCCGATGTTACGGCCCGACGGCGGCCTCATCCTCACCAGTCAGAGCGATTCGGGCCAGACGGGCCACTACCTGACCTATGTCGATCCCGACTCGGGTGAGCTGACCACCGCCGCCGTCCCCGGATTCGCCGAGCGTCTCGAGGTGTACATAGGCGAGGGCGAGCTCCGCGCCGAGCACGCGTTCGCGATCTTCGGCCTGGACTTCCTCATGCTGCACTACCGCATGCACCGCAAGTCCAGCTAGCCCGTCGGACGCATCCTGGCGACATGGCGGCCGAGCCGTCGCATGACGCTGCCTAGTCCAACAGACCCCGCCCGCCTATCCCTGCGCTCGACGAGATGTGGCCGGCGGCGACCACACCGTCCAGCGCCTGCTGAACCTCCGCCGATAGGTCGCGCGGGCGCCTCGCGGCGCCGGCCGGCACCACCGCGTCAGGATGCCGGCCCGCCCTCGCAGCTGTCGCTCGCGTCGCCGCTGCCGGCGGACCCGAGGCAGAGATCGTGACCCTCGCCGCCCTCGCTGAAGTCGGCGCCCGGCCCAGCGATCAACCGGTCGTCACCGAGACCACCGGAAATCACGTCGTCGCCAGGCCCGGCGACGATCTGGTCGTTGCCCCCGTCGCCGTACACGGTGTCCTCGCCCGGACCGGTCATGATTCTGTCGTGCCCGGCGTCGCCATAGATCGTGTCGTTGCCGCCCTGCGTCGCGTCTATCACGTCGTCATCCGCGCCGGCGCAGATCACGTCGTCGCCCGGCGTCCCGGCCAACTGATCCGAGCGCGATGTTCCGGTGATCGTGCACCCGCGTGGGTCGGCGCCGAACTCCTCCACCCCCATGAGCGGCCTCAGAGTCGCCTTGAAGTCAGGCGTCACGAACGCCGTACGCAGCATGTCGTCCGCCAGCGCGTTGCCGATGGCCCCCATGATCATTCCTTGGTCAAGGGATAGGTACGAACCCGAGACGACGCCTGTGTCGACGTTGACGCTGTCACGGAAGCCCCAGGAACCGTAAAGGCCGGGGAAGTCGCTCGCGAGCCGTTCGAGATTGGCCAACGTCTCCGTGGGCGCGAAGCGAAGCGCGAGGAACGCGGCGTGCGGTGTCACGACCCCGTTCGTGTACGCCGAGGGTGGCGGCTCCGGTTGCGCCGGTCGACCGGGGCAGCCAGAAAAGCCGGCGTCGACCAGGGTTCGATCTTCGTTGGAAGGGTTGCCGCCCGGGTCCATGCCGACCGCGTCCACGCCGTATACCGAGTAGCCCCCCTCCGGGGTGTTCGACGGCGAGAAGCCCCAGTAGCCGTAGCCCGCCTGCACCAGACCGTGGTGGATCTGCGCATTGACCGTCAGCGGATGGTTGACCCGCCAGCTGCCCGCCCCCCAACGCTCCTCCGGGACGAACAATGTCGGCATCAGCGCCTCGAACATGCTGCCACCCCAGGACGGCGTGACGAGCGTGCCGTTGTAGGGATAGGCGCCCTCGAACACGTTGACACCGAGGTATGTGCGGCTAACTCCGAAGGGCCGGGTCTCCTGCCAGCTCCAGTCGCAGGTGTCCGGGAACGACCGCCACTGCCCGAAGTAGTCCTTGGCCGGCAACTCCCCCTTGGCGATGCCTATATAACTGGCGATGCGGCTCTCGCTGACGATCGTGTCGTAGCAGCAGGGCGAATCGCCAGTGCTCGGCGCGTAGTAGAACGCGATCCGGTTGACGGCCGGACGATAGTAGAACCCGAAGTCCATGCGGTCGAACAACGCTCCCGCGCGCGATGCCAGCTCCGGCACGCTGCGCTCCACGAGTCGCAGGCCGGTGGCAAGCCAGCCGTTGTCGACCGAAGACAGAATCGGAGTGAGCGGATCACCCGTCGGCGGCCACGAGGTCAGCTTCGCACCGGTGCGGTGGTCGTACCAGTTGTAGTACTGGCCGCTGTAGCGCTCCATGTGCTCGAGCGTGCCGATCGTAGTGGTCAGGCGTGCGACGGTCTCGGCGTGGGTGATGATCCCGAGCCGCTCTGCGACGAGCCCGCTCCACATGTAGGCGCCGATGTTTGTCGTCGACGTCTGAATGCTGCGTGTGCCGTCGGCGCTCAGGCTGTCGGCGGGCAGCCCCGACTGCGGGTCGGTCATGGCGACGAACGATGCCCAGGTGTCGCGGGCGTACTGCCGAAGCACGTCGTCGGAACTGCGCGCTGCGCTCTGGGCAGGCGCTGCGGGAGCCACCAGCAGTGCGACCAGCCCGACGAGCCCGGCCAAGCCGGCAACGCGGCCAAGCCGCTTCGATGGGATCTTCATGATCACCTCACCCCGTCGGCCGGCGACCCGGCAGCCTCTGCTGACTTTGCAAAACAGCTTCGTCTACCCGCTTTCCGGAACGTCGAAACCAATCGGGTGTTTAGCCGCCCCTCGACCGGGTAGTGGGGCTCACCGGCCGGTGCAGCAAGAACCCGCTGACAGAGCCGCGCCTCGACCGTGTCGTCGGTTGCTGGGAGCGATCGGCCTCGCGTTCTGCGCCCCTACCAGCGGTCGCTTCCGACACTGCCCGTGCTGTTCACCACAAGCTCGACCAGGACACCCGCGTCAGTGGGGAAGGGAAGGGCGAAATGGCAAGACTCAGGCGGAGAGCCACGATCATCGGGTTAGTTGTCGCGCTCAGTGCGGCAACCGCCGGCGGCGTGACGGCTGGGATGCAGTCGGCCGACGAGGCCGCCCTGGCGCCGACGCGGCAGCCGGCCGCGCCGGGGATCGAGGCGCGGGTGAATTCCCTGCTCGCGAAGATGACACTGCAGGAGAAGCTGGAGCAAATCCAGTTGCTACCCGACTTCCTGGTCACCGACCAGGAGGTGCAACAAGGCCTCGGCTCGGTGCTGAGCCTCACGGATCCCGTGCAGATCAACCGCCTGCAGCACATCGCGGTCGAGCAGTCGCGGCTGCACATCCCGATGCTGTTCGCGTTCGACACGATCCACGGCTTCCGGACGATCTTCCCGATCCCGCTCGGAGCGGCGAGCAGCTTCGACGCGCAGGTGGCCGTGGACGACGCCACGATCGGTGCCCGCGAGTCGGCCGCTGTAGGGCTCAAGCAGACGTACGCCCCGATGGTCGACGTCTCGCACGAACCACGCTGGGGCCGGATCGCGGAGGGTGCTGGCGAGGACCCGTATCTCGGCTCAGTTTTTGCCGCTGCGCGGGTCAAGGGCGCGCAGGGGACCGACTACAGCGCGCCGGACAAGGAGGTCGCCAGTCCGAAGCACTTCGCCGCCTACGGCCAGCCCGAGGGCGGGCGCGATTACAACACGACCGACATGTCCGAGCAGCGGCTGCGCAACCTCTACCTGCCGCCGTTCAAGGCAGCGGTCGACGCCGGTGCCGACACGGCGATGTGTTCGTTCAACGCGATCAACGGCGTGCCGGGCTGCGGCGACCACGAGCTGATGACCGAAATCCTTAAGGGCGAGTGGGGCTTCGACGGTTTCGTCGAGGCGGACTGGGCCGCTGTCGCCGAGATGCGTGCATGCCCGCCGGTGAATCCCGACTCCGGCGACTGCGGGCACGGCTTCGCGGCGGACGGGCCGGACGCGGCAGCCAAGGCGCTGAACGCCGGGCTGGACTCCGAGATGACCAGCACGCTGATCCGCGACTTCGGCGCCCAGCTGCTGGCCCAGCACCAGATCTCGATGCCGCGGCTCAACGACGCTGTGCGGCGGATCTTGCGGGTGAAGTTCCGCGCCGGGCTGTTCGAGCACCCATACGTCGACGTCTCCAAGGCCGGGGCGGCGCAGCTGCGGCCCGATGCGGTGGCACTCGCCCGTAAGGACGCGGCCCGCTCGATGGTGCTGCTGAAGAACGACAACTCGACGCTGCCGCTCGACCCGGCCAAGAACACGGCCGTGATCGGTCCGCTCGGCGATGACGGCCACGCGATGCTCGGCCCATGGTGGGGCACCGGCCGCGACCAGGACGCGGTCACCCTGCTGAACGGGATCAAGGCGCAGAGCTCGGGCACGACGACGTTCGTGCAGGCCTGCTCCTTGCCGCCCACTGAGCCCCCACAGTACGACCCTGCGGACGACTGCCCCGCTGGGCCAGGGTTCGACCAGGCTGTCGCGGCAGCTAACGCCGCCGATCAGGTCGTGCTCGCGCTCGGCGAGTCGCGTGAGATGAGCGGCGAAGCAGCGTCGCGGACCACGCTCGACCTGCCGGGCGATCAGCAGCAGCTGATCGACCGGATCAAGGCGACTGGCAAGCCATTCACGGTCGTGCTGTTCAACGGTCGCCCGCTCACGCTGGAGAAAGTCGCCGCGTCGTCGCCGGCGATCCTCGAGGCGTGGTTCCCAGGCGTCGAGGCCGGCAACGCGGTCGCCGACGTGCTGTTCGGCAAGGTCAACCCGGGCGGCAAGTTGCCTGCCTCGTTCCCGGTCAGGCTGGGTCAGGTGCCGATCTACTACAACCACGAGCCCACCGGGCGGCCGTGCGACGCCACTTCGAAGTACAACTCGCGCTACCGAGACCTCAACACCTGCCAGCCGCTCTATCAGTTCGGCTACGGGCTCAGCTACACAACGTTCTCGATCTCGAACCTCCGACTGAGCTCGGCCACCGTCTCCAGCAATGGCAGCATCACTGCCTCGGTGGATGTGACGAACACCGGGAGCCGGGTCGGTGACGAGGTGGTGCAGCTCTACATCCACGACCCCGTCGCCAGCATCTCCCAGCCGGTGCGTCGCCTGCGCGGGTTCGAGCGCGTCACGCTCAACCCCGGCCAGACGCGGACGGTGACGTTCACCCTGGATCGCAGCGACTTCGGCTTCTACGACAACAGTGGCAAATTCGTCGTTGAGCCGGGCAGCATCGACGTCTACGCCGGCAACAGCTCCACCGCCGACCTGACGAAGTCGTTCACTGTGACCGGCTGACCTGCACCGGAGCGCTATGCCTGCCCCGCCACGCCCCGATGTGGGCGGCGGGGCAGGCGCGCCGCGCAAGCCCGTCAACCGCTACTGGCAGTGCTCGGTACTTGTATCGGCGGCCGCGCCGCCTCCTCCGACGAGAGCATGTGCAGCCGTGGACTGGCTGGTCACGACCGGTCCCCGTGCCGCCAGGCTGCGTCTTGCTCGGCAGGTGCGTCGTGTCAAGCCGTTTGGAGGGGCGGCCGTACCCGGCGGCAGCGGGGGCTTAGCTGTCGATGTCGGTGTCCTCCGGCTGCTCTCGTTCGGGCTGCGTGAGAAGCTCCAGCGACTGCACATGCTCGTCGCGTACCCGCAGGATCGCATCGTTGCCGCGGAAGAAGACGGTCCAGCCGTCCTCACGCTCCAGCTCGACGTCCTTCAGGGTCTCCTGGACGACTTGCACATCGTCGCCATAGACCATCCGGTAGGTAGGCATTGTGGGTTCCTTCCGTGGTCAGCGGTCTGCGTCTTTGCCTATCATCGCCGTCGGTGGGGGCTGCGGTCCCGCTGCGGTAGACCATAGGCGGCTGGATCTTCGCGAGCGTGCGCGATCACGCGCCGTCCTTGTACGCGTCGTGGTAGTTCCACCACTGGTACGGGGGAGTCTGCGGGTAGCCCTCCGGTGAGTCCTCCCACTCCTCCTGGCGCCCGAGCGGGGTGATGTCGAGATAACTCCAGGTGCTGCCCATCTGCTCGTCGCCGCGGCTGTCGATGAAATAGGTGCGGAAGATCCGGTCGCCGTCGCGGATGAAGGCATTTGTCCCGTGCCAGTCGCGGACGTCGAAGTCCGCGTCGAAGTCGTCGGTCATCGTGTACCACGGAATGTCCCATCCCATGCGCTCCTTCAAGCCATGGATCTCGGCCTGGGGTGCACGCGAGACGAAGGCGAGCGTCGTGCCTCGCGCGTTCAGGTGGGCGGGATGCGCCACCTGGTCGGCGAGGAAAGAACAGCCAACGCAGCCCCGCTCCGGGTATGCGCCGCCCCCCACCGGATAGGTGGTGACGTCCGGCGCGTAGAAGAAGCGGTAGACGATCAGCTGGCGGCGGCCCTCGAAGAGATCGGCAAGGCTCGCCGGCCCGTTTGGACCCTCGAAGCGGTAATCCTTATCGACCGCCATCCACGGCATCCGGCGGCGCTGGGCCGCCATGGCGTCGCGCGCCCTGGTGAGCTCCTTCTCCTTAACCAGCAGCTCCTGACGTGCAGCCTCCCACTCCTGTGGCGACACGATCGGGGGTGTGTCCATCGGTGTCCCTCCTTCAGCTACTCGTCGACAGCATCTAAGTCTCGGTCAGTGGCGGTCGTGCCACTCGGCGGGGCTCCTACGTCGTGACCGATCGCGGGCGCGGAGATCTCGTCCAGGACCGCACAGGCCACGGCATACGCCTGCGGGACCGCCCGGCTCGCGCAGCCAATCACTCCAGCGGGGCACCGCCGAAGCTGACCTCGTTGCCGTCGAGGTCGCGATAGATCACCTTGCGCACACCGTCCCCGTACGTCTCCTGTGAGGCGGGCTCGATTCCTCGGCCGCTGATGCTGTCGACCCGCTCATCGAGGTTATCGACGAACACCAGGTGCAGTGCGTGGCCAGCGCGCTCAGGCAGCTCCTCGATGTACAGGTATCGGTGCTCGGCGAGCTGCCACACCGCCTCCGTCGCGTTGGGGAGGAACGCGGGTTCGGAGCCCAGCAGCCGCTCGTACCAGGCGAGGGCGCGCCGGTAGTCGCTCACCGGGATGCCCCCGAAGAGGTCGACCGTCACGCGCCAACGCTAGCCTCGCAGCCGCCTGACCGTCACGCGGAGAAGACCAGCGCTTGCGGTAGGCGCACTCGAGCTGGACGTCGACGATCTCCACGGTGGCGCGGCTTGCTGCTGTCCCGCTCCGGCGATCAGTTCCTGGCCAGGGCGTAGCTGAGGTTCAGCACGCCGGTCTTGAGGGTTTGTTCGCTCAGTAGCTCGAGCGGGATGCGCGGCTCGTCCGGCGGGAAGAGCCGAGTCATGCCTTCGCCGACCACGATCGGGTGTACGAGCAGGTTGAGCTCGTCAAGGAGGCCCTCGCGAAGCAGCCAGCGGACGGTCGTGGCGCTGCCGGACATGGTGAGGTCGCCACCGTCCTGGGCCTTGATGTCAGTTATCTTCTGGGCGACCTCGCCGCTGATGATCTCGGAGTTCTGCCAATCCGCCGTCTGCAGGCTGTTGGAGACCACGTACTTCTTGATCGAGTTCATGACGTCGCCGAACGGCTCGTCGGCATGCTCGGGCCAGTACGCAGCCCACTCGCTATAGAGGACGCGGCCCATCAGCAGGGCGTCGGCAGTGGCGAAGCCGGCGCCGACCGCCGCCCCCATCTCGTCGTCGAAATATGGGAAGTGCCACTTGTCGGGGGACTCGACCACGCCATCGAGGGAAATGAAGAAGTACGACTTGATCTTGCGCACGAGAGAACCTCCTGGGTTGGGTTGTCCGATCGCTTACAAAGGTTTGGTGTGGCGAAGGTCGGCCGCGTCGGCCGCGAGGAGGGCTTCCATCTGGCCGACCGACTGCGGGAACACCTCGAAGGCGCCCCAACGCTCGAGCTGGTCCATGTGCTCCCGGGAGCCGAAGATGAAGCGCAGCTCCATTCGGGTCCCGCCGTCCTGTTTGGTGAGTCGCATCTGCACCGCGGTCGTCGGCGTTTCGGCGTTCGGTGTCCCGTCCTCGTGGGCGAATCCGTCGGTGAAGTCGAGCGAGCTGGGAGGGTTGATGGAGGTCACCCGCCACCAGCCGCGAGATTTCCCACCCCCTGGGCCGGTCATGAAGTAGGTGACCTCACCGCCGACTGTCAGCTCATGCTTCTCCACGGTCGCCGGATGGGTCGGCGGACCCCACCAGCGCTCCAGCTGCCGCGGGTCGGCCCACAACTGCCACACCTGCTCCATGGGGGCGTCGAAATCGACGAGCAGGATGAGGCTCAGGCTGTCGAAGTCCTTATCGACGCTAATCACGTTCATCGGTCCTGACCCGGATACACCTTGTTCCTTTCTGGCTCGGGAAGCTGCGCGAGCAGATCGGCCATCCGGTCCACCCGTCCGCGCCAGGCCGCCTCGAGCTCGTCGAGGATCCGCCGCGCCTGGCCCACTGCGTCGCCGTCGGTGCGCACGAGCTGCTCCCGTCCGCGACGCTCCTTGGTAACTAGGCCGGCCCGCTCCAGCACCGCGACGTGCTTCTGCACCGCGGCGAAGCTCATGGGGTAGACGTCGGCGAGTCGCGACACTGACGGCTCGCCGCGTAGACAGCGGTGGAGGATGTCACGGCGCGTCGCGTCGGCCAGCGCGTGAAACACGCGGTCCACCGCTTCGTCGGTCAACCCACCTACAACCATTGGGTTGTAGGTTACGAGAGCCACCGCCCCCAAGTAAAGGTCGTGGCGCCCC
>Ga0184612_10001919_pt1 | contig 10104 bp, 7 predicted proteins | sample PLM3_60_coex_FD_133163 | JGI IMG/M metagenome (GOLD analysis project Ga0184612, IMG submission 133163) | Groundwater sediment microbial communities from an aquifer in East River, Colorado, USA - PLM3_60_coex | ecosystem: Environmental > Terrestrial > Soil > Riparian zone | place: USA: East...
CGATGACCGTCGTCGGAGCTCGCTGCGAGGACGGCCTGGGCACGAAGGGATTCGGTCGTCGTCTCGCGATCGATCTGGGCAAGCGAGCGATACGCCCAGGCGAGCGCCTTCTGGACGTCGGGCTCGGCGTCGCCCATGAGTTGTTCGAGCAGGGGTAACGCGCGTTCGACCACGTCCGGTCCCCGGCCGCTGCGGCGGTTGCCGTGGGTCATCGTGGCGATCGTCGATGCCACGAGGCGGCGCTCCCAGCGCGACGGGGAAAAGACGAGCTGCTCGAGCTCAGCCCAGCGATACGGCTCCGCCGCGATGCCGGCACCGTACGGATTGGCCAGCGTATCCACGGTGATCCAGTCGCCGGCCTCGCGGGCCGCACGGCGCAAGAGCTGCCAGGTCCGTTCCGGCTCGGCGGCCAGCGTCCGCTCCATCAAAGCGAAGGCGAACCAGCGGGTCTCGAGGTGGGGCTCGCGGAACAGCCGATCGGCAAGGAACAGGAGGGGAGTCGGTCGATCCCACTTGGTGGCCGCCTTGAAACCGCGGACGATGGCTGCGATCAGCGGCCAGCGCACCCCATGGGTCGTACCGAGACCCGGAGCGACGACCTGCTGACCGGCCAGGTACTCGGGGTCGGCGAGGTTGGCCAGGCCCTTCTGGAGGGCCGCCGCGAACGCATCCGGGTCCTGGATGTCGTCGGCGAGCGCGGCGCCCAGTGCCTCGGCCGCGGCCTTGTGCTCGGCGACGAACGCTATCGAGTGGGCCGTGGCCGCGCTCGCGGGCCGGGCCGTATCCGTGGTCATGGTCGCGTGACCGTTACCCATCGTTGGTCCACGGATCCGGGCGCATCGAGGGAGAGCCCCAGCGCGGCGATCACCCGGGCCTCAGACGTCAAGGTTCTGGACCTTCCGTGCCTCGGTCTTGATGAAGTCCTTGCGCGGGCCGACTTTCTCGCCCATGAGCATCGTGAAGATCTCGTCGGCCAGCGCGGCATTCTCGGAGTCGACTCGCAGGAGCGTCCGGGTCTCGGGATTCATCGTCGTGTCCCAGAGCTGGTCGGCGTTCATCTCGCCGAGGCCTTTGAACCGCTGCACCGAAAGGTTCTTGACGTTGAACTCCTTGATGATCCGCTCGCGCTCCTGCTCACTCTGGGCGTAGCGAGTCACCTTGCCGGTGCTGATCCGGTACAGGGGTGGCTGGGCGATATAGAGGTAGCCGGCGTCGACAACCTCGGGCATGTGTCGATAGAAGAACGTCAGCAGCAGCGTCCGGATATGGGCGCCGTCGACGTCCGCGTCGGTCATGATGATGATCCGGTGATAGCGCAGCTTCGAGGCTTCGAACGTTTCCCCGATTCCCGCGCCCAGCGCGATGATCAGCGGCCGGACGTTCTCGCTGGACAGGATCTTGTCCAGCCGCGCCTTCTCGACGTTGAGCAGCTTCCCGCGCAGCGGGAGGACCGCCTGGAACCGCCGGTCGCGGCCCTGTTTGGCCGAGCCGCCGGCTGAGTCTCCCTCGACGATGTAGAGCTCGCTTCGGGCTGGATCGCGCTCCTGGCAGTCGGCCAGCTTGCCGGGCAGCGAGAGGCCATCGAGCGCGCCCTTGCGGATCACGAGGTCACGGGCCTTGCGGGCTGCTTCCCTGGCGCGCGCAGCCGTAAGGCATTTCTCGATGATCCGACGGCCGTCCGCCGGGTTTTCGTCGAGGTACTGGCCGATCGCGTCGGCGACCGCGGTTTGGACCTGCCCCTTGACTTCGGGATTGCCAAGCTTGGCCTTGGTCTGGCCTTCGAACTGCGGTTTGACCAGCTTCACGCTGATCACCGCAGTGAGGCCTTCCCGTACGTCGTCACCGGAGAGATTCCCGTCGGCGTCCTTGAGCACACCAGCGCGCCGCGCCCAATCGTTGAGGGAACCCGTCAGCGCCGTGCGGAAGCCCGTGACATGGCTGCCACCGTCGACCGTATTGATGTTGTTCGCAAACGCCAGGACGTTCTCGGTGTAGGAGTCGTTGTACTGGAGCGCGACTTCGACCGCAGTCGAGGAATCCTTCCGGTCGACATAGATCGGGCGGTCGTGAAGGGTCTCCTTGTTGCGATTGAGGTGGCGAACGAACGACTGCAACCCGCCCTCGAAATAGAACGATCGTTCCCTATCGATCCGCTCGTCGAGCAGCGTGATCCAGACGCCCTTGGTGAGGTAGGCCGACTCGCGAAGGCGCTGGCTGATCGTCTCGAACGAGTATTCGATGATCTCGAACATTTCCGGGTCTGCGCGGAATTGGGTCTTCGTCCCATGCCGGCCATTTGATGGCCCGACTTTCTTGACCGGCGTCGTCGCCTTGCCTCGCGAGTACTCCTGCGACCAGGTTTGGCCATCTCGTGACGACTCGACGCGCATCCACTCCGAGAGTGCGTTGACGACGCTGACGCCAACGCCGTGGAGGCCGCCAGAGACCTTGTAGCCGCTCCCACCGAATTTGCCGCCAGCATGCAAGACGGTGTGCACGACCTCGAGGGCGTCGCGCCCGGACACATGTCGACCGACCGGGATGCCGCGTCCGTCGTCTTCGATGCTGACCTTGCCATCGACGCCGATCGTCACCGTGACCTTCGTTGCGTGCCCCGCCATCGCCTCGTCGATCGAGTTATCGACGACTTCCCAGACGAGGTGATGCAATCCCCGCTCGTCGGTCGAGCCGATGAACATTCCGGGTGTTTGCCGTACCGGGTCCGTCCCCTCCAGCACCGTGATGCTCGCGGCGTTGTAATCGGACGAGGCCGAGCGGGCCTTCCTCGTTCGTCCGTTCGCCGCGGGCACTGCGCTGTTCGTGGCTTCCTCGGTCACGCGGTCCCTCCGGTGAGGCGCTCGTAAAGGCGCCCCAGTTCTTCGTCGCTGTAGAACTCGATCACGATCCGACCACCGCGGCGTGATCGGGCCAGACTGACCTTGGTCCCGAGCGCGCGCCGGAGGTCCTCCTCGACGCGTTCGAGATCGGGGTCGCCCGGCGCGGCGGCTGTCGTGGTCGCATCCGCACTGCTCACCTTGGGCTCACGGAGGCGCCGCACCAGCTCCTCCGTCTGCCGCACGGAGAGATCCTGGTCGATCACGGTGCCGAGGACGTGCTCCTGGTGCTCGACGGACAGGCCGCCGAGGGCGCGGCCGTGCCCTTCTGTGATTCGCCGGTCGGCGATCGCCTCCTGGACGACGGTGGCGAGGTCGAGCAGTCGGAGTGTATTGGCGACCGTCGATCGGGCGCGGCCCACGCGCGTCGCGATCTCTTCGTGCGTGAACCCAAAGGCGTTGACGAGCTGCCGGAACCCGTGCGCGGCCTCGATCGGATCGAGGTCCTCGCGCTGCAGGTTCTCGATGAGGGCGAACTCGAGCTGGGATCGCTCGTCGAGATGACGGACGATCGCCGGGATGCGGTCCAGGCCCGCGTCCGCTGCGGCTCGGACGCGACGTTCGCCCGCGACGAGCTGGTAGCCGTCGATCGTTTCGGTCACGAGGATCGGCTGCAGGACGCCGTGCTCGCGGATGCTCGCAGCCAACGTGGCGAGCTCGGCGGAGTCGAAGTGGCGGCGCGGCTGGTTCGGGTTGGGACGGATCCCGGCGAGCGGGATCTCGATCGCACCGGCCTGGCTGGCAGCCCGTTGGGGGATGAGCGCCGCCAAGCCGCGCCCGAGCCCCTGGGCGCGTTCGGGTCGGACGGTCATGACGTCGCCACGAGGTCGGCGGACCGTTCGATCGGGATACCGACGAGTCCCGCGGGACCGGAACGAGCGCGCCGCGCTCGGAACTCGCGAGCGAGGGCGGCGTAGGCGAGACCGCCGCGTGAGTCCGGTGCGTACTCGGCGATCGACTTACCGTGGCTCGGTGCCTCGCTGAGCCGGACGCTCCGCGGGATCACCGTGTCGTAGACGGTCCCGCCGAGGTGCGCGCGCGCCTCCGCCTCGACGTCCGCGGACAGGTTGGTTCGCGCGTCTGCCATCGTGACCACGACGCCATCGATCGCGAGGCGAGGGTTCAAATGGTCACGGACGAGGTCGATGGTTGCCAGCAACTGGGTCAATCCCTCCAGGGCGTAGTACTCGGATTGAAGCGGGATGAGCACCGCGTCGGCGGCGGTCAGGGCGTTGACCGTCAGGAGGCCGAGCGATGGTGGGCAGTCGATGAAGATGACGTCGTAGTCGTCGATAAGCGGTTCGAGGAGCCGGCGAAGCCGTCGTTCCCGGGCCGACACACCCGCCAGCTCGACGTCCGCGCCCGCCAGTGCTATCGACGCAGGGGCGACATCGAGGCCGTCAACGACGTCTCGAAGAACGATCGACCGCAGGTCAATCCCGTCCACCAGGCTGTCATACGTCGATCGTTCGAGCGACGATCGATCGATGCCGAGACCGCTCGTCGCGTTGCCCTGCGGATCAAGATCGACGATCAGCATCCGGTCGCCGGTCAGCGCAAGCAGACTCGCCAGGTTCACCACTGTCGTGGTCTTGCCAACGCCGCCTTTCTGGTTTGCGCAGGCGATCGTCCGCCCCACTCAGCGACCCGCTCGGAACGATTTCACGGAACGTAATTCTATCATTGGAACCGGTTTAGCCTCGCCTACGGGCGGATCGTCAACATGCCAGACGGCGCTTTGCTGGAACGTAGCTGCGATTTGTTTCACGTGAAACCGACGGGCGCGGCGCGGCGTGACTCAGGCGCCGTCCGTTGCCCGTTCCAACAGACCGTGGGATACTCCGCCGAGACGTCGCCGCCGAATCGGTCGTGATCAAGAGCCGGGCAGGCGGGCGCGCGACCGTTTGGCCGCTTCGCCGAGGAAACGACCCGTCTGATGACCCTGCTACTCGCTGCGGTCGGCGCGGTGGTGACGGCCCTTATCGAACTTACCGTTACCCCATACCTCCGGATCGGGACGGCTCAGCCACATCCGGTTCTCGTGCTCGGCGTCATCGTTGCGATCGCCGTCGGTCTCGAGGCCGGGCTCGCTTGGGCCTTCGTGGGAGGGCTCGCGCTTGATGTCCTCGCTCAGCGACCGCTTGGTTCGACCGCGTTCGCGCTCCTGCTCTGCGTTGGCGGGGCGTCGATCCTCGCCCGTTCGCTGGTGCGCCTGCGACCGATCGTTCCCATCTTCGCCGTGTTTCTTCTCAGTATCGGGTTCTCTATGACCTTGTTCGTGATCTTCAGGGCTCTCGGGTCGCCGCCGCCGGCCGTCGAGCCGCTCATGATGGTGTTACCCGGCGCCATCTACGACGCCGTTCTGGCCGCCCTCATCGGCCCGCTTACGGTCGCGGTGCATGATCGGCGGATGGAGCAGGAGCGCGTCGACTGGTGAACACCTACCTCGGTGGTCACCCGGCACCGGAGCGGCGGTTCTCGCGTTACGTCGTATTCGCGTTGGCGGTCGTTCTCGCGGTCGGCACGCTGACGGCGCGGCTCTTCTACCTGCAGATCACCAACGGCACGGAGTACGCCGCCATTTCGAACCGCCAGCGAACGGTCCTGGAGGCGATTCCGGCGCCGCGTGGTCAGATCTACGACCGCCATGGCCGAATGTTGGTCAAGAATGTGCCGACGTTCGCCATCAAGGTGCGGCCGGCAGACCTGCCCGCTGAGATGCGCGACGAGGTGGTGGCGAGGCTGGCGGCGCTGCTGGCCATCGATCCGGCGGAGATCAACGCCGCCATCGATGGCAACCCAGGATCCGCCTTCGACCTGGTCCGTGTCGCCCAGGATGTCGATCGCACGAAGGCGCAGCTGATCTCGGAAGCGAGCTTCGACCTGCCCGGCGTTGAAGTCGCTGTGGAGGCTCGTCGCCAGTACAGCGACGGTCCGCTGATGTCGCAGCTTCTCGGCTACACCGGACCGATCTCGGCCGAGGAGCTCGCCGACCTTCGCGACGATGGCTTTCAGCCGGACGACTTGATCGGCAAGGCAGGCCTGGAGAAGCAGTACGAGACCGAGCTGCGCGGGACGTACGGTTCCGAGCGCGTGGCTCGTGACCGGACGGGCCGCAAGACGCAGGTCCTCCAGACCGAAGAACAGGCGATCCCTGGCGCCTCGTTGCGGCTGACGGTCGACACGCGCGCGCAGAAGAACGCCCAGAAGGCCCTGAAATGGGCGATGGACAAGATCGGGATGACCCGTGGCGTCGTTATCGCAATGAACCCGCAGACCGGCGAGATCCTGGCGATGGTCAGCCTGCCGACGTACGACAACAACAAGTTCGCGCGAGGCATCAGCACCCGCGATTTCAACAAATTGCTCAACAACAAGGACAAGCCGCTGCTCAACCACGCGATCCAGGCGCACTACGCGCCCGGATCGACCTACAAGCTGGTGACCGGCACTGGCGCACTGGCCGATCGCAAGATAACCGAATCGACGCGGATCACAACGAAGGCCTATCTGACCCTCGGTGACACGAAGTTCTACGAGTGGAACCATCGCGGCTGGGGTCCGTGCGACATCTACTGCGGATTCGGGCACTCGAGCGACACGTTCTTCTACCAGCTGGCCGGCAAGCTCGGGATCGACCGACTGGCCTACTGGGCTCGGCAGTACGGCTTCGGAGAGCCGACCGGCGTCGATCTGCCCGGAGAGGTGGCCGGCATCGTGCCGGACAACGCCTGGAAGCAGGAAGCGCTCGGCGCCCGGGTCTTCCCGGGCGAGACGTACCAGGCCGGGATCGGCCAGGGCTACGATGCCGTGACGCCGCTGCAGCTGATCAACGCCTTCGGGGCGTTGGCCAACGGCGGTAGGCTCTATCAGCCGCAGATCGTTCGTGAGATCGTCGGCCCGGACGGCAAGGTCGTTCGCGGGTTCAAGCCGAAGCTGCTCCACAAGCTCAAGGTCAAGCCCAGCGTGCTTCAGACGATGCGCAATGCCGCGCGGAACACCGTGCTGCTCCGCCACACCTACAACCTGGTCGACCTGCCGATCAAGATCGCGGGCAAGTCTGGCACCGCCGAGTTCGGTCGGCCGGACTCGAAGGGCCGCCTGCCCTACTCGTCGTTCTTCATCGGATTCACGCCCAAGGATCCGCGCAACGGGTCGTTCGACAAGCACGACTCGGAGCTCATCGTCATGGCCTTCGCCCACGATTCGCGGACCAAGGGCAACGCCGCGACCGAGATCGTCAAGTACTTCTTCCAGTTGCACTACGGGATCAAGGCCGACTATCGAATGCCCGAGCTCCTCGAGCGCACGAACTTCTATTCGAACGACTGATGGGTGTCATCCGAGCAGAACCCGCACGCGTAACGGACTGGGCAGCCAAGTCCGTCGGGGCGGCTTGGCGCGCCTTTGATCTCCAGCTCGCCACCTATGCCGGATTGCTTGCCGCGATCGGACTCGTGATGGCCTACACGAACAGCGCCGAGAACGGTGCAGCCGTGATCGACGCGAGCACGACGTTCATCCGCGGCCTCATGTGGGCCGGCGTCGCCGGCGTCGCGTTCATCATCGCCACCGCGTTCGACTACAAGTGGTTGAAGACCCTGTCCTGGCCGACCTATGCGCTCCAGCTCGGGTTGCTCGCGTTCACGCTCGCCTTCGGGGACGGGATCGGGAACTCGGCACGCTGGGTCACGCTCGGCCCATTCACGTTCCAGTTCAGCGAGCTCGCGAAGATCCTGATGATCGTCGTGCTCGCCGACTACCTGGCGCGGAACCATCACAAGCTCGACTCGCTGGGCACGATCCTCAGCGCATGCGTGCTCGTTGTCCCGCCGCTGATCCTGGTCATGATCCAGCCTGACCTCGGGACCTCACTGGTGTTCGCTGCGATCCTCGCCGGCATGTTGTGGATGTCCGGCGCGAGCCTGAAGTGGCTCGCGGCGCTGGCCGCCACGGTCGTGGCGATGGTGCCGATCGCCTGGAACTACCTCCTGCTCGACTACCAGAAGGAGCGCCTCACCTCGTTCCTCAACCCGACACCCGATATCACCGGGTCCGGCTACCAGCTCTACCAGTCGCAGATCGCGGTCGGCTCGGGCGGCTGGTTCGGCAGCGGGCTGACGAACGGCACGCAGGCCCAGGGAGACTTCCTGCCAGTTCAGACGACCGACTTCGTGTTCTCCGTCCTTGCCGAGGAGCTGGGGTTCATCGGCGGGCTGGTCATGTTCGTGCTCTTCGCGTTACTGCTGTGGCGCGTCCTCGTCGCCGCCTGGAGATGTCGCGATCCATTCGGGACGTTGTTCGCGTCGGGCCTGGCATCGATGATCCTGTTCCAGCTCGTCGTCAACGTCGGCATGGTGATGGGGATCATGCCCATCACGGGTATCCCGCTGCCATTCGTGACGCATGGCGGGGCGTCACTCGTGAGTCTCGCGATCGGGCTCGGGATCCTGCAGAGCATCAACATCAGACAGACCCGCGCCGAATGGTGATGCGCTTCGCGTGAATCGCGCGAGAGGCGCGAGTCACCCGGATGGGTGGACGCCGCCCGAAGCCGGGCGGCAGCGTGGTCATCGACGGCGGAACAACCCACGTCGCTCGGTCGCGTCGGGCCCCGCAGAGCGGCGTCGCCCGGCGCCGCGCAGGATCGCGTCGATCTCGTCCCGGTAGGGTCGACCGATCGGCATCCGGTCCAGCCATTCGATGTACTCGAGATTGCTCCGCGCGATCTCACCGAGCGACCACCCCGCGAAGCGACCGAACGTCACGACACTCCCAGACGGATTGCCCGGTGGCGGTCCGGCGGCGCCCGCACCGTCCGCCGTGTGCATCGAGGGGTCGTAGCCACTGCCGACCGTCGAGCGGCCACTGGTCCAGTCCCGGGAGACCGTCTCGGGCGGGCGCGCTTCGCTCGCGGCCGGTCCAGCACCGGGCCCAGCACCGGGCCCAGCACTTGCTCGCGACGCATCGGCCTCTGCCGTCCGCCGGTCCAGCGCGCTTTGGACGGCCCGTTGTCGATCGAATGCCGCCCGTCGCGCCGGCTCGCCGATCACCTCCCAGGCCGCGTTGATCGCGGCCATCCGTGCTGCCGCATCCGGGCTTGCCGCAACGTCCGGGTGATATTTGCGAGCTAGTCGGCGGTATGCCGCGGCGATGACTTCGTCTTCGGCCTCCTGGTCGACCTGGAGGGTCTTGTACGGATCCGGCTGGCCGGTCACGCTGGGGACCTCCCGGGGATCCCCGGATGCTCCTCGAGACCGAGTCCCGCGATGGAGGCGGCCAGCGCCTCGGGTGCATCCGGGCTCGAGCGCCGGAACAGGTAGCGGACGACGTCGCGGCCGGCCGCCGCCACCGGCAGGGCAAGGATCGCCCCGAGTAGCCCGGCGAGCGCGCCGCCGGTGATGATCGCGAACATCACCAGCGCCGGGTGCATCTGGATCGCGTCGCCCTGGATCTTGGGGACCAGCAGGTTGTTCTCGATCTGCTGGACCAGCGTATACAGCACGATCGCCGCGATGACGGGCTCGAGACCGGCCGTCGCTGCAAGGAGGACGGCGGGCACGGCCGAGATGATCGGCCCGATGATCGGCAGCAGCTCGAGGATCCCGGCCGTGACCGACAGCAGGACGGCATACCGCCCGAATACCGGGTCGACGAGCCGGCTCAGGATCAACAGCCCCACGAACGTGAAGATCCCCACCGTCAAGCCGAGCACCAGCTGTGCCCGAACCCACTGGCCGAGCAGGCGGCGAATGATCTTGATGACCGCCCAGGCATCGAACCGCCATGCCGCCGGCAGGCTTCGATCGAAGTCGGCCGCCAGCGCGACGCGATCCTTGAGCAGATAGAAGACCCAGACCGGGAGGAGGATGTACCCAAAGATCGCCCCCACGATGCTGCCGGCGCCGGTGAGGATCGGCAGGAATGCCGACGGGTCGACCGCGGGCGCGCCGCCCTCGCCGAGCGAGGCGAGTGCTCCGTCGATCCAATCGCGCACCGCTGCTGGGATCTGCAGCCGCGCGTAGACCTCGGAAAGGCGGTCGACCTGGGCCTGCAGCGATTCGGCGAGACCGGGGAGGTCGCGCAGGAAGCGCACGAGCTCGTCGACCAGTGGCGTGATGGTCAGGTTGACGAATTCGACGAACAGGACGATCGCGACGACGTAGACGAGCAGGATCGCGATGGTTCGCCGGACCCCATGGTTGGCAAG
>Ga0184612_10001920_pt1 | contig 10103 bp, 8 predicted proteins | sample PLM3_60_coex_FD_133163 | JGI IMG/M metagenome (GOLD analysis project Ga0184612, IMG submission 133163) | Groundwater sediment microbial communities from an aquifer in East River, Colorado, USA - PLM3_60_coex | ecosystem: Environmental > Terrestrial > Soil > Riparian zone | place: USA: East...
CGAGTTTTACACCATTCAGTCGCGGATGCCGAAGGACAGCCTCAAGACCTTCGTCGCCGAAGACTACGGCATCACCTTCCCGCGCGACACGCTGATCGTCGCGGAGGCGACCGCCAAGGAAAAGCCTGACCTCGTCAAAGCGTTCATGCGGGCCTCGCTCAAGGGCTGGAAGGATGCTTTCGCCGATCCGAAAGGCGCCGTCGACGCCGTGATGGCCGTCGCTCCGACACTCGATCGCCCGCAGCAGGAATTCATGCTCACGGAAGTGAAGCGCCTGATGACGGCAGCCAAGGCAGCACAAAACGGCCTGTTCTGGATCGACCATGACGCCGTCAAGACCGCTCACGATTTCTTCCTGAAATACGGCGTGATCACCAAGCCGCTGGATCTTGCCGTCGCCTATGATTCAAGCTTCATCGCAAGCGTGCCGGTCGCGGAACGGCTGCCGTGAGCACTGGCTCGACGGCAGCGCTCGTCGAAGCCAAGGCCGTAGCAGGCTTGCGACCAGCCGGTCTGCCCGGCTGGTTGCGGAAGGCGCTGCGCCTGCTGCTCGGATTAGCCGCCACGGCGCTGGTATGGGAAGCTGCGGTGTTGCTGTTCGGCATCCGGCCCACCTACCTGCCGCGCCTCAGCACGATCCTGATGGCGATCGCGGCGACGCCCGGCGCGTATGTCAATGGCTTCCTGCGGACGCTTGCCGAAACGCTGATCGGCTTCGTAACCGGCAGCGCCTTCGGCGTGCTTACCGGCATCGCCTTCTTCCGCGTCCGGGCGCTGCGAGAGATGATCTTTCCGATCTTCGTGGTGTCGCAGACCATTCCCGTCATCGCGTTCGGTGCACTTGTTGTGCTGTGGTTCGGCAACACCCTGCTCGCCAAGGCGGTGATCGCATTTTATCTCACCTTCTTCCCGGTGACGGTCAACACCCTGCTCGGTCTCGAATCGGTCGATCCCAAGCAGGTGGCGCTGATGCGGAGCTTTGGCGCCTCGAACGGCCAGCTGCTGCTCCGCCTGCAGCTTCCCACCGCGCTGCCGCAGATCTTCGTGGCGCTGCGGCTCGCTTCGTCGCTCAGCCTGGTCGGCGCGATCGTTGGCGAATGGTTCGGCGATACTACGGGTCTTGGCGTCTTGCTGCTAGGGGCCCAGCTCACCGACAACGTGGTCGCGATCTGGTGCGCGCTCCTGGCCCCCGCGCTGCTCGGCACCGGCTTCTACGCCGTCGACGCCGCGGCCGAACGGCGACTGGTATTCTGGAGCGCGGAGCAATGAGCGCCTCGCCCCTCGCCTCCTCTCCACTTGCCGTGCAACGGGGTATCCTCGGTGCGGTCCTGCTGGTGGTGTGCTGGGAAGGGCTCGCGCGCGGACTGCATCTGCCGTCCTACGTTCTTCCCGCCGTCAGCGAGATTTTGGCCGGCATCTGGTCCAAGCGCGCGCTGCTGGGCGAGGCCGCGGGCTACACCGTGTTCGAAGCGTTGGTGGGCTATGGGCTCGGCTGTCTGATCGGCATCGGCCTTGCGGTCGCCATCACCATGCTGCCGCCACTCCGCGCCGTGATCCTGCCGGCAGCCACCGCCATCAACGCGGTGCCCGTGGTCGCCTATTCGCCGCTGATCCTGCTCTGGTTCGGCATCGGCGTGGCATCGAAGATGGTGATGGTGGCGATGGCGGTGAGTTTCACCGTCTTCCTGTCGACGCTGGCCGGGCTCGACCGCGTCGATCGCCGCGCCATCGATCTGATGCGCAGCTTCGGTGCGGGGCGGCTGAACATCCTGTGGCGCCTGCGCCTGCCAACCGCCTTGCCGCTGCTGCTGGCCGGGATGCGCGTCTCCACCGTCCGCAGTGTCATCGTGGCGATCATCACCGAAATGCTCGGCGCCTATGGCGGGCTCGGCTGGGTGATCTACCAGGCCGTGTTGCAGATCGACTTCGTGCAGGTCTGGTCGGCGATCTTCGTCGCGTCAGCGGCGAGCCTGAGTTTCTTCGGCCTGATCGGCTTCCTCGAACGCAAAATCCTGTTTTGGACGTGACCCGATGAAACGACAGATGCATCTCGGCCTGTTTATCCTGGGCACCGGCAGCCATGTTGCCGGCTGGCGCTATCCAGGCGCGGTGGACAGTTTTCAGGATTTTCCGGCGATCCAGGGGATCGGCCGTACCGCCGAGCGCGGCAAGTTCGATCTGATCTTCATGGGCGACAACCTCTACGCCGATGCTGCTGCGCATCCTTCCTATACGCTGCGGCTGGAGCCGCTGACGATGCTGGCCGGGCTCGCTACCTCGACCAGCCATATCGGGCTAGGTGCGACCGTCTCCACCACCTACAGCGATCCGTTCACGGTCGCACGCGTGTTCGCTTCGCTCGATCACATCAGCAACGGCCGCGCCGCGTGGAATGCCGTGACGACGGCAAATCCCGCGACCGCCGCCAATTTCGGCACCACCCATCCCGACCATGCTCGCCGCTACGAGATGGCCGGCGAATTCCTCGACGTCGTCAACGGCCTGTGGGACGGCTGGGCAGACGATGCCATCGTCGCCGACCGCACAAGCGGGCTCTACATCGATCCCGCCAGGCTGCGTTCGATCGACCATGAGGGCGCGTTCTTCAAGGTGAAGGGACCGCTCAACATCGGCCGCAGCCCGCAAGGACATCCAGTGGTGTTGCAAGCCGGTGGATCCGAGGCAGGACAAGCGCTCGCCGCGCGCACGGCGGACATCGTGTTCTCGGTCGTGCAGGACATCGACGAAGCCAAAGCCGGCTATGCGTCACTCAAGGACCGTCTGCCGGCGTTCGACCGCAACGCAGACGACGTCACCGTGCTGCCGGGCGTCATGCCGATCGTCGGCCGCACCGACAAGGAGGCGTTCGAGAAGCTCAACGTGCTGCAGAGCTTTGTCAGCGGCAGCAACGCGCTCGCCATCCTCTCTGACCGCTTCGGCCGCGACATGTCGGCCTACGATCTGGACGGACCGGTTCCGGACCTTGAACCGTCCGACAGCTATCACAGCTTCGCCAGCGTGATGCTCGCCAAGGCCCGGCGCGAGAACATGACGCTGCGCGACCTCTATAATCTCACCGCCGCCGCGCGTGGCCATTGGGTGTTGTGCGGCTCGGCAGAGCGCATCGCCGACACCCTGCAGCAATGGTTCGAGGAACGCGCCGCCGACGGCTTCAACGTGATGCCGCCGTATTTCCATGAAGGTTTCGAGGATTTCGTGCAACTGGTGGTGCCGATTCTTCAGGAGCGAGGTCTGTTCCGCACCGATTATCAGGGAACGACGCTGCGCGATCATTTGGGTCTTCGACGACCTACGAATACTTTGTTCTAGATAAAGAAACCCGCTTTCGAGGAAGGCCTATGCGCGGGCCCCGATGTGGTCAGCCATAACTACGCATTCCGCGAATTCTGGGCAATTGACCGGCGAGAACACGTGGCTTGCCGAGCGAGACCATTCCGCTCGCAACAACCCGCCGCCGACACCGCAGCACGTTCAATGCGGCCTGCTCACGTTGGCTGCCGTTAGATTTTCTTTGATCTCCCGGTGCACACATCGTGCACACGCCGCCTTCTAGCTATTTGAAAAACCTAAACTCTCGCTCCAATCCATCATGGGGGCGACCGAAAAGCGATAATCTTGATATTTCAAAAGCTTATCATGCTCTCTCAACGGGGTGAAGCACGAATATGTGCACGCCAAACTAGTCCCGAATTGCACACGTTGTACCCCTTTTTGACCTCTCGGTGCAGACATAATGCACGCGTGCTCCGCAACGAAATCCGCGTTGATCAAATGCGAACTGACGAGATCATTCGCGCGCCAATGTCAGCGGATGTCGGGAAACACCTCAATTGAATGTGAGCCGTATGACGACGCTGGCTCACGGCTCCAGCACTCATCTGGCGGACCATTGAGAGCTGGGACGTACCGGTCGGAATATCCTGACTCTTCGTTCGGGCTGCACTTCGAGGAGTCGGCCTAGCGCGATTACCGGTGTCTCTCGTTATGAACCATCTTGTGCGCGGCGAGATGGAGGCCGTCCTCGACGAGTTCGCCGTCGAAGAACCGGGACTTATGGTGTACTATCCCAAGCATAGCCACGCGCTTCCGAAATTGCGCGCATTCGCTGATTTCGCTTGTTCACGACTGCGCAAGGACTTCGAGCCAACGGACTATCTTCCCCTTCCGTACATAGGGAACGCCACCGAGATCGGTGTCAGATAGTGTCTACACTCCAGCCTCCGGACCAAGGCCGTTGGCGTTGCTGGGCTTGGGCCATCACACGACAAAGCCGGAACTACTTCGACCGACTTCCTGCCGGGCAATAGCTTTCAGCGCGACTAAGCTGTCCAGGATGTCAGATTTGACCGAGACCTCCGTCAACGCACAAATCAATACCGGTCACGAAAGAGCTCTCGTCCGATGCCAGAAAAACTGCGGCCTGCGCGGTCTCCGCTGGCGAGCCTATTCGTCCAAGCGGAATCATAGCGATCAATTTCTCTATGGCAGCTTCAGTCATCTTGCTGGCCATCGGCGTCTCGGTGGGTCCGGGGCTTAGGCTGTTCACGCGAATTCGACGCTGCCGAAGATCGGAGGTCCAGCTCCGCGCGAACGATCTGACCGCCGCCTTTGACGCGCTGTAAACGTTAAGTCCTTCCGAGCCGCGAAAATTGGCCACGGAGGAGGTCAGGATAATCGAGGCGCCGTCCCTCAGCAGGGGGAGCGCCTTTTGCACGGTGAAGAACAACCCTCTTACGTTCGTGTTGAAAGTATTGTCGAAATGTTCCTCAGTGCTTGCTTGAAACGGCACGACCTCAACTGTGCCGGCATTGGCGAACACCACGTCGAGACGATCATACCTCTTGGATATCTCAGTATAGAGGTTGCTCAGATCGGACATCCGCGCGACGTCCGCGGTGATCCCCACCGTACCCTCACCGACTTCCCGTGCAGCGGCATCGACCGCGCCCTTATTACGTCCGGCAATCACGACCTTGGCACCCTCCGCCACGAATGCCTTTGCGGCGCAAGCCCGCTATTGCCGCCGGTAATAAGCGCAATCTTTCCACTCAGTCGGCCCATCAGTTTGTCTCCTCGGTTGAGGAAAGTTATCTAGGCCGCAGCCAGTTGCTTAACACCTCGCTTCCGGTGACACAGTCTGTTCAGGCAGGCTTATCTATCCAGCGAAGCCATCTAGTCGGCGGACCTTGCTTCGTTATCCGGCGACGGCAGCTACAGCGCCAGAGCCGGCGCCCACTTTGTCCGTTGGCGGGGCACGGCGGATCTAAGGCACCGGACGGTGGTTAGAGGCCGCCTGTTCCAGCGGTTACTCGGCCTTGACGTGGCGCTCTTCGATTACTTTGCGCCACAAGGGAATCTCGGCCGAAATGATTGCGGTAAGTTCAGTGGGAGTACTAGCTGTAGCCACTACGCCATAGGTCAAGAAGCGATCGCGCAATTGCGGACTGGCCAGCGTCATATTGATTGCGGCGTTGAGCCTATTGATGATTGCGGCTGGCGTGCCTGCCGGCGCGAGAATCCCGAACCAGGTTTCGACGGAATACCCCTTCAAGACGCTCCCGATGGGCGTGGCACCCGGTGCAACGGCGGAGGGCTCAGGCGACGAGACACCGAGCAGCTTCACCTTGCCGGAACGAATATGCTCGTTCAGCGTGTCGGAAGTTGTCGTCAGCAAGATGTCGACCTCGCCAGCGAAGATCGCGAGTGTCGTCGGTGCCTGGCCGCGGTACGGAACATGCACCATCTGTAGCCCGGCCTGATTGAGAAAGCGCTCCGTGCTTAGATGTCCGAGCGAACCAGGTCCAGCGGTCGCATACAGCATTGGCTTACCCTGCGCCTTGGCGTAGGCGATCAGGCCGGCGGCATTGTTCACTGGCACCTTTTCACTCGCAACCAGAACCAGTGGCGCCTTGGAGATAAGCGAGACCGGTGCAAAGCTCTTCAGCGGATCGAAATCGACGCCCTTCTGGAGCAGCGGGGCGATCGAGATCGGTCCGTTGTTTGCAAACAAAAGGGTGTAGCCATCGGCATCCGCCCGTGCGGCTTCGTTGGCGCCGGTTGTGCCCGCTGCGCCACCGCGGTTGTCGATGACAATCGATTGGCCGAGGATTTTAGCCATCGGCTCTTGCAGCGCGCGCGCCATGATGTCGGTGGAACCGCCGGCGGGATATGGCACGATAAGCCGGATCGGCCGCGACGGGTAATTGTCGGCGGCGGCATTTCCGGCAAGGACCATAAGCCCGAGCGCAAGAGCGAAGAAATGAAATCGTTTCACGTCGATCCTCCCTATCAGGTTGTCTTTTCTTGTTTTTTTATGCGATCTTTGTTTCTGGAGTCGGTCTTAGTCCGCCGCCGCTATAGCAACCTTTCCGAATGCGCCGCAGGCGGCCGCTTTTGCGATTTCGTCCGCGGACAGTCCGAGCACACGCTTGAGAACGTCGTCGCGGTGCGATCCAATGGACGGAATTTCCCGCCCGATCGCGCTACGCGCACCTGACATCCGCCACGGGGCGTTGACGCCCTTGAATTCGCCGGCTGCGTCAGCGATCGGCGCGAATGTGCCGCGATCAGCGAGATTAGGATCGTCCAGCGCCTCGGCCGGGTCACGAAAGCGCGCGCTTGGAATTCCGGCCTGATCGAGCATGGCAAGGCAATCGTCCATCGTGTGTTGCAGGGTCCATTTTTCGATAACCTCCATCATGGCCGTCCAGTTCGCGCCGCGCGCCGGCACCGATGCGAATCGCGGGTCGGATGAAAGCTCCGGCAGGCCGGTCAGGTCGCTAAGTGCTGCGAAGTTGCGCGCCGAGACCGGCGCGATCAGGATGTCGCCGTCCCTGGCGCGCACGGGCCCGTAAGTCGGCCGCGGCATCGGCGTGGAGAATTGCGCTTCCTGCAGCTCATACACCAGGAGGTTCAGCATGCAGTCCATCAGGGCGACGTCGATGCGCTGCCCTTCGCCGGTGCGCGAGCGCTGCACCATTGCCGTCTGAATTGCAGAGAAACCGAAAATGCCGCCGAGAACATCGGCAACGAACACCGCACCCGCCGCCGGCCGATCGCGGTCGCCGGCGTATCGCATCAGCGCACGATCGAAGCCGCTCTCGGCATGAACGATCATCGCATAGGCGGCCCGCTCGGCCTGCGGACCGGTCTGGCCGTAACCGGAAATCGAGCAGTAAATCAATCCCGGATTGATCTTTCGCAGCGCCTCATATCCGAGACCCAGACGCTCCATCACACCGGGTCGAAAATTCTCGACCAGGATATCGGTGTTTTCGATCATGCGATGCACGAGCTTGATCGCATCTGAAGATTTCAGGTCGAGCGCGATACTTCGCTTGCCGGCATTGAGCTGGCCGAAATAGGCGCTGTGGCCGTCACGCACCGGCGCGCGCAGGCGCATCTCGTCGCCTTCCGGCGGCTCGATCTTGATCACTTCCGCGCCGACATCTGCCAGCAGCCGCGCGCAATAGGGCCCGGCCAGCATGATGGAGAAATCCAGCACCCGCACACCCTCGAGGGGCGATGTCGATGTTTGGTCCTGCATGCTGTCTGCTCCCTATTTCGGCAACCCGAGCCCGCGCTGGGCGATCAGGCTGCGCTGTATCTCGTTGGTTCCGATGCTGATCACCCACATCAGCGAATGCCGCAGGTTTTGCTCGAACCTTCCATTGTCGATCGCGCCCGGCATCTGCTCGGAAAGGGCGGCGCGCATCCCGAGAATGTCCAGCGCCGCCTCGCCGAAGCGCTCCATCAGTTCGCTGGAATAGACCTTGCTGATCGCACCATATTCCGGCGGCGTCACGCCATCGGCCGCGAGTTCGGCGCAATGCATCATCAGTTGCCGGCCAACCTCGATTTCGCAGGCAAGCGTCGCCATCTTGTCGCGCACGACCGGATCCTGACCGGGCGGCGGCTGATCGCCCCCGGTCGCCACCACATGCCGGCGCAGTTGCTCGAAGGCGTGGGCCACCTTCAGCACGATGCCACCGCCGACCAGACCGCGCTCAAAGGCGAGCGCGCCTGTCAGAACTTTCCAGCCGCCATTGACCTCGCCGACGATGTTTTCCAGGGGAATGCGAACGTCGTCGTAGAAAATGTTGGCAAAAGTGCCGTCATACATCGTGCTCGCCGGCTGGATCGTAATACCCGGGGCATTCATCGGGACGATGAACATGCTGATGCCGGCGTGCGGCGGCTTCGCATTCTTGTCGGTTCGCGCCGCGAGGAACATGTATTTGCCCCACCAGGTCGTGGTCCAGATTTTCTGGCCGTTGATGACCCAGTGATCGCCGTCCTGCACCGCGCTGGTGCGGAGCGCGGCGAGGTCGGAGCCGGCCTGGGGCTCGCTGTAACCCATCCCGTGCATCGCTTCGCCACGCAGTATTTCCGGCAGGTATTCTTGCTGCTGCGCCGGCGTGCCAAACATCATCAGGGCGTTGGCCTGGATCGAGGCGCCGATCCGCGGTGCTTCGCCCTGCTCCATCGTCTCCATGAATGCGATCTGCTCCAATGGGGAACGCGCCTGCCCGCCGAATTCCTTCGGCCAGCCGAGGCCGATCCATCCGGTCTTGCCGATATCGCGCGCGAAGTCAGCGTCGAACTCACGCTTCTCGAACGGCTGTTCGTCGAACCGGGCCTTTCTGCCTCCCGACCAGTTCTGATCGAGCCACCGCCGCACCCGCTCGCGCAACTCGTTGCCGGCCGGACCGAGATCGTATTGCGGCAGCGGCGCGCCGCCGTGATCCAGCAGATACGACGCCAGCCTCCGCCGCGCATGGGCCGTTCCACCCAGTGCGATCGTATCGAGGTGCACGCGCTTGAAATGCTGCGCCGCCTCGTGCTCTTCGGCATAGCCGATAGCGCCGAACGTATGCTGGGTCTCGAGCGAAACGCGCCGCAGCGCGTCACCGCCGTAGGCAACCGCGCAATCGGCGAAATAGCGCCAGTGCCGGTCACCCATGTCGTGCAGCCTGGCCGCATGATCCAGGACGAGGCGGACGCCTTCGAGCGCAATGAGGCAGTTCGCGAGTTTGTGCTGGACCACCTGGAATTTCCCGATCGGCTGCCCGAACTGGTGACGCTCCTTGGCGTAGTCGACGGCCAACTCGAACGCCCGCCGGGCCGCGCCATGTGCCCGCCCCAGCAAGGCTGCCTGGGCCTTGAGGCGAAGATCGTCGAGATCGATGCCTTCCAACGGAAGGAGCGTCAACGGCGCCGAATTCAGCCGTACCTCGCAGAGCCCCCGCGCGCCCATGGCGCGCGTCGGCAAAAGGACGATGCCGGGAGCATCCAGTTGGACGAGGGCAAGGCAGGATGCATCGACGGCCACCAGAAGGTGCGTGGCTCCGGCCGCCTCGACGAAGCGAAGCACGCCCGTTGCGTGCCGGCCATCGATGCAGATCGAGCCTGTGCCGGCATCCGGATCGCGGACGCCAAAGCAGAATGCGACCGCCGCCGCGCCGGTGTGCAGCTTTTCGAGCAGCTCCACCGCGGCATCGGCCCGCGAGCCCGAGAGCGCAAGATTGGCCAGCGCGGTGGGCCACATCAGCGCCGGACATGCGGCACGCCCAAGTTCCGCCATTACCACCAGGATTTCGCGAAGCCCGCCTTCGTCGCGGCTGGCGCCCAGTGTGGCAACCCCCTGCCCGATGAGCTTGCGCCAGATCGCCGAGATATCTTCCGCCGATGCGCTTCCTTTCACACTGGCCGCCCAATGCGCTTCAAGAAACCCGCGCAGGGAATCCCGAAGCATCTCGGCAGTATCGTCGCTCGGAAGCCCGGTCGCATCCATGACAGACTATGCCTTGCCGTATTTCGGCTTGCGCTTCTCCTTGAACGACATGGTCGCCTCTTTGTGGTCCGCGGTTGCGAACGTCACCTGCTCGAGCGCCATCGAGGCCTCGAGCATCATATTCATGCGGTCCTTGACGATCTGGTTGATCGACAGTTTCGTCCATCGGATCGCCCAGGTCGGACCATTGGCGAGTTCGATCGCGATTTCGCGAGCCTTGGCGAGCACCTCTGCGCGCGGCGCAATGTGATTGACCAGTCCGACGCGCTCGGCCTCCGCGCCTTTGAGA
>Ga0184612_10001921_pt1 | contig 10101 bp, 9 predicted proteins | sample PLM3_60_coex_FD_133163 | JGI IMG/M metagenome (GOLD analysis project Ga0184612, IMG submission 133163) | Groundwater sediment microbial communities from an aquifer in East River, Colorado, USA - PLM3_60_coex | ecosystem: Environmental > Terrestrial > Soil > Riparian zone | place: USA: East...
CGACGATGAGGACGGGACCGTCGGTCTGCCGAACGGCCTCGGCCTGGACGGGATTCAGGTCCTGAAGCAGGGGAATCGAGCGCGTCGCCACGCCTCGATTGTAGGGGTCGACCGCGACGCTCAAGTTCGTTTGGAAACCTGGCACACTGAAAACGTGCAGGACGCCACGCCGGCATCCACCGAAACGCGGCCTCCGCGCTCAGCCTCCTCGCCGCCCCGGAGGCGCGTTGCCCTGGCCCTTCGAGCCATGGCCATCGTGTTCATCGCCGGAGGCCTGGTCATCGGCGGTGACCTTGCATGGAAGCTCTGGGGGACCGGACTCACTACACAGCGCCTCCAGGCCGAGATGCGTCCCGACTTCGAGCAGAAGCTGGGGACGAGGGTCGCGACCGATCCGGGCGCGGATGCGGTCCGAGTGCCCGGAAACGCGGTTGCCATCCTGAAGATCCCCCGGATCCACCTCGACATGGTCGTGGTGGAGGGGACCGACACGGAGTCGCTCAAGAAGGGTCCCGGCCACTACGCCGACACGGCGTACCCGTGGCAGGACCGCGGCCGGGTGGCGATCGCAGGGCATCGCACCACCTACCTGCACCCCTTCTACGACTTGAACGAGATGAAGGAAGGCGATCCCATCATCGTGGAAACGGAATACGGGACCTTCCGGTACATGGTGACGAGCGTGTTCGTGACCACGCCCGACGACTCGTCCGTCCTCGACCAGACGAAGAGGCCAACGTTAGTGCTCACCACATGCAACCCGCGCTACTCGGCGGCCGAGCGCCTCATCGTCGTCGCCAGTCGCCTCGATTGAGGCCTACTCCCACTCGATCGTCGCGGGGGGCTTCGATGACACGTCGTAGGCCACCCGGTTCACTCCCGGCACTTCGGCGATGACCCGGCTCGAGATCCGGTCCAGCACCTCGTCTGGGAGGCGGGCCCAATCCGCAGTCATGGCGTCCTCGCTCGTCACCGCCCGGATCACGACCGGGTGCTCGTAGGTCCTGCCGTCGCCCATCACGCCCACGCTTCGGATATCGCCCAGGAGGACCGCGAAGCACTGCCACAGCTCGTGGTGCAGCCCGGCCCGGCGGATCTCCTCGTTCACGATGGCGTCCGCGGCCCGCACGACCGCGATTCGGTCGGGCCTGACCTCCCCGACGATTCGCACGGCGAGGCCGGGTCCGGGGAACGGCTGGCGTCGCACGACCTCCTGTGGCAACCCGAGCTCCTCTCCAACCTCACGAACCTCGTCCTTGAACAGGTCGCGAAGCGGTTCGACCAGCTCGAACTCCATGTCCTCAGGTAGCCCGCCGACGTTGTGGTGGCTCTTGATCCTGGCCGCCGTCCGCGATCCCGATTCGATGACGTCGGGGTAGAGGGTGCCCTGCACCAGGAACCTCGCGCCAAACGGCGCTGCCGCCTCCTCGAAGACCCGGATGAATTCCTCCCCAATCACCTTCCGCTTCAGCTCCGGGTCGGTCACGCCGGCCAGCTTGGCCAGGAACCGGTCGGCCGCCTTGACATGGACGAGCGGAACCCGGAAGTGACGAACGAAGGTGTCCTCCACCTGGTCTGGCTCGCCGTCGCGCAAGAGCCCGGTGTCGACGAAGACGCAAGTGAGCTGGTCGCCGATCGCCCGGTGCACCAGCAGCGCCGAGACGGAGGAGTCGACGCCACCCGACAAGGCGCAGATCACCTTGGCCTGGCCCACCTGATCCCTGATGTGGGCCACGGATCGTTCGATCACGTTGGCCGGGGTCCAGTCCGGGAGCAGGCTGCAGCCCTCGTAGAGGAACCGTTTCATGACGTCGAGCCCCCGGGGCGTGTGGGCGACCTCGGGATGGAACTGCACGCCGAACAAGCCACGCTCCCTGTCCTCCATGGCCGCGACGGGCGTCGACTCGGTGTGGGCGGTGACCCGGAACCCATCGGGAGCCCGGATCACCGTGTCGCCGTGGCTCATCCAGACCGTGTCGATCGCGGGCAGATCGGCCAGGAGCACACCCGGCTCGTCGACGAAGAGCTCGGTGCGGCCGTACTCGCGGAGGCCGGTGGCCCGCACCTCGCCTGCGAGAGCCTGGGTCATGAACTGCTGGCCGTAACAGATGCCGAGCACCGGCAGACCGACCACCAGGACATTCGGATCGAGAGACGGCGCGTCGGGCTCGTACACCGATGCGGGCCCCCCTGAGAGGATCAGGCCCGCCGGCCGCTTGGCCATGAGTTCGGCCACCGGCAGGTCGTGGGGGACGATCTCGGAGTACACGCGACACTCCCGGACCCGCCGCGCGATGAGCTGAGCGTACTGCGCCCCCAGGTCGACCACCAGGACGGGACGCGGGTCCTGCTCCGCGGTCATCCGTTCAATGCCCCATCCCCACGTGCTGAGCCTGCTGGTAGGCCTTGCCTTCGCTCTTGATGGATGGGGCCATGACCAGCTCGGCCTTCTGGAACTCCTTGATCGTGGCGTACCCAGTGGTCGCCATCGATGTAGCGAGCGCGCCGAACAGGTTCAGCGTGCCGTCGTTCTCGTGCGCCGGGCCGACGAGGATCTCGGCGAGCGAGGCGACTTGCTGGGTCTTGACCCGGGCGCCGCGCGGAAGCGTCGGGTGGAACGTGGCCATCCCCCAGTGGTGGCCCCGACCCGGAGCTTCGTAGGCGCGCGCGAGAGGGGAGCCGATCATCACCGCGTCGGCCCCGCAGGCGATGGCCTTGGCGATGTCTCCACCGGTCCGCATGCCACCGTCCGCGACCACGTGGCAGTACCGGCCGGTCTCTCGTTGGTGTTCCGAGCGGGCCGCCGCCGCGTCGGCGATGGCCGTTGCCTGGGGGACGCCGACGCCGATGACACCCCTGGTGGTGCAGGCGTTGCCCGGACCCACTCCCACCAGCACCCCCGCCGCGCCGGTCCGCATGAGATGGAGCGCGGTTTGGTACGACGCGCAGCCGCCGACGATCACGGGGAGGTCGAACTCCGCGATGAACTCCTTCAGGTTGAGCGGCTCTGACCGCGTGGAGACGTGCTCCGCCGACACCACCGTGCCCTGCACGACCAGGACGTCCAGCTCGGCCTCCAGCACGAGAGGTGAGTACTGCCTGACCCGCTGCGGCGTGAGCGAGGCCGCCGCCACCACCCCACCCTCCTTGATCTCCCGGATCCGTCGGAGGATCAACTCCTCCCTGACCGGCTCCCGGTACAGCTCCTGCATCCGCCGGGTGGCCTTGTCATCGGGAAGGGCGGCGATCTCGTCGAAGCCCGGCTCGGGGTCCTCGTATCGGGTCTGCAGGCCCTCCAGGTTCAGCACGGCCAGCCCGCCGAGCTTCCCGATCTCGACGGCGGTGGTGGGAGACACCGCGGCGTCCATAGCTGCGGCCATGACCGGCAGGGGAAAGGTGAACGCGTCGATCTCCCACGAGATGTCCACGTCGTCGGGGTCGCGGGTCCGCCGGGACGGAACGATGGCCACCTCGTCGAGGCCGTAGGCCCGGCGTGCCGTCCTTCCCATGCCGATCTCGATGTCCATGCGCCTCCCCCAGATAGGCGGATGCCCACCCGATCCCGGGTGGGCGCCGAGTCCTACATGCGCAAACGGTACCAGCCGACCCGGCCGGAGGCGACGAGCGCGTGGCCGTCTCAAGCCTTCCCGGCTTCGGGCCGATGTCGGTTCGGATGATTGAACTCGCCAACCGGGGGTCGGACAATCGCTGGGCGGCTCCCCGATCATGAGGGGGACTCTCCCGATGCAGGTACTTCGGCTCAAGCGAGGATTGTTCGGCTACACGCCGGAGAGCGTGCGCTTGCTCCTCGCCGACCGCGACAAGATGTTCATCCGGGCGGCCGAGGTGGCCCGGGCGGCCGAGGCCCTGGTGCTCGAACTTCGCTCGGAGGTGGAGGCGCTCAAGGCCCAAGTCGAAGCGCGCCAAGGGGGGCTTCGCTCCGCCGAGTCGGAGGCGGCCGACCGTCGCACCGACCGGACTGCCACGCGAGTGGAGCTCGACAGGGCCGCCGCCACCGTCGCGCAGCTCACGACCGACGTGGAGACGGCACGCAAGGAGCTCGAGGACGCCCGGGAGCTCGCTCGGGTGGCCGATGCCCAGCTCGCACGGAGGACGGCGACCTCACGGTCGTTCGCCAGGAGCCGGGAACGAGGCGGCGAAACTTCCTGACGCCGGCGCTCGCCCGGTGATCGATCTTCCACACCCAGATAAAGGACCGCCTGCTCGCGGCCGACACCTAAGGGTCCGGACCGTGAGGAGGGGACATGGCGGCAGAGCGCTGCCCGGAGTGCCTGCTGACACCGCAGGCCGAGGAGCTGCTCGAACGGCTGGAGGACAAGCTCCGGCGAACCCGTCCGGGCGATGCCGGCTGGGAGACCACGATCTGCCCGCGGTGCGGCCGCCTCTCCGGCATCTTCGACGAGCGCGAGGGATGGTCAGTGGGCGAGGGCGGCAATCGGGGATGGGCCTCGGGCCCCGGGCCGGCCGCCGAGGCCAAGCCGGTGCCCCAGCCGAAGCGGGTGGCCGAGGAGCGGTCGATGCGGTCCCCGAAGGTCACCGAGCGGTCCACGGGATTCACGGAGGTCCCCGCGGTCTCGCCGACCACCGACTCCCGCAGGATCGACCTCGATTCGCTTCCGGTCCCCACGTGGGTCACCGTGCGAGAGGCCGCCTTCCTGGCCCGTGTCTCCGAGCAGCAGGTGCTCGAGTGGGTGAACAAGGGCACCGTCGAGCATGAAGTGATCCTGGGCGATGCGAGACACGCCGGGTGGGTGTTCGTCCGAACGCGAGACCTCGATCCGGCCCTCGCTCGCGACGCCGGCTGAGCGAGGCGGCGCTCCCAACCGAGCTCAGGCGTTCGCGGGGTGTGTCGACGTCAAGTGACCGAGTTCCTCCAGCTTGGCTAGGACCATCTCCGCCGCCTCGGCGGGAGAGCACTGCTCGGTGTCGATCACCAACTCGGGTCGCTGGGGCTCCTCGTACGGATCGGACACCCCGGTGAAGTTCGAGATCTCCCCTGCGATCGCCTTCTCGTACAGGCCCTTCACGTCTCGCCGAGTGACCTCCTCGAGCGAGGCCCTGACGTACACCTCGACGAAGTCACCGATGAGCTCGCGGTTGCGATCGCGGATCTCCCGATAGGGCGAGATCGCGGAGCACACGGCGACCACGCCGTTCCGCACCAGCAGGTTGGCGACGAACCCGATCCGCAGGATGTTGGTATCGCGATCCTCCTTGGAGAATCCCAGGCCCTTGGACAGGTGCGTTCGCACGACGTCGCCGTCCAGCAGCTCGACCTTCTGGCCTCGCCGGCGGAGCGCCGGCACGAGCAGCTCGGCGATGGTGGACTTGCCGGCGCCGGACAGTCCGGTGAACCAGACGCAGAACCCTCGGTCCTCGATCACAGGAAGCTCCTTCCGACGGCGCCCTCGGGCACCTCGATGTCGTAGATGGAGAGGATGCTGGGGCCGACGTCGACGAGGTTCAGCCCCTCGACGCTTCCCACCGGCTGGCCGGGGAGGTTCGACAGCGCGAATACGCCGGTCCGGTCGTGGTTGGCCCCGTCGGGGCCGGTGTCGTTCTCGTACGTGTAGACGCTCGGATTGCCGACAGTGCCGACCGATCGCCAGTCGAGGTCGCCGAAGTACACGATCAGGTCGGGAGCCACGCCGCGGACGTCCGAGTACAGGTCCTGCGGCCTGAATACCTTGGTCCCGAGGGGCTCGCCGTCGGGTCCGGGCATCGCCTCCAGCGCGGCGATGAGCTCGTCTCGAACCTGTTCGTACTGGCCAGGCTCGACCACCCCCTTCGGCTCTCGTCCCGCGACGTTGAGGAACAGCCGCCCGTAGTAGCCCCCGTCGCCCCAGGCCACGGTTCGGGCCCAGTCGATGGGCGCCTCGGCGATCGGCGTGACGGAGGTGAGCGGTTCCGACAGCGAAAGGTAGCCCTGGCTCATCAGCCAGTCGTTGATACAGACGCCCCCCATCATCGGTCGAGCGCCGTGGTCGGACATCACGATCGTCACCGCGTCCTCAGGGAGGACCTCCAGAAGTGAGCCGACCTCCTTGTCCAGGAACCGGTAATAGTCCTGAAAGGCCGTCTCGAACCGATTGCCCGCCTCGTAGCGAGGGTGTCGGGGATCGAAGTACTCCCAGAACACGTGATGCAGACGGTCGGGCCCCATCTCCACGATCATGAAGTAGTCCCAGGGCTTGGTGGTCACCAGCCGGCGGGCAACCTGGAACCTCCGCTCCGTCATCTTGAACACCTGATCCAGCACGAGCTCCATGCCCTGCTCCCGGAAGTTCGGGATGTCGAAGATGTACTGACCGGGCCCACCCAGCTCCTTCTCGATTTCGGACTGGAGCTCAGCGGGGTGGGTGTAACCCTTGTTGGAGGGCGGCGTGAGGAAACACCCGACGCGCCAGCCCTCGATGGGCTTCGGCGGGTATGAGGGTGGCACGCCGATCAGCAGCGACCGCAAACCCTTCTGCCCCAGGAGATCCCACACAGCGGGCTCCTTCACGGCATTGGAGGTCGCGATGGACAGTCCCTCGTAGGAGTTGTCCTTCCGGTTGCGGAACCCGTAGATCCCGAGCTGACCGGGGGTCTTGCCGGTCATGGCGCAGGCCCACGCCGGAATGGTGATGGGCGGCGTGATGCTGGCGAGGTCCCCGTGCATCCCACCCTCTATCAGCTTTCGGATGTTTGGGACCTCATCGGCAAGATCGCGGAACAGGAGCTGGGGCGTGCCGCAGTCGAGCCCGATGACGGCGACTCTCGGTGCATGCGTCATTCCTCGGCTACCCGATCGGTCGGTGGTCGCGAATAAGGAGCCCGGCGCCTTTCGCCGCAGCTCCGAGCGAGCATCCTACCAACGGGCCGGACGGGCCGACCAAGCTGCGAGAATGGGGCGCGCCATGACGCTGCTCAAGCGGGTCTTGTACTGGCAGGCGGCGTTGTGGGCGTCCTCCGGCGTCGTCCTGTTCACGGTGCCCGGGTGGCTGGTCGAGCGGGTCCTCAGCCAACCGCCCGTGGGCGATGACGTTTGGCTCCGAGCCATGGGAGCCATGGCCGTCGTCCTGTCGCTCCTGATGGTGCTGGTCGCTCACCACGTCGATGAGGTCTGGTGGTGGGCGTGGGCGTTCGTCATCCTGGAGGCTTCGACGGCGGGGCTCTTCGCGGTGAACGCCTTCCTCGGTCTGCCGGCCGGCGCTGCGGCATGGCCCTGGTGGCTGATCGGTGGAGCAAACGCCTTACTGGGGACACTGGAAGTGGTCGCGCTGGCCAGGGTAGGGATGGAACGGTCACCCGTCTAGTTCCCGGGTGACCGTCTCCTTCCCGCGATCGTCGCTACCTCAGTGCATGTGGCCGTGGCCGCCTCCGGCGGCCGCGGGCTCATCTTCCTCCTCCGGCTTCTCCACAACTGCGCTCTCGGTGGTGAGCACGAGCGCGGCGATGGAGGCGGCGTTCTGGAGCGCCGACCGCGTGACCTTGGCCGGATCGATGATGCCGGCCTTCAGCATGTCGACATACTCCCCGGTCGCGGCGTCGAAACCGCGATGGTCGCCTTCCACACGGATGTGCCCGACGACGACCGCGCCCTCGTGACCCGCATTCTGCGCGATGAGCTTGGCCGGCTCGGCCAGGGCGTCATGGACGATCTTGGCGCCGGTGGCCTCATCGCCGGTGAGATCCAGCTTTTCGAGTGCACCCTCGGCCCTGATCAACGCGACCCCACCTCCGGGGACGATGCCCTCCTCGATCGCGGCCCGCGTGGCCGACAGGGCGTCCTCGATGCGGTGCTTCTTCTCCTTCAGCTCGACCTCGGTGGCCGCGCCGACCTTCACCACGGCCACGCCGCCCGCCAGCTTGGCCAGGCGCTCCTGCAGCTTCTCGCGGTCCCAGTCGGAATCCGTCTTGTCGATCTCCGCCTTGATCTGCGCGATACGACCCTTCACGTCCTGCTCGTTGCCACCACCCTCGACGATCGTGGTGTCGTCCTTGGTCACCACGACCTTGCGGGCCCTGCCCAACAGGTCGAGCGTCGCGTTCTCCAGCTTGATCCCGACTTCCTCGGAGACCACGGTGGCGCCGGTGAGCACGGCGATGTCCTCGAGCATGGCCTTGCGGCGCTCGCCGAAGCCGGGAGCCTTCACCGCCACCGCCTGGAACGTTCCTCGGATCTTGTTCACGACCAGGGTGGCCAGGGCCTCGCCCTCGACGTCCTCGGCGATCAGCAAGAGCGGCTTGCCCGACTGCAGGACCTTCTCCAGCAGGGGAAGCATCTCCTGCACGCTTCCGATCTTCTTGTTGACCACCGCGACGTAGGGATCCTCGAGGACGCCCTCCATCCGCTCCTGGTCGGTGACGAAGTAGGGCGAGATGTACCCCTTGTCGAACTGCATGCCCTCGACGAACTCGAGCTCCATCCCGAACGTGTTCGACTCCTCGACCGTCACGACGCCGTCCTTGCCCACCTTGTCGAGGGCCTCGGCCAGTACGTCCCCGATCGCGGGGTCGGCCGCCGAGATGGCTGCGATGTTCGCGATCTCGTCCCGCGACTCGATCTCCTTCGCCTGGTCCTTGATGGAGTCGACGGCGGAGGCCACGGCCTTCTCGATCCCCCGCTTCAGGACCATGGGATTTGCCCCGGCCGCGACATTCTTCATCCCCAGGCGGACCATGGCCCGGGCGAGCACCGTGGCCGTGGTGGTGCCATCGCCGGCCACGTCGTTCGTCTTGGTGGCGACCTCCTTGGCCAGCTGGGCGCCCATGTTCTCCCACGGGTCGTCCAGCTCGACCTCCTTGGCGATGGTCACCCCGTCGTTGGTGATGGTGGGCGCTCCCCACTTCTTGTCCAGGACCACGTTGTGGCCCTTGGGACCGAGCGTCAGCACGACGGCATCGGCGAGCTTGTTGACCCCGGCCTCGAGGGCGCGCCGGGCATCCTCGCTGAACTTCAGTTGCTTGACTGGCAATGAAACCTCCTCACATGGATCGGGGGCCCGGCGCCTCGCGCGCCCGAGCCCCCGGACGAACGGAACTGGCTACTTCTTGTCGATGACGGCCAGGACGTCGCGTGCCGAGAGGATCAGGTACTCCTCGCCCTCGACCTTGACCTCAGTCCCACCGTACTTGGAGTAGATGACGCTGTCGCCGGCCTTGACGTCCATCGGCACCCGCTGGCCCTCCTCGAACCGGCCCGGGCCCACCGCCACGACCTTGCCCTCCTGTGGCTTCTCCTTGGCCGTATCGGGGATCACGATGCCGGAGACGGTCGTCTCCTCCTCCTCCTGGGGCTGGACGACGATCCTGTCCTCCAGAGGCTTCAGGTTGAACTTGGCCATACCTTCCTCCTTGCCGTGCTCCGTGGCGTCCTGGGGCGGTTAGCACTCGCCCCTTGCGAGTGCTAACAGGATACCCACGGGAATGCAAGGGGTCAACGGCGGCCGGGGACGAAGGCGACGGCCCGGGTGGCCAGCGGGCGAGATGTCGAGCCGTCCTTACTGGGGCGCCTTCAGTCCCTCGCGGTCATCAAGGACGGGTCTAGGTAGCGCCCTGAGTCGCCCGAACCTGGTGAGCACCGTTCGAAGTCTCCAGGTTCTGGAGACTACCGTTCCAGAAGACGAAGGCGGTGGCCTCGAGTCGCGAATGGACCTCGAGCTTGCTCAGGATGTTCTGGATGTGCGTTCGGGCCGTCTGCGGACTGATGACCAAGGTCCGGGCGATGGCGTCGTTGTCGGCGCCCTCGGCCAACAGGGCCAGGACCTGTCGCTCTCGACGGGTCAGCCTGGCCAGCCGCTCCTGAGCGACGTCAAGCTCGTGCCTGTGCGAGATAAGCCGAGACAGGAGTCCGCCGAGCATCCGAGGAGGGATCACCGTCTCGCCTCGCGACAGGGCCCGGGTCGCCTCCAGAAGGTCCACGAGGGGAGCTCGCTTGGTGTGGAACCCGCTGGCACCGGCCTCGACGGCCGCCGCGAGTGTCCCCTGGTCCTCTCCATCGGCCAGGATCAGCAGCCGACACCCGGGAACCCGCTCATGTAGCAGGCCGACGACCTGGATGGCATCGCACGCCTCGCGCCCTGCATGGAGGCTGGC
>Ga0184612_10001922_pt1 | contig 10101 bp, 6 predicted proteins | sample PLM3_60_coex_FD_133163 | JGI IMG/M metagenome (GOLD analysis project Ga0184612, IMG submission 133163) | Groundwater sediment microbial communities from an aquifer in East River, Colorado, USA - PLM3_60_coex | ecosystem: Environmental > Terrestrial > Soil > Riparian zone | place: USA: East...
AACGATCGTGGGACCGAGCGGTGCTCCCCGCGCCCAAGGAGCTGCTGGAGTGGCTCAGTTTGCTCTTGGTCACCTTTACGGCCGCGACATCCCGCACCAGCGTCGCTCGCGCGGCACACGAGGCGGGAATCGATTCGCAGCAACTCTATCGGATGCGACACCGCCTGCTGCCGGCGGGTTCGCTGGCCGGGTCCGGCGAGTTCGACGTCGTGTTCCTTGCCTTTTGCGCGCGCTGCCACGACGGGCGGCGAGCGGCCGCCGTTCACTCCCTCACGGTACCAACACTCGTATAGGCTCGGTTGCGGAAAGATTTCCTCTACAAACTTCTTCAGAACCGTGAACAGATGCTGCCGGTCGTGCCGCCCGAAATCGAGTGGTTGCGGTTCGGATACACCATCAGCGAAAGCGCCTTGTTCACCGCCAGCGCGTTGACCATCACTTCGGTGCTCTGGTAAATGCACGTTGTCGTCGCCTGAGCCGCGCACGATGAGCAGCCTTCCCCACAGATTCTTGGCGTATGTAAGAGGCGAGCCCCTGTCGCAGCCCGCCGCGTTTTCCTGCGGCAGTCCCATGTACCGCTCGGAATAATTGTGTCGCAGTACGGTCTATAAGTAAGGAGAGCGACCCGGACGACGCGGTGCAGCGCCTCGGGGAACAGCAGCAGCGGCTCATCAAAACCGTTACGCGCCAGGCGCCGGCACCGGCGTGCAACCGCTATAGCTCCTTGCCGCGGCGCCCGAAACGAAACGGCCACGGCGGCGCCACAACCGGTCGCGCAAGATCGCGCTTGGAGGCGACGGGCGTATCGGGGTCACGAAGAAAGAGAATCTCCTTGATGTCGCCGATGGTGAGCCCGCAATTCTGTAATTGATCGAGGAGTCGAATGTGCTCCACGTCATTTGACTCGTAAATCCGATGCCGACTGCGCCCGCGCCGGGCCTGTTGAGCAGGCCGGACCGCTCATTGAATCGGATCGCATCTCGGCTGACACCGCGGCGCGTCGCGACATCGCCGATCCGCAGACGTTCGTTCATGACGGAATGGTACACTTGGACGACCGAACCCGGATCACGGGTTGTTTCACGATTCCACTGTAGCGGTGCTGCAACAATCCGCCGACGCCTTGACGCCTCGGGGTTCGCAGCATCTCTTGGACCCCCGAGGAGGTTCGATGCGGCGATTGGTATGGAGTGTCTTGGGGCTCACGCTCACGTTACGACCGGTCGCCGCGCAGGGACTGCGCGACAAGATCTCCGAGCTCTTTGTGTTCGCTGCCGGTCAGCAACCGCTCTTTCTCGGCGGGACCGGGGTGCACGAAAACCACTTTATCACGTCGGCCAGCACCCAGAACGGCATCCTGATCTCGTTCATCAGTAACGCGATCAGCGGCAACGTCGCGGGCATCCCCGTGAGCGCGACCAGCGGAGGGTCCACGTTCCGCTTCGAGGGCGGGGCTCCGGTCCGGACGTCGGTCTCGCCGGGGCCCGTGTTTGCGGAGCGTGCCCAAACCCTCGGCAAAGGGCGGGTCTTCGTCGGCGCGAACGTGAACCGCCTGCACTTCGAGACGCTGCGGGGCGTCCCCCTCAACGACATCCGGCTGAATTTCGTGCACCAAAACGTGGATTCCCCGGCCTGCGACAGCATCGAGGGAAGGGACTGCGCGCCGTACGGTATCCCGCGACTCGAGAACGACGTGATCGCCCTGCGCCTGGCCATCGACGTCGACATGACGGTCACGTCATTCTTCGTCAGTTTCGGGCTCCTCGATCGCGTGGACATTGGGGTGGCGCTGCCGATCGTTTCCACCTCGCTGCTCGGGACGAGCGACGCGCAGATCATTTCGTTCGCGGAATCGACCGCGGCGCATTTTTTCGGCGGCACGCCAAGCAACCCTGTATTATCCACGTCGCGTTCGGTTGCGGGATCTGCGACGGGTGTCGGAGACATCGCCGTGCGGGTCAAGGTCAACGTCACGCAGTCGGAACGCACGAGTTTCGCGCTGCTCGCCGACACGCGCTTCCCCACCGGCAGCGCCGACGATCTTCTGGGATCGGGGCACCTGGTCGCGCGTGGGCTGGGGATCCTCTCCGCGCGGTTTGGCCCGTTCTCGCCCCACGCGAACATCGGGTTTCTGTTTCGCGGGGCGGATTCGCTCAACAACGCGGTGCTCGTCACGGTGGGATTCGACCATGTGATGGCGCCCTGGGCCACGATGGCGGCCGATATCGTCTCGGACCTTCAGGTGGGGGCGAGTAAGACCCAGTTGCCTGGGATCGTGACCTACGAGGTGCCGTTCCGCCGCACGGTCGAGCCCACGAACATCCCGAATCGGCGTGACGATCTGATCAACGCCTCGTTCGGATTCAAATTCCTGACCGGCTCGGGGATCACGATTGTGACGAACACGCTGTGGCCGCTGAACCGTGGCGGACTGCGGCCCAACGTCCTGTGGACGGTCGGGCTCGATTACAACTTTTGAGAATGGCTTAGTGGATCGCGCTGAGTCGCCATCCGGCGGCGTCCGAGACTAGCGACGCCCGGAACGTCACCGGACGGCGTTCGATGCGCCCGGTCGTGGCATTCTCGAACACGTACACGCCGCTGACGATCGCGTCGGCCGTGCCGCCCGTGACGTCCATCGTGGTGACGGTCAAGCTGGCCTTGAGGTTGCGCACCGACCTGAAGAACTCTCCCCATCCCTGCTGTTGTGATGCCGTAAGCCCCGGGTAGGCGCGGCGCACCTGCCCCGTGTCGCGGGATTCGAGCGATCGCGCGTACGCGGCGATCGCGGACTCGATCGACACACGCGGGTCGACGGGCGGGGGCGCGGCGGCGGGGGCGGGGGGGGCGGGGGGGAGCGCAACGACAACACGCGCGCTCTCGCGCGCCGCCCGGGCCCGCGCGACGCGCTCCGCTTCGGTCCAGAGTGACGTGGCCGTGACGAGCTGCACCATGGCATCGGACGACCGGCCCGTGGCGCTGAGCGAATCGGCCCCCAGCAACACCGTGTCACCGCGCGCCAGCTCCGCGGGCGTGGCGCCGGCTCCAACCGCGCGGCGCATCGCGGCGAGCGCCGCCGTCCGCAGGGAGCTCAGCACGCTGTCCTCCTGACGCACCGCAGCGGCCGTGGGGACAGGATCTGCCGGACGCGTGAGCACCCGTCCCGGACGGCGCGCCGGCCGCTGTCCGCCTCGCGCCGGCGTCGAGTCGGGCGCCCGCCGGACCGAGGCGGTCTCCGCCGCGAGGGGCACGGCCTGCAGCGGCGCCGCGATCACCGTGTCGGCGGGAGAAGCAACGGGCGCGCGCACGAACCGCCACGGCGCTACCCATAACAGCAGCCCCACGACGGCCGCCACGCCGAGGCCCCACCACAACCCCGACAGGCCACGCGGCGCTGGTGCCCGTGTGCGTTTGCGCGCCTTCGTCAATGCGATCGGGCTGGTGGGTACGTTCATCTCAGGCAGGAGGCGTACCGGATTGCCTTCCTTCGCCAGCGTCATCATCTGGCTGCGAATCGGATCATCGCGCCGCAACGATGGCCGTCCGCACACCGCGACGACGTCGTCCATCGTGGGCCAGCGATCCTCCGGCTCCTTCTCCAGCATGCGCATCACCGCGTCGGCGAGGTTGGGCGGGCAATCCGGACGGAGCGCGGTGATGGCGTGCGGTTGCTCGTTGAAGTGCGCGTACATGACGGACATGCTCGAATTGCTCTGGAACGGGAGGCGGCCCGTGAGCATCTCGTACGCCACGACGCCGAGCGAGTACTGATCCGAGGCTCCGCTGACTTCGCACGTGGCACATTGCTCGGGACTCATGTACGCGGGCGTGCCCACCGTGACGCCGGTCATGGTGAGGCCCTGTGCCTCCTGCACCTTCGCTATGCCGAAATCGGTGACGACCGCCCAGCCTTCTTCGTCGAGCATGATGTTCGCGGACTTGATGTCCCGATGGATCACGCCGTGACGGTGCGCGTACGCGAGCGCGTCGCTCACTTGGGCGAGAATGGTCTGGACCATCTTGATGGGCAGGGGGCCGACGTCGTGAATGACCGTATCGAGGGCCCGTCCCTCGACGTGCTTCATGACGAAGTACAGGATTTGATCGCTTTCCTTGACCGCGAAGATGGGAATGATGTGCGGATGACTGAGCGCGGCCGCCGTCCGCGCTTCCCGTTTGAACCGCTCCACCATGCCTTCCCCCATCAGCAGCAAGGCGGGGGCGAGTACCTTGATCGCCACCTTGCGATCGAGCGGAAGGTCATGCGCGAGATACACCGTCGCCATCCCGCCCCGCCCCAACACGGCGAGGATCTCGTATTCGCCCAGCGTGGCGCGGCGCAGGGTCTCCATCATCGCATCCCGAGCCGTGCCGGCCTGTGCGATGGGCATGGTCGTCACCGCGTCCGCCGGTCCGACGGGAAGGCTCGTACCGCAGCGCGGGCAGAAGGACGTGCCCGTGCCAATGCTGGTACCGCAGCGCGGGCAGGAGGTGGTTTCCACGGTCACACAATCTACCGCTTCGACCGATTCTCGAACACCGCGCGAGCCTCGGCCAGCGTGCGCAGCGCGCCGGCATGCTCGGCGGGCGTGTTCCAGGCGGGACTCGCCCGCGTCGCAGCCTCAATCCGCTCGATCCAGCGCACAAAGAACGCCGCGTCCTCGGACGAGCGCACCGGCTCGTCGCCGACCCGGACGTAGATCGGGCTCGTGGAGCCGAACGGGTAGAGATCCAGCACAGGCATCGTCGCGCGATCGGCATAGGCGCGAAGCACGTACCAGCCGCTTTCGGTCACACGAATCGAAACCGTGTCGTTCGCCGCTGTCCGATCCCCTCGCAGCGGGATCGAAGCCACGATCTTGCCGTTCCCGATGATCTCCAGGTGATCCACCGCAATGTTGGATCGCAGACCGACGCGGGCAGTAAGCCGATGGCTGCCGGCGGACAGCCGGATTTCATCGCCGATCGCGCGACCGGCGAGCGAGAGCTCGAGCAGCGGCGCATTGGTCACGAACGTCCGGCCGGCCTTGAGGCCCGCGAGCCAACGGCGATGATCCAACGTTGGGCCTGACTGCACGAACACGCGCGCCAGACCCGGCGGACCGCGCAGGCTTGCGAAGTTGGGGAATGCATCGGTGCCCGCCCCCGCCGGTATGCGAAATCCGCAGTTGAGCAGCCGGTACCAGATCTCGGACGTGATGAGATGATCCGAGTACCCCATCACCTCGAGATAATCGACTTTGCCCAGTGCGACATCGACCGGCAATTCGTAATTGAGTGACGAGGTCGTGTCTGCGGGATCGGGCTTCGTGTCGAATGGATGGACGTAGCCGACGAGCGCGCCCTGCGCGTGCGCCAGATCAGCGACGGTCGCGTTCGTCGGAGCCAAGCTCGCCGCCGGCGTGTTGGGATAGCCGGCGTAGTCGGGCAGCACGTAATGCGAGCGCAACCCAAGCAGGCCCATGTGCCCCCACACACTCGTGTGAAACTCCTGCGCGTGCATGAGCAAAAAGGTGGGGCTCGACACGGGATCGGCGCCGACCCGGAAATAGGCGATGTCGGGAATCCGCTGCTCTTTGTTCACGATCAGATTCTCGACGACGTGCAGATCCTCGGCGCGCGCCTGAAACGCGAGCTGGCGCGGCGTGTTGCGATAGGCGCCGCCGTAATTCATGTGCACGTGCAGGTCCCCGCTCCACCACCCCCGCGCCGCCAGATTGGCGAGCCGGTCGAGAACGATGCGCCGCACGATGCGTCCGCTTGCCGGCACGGTCACATCGGCTCGCGCCACCTGATACTCGGGACCACGCCACACCTCCACGTGCACCCGCCCAGCCGGCACGGTCAGCTCGGCGGAGCCAGTCGAGTGGAAGTACGGGTACTCGAATTGGCGCTCCCCGCGATCGAACGCCTCGTCGGCGTGTCGCCACGCGTCGTCGGGCGCATAGCCACGCCCTTCGCCGGTCGTAACCGAAACCCGTGCCGGCAACGGCCGGCCAGCGCGATCCACGACGTTTACACGCAGCGTTCCGACCGGCGCCCGATAGCGGCGCTCACGCGCCTCTACCGGTTGTCTTCGTCCACCCACGACGTCGATCACCCACAGCGACGTATTGCCTCTTTCATTAGAGATGTACGCGATGCGCGCCCCATCGCGGGACCAGCGGGGGGCGGTGGCGTCGAACTCGCCGTACGTGAGCGGCAACGGATCGCCGCCCTCGCTCGTCATGAGCCACAGCTGATTCCATTGCCGGCCGAGGTAGGAGCTGTAGACGACGCGCGTCCCGTCGGGAGACCAATCGGGCCGAGCCTTCCAGGTCGTCTCCTCGTAGCGCAGCTCGCGTAACGGCACGCCGGGGCGTGCCTCCATCCGCCACAATCCGCCGGTGCCGTGAATGTGGCCGCGGTTGGAGACGAGAACGATTTCCTTCCCATCGGGCGACCAGGCCGGCGAGATGTAGTGGTCCCATTTGCTGTAGTAGTAGCGCGGCAGCTTGCTGTCGTTGTCTTCGGTCAGACGCAGCGGATCCTTCGCCCCTTCGGGGCTCAGGACGAAGATGTGCCAGCGGCGATTGTAGAGCGATGAGACGAACGCGATCCGCGTGCCGTCAGGCGACCAGCGGGGCTCGACGTTGACCGCGCCGTTCGCGGTGAGCGGCGTGACGGTGCCGGATGCGAGATCGAGCAGCTCCAGCTCGATCGCGTCGCGCGCGTACCGCACAAACACCACCGAACGGCCATCCGGCGACCAATCGGGTTGGTAGTCGTACGCGGCGCCAGCGGTGATTTGCGTCGCGACCGGCGAACCGATTCGCTGCCGCCACAGCGTCCCCTGCATCGAGTAGATGAGCTCGCTCCCGTCCGGGGACCACGTGGCCGAGCTGGGGCCGCTCGTGACCTGGGGGACGTACATCTCGCGCCAATAGTACGAATGTGGCACGTCGACCTGCTGAAGAACTGGTGCGCGTTGCCCGTGTAGGGGCGCAGCATGCTGCGCCCCTACGAGCAACATCACGACTACCGCGTGGCGGCTATCCATCGCTCGACCAAGGCACGTAGCAGGGGAAGCGGGACTGCGCCGTTTTCCAGCACTCGGTCGTGAAAGGCTCGGATATCGAACCTGTCGCCCAGCTTCCGCTCCGCGAGCGCGCGCAGCCGGCGGATCTCCAGCCGGCCCAGTCCGTAGGACAATCCTTGCGCCGGCCACACCGGATAGCGATCGACACCGACTTCGGCGCGCAGCAACGGCACGTGCGTGTGCTCGCGGATGTAATCGATCGACTGCGCGCGCGTCCATCCAAACGCATGGATTCCGGTGTCCACCACCAGCAGCGTGGCCGACAGCGTGATATCGGCGAGCATGCCGAACCGCGCCGTGTCCGACGAATACAGGCCCATCTCGTCGGCGAGCTGCTCCGCGTACTCGGCCCACCCTTCTCCCATCCCCGGTGACCAGAAGTAGCGCGCGATCGCGGGGATCGTATCGCCGCGCTCCAGCGCGATCGTGCCCTGGAGATGGTGGCCAGGAATCGTTTCATGGAAGGACAGCGGCTCGAGATCGGCGCGCGACTTGCGCCGCGGATCGTAGGTGGAGAGGTAGTAGATGCCGGGCCGGCTGCCATCCTCGGCGGGAGGATTCCATTCCCCCACGCTTTGGCGCTCGCGAAACGCGGGATACGACTCCACCACCACGGGGGCACGCGGCAACCGGCCGAACCACCGGGGCATGGCGGTCCTCGCGCGTTCCAGAGCCTCCCGAGCCCCACTCAGCATCTCGTCCCGCGTGCGGAACGTGTGGGCGGTGTCTCTCCGCAGGCGCTCGAGCAACGCCGAGACGTCACTGGTGCCGAACGATCGGACGGCGATCGTCCGCATTTCGTGCTCCAGCTGCGCGACCGTCGCGAGGCCGAGGACGTGGATGGAGTCCGCCGAGAGCGCCAAACCGGTGGACGCGCGAATGGCCGCGCGATAACAGTCCCCGCCATGCGGATTGGCCGATACGCCGATCGCGGTCCGCGCGCGTCCCAGGTACTCGGTGGCGAGGAACTCGCGATAGCTCCGCATCGCCGGGGTGATGTCCTGCTCGATCACGCGCGCCAGCTCGGCGCGGAACGCAGGCGTCGAGTCGCGGCGCGCGGGGTCGTACAGCGGCGATTGATCGATCGGCGTGGCTACGAGCGTGTCGATCTCGTTCAGCGCGATCTGTACGTTGCCGCGGGGCGCGGTGTAGCCGCGCCGCAGGCCTTCGCGGTGATTCGCCGTCTCGGTGGCGATGTAGGCGGGAATGGCGCGCCACCGCGCCAGCGCCTCACGACGCGCGTCGTCGCTGCCCACAGGCTGCAGCGCCGCGAGCGACGTAATCGTCGATAGCCATCCGCCACCCGTGTGAGCGACACTCCACAGCTCGAAGCGGCAGACGCGTGTGGCCACCGACGCCTCCAAGGCGTCGCGCATGATCCCGTACGCGATGCCTTCGGGGCGACCCGCGATGCGCGCCGGATTGATGCGTTTCAGCGCCGCGAGCCAGGCGTCTTCGCGCGCCCGCCAACGCGCGAGCACCTCGGTCCAATTGTCCGGAAGCAGGTCATGCCGTGTACCGGCAGCGCCGGCCTGCGTCGCCTCATCGGGGTGCTGCTCGAAGTACGCCGCGAGATAGGTGTCGGCGAGCAGACGCACGCGGGTCGCGAGCGAATCGCTGCCCGTCTGAAGAACCAGCAGTGCGAGCGCGAGCGTCATGATTTGAGATACAGCCGTTTTGGGTCGAGCACTTCCCGCAACACCTGCAGCTCGACCGCCGACGGCGGCGCGAGTCGAGCAAGCTGCGGCCGGCAGCGCAGCGGCCAGCCGACGCCCGCCTGCACGTCGGCGGCTTCGACGCCGGGATACAGTCCGGTCAGCACCAGCTCCCCGGTTTCGTCGGGTTCGAGCACGCCCTTGTCGGTGATCACTCGTTTCACCCGCTGGCCCGGACTCGTCACGAAATCGACCCGCTCCGGAAACGCGCGGGGCGACAGCTTCGAGATGATCAGTATGCGCTGCGCGTGAATCGCGATCTCTGCCGCGCCGCCTGAGCCCGGGAGCCGCACCTTGGGCCGCTCGTACGGGCCGATGACGGTCGTGTTGATGTTGGCTCGGGCGTCCACCTGCGCGCCACCGAGAAAGCCCACCGCGATTCTGCCGTTCTGGAGAAACAGCTGGAACACATCCGCCATGCGGCACACCATGAGTGAGCCGGTGACGAGCGCCGGGTCGCCGATCGACACCGGCAGCCGGGACGGCGTCGCGCCGACCGCGCCCGATTCGTAGATGAGCACGAGATGCGGTGCGTGGGTGCGGCGCGCCAGGTTGCAGGCCAGGTTCGGCAACCCGATGCCCACAAACACGACCTCGCCGTCAGCGAGCTCGCGCGCCGCGACCGCGGCCATCATCTCGTCAGGCGTATAGGCGTTAGAAGCCGTAGTTCACCCCGGCACAGAACTGCTCTTTTGCCTTGAGTCTTTCTGACAGGCCCTGCTGTTTCTCCATGTACTCCGCACGATTGCGCACGCCATGGACGAACTCATCCAGGTAGCGCGTCAACGCGGCGGGCTCTTTGGAGATCGCTTCCCACTCGACGTAGAAATCGTTGTCACGGTCGTAGTAGCCCTGCGCATACGATGGATGGGCGCCCCACGGCTCGACGACGACGGCGTTCACGATCGCGGCGGGAATGAGCGTCCGATTCGGGTCCGAGCGGATCACGCTCTCGTCCACCAGCTCTTCCACGACGACGATCACGCGCTGCGAGGCGAACGCCGCCTCTTTCTGCACGCCGAGCAATCCCCAGATCTGTGTGTTGCCCTGCGCGTCGGCGCGCTGCGCGTGCACGATCGTCACGTCCGGATTCAGCGCCGGCACGGTGGCCAGGGCGGCGCCGGTGTACGGGCACGTCACCGACTTGATGCGCGGGTTGACGCGCGGCAGATCCGTTCCTGCATAGTCGCGCAGGCTCCAGAACGGCAGCCGCGCCGCCCCCGCAGAGAATCGCGCCACCATGCCGAAGTGCGAGTACTCTTCGATCTCGAGCGTTTGCGCTTCGACCGCGCGCCGAAACGCGTGTAG
>Ga0184612_10001923_pt1 | contig 10097 bp, 4 predicted proteins | sample PLM3_60_coex_FD_133163 | JGI IMG/M metagenome (GOLD analysis project Ga0184612, IMG submission 133163) | Groundwater sediment microbial communities from an aquifer in East River, Colorado, USA - PLM3_60_coex | ecosystem: Environmental > Terrestrial > Soil > Riparian zone | place: USA: East...
GTTCCATTTCCTGGAGGCCGCTGACGGCAAACAAGGACTCGACATCGCTATCCGCGAAGTTCCTGACCTGATCATTAGCGACGTGATGATGCCGGAGATGGACGGCATCACCATGACAGCAAAAATCAAAAGCGATATCCATACCAGTCATATCCCGCTTATCTTATTGACCGCTAAGTCAACAGAGGACAGTAAACTCAGCGGCTTGCAAAGCGGAGCGGATGATTACCTCACAAAACCGTTTAATAAAAATGAATTATTGTTAAAAGTAAGAAATGGAGTTGCCCGCCAAATGAAGCTCCGGGAAAAGCTACGTGCAGAACTGATGAGTACGGCGCCAAAGGTGGAAGTGTTATCCGCCGATGAGCAGTTTTTAAGTGATGTAAAAGAAGGAATTCTGAAACGACTAAGCGATGAACAACTCAGTGTAGAATCATTGGCTGACGACATGGGTATGAGTCGCGTTCAGCTTTACCGGAAAATTTCGGGACTGACGGATATGTCCGTCAACGAGTTGATCCGAAAACTCAGATTGCAGCGTGCAGCCCAGCTGATTGGACAGCAATGGGGCCCGGTCTCACAAGTTGCCTATGAAGTTGGGTATTCGAATCTTTCCTATTTCAGTAAAGTGTTTAAGGAGGAGTTTGGTGTGTTGCCTTCTGAATACGAGAAAGCATGACGCCTTGGTGCTCTTGGGTTACCAGGAACAGTAAAACCTGCCCGCCGACGTGTCCGACCGAATCCCGACGTGTCGGGAGTAGGCGGAAGCTGTCCCAGCGTAGGCGGTGTTCAAAGAAGAGTTTGGAGTGTGCCATCGGAGTATAATGTGAAGATTTCATCGGGCAACAATTAACGGATGGTTTACTTTTTTTGAAGGCACTTACATGGAAAGAATTCTCAAAACAACTCCAATATGAAATTATTTCTTGTCGCCGGACTGTTGACAGCCATATCCCTAATTGGTCAAGGGGCGTTTTCCCAATCTGACTTCCGATTTCGCCACTATGATACTAAGAATGGTATGGCGTCCGAAACGACGGAAAACATCGTTCAAGACAGCCTCGGATTTATTTGGATACAGTACTATGGTGGCGTAAGCCGCTTTGATGGATATAATTTCAAAGTATATCAGTTTGATCCAACGGATACAACAAGGTCCATACGTTCTGGACGTGTGAGCCATGTGCTTATGGATCGTTCGGCTAATATTTGGGTATACCGCTGGGCTGGTGGACAAGGTGAGCATGCTATACGCTACCTTGTACGATACGAAAATTCAAAAGATAGTTTCACTAAGTACAGGCTTGATCTTAAAGCTCCTGGCTTTACTGCAATTTCCTTCGACCCGAATGATAGTACTATCTGGTTTGCCGGGGCCTCAGGCACAGGCCTATTTAGTTTCAATTATAAGACGAATCAAACGCAAAATATTCTCAACAAAAATGCCGAGTCGCTAATGCATGCTTCTCAAAACTCCTTTGTTGGAATTAGTGACCAAGGGTCCTTCTTATTATTGGGCTCGGAAACCGGACTATGGAAGTTCAGCAAGCACGAAAAGAAATTCAGCCGCCCGGACTGTAATCCAAAGGATACCACGTTTCTTTATCACTCTGATATCCGCGTTCTTTTTGATTCAACTATTTCCGATGGAATATGGTGTCGCGTAGCAAATCAAGTATTTCATCTTGACAATAACCTTTCCCCTGGACTAAAGTTCACAATACCTGAAAGTATTGCTTCAAATGAAACATCGATGGATCGTAGCCGGGATGGAGGTTTATGGATTGCAACTTCCAATAAGGGATTATTTCGCTTTCATCCAACTAAGGATTCCATTACCAATATTGCCAGCGATCCGAGTGATCCATATTCATTGCGCAGCAACTGGCTAAACGATGTTATGGTTGATCGAGATGACAACATTTGGGCGTGCACGCAAGAGAGCGGCATCAGTGTCTTACGTAAACAAGACCTTGAATTTCATAACTACAAAATTGGGGGATTTGGCTCCACCACGGTTTACGAATCTAACAACCGGGACTATGTCGTTGTAGCCCGAACTGATACTTACCCCCCACGGGCTGAAAGTGTGAATGAATTACTCATTGCCCCGCTTCCAAAAGGGCAACTTGGTTCCCTCGATTTTGAGACACTGAAAACTACGAAGCCAATTATGGGTGAAATTACATCAATGCAAAAAGGGAAAAATAGGTTTTGGATAAGTTCATATGGTCATGAAATTGTTGGTTTACCAATAAATATCGCTTCCGGTAAAATCACAACAGGACAAGTGTTAACAATCCGTTCGGATCCCAAAAACCCAAATACTCTAAGCAATAATTACATTGGTCCGGTGCTTGAAGATTCGAAGGGCAATTTATGGGTTGGTGCCGGCAATGGCGGATTGAATAAAATACGCAGCGAAATAAATTATGGCAGCGAGGGTAGCGTGGAGAAATTCATTCATTCGCCAACTGATTCAACTACGCTGTACAATAATATTGTTGTGAATTTGCTACCTGACAATCAAGGATCCTTGTGGGTGTTAACGTATAGCGGCATCGATCTATTACGCAATGGCCGGTTTGAACATATATTTAGTGATGGAGTTCCTGCGGCCGTATTTAAATCGGCAGACAGCACTATTTATGTTGGAACAGCCGATGGGTTGTATGTGAAGAAAGATGGAGTCACATCAAAGGCATTTCAAAAAAACCCTCATATAAAAGGCGCCGTTCTTAAGATTGAAATGGATACTCTGGGAAGGCTTTGGCTCTCCAGTTTGGAGGGGATCACCTGCTATGATCCTAACGAAAAAATAGCCCTGCATTTTAACAAAGAAGAAGGTATAGACCATACCCATGGAATCATCGAACAGTCGTCCAGTGGGGCATTCGTTACTGCAGACATCGAGGGGATTTCCGTTTTTGATCCGTTGTCGCTGAAAATTAACCGCGAAAAAACTTTCCCAGTTCTAACCAGGCTCCTAATAAATAATATGGTACCAGCTTTGGCACGACTACCAGGGAATGGACATGATTACTCTATTCCAAAAGACATCAGCGTGCTTAGTGAATTGGTAATTGATCATAAGCACAACAACTTTTCCATTGAGTTCTCTGCAATGCAGATGACGGCCCCGGATAAAAACCTATACGGGCACAAACTCGAAGGCTACGATCAAGACTGGATAGAAACCGGCTATAAAAACCGAACAGCCACCTACACCAACCTGCCAGCGGGAGATTATACATTCAGAGTCAGAGCCAGCAACCATCACGGAGTATGGAGTGACCAGGAAAGGACACTGAAAATAAAAATCCTTCCGCCGCCGTGGCGAACCACATGGGCATACGCCGGCTACATAACCCTGTTTGTTTGTGCACTGGTTTTTGCGAGAAAAACCATCGTTCAACGCGAGCGTCTTAAATCGAATTTGAAACTGGAGCAGGTAGAGAGAGAAAAAGAACATATTGAGCTTGAGAAAGCCAAAGAAGTGGATAAAATGAAGTCTTCCTTCTTTGCCAATATCTCTCACGAGTTTCGCACACCGCTCACGCTGATAAAGGGTCCCGTCCAGGATATGCTGGAACAATTTCAAAATGATCCCAAGCTGCAGGCAAAACTCAACCTTGTTCAGCGAAATTCAGATCTACTCCTCAAGCTGATCAACCAGCTTCTCGACCTGGCAAAACTTGAATCCGGAAGTTTGAAAGTGGAAAAATCAGAAGGTGATTTGAATTCATTTGTCAGCGCTGTATCCAGTTCCTTTAGTTCCTTTGCTGCGCAGAGAAATATCCAGCTCACGATTCATCTTCCCGAAAAGCGTTTTCTCGCCTCCTTTGACAAAGACAAACTCGAGACCATTCTGATCAACCTGATAAACAATGCCATTAAATTCACGCCGTCTGGTGGCAGAGTGTCCGTCCACGTTTCATTAGGAAATTCAGATCATCAGCCACTCGATGATCGGCTTGTGTTGATCGTTACAGATAACGGAATCGGTATACCGGAAGATCAGCAATCCAAGATCTTCGAACGATTCCATCAGGTGAGCCAGACACACAAAGAAGTGGGAACTGGCCTGGGGCTCTCGTTCGTGAAAGAGCTGACGGCTTTGCACAACGGTACTATTGAAGTAAAAAGTCAACCAGGCACTGGTAGCGAGTTCAAAGTAATTTTGCCAATTGACCTCCTTCACGAGTTGTCAGACACTGAAGCAGTCAAGGCGATAGTAGTAAATCCCACAAGACAAATTAATTCCATTAGCGTCGTGGGTGAAGCAGGGGCGTTGCCCAACGTCCTTGTTGTAGAAGACAATGCCGACCTGAGAAGCTTCATCATCGATTCACTAGGGAAAGACTTCAATTTCCTGGAAGCTGCTGACGGCAAACAAGGACTCGACATCGCTATCCGCGACGTTCCTGACCTGATCATAAGCGATGTCATGATGCCGGAAATGGATGGCATCACCATGACTGCAAAAATCAAAAGGGATATCCATACCAGTCATATCCCGCTTATCTTATTGACCGCTAAATCAACAGAGGACAGTAAACTCAGCGGCCTGCAAAGCGGAGCAGATGATTACCTCACAAAGCCGTTTAATAAAAATGAATTATTGTTAAAAGTAAGGAATGGAGTTGCTCGCCAAATGAAACTTCGTGAAAAGCTGCGCGCAGAGTTGATGAGTACCGCACCGAAAGTGGAGGTGTTATCCGCCGACGAACAGTTCCTAAGTGATGTAAAAGAAGGAATCCTGAAGCGATTGAGCGATGAACAACTGAGCGTAGAATCGCTTGCTGATGACATGGGCATGAGCCGCGTTCAATTATACAGAAAAATATCCGGTCTGACGGATATGTCCGTCAACGAATTGATCCGAAAACTTCGGTTGCAGCGTGCAGCCCAACTGTTGGGTCAGAACTGGGGACCGGTTTCGCAAGTAGCGTATGAGGTCGGGTTCTCGAACCTCTCCTATTTCAGCAAAATATTTAAAGAGGAGTTTGGCGTTTTACCTAGTGAGTATAGTGCAAAAGTGAATTCCGAACGTTTATGAAATTGTTTCTCCTAAAGTTGGTCTATCCCCTGGCCTGCTCGGTGATTTTGTTCATCGATTTGAATTACTGCTTTGCTCAGTCTCAATACCATTTCCAGCATTTTGGCACTCAGGAAGGTCTGGCCAATGAATTCGCCTACACAATGGCCCAGGACGGACAGGGCTTCGTCTGGATTCAGTACTATGGCGGGCTAAGCCGCTTCGATGGATACGACTTTAAAGTTTATAAACACGATCCCGCCGACTCAACACGATCGGCACTGGACTTCCTCCTTGGTCCTTTAATCGTTGATCCCATGGGTAACATATGGATCAGGGAACATAAACCCCTCGAAATTCCAAATTACCCGGTTACTCTTGTCAAGTATGAAAAGGAAACAGACGGATTCATAAAGCATCGCTTTGATCTCCGTGGAGCTTCCTTATCTGAAATAACTTTCGATACGCAGGACCCTACAGTCTAGCTTGGGACATACGGACAAGGCCTATACAATTATGACCTGCAAACTTCCCAGGTAAAAAACTATTTTAATCTGCAATCCGATTCATCTATGCGATCGCAACTGAATGCTATTAATGACATTCGGGATTTCGGTGGATTTTTACTGCTGGCGACAGAAAAAGGACTTTGGAAGTTTGATAAAAAAACGAAGTCATTCCATCGCCCCAAAGTCAGGCCTGGCGATGAATCATGGTTAAGTTATTCATCTGTTGTTCGTTTTCTTGGAAAATTGACAGCCGAAAATGAGACATGGATGTATGTTCAGCACAATCTCATACGAGTTGATTCAAACTTTTTCATACAAAAACGGTTCCCGCTTCCTGATAGCGTTACAATGCTCGCACTTGACCGGGAGAAAAGCGGCGTCCTGTGGTTTGGAAGCTGGAAGTCAAAGCAAGCTGGCCTCTATCGTTACGATCCCGACGTTGATGAGATTGTCAATTTAAGAACCAATGCTGATGCGGCTTTCTCGTTGTCGTCAGACCACATTAACGATGTAATGATCGATGCGGATCAGAATGTCTGGATCTCCACCGACCGGGGTGTAAACTTTCTCAGAAGAAAGGATCTAAGGTTTTACAATTCAAAATTGGAGGGTGCACGAATCTGGGCAAATACGATCTCTCTCTCCAAGGATAACGAACATCTCATCATTAGCGCTCAACTGTACAACAAACGCGGTAGCCAACTTTTTGAAGCACCTATATCGGTAGATGGCCCTGGTACATTTTCTTTTCGTCCCCTATTCCGGCCGACCGATGGATTGACATTGCGAATGTTTAAAGGCAAACGTCACTTTTGGATTACGTCCCTCATGACCGGTATTATTGGATACCCTATTGACTCCGTGTCGGGAACAATAATGGAAACTCCTGTAATAAATCTGAAGAACGATCCTAACAATGAGAATACGATTACAACAAACACGATTCAGGGAGTATGGGAAGATGGTGCCGGATCTCTCTGGTTAACTAATCAAGGACAAAATATAGATTGTGTCAATACCAAAATCCCCTATGGCAGTGAAGGCTCCGTTGTGCGATATAATTTCGGTGGAGGTGTAAATGATTACTTCTACGCAGAAGATGATACTTCATTTTGGTTAATTCATAATTCAAACCTGGACCTTATCCATCTTTCCAGTGGCACAAGCGCCGCTTATAATGAGCACGTTTTGGAAATTAAAGAGGTTCCGAATGTCCTGTATAAAGCGGCCGATAAAACGCTTTTTGTAGGAACAGCCAATGGTTTGTACTTCCTCAGTAAAACGGCGAACAAGTACAAGTTGGAGCCTGTTCGGCAACTCTTGAAATTTGAAATCAACGGAATCCAGGAGGACCGCCTCGGCAGATTGTGGATTTATGGCGATAATAAACTCATGTGTTTCGACCGCAAGGATAGTATCAGCACTGTATTTGATCAACGAGATGGCATCGGCCACTTTCGGGCAATTGAGACAGGATGGTTAAATAAGACGTCTAATGGAATGCTTATTATGGCTAGTCCGGACGGGCTAACATCATTCGATCCCGCCACTTTCCAAATCAATCGAAAAAAAACAAGGCCGGTACTTACAAAACTAGAGGTAAACAATTCACCCGTATCAGGTACAGGGTTGGAAGACGATCCCGCTTTTAAGATTCAGACAGATATAACCCTATTGAAGGAAGTTACGCTCGATTATTTGCACAACAATTTTACTATTGAATTTTCCGCAATGGAGATGACCGCTCCGGAAAAAAATCGTTACCAATACACACTTGAGGGTTACAACTCGACATGGGTAGAGACCGATCGGAAACACCGCGAAGCCACGTATACGAATCTGCCTCCCGGGGATTACGTTTTTAAGGTAAAAGCCAGCAATAATCATGGGGTGTGGTCAGATGACGAAAGAAATTTAACTGTCACAATATTGCCGCCACCCTGGCGAACCTGGTGGGCATACGCAGGTTACGGAATATTAATAGCCGTAGCGTTGTTTGGAGCCAGAAGAACCATTGTAAAAGAGGAAAGATTAAAGGCAAACCTTCAATTAGCGAGAATAGAGCAGGAACAAGAACACTTTGAACTGGAAAAAGCTAAAGAGGTTGACAGAGCCAAAACCTTCTTTTTCACCAATATCTCGCATGAATTTCGCACGCCCCTAACGTTGATCAAAGGACCAGTTCAAAGTATCATTGAACAGTTTTTAAGCGATCAAAAAGTGATTGATCGCCAAAAGATTGTGGAGCAATTGAAACTTGTTCAACGTAACTCCGATCTTCTTCTAAAGCTCATCAATCAACTTCTCGACTTGGCCAAATTGGAATCCGGAACGCTAAAAGTAGAAAAATCGGAAGGCGATTTATACGCCTTTATTCGCGCTATGGCTAGTTCATTCGCGTCCTTTGCGGCCCAAAAAAATATTCCAGTTCAAGTTGAGATTCCCTCAGGAAATTGTCCCGCCCTTTTTGATAAGGACAGATTGGAAACAATCTCGATCAACCTGATCAACAATGCGATCAAGTTTACCCCATCCAATGGTTCAGTAACCGTGCGCGCCGTTGTTGAAAATCGTTGGCTATCGCTTTCGGTTATCGATACAGGAATTGGGATATCCCAAGAACATCAAGTGAAAATCTTCGAGCGTTTCCACCAGGTGAGTGAGGCAGACAAAGCAGTGGGAACCGGCATTGGCCTTGCGTTAGTGAAGGAGCTGGTAATTTTGTTAGGTGGAACAATCATTGTAATAAGTGAACCAGGTAAAGGCAGTGAATTTAAAGTCGCTCTGCCCATGGAACTTCTGCCCTTTGAGCACGGATCCGAATCTACAGCAGTTCAACCCATAGAACCAAAAACGATCAATAGATCAAACAACGACACGGGTTCCAATAACGACGAAACCAAATCCTCAGTGCTCGTAGTAGAAGATAACAGCGATCTCAGAGCTTTCATTATTGATTCCCTTGGTAGTGAATTTTACTTTCTGGAAGCAGATAATGGAAAACGCGGGCTCGAAATAGCGAGGTCCGAAATCCCCGATCTCATTATTTCGGATGTGATGATGCCCGAGATGGATGGTATCACGATGTCAGGAAAAATCAAAAGCGATGTCCACACATGTCATATTCCGCTTATTTTATTAACTGCGAAATCAACTGAAGACAGCAAACTTAGTGGGTTGCAAAGTGGAGCGGATGATTATCTCACTAAGCCATTTAACAAAAATGAATTACTATTCAAAGTGAGGAACAGCATAGCCACCAGGGCTAAGTTGCGAGAGAGATTACGAGCAGAATTGATGAGCACTGCGCCAAAAGTGGACGTGTTATCCGCGGACGAACAATTTCTAAACGATGTAAAGGAAGGAATCCTGAATCGACTCGGTGATGAACAATTAAGCGTTGAGTCCCTTGCCGAAGACATCGGGATGAGCCGTGTGCAACTGTACAGAAAAGTCTCCGGGCTTACTGGACTGTCCGTAAATGAGTTGATCCGAAAACTCCGGTTACAACGCGCTGCCCAGCTACTGGGTCAGAACTGGGGACCGGTCTCACAAGTAGCCTACGAAGTAGGATACTCGAATCTGTCTTACTTCAGTAAAGTGTTTAAAGAGGAATACGGAGTATTGCCATCTGAATATGAGAAAGCCTGACGGACCTTAGTGCATTTGATTTACTGGAAGTTGCCTTAGCGTATGCACCTCACTATATGCGAATAAAAAAATCCTGTTCTTTTCAGGGAACAGGATTTTAGATTAAAAAATTAGGTTAAAAAATAGATTAAAGCACAATTAAAAAATATCGTTCATCCGGATAATAACCGGCTTAGTCATCAATTACATTCAGCGGTTCACCTTTGATACTGGAATCAGGGCAAGATTTCGCATCATTCCAACCATTCCCAGTACGGTGATCGACATCAAACCGAAAGAGAAAATCACGAAGTACTTCTCTACTAAAGTTTGAGCAAGGCCATAAACGACTGCTGAAGCGAAAGCCGAACCTATGATCAGTAAGAAGAAAAATTTGAAGTTCGATTTCATAAGTCTCGGTGTTATGACAAGACATTAGGAAATACTGTGCCACTCGGAGGAAACCCCGAATCCAGCCCAAAAACGCCATAGAGGCCGTTGTTTTTTCCCAAAATGGATCAGAACTTTCCCGAATAGCTAGCACTGCTGCCAGACCGAGCTATCAAATGATGATTGTGAGAGAGTGGTAAGATTAGAATTTCATCACGACGCGTGCTCCGGCGCCATTCAAGTGAACGCGGAATACAGGGCGTCTTGCCGTAACTGAAGTACTGTTGTATGTGGTAATGGCGTTCCTCGCATGTTTCTTAAATGCATTGTCCAATGGTATCGCGATACAGAGAACAGCAAGACCTCCTGCGGCTATTCCCCATTCTGGTTCCCCGCCGGCCAAAGCTGTTCCCAAAGGCCAACAGATCATAAAACCTCCGATAAAACCAAATACTTGTGAAGCATCATAATTGGACTTTGCTTTCTTAAACTCGGCATATGCTTCAGGGTTAGACTCCATTATCTTCAAC
>Ga0184612_10001924_pt1 | contig 10096 bp, 15 predicted proteins | sample PLM3_60_coex_FD_133163 | JGI IMG/M metagenome (GOLD analysis project Ga0184612, IMG submission 133163) | Groundwater sediment microbial communities from an aquifer in East River, Colorado, USA - PLM3_60_coex | ecosystem: Environmental > Terrestrial > Soil > Riparian zone | place: USA: East...
ATTCGTCCCATCGATCGGCCGCGTCTCTGCGAACCCGCAGGTAGATCGGTGGGGCGGGCAGGACTTGAACCTGCGACCGACGGATTATGAGTCCGCTGCTCTGACCAACTGAGCTACCGCCCCTTGTGCTCGCTACCAGCGACGATGCACCGTCCACGGCGCTCCTCGACCGATCGCGTGTAAGAATCATGTCAGAATCGCTCTCCTACCTGAGCGCCGTGCCGATCGCCTGCGCGAGCTCCCGCTGACGACCGCGGATCGCGTGTGCGTACACCGACAACGTCAGCGACGGGCTCCAGTGTCCTAGGCGCTCGCTCACCGCGACCACGTCCATCCCGGCGCCGAGGAGCCAAGACGCGCAGGTGTGACGCAGGTAGTGGAACGGCACGATCGGCACGCCCGCCTCAGCGGACAGGCGCTGGAAGACGTGCGTCGTGACGTCCGGGCGCCATGGCTGGAACCCCGCCCGGGTCGGACGCCGGAAGACGAGCTGCCCGACGTCGGAGACACCTTCGGTGATCTGCCGCTCGCGCATCTCCTGGAGCGCCTCGATCGTGGAGCCGTCCACGTCCAGCGTCCGGGCCTTGTCGTTCTTCGGCGTGTCGAACCGCAGCATCTGCTCGTCACCGGGCAGGCGCTTCGCGCTCACCGACCGGCGGAAGCGGATCGTCTGGCGCGTCGTGTCCACGTCCGGCCAGGCCGCTGCGAGCAGCTCGCCGAGGCGCGCTCCCGAGTCCAGCCCGAGCCGAACGATGACGGCCATGTCAGCGTCGTGCTCCTCGGTGTATGCGAGGAAGCGGCGCGCCTGGTCATGGGTCCACAGACGATCGACGTCGACTTCGTGGCGAGGGACGCGAGGACTCGTGGCTCCCCGAACTGGATTGATCGACAACTTCCGGTGCGCGTTCAGCGCGCGGCGCAACGTCCGACGAACCGCATCGACCGAGGCGGCGCTCAGACCCTTGTCGAGCAAGCGTCGGAACAGATCCTCGACGTCGGTGGTAGTAACGTCCGCCACACGCCGATCAGTGAGCGCGTCGGGCAGAAGATGGACGCGGACGTGTGACTCGTACGACCTCCACGTCGACACCTTGATCTTGCCGTGTGGCGGCTTGACGCGCTCGAGCCACGCGGCGAGGTACACGCCGAGCAGCTCACGAGCCGGCGACACGTACTCCCGTCTCGTGACGTCGGCACGGAGTTGGTCGCGCAGGTTCCTGGCGTCGGTCTTCGTTCCGCGGACAGTCCGCACGACCTGCCCGTAGCGTCCGCTCGGCAACTTCCGGCCGGTGCTGACGACGACGCGGTAACGACCGGGACCGGCCTCGTAGATCCCATGGTCCTTTCGACTACGTTCGCCCATCGTCTTCCCTCCCCCGCGTGAACGCGACGAGCCGCTCGGTCGCCGCCGTTACCCGTACGCCCTTCCGCCCCGGCTTGACGAGAAACCCCCGATCCTTCGCCTGCTCGTACCAGCCCTTCACGGTCGCGTACATGATTCGCTGCTCTCTCCGCTCCTTGGGGCGAGGGTCGCCACCGGGCTTCGCGTACCTCAGCTCCAGAGCATTGATCACGTCGCCCTGGCGTCCCTTCTGCGCGAGCTCGACCGCGTCCCAGGCGACCCGAGCGTAGAACGCATCGGGATACGGGTTTCCACGGCCCCCTGGTCCCTGTTTCCTCCCGAGACGTCGCAGTTCCTTCTTGAGCGGCTTCTCCACCTCAGGCGTCCAAGGCCTTCCCAGCGACCCGAACGCCCTCTGCCACCTTTCGAGAGACACATCCGCCCCCAGGTCAGCCAACCCCGTGATGGCTTCGCGAAGCTGACGATGCGACAGGCCGCCCACCGGGATGTCGCGGGGGTCTGCGGGAACGACGAGCAGCGCGACGATTCGCGCGACGGGATGCGGGTCTGAGTACGCGAACCCGACGAGGGCGTCCCACCCATCTCCCAGATGCAGGGTGCGCAAATCCTCCAGCCGGTCGGCCGTTTCACCGGCTACACGTTTGAAGATTCCGCGGTCGCTCTGATCGATTACCGGCATGGCGGCCGAAGCGTACCACCATGGTTCCACCTCGTCCATAACGCGGGCACTAGAACTAGAACCGCGCCCGTCATTCTCGCAGTCAAGACGTTCCTGGGGTGTTCCAATACTCACGATGGATACCGCGCATACTATGGACGAAGTCCTCCGAAGGGTTCGCCGCGATCGCGTCGAACTCCCGCCGCCACCTATAAGGAGGGCGATCCGCATTGCGGCCGGGCTTCCCCAGGGGGCGGTGGCCGACGCCATAAAGGTCAGTCGGGCGAGCGTGACGCGCTACGAGCTGGGCGTCCGGGAGCCCCGGGGGGATACGAGACGAAAGTACGCGGCGGCCCTCGAGAGGATGCGCCGTGTTTGATCCCCATCGCTTCTACACCCCAGCTGAGATCCGGACGATTTCGCACGCGCCGCGTGAGCTTGTCTACCGCTCTCTCATGAGTGGCGAACTCCAGGCCCTCCGTCGTGGTCGGAGGTATCTCATCCCGGGCCAGGCAGTAATCGAATGGCTCGACCGGGTGGGCCGATGACCTCCGATCGGCCGTGGGCCTTCGCCGAGATCCACCTTCGCAAGTTCGCCAACACGCGACGTCGTCACCGCCACCATTGGTGGCTTCGCACCCAGGCTGGCCGGCATCAGCGGGAGTTCCTGGAGCGGATTGGGCGGTGGTCTGCATGAACCCCAGGACTCAGGTCATCGACGCCATCGAGTACGAGGTGCAGGGGAACGGCACCCTCGTTCCGATCGGCGAGGTCTCCTCGAACGGTTCCTCCGCTTCTTCCGCTTTCTCCGCACCGGAAGCACCGTCGCTCGATTCGGCCTCGGTCGCGTTTCGAGGGCTCCCCGGTGAGGTCGTGCGCACCCTCGAGCCGTACACCGAGGCCGATCCAGCGGCCTTGCTCTTGAACCTCCTCGCGTCTTTCGGCGCGATGGTCGGCGAGGCGGCTGAGGTCCGGGTCGGATTCGCCCATCACCCACCGGCGCTCTCGATCGCGCTCGTCGGTCGGACTTCGCGATCCCGCAAGGGTACGGCGACGACCGAGGTCGACGGGCTGATGCGTCGCGTAGAGGACGGATGGTACGAGGTGCATCAGGTCTCCGGCTTCGGCTCCGGGGAGGCCTTCATCGAGCACGCGGCGGAGAATCCGGGGGCGGCGATCTACGTCGTCGAGACCGAACTCGCCCGCCTCCTCGCGGTCGCGTCCCGAGAGGGGTCGTCGATCTCCTCGGTCCTTCGCGCTGCGTGGGACTTCCGACGGATGGAGCACCGGATCCGCAAGAAGCGCTACGACGCCCCTGCAGCTCCGGTCTCGCTCATCGCGCATATCACGATGGACGAGCTCCGCGACTCCCGGCACGGCCTTCGCCTGGTCGAGATCATGAACGGTTTCGGCAACCGCATCCTGTGGACCTACGTCGACCGGCGTTCGGCGATTCCCGACCCTCAGCCGGTGCCCGAAGCGGAACTAACGCCGCTCACCTCCCGCCTGCACCGAGCCCTCGTATCGGCACGTTCGGCTGGGGTCATCGGGCGCACCCCGGAGGCGGCGTCGCTGTGGGCAGATCTGTACGAGCGGATGGCGGCCGACGACGGGGCCGGCATCGTGGACGCTCTCACCGCCCGCGCCGAGGCACAGGTCCTGCGCCTGTCGCTCTTGTACGCGCTGATTGACGGCTCACGCGTGATCGACGTTCCCCACCTCGAGGCCGCATGGGAGGTCTGGCGGTACTGCCGCTGGTCCGCCCAGCACCTATTCGTCGGGGCCGGGACCGGTGATCCCGACATCGACAGGATCGCGGCGGTCCTGGCTGCGGGTGAGGAGCTGAGCGGCACGCAACTGGACCGGATGTTCCTTGGTCACCGCTCGATCCCCGACCTGCGCCAGAGGGCGATCGCGCTCGGCGTCGCCGAGGAGTACGCGAAGGAGACCGGCGGGCGACCGGCGACATTGCTCCGTAGAGCGGAGAAAGCGGAGAAAGCGGAGAAAGGGTGGGGCTGGTGGCGTACGCCCGCCTACCTGATCGAGCAGAACCCCAGGTCAGAGACTTCTTCCGCTTCTTCCGCTTTCTCCGCAAGCCAAGACCAACTGCCGAACGAGGAGGACACGTGACCGGCCGCGACTTCTGGCTCGCCACGCTCAGGCCGTACGCACGGGACGGCTACCGCCGAGGTGTGCTCGATGACGAGGAGGTTGTGTTACTCGACGAAGCAGGCAACGAGGCCCGACTGCCCCGACCCTCAGCTGCCTGGCGTGTCCCGCTGCTGCCTTCACTCGATGCACTGGACGGAGACGCAGATACAGAAGCAACGACTCGAGGAGTCAAGTGGCTGATGCAAGTAGGCAAGGACCGGATGGAGCTCAGCGTATGACGACGTCAACGATCACGACCGAACGACGAAAGAAATCTGACGGGGGGGAGGTCAAGGGGCCGATCCCGCGCAAGACTCCGCAGTCTGGCGACCTCTCTCCGGCGGCGGCGACGGTTCGGGCCTGCCAGCTCGAGGGCTGCGAGCTGCCCCTGACGGGCCGCCAGAAGGCCTTCTGCAGCGAGGCCCACCGCAAGTTGGCATTCAAGCGGCGGCTACGGGAGGCCAAACGCCCGGCCCGTCCGAAGGTTCGCGAACGAACGGTCAAGGTTGCGCTGGCCGCGCCGGAGGTCCTGGGCTACCAGGAGCCCCGTATCCGGCTGGTCCCGCCATACGCGAGCTCAAAGGCCGACGAGGCTATCGCCCTGGCCCGTTCGGCCGGACTGATCCTCGATCCATGGCAGGGGGCCTTCCTGGGGGACGCTATGGGCGTCCAGAAGGGCTCTTGGGCGGCGACTGAGGTCGTCCTGATCGTCCCAAGGCAAAACGGAAAAACCATCGTCGTCGCGGTACGTGCCGTCTGGGAGGCCGTCCACGCGCCGGATCGGACGGTCGTTTTCACCTCGCATCTGTTCAAGACCGACCGTGAGGCCTTCAAGGCGTGCCGCCGGTTGCTGGAGCACGAGGTCTTCGCCCACCTCGAGCCGGTGTTCTATCGGTCGAACGGGAACGAGGCGATCGAGCTGAACAACGGCTCCCGCATCCAGTTCCTGGCCCGCAAGGGCGGCTCTGGTCGCGGTTTCACGGCCCATCTGCTCGTAATGGACGAAGCGTTCGACCTATCCGAGGACACCTACGCGGACCTGACGCCGTCGACCGTCGCCGCAGAAGGCTCGCAGTTGTGGATCGTCTCGAGCGCCCCGCACCCCGATTCCGAGGTCTTACGTCGCCAGTGCATCCGTGGACGGGCCGGCGAGGACCCCCGCCTCGTCTACTGGGAGTTCTCGGCGGCGGACGACGTTCCGGCGGATTCGTCGGAGGGATGGCGCCAAGCGAACCCGGCGATCGGGTTTCGGATCACCCTCGACAGCATCGGCGGGAGGTTTGCCGACATGCCCCGAGCGACCTTCGAGCGCGAGCATCTGTCGCGGTGGCACGAGGACGAGTCCCCGTCCCCGTTTCCACCTGGCGCGTGGGACGCCCTCGCTTACCAGGGGCACCTGGAAGTGGTCGGCACGCCGTGCTTCTCCGTGGACGTGACGCCGATGAGGGATCACTCCACTATCGGCATCGCGGCCAACACGGACGCCGGTAGGCCCCTCGTGGAGGTCGTAGAAACGCAGCGCGGGACCTCCTGGGTGGTTCCCAAGCTCCAGGAGGTCTTCAAGCCGTACCGCGGTGCCAAGGTGATCGTGGACCGCGCAGCCTGGTCCGCGTCGCTCACCGAAGACATCCGCGCTGCTGGTCTGACTGTGCATGAGACGGATGCGGCGGAGGTCAGTACCGCAGCCGGTCAGTTCCTCGAGGCCGTCCTCGAGCAGAAGTTCTTCCACCGGGGCGACCCCCGCCTGACGACTGCGGTGGAGGGTGCCAGGCAGCGCCCGATCGGTGAGCGGTGGGGCTGGGACCGGAAGAGCCCCACGATCGACGTGTCGCCTTTGGTCGCTGCATCGTTGGCGTTGTGGGGCCTGAGGGTGCTCAAACCGGCGTTCAGGCTCTCCGACTACGTGGCCTGGTGATCCCTGATGGCTAAGGCGAAGTACAACTGGTCGCATCAACAGAAGCGCTCCGTAATGCTCCCGCAGGCCATCGGCAGGCCGTGCATCTACTGCGGTGGCGTGATGCTCGAATGGATGAAGCTCGACCTAGACCACACGACAGGCCAGATCACTCACTCACGTTGCAATAGATCGGCCGGCGCGAAATACGGCAACGCGCTGCGCGGCCTGCGCCGGCGTCACAGCACCATCTACAGGAAGGAGAAGTAATGGACACATTGATCGCATATCACGAGGCCGGACACGCGACGGTCGCGTTCTTGCTAGGTGCGCTCCCGGAGACCGTCACGATACGTTCTGACGGCGAGTCTGCGGGCCATATGGCCTATCTGCCAGTCGAGGCCCGCTCTATCACCAAGTCCGTAGTGTTCGGTCGTACCCCGGAAGATCGACAACGCGTTATGGCGTTCCTCGTCGCCAACGCCGCCGGCGCATGCAGCCAGGCGCTTTACCAGCGGCGCGGTACTCGGGCGGGGCTCTTTGATCAGGTTGGCTGGGAAGTCTTCGACGGAGGACAAGACTACGAACGCACCATATCCATCATGCATGCGGCGCGGGGTCTGCTCCACGCGAACGTCTACCTGGCCGACGTCGTTGCCGAGACCTACGACCTGCTCGAGCAGCCGGGAGTCTGGTCGTCCGTGGAACAGGTCGCGGGCGATCTCGTCAGGTTCGGCGAACTCGACTATGAGGGCATCCGCGACGCGGTGATGTTCAACGACCTCATCGGCATCAAACCGAAGCGGACTATTCCCCACAACGATGAGCTTCGCCGAGACGGCTGGTCCGAAAGCGAGATCGGGACTGGCCAACGAGTTCTCTCCCGAGAGGAGGCTGAGCGAAAGATCAAGGCCAAGAGTCCGTTCGGGTGGAAGCGCGTTGGTTGGAACAAAGAGATGGAGAGGAGATGACGCAGATGCGGGCCGATTGGGCAATCGAGCAGAAGAAGCAGCAGGAGTTCGAGCAGATTCGCAAGCGAAACGTCGGGACGTTCGTGCGCATGTGGCTCACCCTGGGAGCCGACGTTCTCAGGGCTGCCAGCAGCGAGCATCAGCTCGAGGTCGCCGAGGCGCTTGGCATTGCGACGAACAGGTGGGGCCGGTTTCTGGACATGGAGCAGCAGGCCATCCGCGAGGAGGCAGCCCTAGCAAGCAGGCCGAAGAACAGGCCGGCCGAACTCACCGATGAGGCGCTGCCCGATCGCACGCTCGAGAAGCGGAACGCGGACTGGCAAGAGCAGACGAAGCACATGCGTGCCGCCCACGCGGAGTTGAAGGAGCAGGCGAAGGCCGAGCGCAAGGCACTCGAGTCTCTGATCACGGCGAGGAGGTGAACGCGATCATGGGTGATTCACCAGGTAGCAAGAACCCACCTGGCAGCAAACCAGCGCCAGGCGGCGGCCAGGTGCCGATCAAGTGGCCGCACCCAGCGACACAGAAACCGAAGAAGTGAGACGTGCGGGCTCGGCGACGGATGGCGGGTCCACTCCAGCCTCGGCCTACCGAGCCGAGCTCCGCACCGCTGCGGCTCCGGTACCCCCCGGTGACGGAGTCCGCGCCGCACCCGTCACTCACTCAGCGGGTGCGAGAAGGTCGAAGTTAGGGCCGGGGGTCTTTCTCCTTTCTTCCCCGGCCCTCTTCGACATCAGGCTCGGCCTCCGGGGTGAAGAACGGACACTCGCAATCGTGGAACAGGCATGGTCCGGCGTACGCATGGATGAACTCCGCGTGCTGGCACCCGAGGCATGGGCTCGTCTGACTCGGGTCCAGGTCGTTCCGGCGAACCGCAGACAGGCTGGGCTTCGTCATGGGCCTCCTATAGGTCATGTGCGCTACTGAGGTATCGGCCATACAGGGCAGCCTCCTTCTAGGCCGAAAGACCAATTTGACCTGTTCGTTCGTCGCCCGCACCGAGGCCGCGTCCGAAGCCGCCCCGGCCGGCGGGCAAGTAGACGTAGGCGTGGCGGGGTGATCAGGTTCGTGGTGCCCGCCCGCGGCGCTTCACTCACGCCGACTCCAAGCCGCGAACCAAAGGTGGGTCTGGGCCGGGGCCGGGGCTTCTTGTCTGGCACCCCGGCCCAGACCACCTCAATCGAACCCTAGGGAAGGAAAGTGAAGACCAATGGCTGATCTAGGAACACTTCTCGGAGGCCTCGGTGGCGGGCCTGCGGTCAACCAGATCCGTTGTGCCTGGTCAGGAGTACTTCTCGGCCTGGCTCCCAGGAGTGTCCTCGGCCTCAGGTATAAGTCGGGTGCGCTAGGATGCCGATGGAGGGAAGAGTGATGGCCGCCCAGCCTGAATTCGTCGAGCCGGAAGAGCTCAACGCAGAGGAGTTCCGAGCTTTGCTCGAGGCGCGGATCCGAGTGCGATTCCGTATGTCCATCGAGGGTTTCGTCGAGGCCGTCAACGCTGGCGAGCTCCAGGACGATCCAGCGGCTACAGAGTTCGCCATCCTCGTGGGTGCGAGTTCCCGCCCGGACTAAGGGCGACGCCCTCAAGCGCTACGTCCGATATCTGCAGCTCTCCTTGAGCTGCATCAGCGGAACCGCGCAATTCGTGACGGGTCCACGGCCTTATGGAGGGGAGGATGCACTCGCCCTGACCACCAAGCCTGAGCGAATGCGCCTTCGATGCGAGGATGAGACCTACGTCTTCCTGGCAGCCGCTCAGGGGTTCCACTTTGAAGCCGATCCAGACTTCGAAGGCGAGTGGAAGGTGAAGACGGACGAATACGCCTATTCCGTCTTTACGTCCGACGAGGAATCGGGCCAGTTATTCGCTTGGCATTGGCACCCGGCCGCTTATCGTGCGGACTGCCACATTCATGTCGGTGCCCGGCAGGGCGAGGAGCGGGCCTTGTATCGCTATCACGTCCCTAGTGGGCGGGTAGCGTTTGAGGAGGTTCTCCGGTTCCTACTCGAGGAGTTTCACGTTGAGTCGGCACGTGACGACTCGGAGGAGATCCTTACGAACAGTCAAACCCGGTTCGAAGCGTTCAGGACATGGCCGGGAGTCCGCCGCCCGCCATCGGACTCATGACACACCGAAGCTGCTCCGCCGAGATCGTCCGCAACCAAGCCCCCTAGCGCCAGGGCTTCTCAGCCCGCCATGCCTTCGCCCACGCCGAGACCTCTCGCCGATCCCACAAGCGCCCTCGGCCGTCGCGCTCGACCGGCGCGGGGAAGCCTGGTTCGTCGGCGAGCTGGTGGGCGCGCTGCTTGCTCACGTCGAGGAGGTCGGCGATCTCAACTACTCGGATCGTCGTCCTCTTGCCTCTGCCGCTCGTCTTCCTCTTCCTCTCCGAGGTCCACCGTGCTTTCGATCCGAAGCCGAATACCCTCATCTACCATCCACTGAGGACGCGCTTCGATCTGGAAGCGCTTGAACTTCGACAGGACGTCTTCCGCGGTCGCCTTGACACCGTAGATTCGGACAACAGGAACCTCTCCGTTCGCGTCTGCGAGCTCCTCTGCCCTCTTTCCCTCGAGGCTGGGGTCGAGCACGTACACGGTGGCGTTCATCGATAGGCCAACATTGGCTTCGCCGCCACCGTGGATGCTGAACGCGACCACGTGCCCAAAACGATGGCGGTCCAGGCTGAACACATCGTCTGCCGTCCCGAACTGCGGGTCATCTAGAGCCGCGGTTCCCTTCCATTCCGTGTACTGGGTCTCCGCTTCCTCCACGTACCGCTTCTCCTCTTCCATCATCACTGCCTCCTTCTGAGTCGACCGTGTAAGAATCCGTGTAAGAACTTTCGTCCCACGTCAGAGCGTTGGGCCAGTCTCGCCCGGACGGAACCGCAGGTCACGGTACATGTCGGCACGGTGCGGAACGGCGTCCACCTGATTATGAGTCCGCTGCTCTGACCAACTGAGCTACCGCCCCGGTTCGGGAGTCTAAGGGCAGAGCACACGGCATCGTCATGGCTCCTGCTCACGGTCGTCTCCACCTCGCAGGAGCGGGAGCA
>Ga0184612_10001925_pt1 | contig 10094 bp, 5 predicted proteins | sample PLM3_60_coex_FD_133163 | JGI IMG/M metagenome (GOLD analysis project Ga0184612, IMG submission 133163) | Groundwater sediment microbial communities from an aquifer in East River, Colorado, USA - PLM3_60_coex | ecosystem: Environmental > Terrestrial > Soil > Riparian zone | place: USA: East...
CACGCTTATGGCGCAGTTTAATTCTGGCGAGGCAGCGTTTTATATTCTTACGAATTCTCGCGCATTACCTCCATCTGCAGCCCATGAGTTGATCGTAGACATCTGTCATAACCTTAAATCGGTAGCGTCAGCCACGGACAAAACATTCACCTTAATTCTTCGCAGCGATTCAACGCTCAGAGGTCATTTCCCCACGGAACCAGATGCCGTTGAAAATTCTCTCGGCACGTACGCGCGATGGTTGATCTGTCCTTATTTTGAGGATGGCGGAAGAATAACTATCAATGACATACACTACATAAAAGAAGACGATAAACTGACTCCGGCCGCAGAATCTCCGTTTGCACGGGATGCGTCGTTCGGATATGTAAACTCTGACCTCAAAAAATGGGTGGAAGAAAAAACGGGCGGACGCGTCAAGGCCCATGAGGTGGGAAGTCTCACGCAGGACGGAATTTTAAATGAAGGCGAAGCTTATGTAACAAAACAACTTCGATCATCGACGAAGGTTTGGATAGCAAATATTACATCAATGGCCGAGATGGACGTCGTTACATCGGCATGCAAAAAATTAGAGCGTGATGGACTTGCCATATTATATCGCACGGCAGCCTCGTTTGTCCAGAGTTACCTGGGCATCAAAAAGAAACCATTACTATCGACTATGGAAATGACTACACCCGTGCCAACGGGTGGAAAAAAAACTGGAGGAGTCATCATAGTGGGGTCTTACGTGCCCAAGACCACGGATCAACTTAAGTACCTTTTGACCCTTCCCAAACTATATACTGAGGAATTGGACATTGAGGCGCTGGTGTACCAGGATCAAAACTTCCTATTGCAAAATATCAGTGGCATAAATACCCGGTTATTAAATGGAGAAACAGTCGTAATTTACACTAGCAGAGGACTGATAACCGACAATGACCCCCTCAAAAGTTTAGCCATTGGAAATAAAATATCTGAAGCACTGGTCAAAATTGTGAGGGGGATTACAGTCCGGCCTCATTTTTTTATAGCCAAAGGAGGCATTACTTCAAGCGACATGGCTTCAAAGGGACTGGGAGTTGCTAAGGCCAGGATAATCGGCCAGGCGCTGCCAGGCGTACCGGTATGGCTATTGGGTGGTGAGAGCCGATTCCCTGGCCTGCCATATGTTGTTTTCCCTGGCAACGTAGGAGGACCAAGGGCTCTTGAGCAATTAGTGTTGCAATTAGATAACTGATCGAATGATGATAAACTATGGGTCGGAATTATAATATTGGAATTATCGGCTGTGGTTTCTGGGCGAACTATCAGGTAGCGGCATGGAAGGAAATTCCGGAAGCAAAAATCATTTCCGTTTGCGATCGCGATCTGCCGAAAATGAAAGCACTTGCTGAGAAATTTAATATCCCCCATTTATATACGAGTGTTCCTGAGATGTTAAAGAACGCAGAGCTAGATTGTATTGATATAATTTCCAGCCCCGAAACGCATCCAGAGATAGTTCTGGCCGCAGCCGACGCAGGTACACCAGTCATTTGTCAAAAACCAATGGCCATGGAGTTGTCGGATGCAAAAAGAATGGTGGAAAAATGCCATTCTTTAAATGTTCCATTTTACATCCACGAAAATTTCAGGTGGCAAGCCCCAATGCTTAAGGTTAAAGAGCTGCTGGATGGTGGCGAGGTCGGCAAGCCTTTTAAGGCAAGAATTTATTTTAATACGCACTTTCCCGTACTTAGTAATCAACCGTCATTGGGACAGATGACAAAAATGATCATCGCAGATCTTGGTGTTCATCTTTTTGATCTGGTAAGATTCTTTTTCGGCGAAGTGAAAACCATTTATTGCCGCACTCAGCAAATTTCGAACGGAATAAAAGGCGAGGATGTGGCCACTACGCTACTCGAAACCATTGGTGGCGTTCAGTGTATTGTGGAAATGTCGTGGACGTCTTATGTTGAGCACGATCGTTTCCCGCAGACGCTAGTCGCCATCGAAGGGACGGAAGGAAGTCTTGACCTTTCGGCGGATTTTCGCCTGGTTGTTATTAATGGGAGAGGAGTGAAAGAGATCAACGTAGAAATTCCCAGCTATAGTTGGGCACATCCTGATTATGCTGTGGTTCATTCTTCGTTAGTTCCTTGTAATAAAGATCTGTTAGGAGCCGTTACTGGAAATTCCGATTCGGCTAACCGGGCCGATCTGAATCTTAATACATTAAGGTTGGTTCATGCCGCTTACCATTCTGCAGATACCGGTAACGCAGTTCAATTGAGTGACATTGACTAATATGGAAAATCGCCTGGAAATCGTTGGAATCTCAAAAGCATTTCCCGGAGTCCGGGCGCTTACAAATGTTTCGCTCAAAATTCAGAGCGGACAGGTGCATGCACTCGTTGGTGAAAATGGAGCGGGAAAAAGCACCTTGATGAACATCCTCTCGGGAAATCTCCAGGCGGATGAAGGAAAGATCATCATTGACGATCAAATAGTTTCAATCCCGAGTCCCCGAAATGCAAGCGGACTTGGTATTGCAATTGTGCATCAGGAGAGAAGCCTCGTCGAGAATCTCAGTGTTGCTGAGAATATTTTCCCCGAAAAACAACCGTGCAACAGGTTGGGATTAATAGATCACCGGCAGTTACATCAGTCAGCGGAGGATCTTCTCAAACGCTTACAGATCCACCACATTCATACACGCACGCTCGTGGCCAGGCTGTCCCCCGGACAAAAACAAATGATTGAAATTGCAAAGGCACTTTCTACTCCCTGCAAGATCCTGATCCTGGATGAACCAACCGCTTCTATTTCATTTCAGGAAGTGACGATTTTGTTTAATATCATCCGGGACTTGAAGAAGCAGGGTGTTGCCATCATCTATATTTCTCATCGGATGCACGAAATAAAGGAAATCAGCGATGTTGTTTCAGTGTTGAAAGATGGGAAGTATCAGGGTACCCTTGACACACAATCCACACCGATCGACGATATCATCAATAAGATGGTGGGGAGAGAAATAATTGCTTTAGAATACACCAATCATCGGAGAAACGAAATAACGCTTGACGTCCGGAACCTGACTGGGAAGCAATTCAGGAATGTGAATTTTCAGGTGTACAAAGGGGAGATATTAGGTTTTGCGGGATTGATTGGTTCCGGAAGAACGGAAATTGCCAAAGCAATATTTGGCGAGGAGCCGGCTACATCCGGTACGATTTCCATAAATGAAAAAGGAATCAATCCTGTTAAGCCGCTACACGCGATTCTTGCTGGCATCGCTTACATTCCGGAAGAGCGAATAAGCCAGGGAGTTTTTCCCGAGATGAGTGTGGAAGATAACATAGTTGTTTCAAAACAGGTCTCACGATGGAAAAATTCCGCGGCAAACAAGTTGACTGCAGAGAAGTATGTGAATCAACTTAAGATCAGGACGCCATCGCTATCGCAACAGATGGTTAAACTCAGCGGCGGTAATCAACAAAAAGTTATTCTGGCCCGCTGGTTAAGTATGACACCCGATCTTCTCATAATCGATGAACCGACGCATGGCGTAGACGTGGGATCAAAGTTTGAGATTTATGAAATGATAAAGAATTTAGCAAGCCAGGGGATGGGCATCATCTTAATATCAAGTGAACTTCCTGAATTATTACTGCTTTCAGATCGCGTCGCTGTAATGCGCAACGGCGAACTCAAAGTCGTAATGGATAGATCGGATGCTACGGAAGAATCAATCATGAAATACGCATCAGGTTAAATCATAAATATCAGCCGATTATGTTGAACCAACTTTCTACACGCATGCAGGACCGGGTATTCACGCTTGGATGTACGCTCATTATTATATGTGTGGTTGCGTCTCTCGTGTTTCCATACACGTTCCCTACGGTCGACAATTTTTCTCAGATCCTTTTGAATGTTTCAATTGACGCAATTGTGGCTGTGGGCATGATGGTCCTGATGATTGGTGGAATGTTCGACTTATCCGTGGGCTCCGTAGTAGCCATGTCTGGCGGACTCGCAGGATATCTGATGTACTATCACAACACGAACTTTTTATTGGCGATTGTGGTGGGGCTCGCTGCAGCCTTGCTTATTGGAATAATCAATGGTTGGCTTATCGCTCGATGGAAGATAAATCCCATGATTCAAACATTGGCGATGATGGGAATAGTACGAGGAATAGCGTTGATGCTAAGCGGTGCGGGTTTGCAAAATTTTCCTTATGAATATATTTACCTTGGCCAATCCAAGCTGTTAAAACTTCAGGCACCTGTGTGGTGGATGATCGCAATTGTATTGCTCTTTAGTTTTCTTGTAGATCGCACAACCTTTTTCAGGAGATTTTATTACATCGGCGGAAACGAAAAGGCCGCACGACTTTCTGGAATTGACGTTGAGAAGATGAAAATATGGGCTTTTGTCATTTCCGCTTTGCTCGCCGGATTCGCAGGGATCCTCCTGTCATCGCGGTTAGGTGCAGCGTTATCAAGTTCCGGCCGGGGACTGGAATTAAGGGTGATCACGGCGGTAATTCTTGGAGGAGCTAGTTTAGCTGGCGGTCAGGGCAAGATTTGGGGTGCTTTTTTAGGATCAGTATTTATGGCAATCATAAATAATTTATTGATTCTTAGTAGAGTCTCCGGGTATTGGCAGGAAGTGATTCTTGGATTGATTTTGATTCTGGCGGTTGGTCTTGATCAATATATTCTGAGGCGATCTACCCTCGTGAAATCCACGGTTTTAATTTTTGTTGTGTCCTCGTTTCTGATTTCGTGCGAGCCGCCGCCGCGTCAAGATATCAAAGTGACATTACAGGATTATACTACCGACTCGTCGGTTGTTTCTCCGGACGAAGAATATGTGATGATCACACCTCTGATAAATTTGCCAATGTATGTTGATCATGATCAGCGGGCATTCAAAGCGTGGGCAAAAAAAATGGGCGTAAAAATCTCGATACTTGGCCCCGCAGAGTGGGATGTGCCGGCACAGGTACAAGTTATCGATCAGATAATATCCTCCAGGCCTGCGGGCTTATTGATCAACGGAACCGACCAGGGAATTGCTACGTCAATCAATAAAGCGGTAGCGGCGGGTATCCCGACCATTGTGTATGATGCGGAAGTGAAGAGCAACAGGCATTGTTTTATCGGAAGCGATTGGTACGAGATGGGCAGGCTTCAGGGTGAACGTATGGTGAAGTTGCTGAACGGAAAAGGTAAAGTTGCCTGTTTTGGTGTGTTAGGAGTTTCTAATCAGGAGGAGGGGATTCGGGGTCTTCTCGATGTTCTAAAAAAATATCCGGAAATCCAGTTCGTAGGAAAATTTGATGACAAGGCTAATTTTGAAACGGCAACCAAACTCACCTCGGACTTACTTGCTGCTTATCCTGACTTGTCGGGAATTTGTGGTTTTGATTCGGAGTCAGGACCCGGAATAGCGTTGGCAGTTAAGGAGTCAGGAAACGCAGGTAAAATAAAGATCACAACCGTTGATACAGAACTACCTCATTTGAAATTGGTCCAGGAAGGTGTGATTGACTATCTGGTGGGTCAGAAGCGCGAACTATTCACGTGGTACGGTGCGCAACTTCTGTTTGACATGGTTCACGGTACGAACAGCTTCTCAAATAACGATCAGCGCGCAGGCATTGCTCCGGTGCCGGATCTGATAATTACAGGATCGTTTGAAGTCGACAAATCCAATATCGATCTCTTTATCCATAAGTCGAACTGAGTTGTCTGCTATTTCGGATGACGGCCGCGGATGGAAGTAGGTGATTGAGTTAATTGTATGTAAGATTTCCGTGCAGCAACCCTTGCTGATATTCTGAGGGGGTTACTCCCTTTGCTTGCTTGAAATGCCGGTTGAACAGCGACAAATTTTGAAATCCACTTTGATGGGCGATCTCACTTATGTTGTGTTTTTCTTCTGCTAATAATCTGCACACAAAACTTATTCGTAAGTCGGTAAGGTATTCAAGGTACGTCTTTCCTGTCCTTGCTTTGAAAAAACGGCAAAAGGCGGCAGGGGTTAGATTTGCTAAATCCGACACCACCTCTATGGAGATCCGTTCCATAAAATGATTTACACTGTATTCATACACCTTATTAAGTTTCGTGTGGTGGAGTTCTCCATAAACGTTGACAAATCCTTCACTGGATAAATAGTCACCTTCTGATTCGGAGAGTTCAAACAGAATTGAAATTAATTCCAGAATTCTGAATGCTGGTGCAAATGTATGAAGCTGCATCAGGCGCATTCCTATAGTTTCTCCTACCACACCAGAGAACCTCAATCCTCCCTTGGCATGAGCAATCATGCGCTGAATGGAATGAAACTCCGGCTTCTTAAAAAAATCTCTACCCAAAAAATCGGGTAAGAATTGGACAATGATGACTTCCGGCTTTTCGCCGGGATGTTCATTATAGTAATGTAATTCCCGTTGGATAGTGTGAGGAAGGCTGGAGCCAATAATGAATATTTCTCCTCGAATGAGCCTACCAACGGAATCACCAATAAAGCGCGTGCCGTGACCTTTGTGAAAATAGATTATTTCAAGTTCAGGGTGATAATGCCAGGGATTCTTAAGCGGCATGTCATCCGTTTTCAGAACAAACGAATTACTGACTGGTAATGAGAGCTTACGAAATGCTGGTTTCATGGTAGGTTCAGAAATCAGTACACGTTAGTTATTGATATGAATTTGCTAAAGGGCCAGGTTACTAGTAAAAATAGTATTATAATCCGTAATTAATTATCGATCGCCATGATTTCTAAAAAATACCTTTGGATCCATAGTCCATAGTTAATGCAGACGAAACTATTGACCATTAATCATTGATCATTGATCATTGATCATTGACATTGACCATTGACCATTGAAAATCTATGATTAACTTAAAGGACCATGATTGAAAATAAATATGACGCAATCGTAATTGGTTCAGGTATTTCAGGTGGTTGGGCGGCGAAAGAACTGTGCGAGAAAGGGTTGAAGACATTAGTGCTGGAGCGGGGACGAAATGTTGAACATATTAAGGATTACCCGACGGCGCACAAACATCCTTGGGAGCTGCCTCATCGTGGCCAATTACCTAAGCAAGTCATCGAAGAAAATCCCATAATCAGCAAGTGTTATGCTTTTAACGAATCAACTGAACATTTTTTTGTCAAGGACGCCGAACATCCCTACACGCAAGTCAAACCCTATGATTGGATAAGAGGTTATCAGGTTGGTGGTAAATCTTTGATGTGGGCTCGCTGGACCCAGCGATGGAGCGATCTGGATTTCGAGGCGAACGCGAAACAGGGTATTGGAATCGACTGGCCTATACGCTATCCTGATATTGCCCCGTGGTATTCGTACGTGGAAAAGTTCGTTGGCATCAGTGGCAACAAGGATGGAATACCACATCTTCCCGATGGAGAGTTCCTTCCGCCAATGGAAATGAATTGTGTTGAACAACATTTCAAGACAAGTCTTGAAAAAAACTATACCGACCGAAAGCTTATCATTTCACGAACAGCAAATTTGTCGGTGCCCATGCCCGGAAGAGGTGAGTGTCAGTACAGAAATCTTTGTGCACGGGGTTGCCCTTATGGAGGATATTTCAGCAGCAATTCGGCTACACTGCCCGCGGCAAAAGCCACGGGAAACCTCACTTTAAGACCGTATTCCATCGTCCATTCTATTATTTATGATGAGCAAAAGCAAAAAGCAAAAGGCGTCCGCATAATTGACTCCGAAACAAAGGAGGAAATGGAATTTTATGCGAGGGTAATTTTTGTTAACGCAGGAACGTTGAATACGGCATTGCTCTTACTCAACTCCACTTCTTCCAGATTTCCAAACGGTTTTGGAAATGACAGCGGCGCATTGGGCCATTACCTGATGAACCATAATTACCGGGGTCAGATGGGCGGTTCATACGAAGGATTTCAGGATCAGTACTATTCCGGGCGACGGCCGGCCGGCGTTTACATACCCCGTTATAGAAATGTGGGTAACGACAAACAGAAAAACTTCGTTCGTGGTTATGCTTTTGCGGCAGGTGGCGGGCGCAGTGCTGGTGATGGCGATACTTCAATAGGTGAATCACTGAAGGAAGCTATGACAAAACCAGGTTCATGGAATTTTTGGATGACAGGAATGGGTGAGTGTTTGCCTTATGTTGAAAACAAAGTCTGGCTTGACAAAAACAAAGCAGATCAATATGGTATTCCTCAACTTGCCATTGATTGCGAATATAGGGAGAACGAAACTGCTATGCTGAAAGACATCCTGGAGAGTGGCGCCGAGATGTTCGAGAAAGCGGGGTTCAAAAATATTTATACACGTGATACGGGACAAGCTCCAGGACTTGATATTCATGAGATGGGAGTAGCGCGAATGGGCAAGGATCCAAAAACGTCAGTTCTGAATAAGCACAACCAGGTTTGGAGTTCCATGAATGTATTCGTGACCGACGGGGCATGCATGACCTCCAGCGCCTGTCAAAATCCATCGCTGACTTACATGGCATTAACTGCACGCGCAGTGGCTTACGCAGCGGATGAATTGAAAAGAGGAAATATTTGATCACGATGGTTGCGGCCAGAGTTTTTTTGTACTTATTTCTGATCATTGTCTTATTACCTCATCCGGGTAAAGCGTCGGTTTACGACTCCACGCTCATTAGTGGGCTTAAGGACTACATTTTAGCAGAATAGACCTTATTCGCTTCTTAAGGTTCGCGCAGGGTCGGCATTAGCAGCCTTCAAAGACTCGTAACTGATTGTGAGCAAGGCTATCGCCAAGGCACCTAGACCAGCGTAACAGAAGATTAAAATGTCCAACGAAGTCTTGTACTCGAATCCTTGCAGCCATTTGTTCATTGCGTACCATGCCATTGGCGTTGCGATCACGAAAGCTAACAACACCAACTTCACAAATTCCTTTGACATCATTCCGACGATCTGTGGTACACTTGCACCCATAACCTTTCTCACGCCGATTTCTTTGAGCCGTCTTTCAGCCATGAACGACGACAGTCCATACAATCCAAGGCTGCAGATAATTATGGCAATTACTGCGAAGTAAGAAATGATCTTTGAAACGCGCTGATCTTCATTGTATTGTTTCTGGATATTCTCATCCAGGAACGTATATTCAAATGGAGCATCACTCACTTGCCCTTTCCAGGTATCTTCGATCTTCGCGATGGTCTCCGAAAATCCAGAAGAATTCACACTCGCTATCATATAAGCGTAATCGCTGCTTTCAGGGATTTCAAAAACGATAGGTATGATCGCATCCTTCAATGAGGTTTGGTTAAAGTCCTCCATCACCCCAATGACCTGGAATGAATAGTTCTTTCCCTGCCAGTCGAAGTAAAGTTTTTGGCCCACCATTTTGTCAGGTTCAATTCCGAATTTTTTAGCTGAGGCGCGATTGATTATTAGATTTCCCTGCGAGTCGGACTTTCGATTGTTCGTGAATGCGCGGCCGGCGATCAGTTTGATATCAAGGAGTTCCATGTAGCCGGCATCAATACTGTTCCGGCGATTGAGAATAGCATTGTCCATATTGCCTCCTTCTAAATAGAAAGCCATATCGCTAAAGATGTTGGCGCCCGGTGGGTAGTTTGTTGCCGAGACGGATTTGATGGCGTTCTCTTGCTCCAACGCTGTCTTTAGTGATTCATATTTCTTTTTGGCATCGGTGGTTCGAAGGGGAATAAGAATCTTTGATTCCGGGTTAAAGCCGAGATCTTTTTCTTTCATAAAGGAAAGCTGGCGTGAGATCACCAACATGCCGCATACCAGTACGATAGCGACGAAGAATTGGAAGACGACCAATCCCTGTCGCAGTCTACCCGAGGAGTTGCTCAATGCGAATTTTCCCTTCAATACCTCAGCAGGTTTAAAAGACGACATATAAAAAGCGGGATAGCTTCCGGCTATCAATCCAGTAATGATCGCCAGTATGATGAGGGCTGTACCAAAATATAGGGCATTATCTTTATCGAAAGAAATTTCTTTAGCTGAAAGTTCATTAAATGCGGGAAGTGCTAAATATACCATGATGACACTCACTACAATGGAGATAGTTACGATGATCA
>Ga0184612_10001926_pt1 | contig 10092 bp, 6 predicted proteins | sample PLM3_60_coex_FD_133163 | JGI IMG/M metagenome (GOLD analysis project Ga0184612, IMG submission 133163) | Groundwater sediment microbial communities from an aquifer in East River, Colorado, USA - PLM3_60_coex | ecosystem: Environmental > Terrestrial > Soil > Riparian zone | place: USA: East...
CCGCTGCGCTCCCGCACGGTGCTGCAGATCATGGACGGCCTCCGGGGCGTGTGGCACGGGGGGCCCTTCGCCCGCACGCGGCGCTACGTCTTCTACCCGAAGAAGATTTTCTTCGGCACCGATCCCGTCGCGATCGACCGTCTCCTCCTCGATATCATCGACGAGAAGCGCAAGGCCGAAGGCGCGATCTCGATCTACGAGCGCTCCCCGCGCTACCTGAAGGTGGACGACGGGGCTGCGCGCGACGCCGACCCCAACGTCAACATCATCATCCGCGAGCCGGGGCACGTGGAGTACGCGGCCAGGCTCGGCCTCGGCGTGGCCGACCTGGCGCAGATCAAGGTGCAGGACGCCGAGGTATGACCCTGCTCCTCTGGCTGGCGGCCCTGCCGTGCCTGTACTGGACGCAGGGGGCCGACAGCGCCCCGTCGCTGAAGACGGCCGGCATCGAGCGGCTGTGCGTCCCCTCCGAGCGCGCGGACGAGTGGCGCAAGGCCGGCTTCTCGCCGGTGGCCGTGAGCGAGGGGGATCTGGCCGTGCGCGACCCGCTGCTCCCCCCCGGCATCAAGCCGCGGACCGATCGGGCCTCGGCCACGCGCAGCCCCTGGGTGGACGCGAACGGATGGCGGTTCGTGCGCCATCCCGAGGGCCAATACGTCTACGAGGACCTGCCCGCAGGGAGGGCCGCGCTGGCGGCGGCCGAAGCGTACGCCTACGGGGCGGACGCGGTCCTGAAGATCGATCCCGCGGACCTCGAGAGCCTGGGAAGGATGATGACGTTCCTGTCGCGGCTCCCCGCGAACCAGCTGCCCGACGTGGCGGACCTCGCCGTCGTCGACGACGGCTCCGGGCCGCTCGGCGAGGTGCTGAACCTGCTCGTCCGGCGGAACCTTTTCTTCCGCATCGTCAAGGCTCCCGACCCCAGCTTCCGAGTCAACGTGCGGCTCGGCACGAAGGAGTATCCGATGAAGGAGGCCGGCGAGCCGAGCGCGCTGGCGCTCAAGATCCGGCGGCAGCTCACGGACGGGGAGAGGACGCTGCGCATCTTCGGCAGCGAGGCCGTGATCGCCCGCCTCACCGGCGACCCGGCGCGCCTGCGCGTGCACCTGCTGAACTACGGCGGGCGCGACATCGAGGGGCTGCGCCTCCGGATCCGCGGCGAGCGGCCCGACGGCGAGCTCCAAGTGGCCGGCACGGGCCGCGTCGCCCTGCAGGAGCGCACGGTCGTCGACGGGGGGACCGAGTACACGCTCCCGCGGCTGGGGCCCTACGGCGTCGTCGACGTTCCGCCGGCGAGATGAGCCTCGCGCGGCGCCGGTCCGCGCAGGCGGGCCATCCTCCACTTCCCCTCCGGTCGCGGAACGAAGAAGAAGGCCTCCGTCGCGGGCAGGCGTTTCATGTAGGCCTTGCTGCCCTCGACGCCCCGAACGAACAGCGCATCGTCGAGCGCGTCGCCCTCCGTGCCGCTGGCGGACAGCACCGCCACGCTCAGCACGCCCTGCACCGGCCGCGCCGTGCGCGGGTCCATGATGTGGGAGTACGTCACGCCATCCTTCTCGAAGGACTTCTCGTAGCCCCCCGAGACGGACAGGGCCCGGTCCTCGAGCCGCGCGGTGAAGGCCACCGCGTCCGGATCGAGCGGATCCTGGACGCCGACCTCCCACGCGGCCTGCCCGGGAGGCGCGCCGAGGCCGAAGACCGTGCTGCCTCCGGCACTGACGAGCGCCGCGGTGACCCCCGCCCTCCGCAGGATGGCGACGGCGCGATCCACCGCGTATCCCTTGGCGATCCCGCCGAGGTCCAGCTCGACCCCCGGGTGGTCGAAGCGGATCGTCCTCGCCGGCGGGTCGAGGACGACGTGCTGGTAGCCGACCCGCTGCCGCAGCTCGGCCAGCTCCTCGCCGCTCGGAATGCGGCCGCCGCCGCGGAAGAAGCCCCACGCCTTCATCAGCGGCCCGACCGTGATGTCGAACGCACCGCCGGAGTCGCGGCCGTAGCGCAGCGACTCGGCGATGAAGTCGAACAGCTCCGGCTCGACCGCCACCGGACCGCGGCCGGCCTCGCGGTTGAGGCGCGACAAGGGGGACTCGGGCTTGTAGTGGCTCATGAGACGGTCGATGCGGTCTACCTCGTCGAAGGCGGCCTCGACGATGCGCGGCAGCGCGCCGGCGTCGTGGCCGTACGCTACGATGGCGTACGCGCACGCCATCGACATGCGGCTGGCCTCGTGGCGATGAAGCGGCCGCGAACCGGACCCAGCCGGCGCAGGCTGGGGCGCCAGCAAGAGCGTCCAGGGGAGGAGCGATGAAAGCCACCGTGACGTCACGTGTCCATCGTACCGCGTCGCTGTTCGTCGTCCTCGCCGGCCTCGGCGCGCACCCCGCGGCCGGCAAGCCGGCCCGGCCCGCCGAGACGAGCGTCATCGTGAGCCGGCGCGCGCCCTCGGATTTCGCCCTCACCGCGGACCCGAGCGCGGCGGTGTGGAAGGGGACCCCGGGCGTCGTCGTCGAGAAGGACCGCTACGGGAAGCCCGTGCCCGGGCATCGCACCGAGGTGCGCTCGCGCTGGACGCCGAAGAACCTCTATCTTCTCTATATCTCTCCCTACGAGGAGCTGTACCTCAAGCCGGACCCCGCCACGAGCGACGACACGAACAAGCTGTGGGACTGGGACGTCGCGGAGGCGTTCATCGGCACCGACTTCGCGGACATCAAGAAGTACAAGGAGTTCCAGGTCTCGCCGCAGGGGGAGTGGGTGGACCTGGCCATCGACCGCGGAACGAAGCCGCCTTCGCACGACACCGAGTGGGATTCCGGGTACGAGGTCAAGGCGAGGGTCGACCGCGGCCAGCGGGTCTGGTACGGCGAGATGCGCATCCCGATGGAATCGATCGGCATTCGCGAGGCCCGGCCCGGCACCGAGGCGCGGATCAACCTCTACCGCTGCCAGGGCCCGCCGACGGACCGCAAGTACATCAACTGGCAGCCGGTGAACAACGAGACGTTCCATACCCCCGAGGCGTTCGGCCGGCTGCGCCTGCAGGACTGACAGCGAGACATGCCCTGGCGCGGGACGTTGACCCTCGTGGCTCTCCTGTCGGCATCCGCCGCCTTCGCGCAGGCCCCGGACGGCGGCCGGCGTCAATACGAGACGATCTGCGCCTCGTGCCACGGCGGCGACGGCAACGGGGGCGAGCGCGGGCCGGCCATCGTCTCCCGGCTGGCCGCGCGTCGCGACGACGAGCTGGCCGCGTTCCTTCGTGACGGGGTGCCGGCCGCGGGCATGCCCGGCTTTCCGCTTCCGGAGCCGGACATGCGCGCGCTGATCGGCTTTCTCCGGACGCTGCGTCCCAAGGAAGGGGCCGCGCCGCCGCGGGTCACCGTCGACCTGGCCGGCGGCGGCACGCTGGCGGGAGCCGCGCTGAACCAGACCTCGTTCGACCTCCAGCTCCTGGGGGACGATCGCCGTGTCCACCTGCTGCGGAGGACGGGCGAGCGCTACCGTCCGGTGACGTCGCAGGCCGACTGGCCGACGTACCACGGCCGGCTCGACGGCAACCGCTACAGCCGCCTGGACCAGATCGACCGGAGCAACGTGCCGCGGCTGGCTCCCCGCTGGACATACGCCCTCGCGAACGCCTCGCGGCTGGGCGTGACGCCGGTCGTGGTCGACGGGATCATGTACGTCACCGCCGCGAACGAATGTCACGCCCTGGATGCGGGCAGCGGCCGACGAATCTGGGAGTACCGGCGCCCGCGCACGAAGGGCCTGACCGGGGACGCCGCCGGCGGCATCAATCGCGGGGTGGCGGTGGCGGGCGACCTGGTCTTCATGGTCACCGACCACGCCCACATCATCGCCCTCGACCGCTTCACGGGCGCGCTGCGGTGGGACACGGAGATGGCCGACTGGCGCCAGAACTACGGCGCTACGTCGGCCCCGCTCGCGGTGGGCCGCCTCGTCATCTCGGGCTCGTCGGGCGGCGACGAAGGCGCACGCGGGTTCGTGGCCGCCTTCGACCAGGCGACCGGCAAGGAGGCGTGGCGCTTCTGGACGGTGCCCAAGCGCGGCGAGCCGGGATCGGAGACCTGGAGCGGCAAGGCCATCGACCACCCTTGCGCCACCGCCTGGCTCACCGGCACGTTCGACCCCGAACTCGGCACGCTCTACTGGCCGACGGGCAACCCGTGCCCCGACTACGACGGCAGCGAGCGCCTGGGCGACAACCTCTACTCGGACTCGATCCTGGCCCTGGACCCGCAGACCGGCCGGCTCAAGTGGCACTTCCAGTACACGCCGCACGACGTCTGGGACTGGGACGCGCAGCAGCCGCCCGTGCTCGTGGATGCGGAGTGGCAGGGCCGGCCGCGCAAGCTGCTCCTGCACGCCAACCGCAACGGCTTCTTCTACGTGCTCGATCGCACGAACGGCCAGATGCTGCTCGCGAAGCCGTTCGTCGAGAAGCTGACGTGGGCGCGGGAGATTGGGCCGGACGGCCGTCCGGTGCTCGTTCCCGACCAGGGGCCCACGGCTGAAGGCCGAAGGGTCTGCCCCGCCGTCGAAGGGGCCACCAACTGGTTCTCGCCCTCGTTCAACCCCGCAACCGGCCTCTACTACGTGCAGGCCCTGGAGAAGTGCACGATCTACACGCTGTCGCCCCACGAGTGGCAGGCGGGCCGGTCCTACTACGGAGGGGCCACGCGGGACGCGCCCGAGCCGGGCCAGAAGGTGCTCCGCGCCATCGACATCCAGACGGGCCGGATCGCCTGGGAGCTTCCCCAGACAGGGCCCGCGAGCTCCTGGGGAGGCACGCTGGCCACCGCCGGAGGCCTCGTCTTCTTCGGAGAGGACAGCGGCGCGCTGATGGCCGTAGACGCCTCGAGCGGCCGGCCGCTGTGGCACTTCCAGGCCAATGCGCCGTGGCGGGCCTCGCCCATGACCTACGTGTTCGACGGCACGCAGTACGTGGCGGTGGCCGCGGGCCCGAGCATCATCTCGTTCGCGCTCGTCGACTGACTGCCCGCGCGTAGAAATCCCGAGCCGAAAGCGTTTTCACGCTATCTCCTTGACAGGGTTCGGCGCCGGGCGCTACCCTCCGCATAGCTTTTACGGATCCCCAATTGACTGTTCTCGCGTTCCGCGGAGGCACGCCATGCGAAGCACGGTAAGGAGAGGACCGGCCTGGCTGCTGGTCCCCGCCTTGACGCTCGTCCTGGGACTGCCGGCCGTCGGGCACGCCCAGCGCTTCACCGCCGAGATGAGCGGCACGGTGGTCGACGACTCGGGCGCCGCCCTGCCCGGCGCGAACGTCACGGCCACCAACGAGGCCTCGGGCGACCAGCGCCGGACGGTGACGAACGGCGTGGGCTTCTTCGCCTTCGCCGCGATCCCCACCGGCAGCTATACGGTCGACATCGAGCTGCAGGGGTTCCAGAAGACCCAGATCAAGGGCGTGAGCCTCCGCGGCGGTGACAGCCGCTCGCTGCGCACGATCAAGATGCCGGTGGGCGGGGTGACCGAGGTGGTGTCGGTGACGGCCGAGACCAACCTGGTGACGCTTGATTCGGGCGAGAAGAGCGCGACGCTCGTCGCCGCCCAGATCGAGAACATCCCGATCGTCAGCAGCAGCGCGGCCGAGCTGCTCCGCATCCTGCCCGGGATGACCCCGTCCACCCAGGGCGTCACCAACCGGCCCGGGTTCACGGGCGAGGTCATCGGCATCAACGGCAACGGCGAGTACCAGGGGGGCGGCGGGAACAACCAGAGCGCGATCGGGAATTTCACGGCCAACGGGACGCGGACGCAATCGCTCGACATCACGATCGACGGCTCGCCGGGGGCCGACCCCGGCTGCAACTGCGCCACCTCCGTGAACCCGAACACCGAGTTCGTCCAGGAGTTCAAGGTCCTGCAGTCGAACTTCGGGGCCGAGCACGCCAAGGGGCCCAACGCGATGTCGGTCGTCACCAAGGCGGGCGGCCGGGAGTTCCACGGCTCGGCGTTCGGCTACTTCCGCGACTACCACCTCAACTCGAACGAGTGGTTCGCGAACAAGGTCGGCCGCGACCGCGTTCAGAACAAGTTCGTCTACCCGGGGGGCACGCTGTCCGGCCCGCTGAAGCAGGACAAGATCTTCTTCTTCGTCGGCTACGAGTACTACCGCCAGCGGCTCGACACCGGCTTCGTCAAGTCCTGGGTGCCGACGGCGGCGATGAGGGGCGGCGACTTCAGCGGCGCGGCCCAGGTGGGCAGCGGCGGGTTCGTGAACACTCTCCCCAGCGGCTATCCCAACGGCATCATCCCCGCCAGCGAGATCGACCGGGGCGGTCGGGCGCTGCTCAACACGCTCCCGCTTCCCAACATCGATCCCGCCATCTCCGGCGGGTTCAACTACGTCGACAACCTGCTCGTCGACCAGCCCAACCACCAGGCCCTGGCCCGGCTGGACTTCAACCTGAGCGACAACACGAAGATGTTCCTACGCTACAACCTGCAGCGCGAGACGCAGCCCTTCGTCATCGGCCTGTGGTGGCGCAATCGCGCGGATCAGGTGCCGTATCCCTCGTCGATCTCCGCGGCCAACCGGTCCGACTCCGCCACCGTCAGCCTCACCCACGTCTTCGACCCGACGCTGACGACCGAGTCCATCTTCGGCATGACCTACATCGATTTCCCCAACGCGTTCGACGACCGCACGAAGATCTCGCGTCAGGCCCTGGGCTATCCTTATCAAGGCGTTTTCGGCCAGAGCGGCGATCAGATCCCGTCGTTCGACCTCGGGGGCTGGGGCTCGAACGGGCCGATCCTCTACAACCCCGGCGGGTTCGACCCGGTCCTGTTCGCCACCAAGTGGCAGTTCAACACCGCCCAGAACCTGACCAAGGTCTGGGGGACCCACACCGCCAAGGCCGGCCTCTATTTCGAGCGCATCACGAACAACCAGCCCGGCAATGCCGACAGCAACGGCTTCATGGAGCTGAACACCTGGGCCGGCGGCTCCACCGGGAATACCTTCGCCGACCTGCTCCTGGGACGCACCAACTACTACCAGGAGTCGACCAAGAACGCGCTGCACAACATCGCCTGGAACCGCTGGGAGGCGTACGTCACGGATTCGTGGAAGATGAAGCCGAACGTCACCCTCACCTACGGCGCCCGGGTGTCGAGGCTCGAGCCCTGGACGGACCGGGAGGGCATCGGCCTCGCCGCGTTCGACATCAGCCGCTACAGCGCGAGCGCCCCGGCCGGGTCTTTCCCGGGCGTGGTGTGGCACGCGAAGGATGCGAGCGTGCCGCTTTCCGCCGTGAAGGCGTCGTTCTTCTTCCAGCCGCGGGTGGGGTTCGCCTGGGACGTCAAGGGCAGCGGGGAGACGGTCCTGCGCGGCGGCGTGGGGCTCTACAACTACCATGAGCCCCAGGACATCTACGCCGGCCTCGTTGACTTCGGCGCGGGCGTCCGCAGCTTCAGCCATCCCGACGGGACGCAGTTCGCGCTGAGCAGCCTGGAAGGCCTCGGGGGCGGATCACCCACCGGCGGCTCCACGATCGACATCAACGACACCAAGATGCCGAAGACGTACTCGTGGAGCCTGACCCTGAACCAGAAGCTGCCGTGGTCGATGAGCCTGGAGGCGGGCTACGTGGGCAACAGCAGCCGGAGCCTGCTGAACAACGACGTCGCCAACTACAACGCGGTGCGGCCCGACGGGACACGGCCGTTGTCACAGTTCGGAGACCTGAGCGTCTACCGCCACAGCATGTACCAGAACTACCACGGCTTGCAGGCCATGCTCGCCCGGCAGCGGGGGGACCTCAACTACACGCTGGCGTACACGTTCTCGAAGAACCTCGGCTTCCGGTCCGGTATCGGCGGCAACCAGGCGATCGCCTCCGAGTACCTCTTCCCGAACAACTACCACGACATCGGCTACGGCATCCTCTCCAGCGACCGCACCCACGTCGCCACCGCCTCCTACAGCTGGGTCCTCCCCGGCCCCAAGAGCGGAGGCGCCCGGGAGGCGATCCTGGGGGGATGGCAGCTCGCCGGCATCACCGGCTACGTGAGCGGGGCACCGATCCCGATCGTGAACAACTCGAACTTCGACATCCAGGGCACGATCGCGGACGGGCGCGACATCGGCAGCACGCTCATCACCGGCTCGTCGCAGATCCGGGTCCAGCCGGTGCTGACCTGCGATCCGCGCGAGAACGTGCCGAGCGGGTTCATGTTCAACAACGCCTGCTTCGCGGCGCCTTCGCCGGGGCAGAACGGGAACTTCATCCTTCCCTATATAAAGGCGCAGCCGTACTGGAACATGGACCTCTCGCTCTTCAAGAACTTCAACCTCGGCGGCGCGAAGAAGCTCCAGTTCCGAACCTCCGCCTACAATGTGCTGAACCACCCGATCGCGTTCCCCGACAACGGCACCAACCTGACGCTGAGGTTCGACCACGGGAAGCTGGCCAACCCCAACGACTTCGGCCGCCTGCCGCAGGACAACAAGTTCGGGCGCCGGATCGTCCAGCTCGCGCTCAGATTTACGTTCTAGGGGCTTGAGCGGGCGCTGCCGCCAGGCAGCGCCCGCTATAATCTGGGCTCGATCCTCGAGCCCGACCGTGACCCCTCTTGCCCCGATCGCGCTGCTCCTCCTGACGGTTCAGGCGGAGTCCCCTGCGGCGGCCCGCGCGACGGAGCTGCGGGCGTTGTTCGCGGAAGCGGTGCGGCTGCAGCAGGCGCACAACCTGGACGCTGCCGCCGAAGCGTACGGACGCTTCCTCAAGGACCAGCCCCGGAACGTCGAGGCCCTTTCCAACCTGGGCGCGGTGCTCACCGCCCAGGGCCGCTACGAGGATGCCATCGCCCGGTACCGCGAGGCCCTCGGCCTGGATCCCGCCCGCACCGCGGTGCGTCTGAACCTGGCCCTGGCTCTCGAGAAGGCCGGCCGTCCGGCCGACGCCGCCACGGAGCTGGAACGGGTGGTGGCGGAGGCACCGCAGAACCGCAACGCCGTCGTGCTGCTCGCCGAATGCCGCGCCCGCCTCGGCGAGCCCGCCCGCGCGGTCGCCCTGCTGACGCCCCTCCACGAGAGGGACCCCGCGGACCGGGCGGTGACGTACCTGCTCGGCTACTCGCTCCTCGAGGATAAGCAGGTCGAGCGGAGCAAGGTGCTCCTGGACCGCGTCCTCCGGGACGGTGAATCGGCGGAGACGCACCTGTTGATGGGCGCGATGAAGCTCAGCGCCGGCGACTACCCCGCGGCGCGCGACGACCTTCGCCGCGCGGCCGGGATGAACCCCGGCCTGCCCATGGTCCACTTCCTCCTGGGCCGCGCGCTCATGAACGTCGGCGACGGGCCGGACGCCGCCGAGGAGTTCCGGCGCGAGCTCGCCGCGCGCCCCAACGATTACGATGCGAACCTGTTCCTGGGGGTCCTGCTCAAGCAGGACAACGCGCTCGAGGATGCGATGGCGCGCTTCGAGAAGGCGGCGTCCCTGCGGCCCGGGGACCCCGCCGCCCTGTACCAGGTGGGCGCCCTGCGCCTGCAGAGGGGCGAGGCCGACGGCGCGCGCGAGGTGCTCGAGCGCGTCGTCGCCGCCGCGCCCGACTTCCTGGAGGCCCACGTCTCGCTCGCGCTCGTGTACTACCGCCTCAAGCGGCGCGCCGACGGCGACCGCCACCGGCAGATCGTCCAGGAGCTGGAGCGCCGCCGGCAGGCGGAGCAGCCCGGCGCTCGCGCCGGCGGCGAAGCGTATCGGGGCGAGCCGCGGCTGCCGGCGCCGGCCAGGAAGGATCCCCGCCAGCCATGATCCCCCTCGTCGCCGGCGCGCTCTTCTGCGCGGCGGCGGCCACCGCAGCCCCCGCCCCGTCGTTCGAAAGCGTCTCGCGGCGGGCGGCGAGCGCGCGGGAGGGCAACCGGCTCGCGGACGCGATCCGCCTCTACCGGCAGGGCGTGAGGCTACGGCCGCGATGGGACGAGGGCTGGTGGTACCTCGCGACGCTGCTCTACGAGACCGACCACCATGCCGACGCGCGGGAGGCGTTCCGCCGCTTCCTGGCCCTCAAGCCGGACGCCGGGCCGGCATGGGCCCTCCG
>Ga0184612_10001927_pt1 | contig 10091 bp, 6 predicted proteins | sample PLM3_60_coex_FD_133163 | JGI IMG/M metagenome (GOLD analysis project Ga0184612, IMG submission 133163) | Groundwater sediment microbial communities from an aquifer in East River, Colorado, USA - PLM3_60_coex | ecosystem: Environmental > Terrestrial > Soil > Riparian zone | place: USA: East...
ACCATCGTGATCCGACCGGCTTCCGCATCCCGGTGATCTCGGGCTGGCAGTTGTCGAGGGTCGGCTCGCTGGTGTGCTTCCGTGAGACCCGGGGAGTGCGCGTCCTCGCCGTCGACCAGCAGGGTCTGACAGTGTCCGACCCCGTGGCCGAGGCCGAGCGGCGCGAGCAGGCCTGGAAGCGCGCCGCGGGCCTCGTGGAATACAAGCGGTTGAGCCTGAAGGAGAAGCCGTTCACCGGCGGACCGGCGGCGGAGCTCGAGTACACCTACCTTGACGACAACCGTGAACGCATGCACGGCATCAACCTCTACGTCGCCACCCCGGAGCGGCTCTACTCGATCTACTGGCTCGCCACCGACGGCGACTGGCCGGCTCAGCTCGACAACTACCGGAACCTCACGATAGCGTTCGAACCGGCCCATTGATGGCGCTCGTACCGCGGGATCCACAATGGAACTCGCGTTGATCTAGGACTTGTACGCGTGATTGGAGATCAACTCACGTGGACAACCCCTAGATCAACGCGATCTTGAGGGCCGCTAGGATGACGCGATGCGAGTTGACGGTGGAGTCGTCGTCGGCCTTGACAACGGCGGGACAAGCAACAACGCGACGGTGCTCGATACGTCGGGCACGTTCCTCGTCGATCGGCTAGTCGAGACTCCCAGTCGGGTTCTGGAGGGCCCCGCGATCGCGGTCGACGCACTCGTTCGATCGCTGGAGAACGTCCTCGCGGTCACGGGCACGGCCCGGCCGGCCGTGCGGGCCGTGGGTCTGGACACCCCGGGGCCGGCGAGCGCCGACGGGGTCATCTCGTCACGAGGCTCGACCAACTTCAACCAGCCGGAGTGGCGCGGCTTCGATTTCCGCGGCGCGCTCGAGGTCGCGCTGGGCATCCCGGTCGTCTACAACAACGATGGCAACGCCGCCGCGCTCTACGCGCACTACGTCCGGTTCGGCGCGGAAGCGGCCGGACACTCGTCGGTCTCGGCGATCGTGGGCACCGGACTCGGGGGAGGCGTGATCGAGGCCGGCCGGGTGATCAAGGGTGCCGCCGGCATGGCCGGAGAGCTCGGCCATATCAACATTCCGATGACCCGCCTCCTCGACGAGGGCCAGCCCGTGCCGCGATGCAACTGCGGCCTGTTCGGTGACGCCGAGAGCGTCGCGTCGCTCACCGGAATAGAGAACAACCTTCTGCCGTACTGGCTGACGAGGTTCCCAGGTCACGAGCTCGCGGAGGTGGCCATGTCGGCCAAAGCGGCGCGGCTGGTTCGGGGCTACGGCGAGAAGGGGGATCCGCTCGCCCGCAAGATCTTCGAGCAGCAGGCCATGGCGCTGGGCGAACTGTTTTCGATCGCGGCCAACTTCACCGATCCGAGCACATACTTCGTCGGCGGCGGCGTGGTCGAGGCGACACCCGATTTCCGGGAATGGTTCCTGAACACCGTCCGGAAGCACACGAATCTGCGGGAGGAGCAGGCACGGGTGGCCACCTTCGCGCTCGTACCGGATCTCGATATGGCCGGCGCAAGGGGAGCGGCCGTGGCGGCGCTCGAGTCCCTTCGCGACTAGACCGGCTACGATGCCGTCTCAGCCCGGCGTCAGCGGGTGATGGACCCATACGTTCGGCTCCACATAGACGGCCAGGTCGCGATCGAGGTCACAGCGGACGGGCACGAGCGCGCCAGGCACCTGTACGAGTCCGTCCGAATCGAACGACATCCCCGTCCATGCCCGCCAGTCGTCGAGACTGCCCACCACGGTCATCGAACGCGGGGCCACGCCCACAATGCGTGCGCCGGCCCGAACATGCACGCGCAGCCACGGGTCAACGGGCAGGCCGTCCTCCCGTGTCCAACTGACGTACTCGGCCATGCTGATGTCAGGGTGCTCGTGCTTGCGGCTTGGACGGACGGGGGCGACAAGGCTCGTGTACCCCAGGCGGGCGGCATTGTCGCGCATCGCCATCAGCATCACCGATGAGATGCCCGATCCCCGGGCGGAGCGTTGTATCGTCACCTCCACGGCCGAAACGAGGTTTCCTCGTTGCCCCGTCAGGCGGGAAAGCACCGCGCCCGTAACGACGGCGTCGTAGCCGGCGCTCGGAAGATCGCTGTGGGGATCGCCGGTCCAGGAGAATGGCAGGGTAAATCCCTTGGCCACGAGCCGGGCATCCGCCAGCTGGTCCAGCGCGACCAGGCAGTATTCGGGATGCGCCATGACCACGGCGTCATAGACACCAGCCGTCGCGACATCATGGAACATGAACTCCGGCCAGGCAGCTGGAAAGTCGTTTACTAGCGGGATGAGGTCCGTGCGCTCCGCGAGCGTTGCCACGACGAGGTCCATTGCGCCTCCCGACCCGTGTTCGCGGTCACGGCCCGCGCGGCCGATTGCCCGATGGGTGTATCTGTTGTCAACTAGTGTGCGTCCGCTCAGGTACCCGCGCGGAGGGATGTAGTGTCGCCCCGGAAACTGATGATCTTTTATGGGCTCTGGATGTCAGCGCTCATGGCGGCGTTCTTCGTGCTCTACTCCCGTCCTTTCTGGCACATGCTTACCTGGGGTCTCATCGGGCTTAGCGGGGCCGCGGCCGTGCTCATCGGCGTCCGGAAGTATCGACCGCGGCGCGCGATGGCCTGGATGTTGCAGTCTTTCGCACTCGTCGCGTTCGTGGCGGGGGACGTCACGTATTACGTGCTAACCGATGTAATGGGGCAGAACAACCCGTTCCCCTCGCTTGCCGACGCGTTCTACCTCGGCGGATTCTTCCCGCTGTTGGCGGTCGGGCTGCTGGCCCTGGCCCGGTCGGGCACCGCCAGCCGTGACCGCGCCAGCATCATCGACGCACTGACGCTCACCGCCGGTGTCGCATTGCTGTCCTGGATCTTTCTCATAAGTCCGAGACTGCAGGAGACCCGTCTCGGGATCGCCGACAGGGCGATCTCCATCGCGTACCCGCTCTGTGACGTGCTCATTCTCGCGATCGTGGCGCGGCTGTTTAGTTCACTCCGGCGGACCCCAGCGACGGTCTTCCTGGTGGTTGGCGCCGCTGGCCTGCTTGTCTCCGACGTCGTGTACGGGCTCCAGCAACTCGGCGGCTCGTGGCAGAACGGCACCTGGATGGATCTTGGATGGGCGGTGTTCTACGCGTCCTGGGGGCTGGCGGCGTTGCACCCGTCCATGGCCGCACTGACCGAGCCGAAGATCGTCCGCGAGAGCGAGGTTAGCGGCGTCAGGCTCGGCATCCTGACGCTCTCGGCCCTGGTCGCGCCCACCGTGCTCTACGTCGAGGAGGTTCTGGGCACGGTGCACGACGGGCACGTCATCGCCACACTCTCGGCCGTGATCTTTCTACTGGTCCTGGCCCGGCTGGCCGGCGTCGTCGGTATCCACCGTCAGGCCGTGGCCCGCGAACGTGGACTACGCGAGGCTGGCGCCGCCCTGGTCGTCGCGAACGACGCGGGCGAGGTCGTCGCGGCCGTGCGGGCCGCGGTCGCGAAACTGCTGCCGCCCAACACGGAGCACAGGACGTTGCTCGCGTTGAACGATGGCGCCGGCGGCTGGCCGCCGATCGACCATGCCGCGACTCCGGGCCCCGTCGCGCCCATGTCACCGGCGACCGTAGGCGGAGGCGGTGCACGCTTCGTGCATACCCGCGAGCTCGATCCGGCTACCGGAGCGGGGCTTGGCGAGTTCGAAATCACGCTGGTACGTCCGCTCACGCTGGACGACCGGCCGTCCGGCGATCCGCTCGTGGGGTCCCTGCTGGTGGCCGCCGCCGACGCGCCGCTGGTCGCGCTCGCGGGGGCCATCGACGTCCTCGCCTCTCAGGCCGCGCTGGCCCTCGAGCGCATCAGCCTGAGCAACGAGATCATCAGGCGCAACAGCGAGGAGTACTTCCGAACGCTCGTGCACAACAGCTCCGATGTCATCCTGATCATCAATGACGACAACCGGATCCGCTACGCGAGCCCGTCCGCGGCCTTGATCTTCGGCGCGAACAGCCTGGCTGGTCGACCGTTACGCGAGGTCGTCCATGCGGAGCACCGGGAGCTGGCCTGGCAGGTGCTCGAGCTGGTGCGCGGCGGTCATGACGGCGCGGACATCGCCGACTGGACGGTGCTGAGCTGCGACGGCGGGCTGGTCCAGGTAGAGGTCTCCTGCCGTGACCTCAGAGCGGACCGGACGGTACGCGGGCTGGTGCTGACGCTTCGGGACGTGACCGAACGTCGCAGGCTAGAGCGCGAGCTGACGCATCGGGCATTTCACGACTCGCTGACGGGCCTTGCCAACCGCGTCCTGTTTCAGGAGCGGGTCCGGCAGGCCGTCACGCGGGCCCGTTGGAGTGGGGCGGTCGTCGGCGTACTCTTCCTGGATCTCGACGATCTCAAGGTCGTCAACGACACCCTCGGCCATGAGATCGGAGACCAGTTGTTGAGCGCCGTCGGGCAGAAGCTGTTGGCGGCGCTGCGCTCGAACGACACGGCCGCCCGGCTCGGTGGTGACGAGTTCGCCGCCCTCATCGAGGACGCCCGCGATCCGGAGGACGTGGAACAGGTCGCCGAGCGGATCGTGAACACGCTCGCCGAGCCGGTGGTACTCGGGGGGAGCCTGGTCAGCTCATCCGCGAGTATCGGTATCGCGACGACGGCCGAGGCCGAAGACGATCGAGAGCTGTTGCGACAGGCCGATCTCGCGCTCTATGTGGCGAAGGGCGCCGGCAAGAGCCGGTGGCGACGCTATCAGTCCGCGCTGCACACGGCGATCGTTGAGCGCCTCGAGCTGCGCTCGGCGCTTGACCAGGCGGTCGCCGATAGTGCGTTCAAGCTCCAGTACCAGCCGATCGTGACCCTGCCCGAGGGCAGGACCGTCGGCTTCGAGGCGCTGGTGCGCTGGCACCACTCGACGCGCGGCCTCATTCTGCCCGGCCAGTTCATCGAGGTCGCCGAGGACAGTGGCCTGATCGTGCCGATCGGCAACTGGGTGCTCGAGCGGGCGCTGTCGGACGCGGCGGAGTGGTCACATGCCGTCGCAGGCGAACCGCCGTACCTCAGCATCAACATATCGGCCCGGCAGTTCCGCACCCCCGGTTTCGTCGACCGGATCCGGCAGGAGCTTGCCGCCTCGGGGCTGCCGCCGCGCAGTCTCATGCTGGAGATCACGGAGAGCCTTCTACTGCGCGACGACGAGCAGGTCTGGGCCGATCTGACAACATTGCGCGACCGCGGCGTCCGCGTGGCCATCGATGACTTCGGCACCGGCTACTCCTCGTTGAGCTACCTTCGACAGGTACCGATCGATGTAGTCAAGATTGACAAATCGTTCATCGACACGATGTCGTCGTCATCGCAGCAGCGGGCTCTGGTGGACGGTATCGTCCGGCTCGCGCACACGCTCGGCCTCGAGGTCGTCGCCGAGGGGATAGAACGCCCCGTCGACCGCGACCTGCTGGTAGACATCGGATGCCCGCTCGGGCAGGGCTATCTCTACTCCGGACCGTTGAGCGACAGCGGTGTGCTCGACTGGCTGAGCGCCGAGCAGGTCGCCGCTTGACTGAGAACCCCCAAGCGTCGAGCGGGGACGGCCCGTCATTGAGCAGATCGACCCCTTTGGACCCGCGCTACATTGAGCTAGACCGGCTGTTGTCGCAGAGCCAGATGTTCGACGCCATCATCGATGAGATCGACGGCCGCCGCATCCGAATAGGAAACGACTGGCTGGTCGACTTCGCTTCCTGCAACTATCTCGGCTTCGACCTCGATCCGCAGATCATGGATGCGATCCCCGGCCAGGTCCGCCGCTGGGGAACTCACCCGAGCTGGTCCCGGCTGCTGGGCAACCCAAGACTCTATCCCGAGATCGAGGAGCGGCTGACCTACCTGCTCGGCGCGGAGGACACGCTCGTCCTGCCGACCGTCACGCTCATCCACATGTCGGTCGTCCCCGCGCTGGCCGGCCGGGGCACCGTCTTTTTCGACAGCCAGTCGCACAAGACCATCTACGACGCGTGCACGTTCGCGCAGGGGCTCGGCGCCACCATGCACCGGTTCGCGACCGGGGATATCGCCCAGCTCGAGGAACTGCTGCGGAATGCCGCCTCGTCTCCCGCCTCCGAGAGCCGCAGGCTCGTCTGCATGGACGGCGTCAACAGCATGACCGGAAACCTGCCCGACGTGACCGCATTCGCGCGACTGTGCCGGGAGTACGACGCGTTGCTCTACCTGGACGACGCCCATGGCTTCGGCGTGATCGGCGAACGCCGGGCCGATGAGGCATCGCCGTACGGAGCGCGCGGAAACGCGATCGTACGACACGTCGGGGAGTCCTACGACAACGTCATCCTCGTCGGCGGCTTCTCGAAGGCGTACTCGTCACTGCTCGCCTTCATCGCGCTTACCACGCCGCTGAAAAACTTCCTGAAGGTAGCTGCGCCGCCGTACCTCTACTCTGGACCGTCACCCACCGCCTCGCTGGCCACCGTGCTGGCGGGTTTCGATGTCAACGAGGCCAGGGGTGACGCCCTGCGGGCGGAGCTCTATCGCCTGACGGCCCGGGTGTTGTCTCACGTGCGGGCGCTCGGGCTCGCGACACCGAACACCAGCGGGACCCCTATCATCGAACTGCCGCTGACCGCCGGGCGCGACCTGGCCGCGGTCGCACGGAACCTGTGGCGACGGGGCATCTACGCCACGCTCGCGCCGTACCCGATGGTGCCCAGGGACCAGGTCGGCATCCGGATCCAGGTCACGGCGGTCCACACCGACGAACAGATCGACCAGCTTAACGACGCCGTGACGGAGCTGGTCGGACTTGGTGACCTGAGGATCGGTATCCCGCGCCAGCGTGGCGGCGAACGGAGCTGATCCCCCATGGCGCCCATTCGGTAGGCTATCCGGGTGGATCGTGCCGACCTGCGGGTGTCAGTGGCGCACGACGGAGGCGACACCGTGGTGGCGCTCGCCGGTCAGCTCGACCTGTCGACGGTGGGTAAGCTCTCCGAGACGGTCCACGAGGTGTTGACGCATAAGCCCAGCCGTATCGTCGTCGACCTGGCCGACCTCAGCTTCTGCGACTCTCTTGGTCTTGGCACCCTTGTCGTCCTGAGCCGGGCCGCGCGGGCGCGGAGCACCTACCTCACGCTGCGCAACCCGAGCGCGTTCTTCACGCGCATGCTTGAGGTCACCGGCCTGCACGAAGGGCTGAGTGTCTCGACCGCGCCGGACCCGTCTAACGGAGTTCGTCCCGAAGCTCGGTGAGCAAAGACCTGATCTCGCGCTCAGCCGCCGGGTCATCGGCGACCGCCTTCAGGAGAGCCAGCGCCCGATCGACCCGGTCGGCGGCGTGGGCCAGCCGCCTTTCGTACTGCTGCGTCAGCGCCGCCTGCGTCCGGACCCGACGGTTCTTCTCCCACAACTCGACGAGTACGGACACCTTCGCGCGAAGCACCCACGGGTCGATGGGTTTGCTCAGATAGTCCACCGCGCCGGCCGCGTAGCCACGCAGCGCCAGGTGTGCGTTGTAGTCGACCGCCGTGAGAAAGACGATGGGCACGTACCGTGTGCGCTCCCGCTGCTTGATCCGTCGAGCGGTGTCGAAGCCGTCCATGTCCGGCATCTGCGCGTCCATGAGGATGAGCGCGAACTCGTCCACCAGCAACTGTTTTAGCGCCGCCTCGCCCGAGGAGACTCCGACCGTCTGCACGGGCATGCCTTGCAGGATCGCTTCAAGCGCAAGCAGGTTCTCGGGCCGGTCGTCGACGATCAAAACCTTGGGCAGCCTATGCGCGGTCCCCAGCTCCGTCACGTGGCGCTCCCCGCCTTGCCACTGTTGACCCAGCGGCCCATGACGGCCAGCAGATCGTCGAGATCCACCGGCTTGGTCACATAGTCCGTGGCGCCGGCGGCCAGGCTCGACTCGCGATCGCCGGGCATGGCCTTCGCCGTCAGGAAGACGATCGGCAGCTCGGCAAACCGCGGGTTGCGCCGGATCGCCCGCGTGGTCTCATTGCCGTCCAGCGCCGGCATCATCGCGTCCATCAGCACGATGTCTGTCCGGCCGTGCTCGTCGAGCATCCGCACTCCGTCCGCGCCGTTCTCCGCGTAGAGCACGGTCATTCCATGCAGTTCCAGCGCGCTGGTGAGAGCGAAGACGTTGCGTACGTCGTCGTCGACGACAAGGACGGTGGCTCCCCGCAGGCCGTGGGCCGTTGCCTCCGGTCGGCGCGCCGGCGGGACGATCGATCCCAGGCGTCGGTCCTCCGGCTCCAGGGCCGCAGGTACCGTATCGGTCGTGGCCATCTCCGGGAGTGCCAGCGTGAACACCGAACCCTCGCCGACCTTTGAGGACACTGTGATCGCCCCGCCCAGCAGGCGCGCCAGTTGACGGCTGATCGACAGACCGAGGCCGGTGCCGCCGTACCTGCGGCTCGTCGTACCGTCGGCCTGCTGGAACGCCTCGAATATCAGGGCCAGCTTGTCGGCGGAGATGCCGACGCCGGTGTCCGTGACTGTGAAGGCGATCACGCGGTGGGCCATGTCCAGTGTGGAGATCCCGTAGCTGACGCCGGGCCCGGCGGGTCCGATCGACAGCGTGACTGCGCCGGACTCCGTGAACTTCACCGCGTTGGAGAGCAGGTTGCGCAGGATCTGCTGCAGGCGCTGCGCATCGGTGACGAATGTCTGCCCGAGCTCGTCGTCCAGGATCACGGACAACCGTAGGTTCTTCTCCTCCGCCTGCGGGCCGAAGGCCTGCTCGACGTATCCACGCAGCTCGGCAAGGGAGACCGCCCCCGGCTCCACGTCCATTCTGCCCGCCTCGATCTTCGACAGGTCCAAGATGTCGTCGATGAGGGCGAGCAGGTCGGTGCCGGCGCCATGAATCGTCTGGGCGTACTCGATCTGTCGAGGCGTGAGGTTTTCCTCCGTGTCGTCGGCGAGCAGGCGGGACAGGACGAGCATTGAGTTCAGCGGGGTCCGGAGTTCGTGGCTGATGTTCGCGAGGAACTCCGATTTGTACTGCGACGCCTGCGCTAGCTGCTGCGCCTTGTCCTCAAGTCCCAGCCGGGCGAGCTCGATCGCGCGGTTCTGCATCTCAATGTTGCCCTTCTGCTCCGAGAGCAGCGCGGCCTTCTCCTCCAGCTCGGCGTTGGTGCGCTGTAGCTCGGCCGACTGGTCCTGCAGCTCCCGCGCGAGGCGCTGGGACTGGGCCAGCAGCTCCTCCGTGCGGCGGTTGGCCTGGATCGTCTTGAGCGCCACGCCGATGGTGGCCACCAGCCGGTCCAGGAACGCCAGGTGCAGGTCGGAGAGCGTGACGAGGGAGGCGAACTCGATGACACCCAGCGTCTCGCCCTCATACAGCACCGGGAGCAGGACAAGATCGCTCGGGCGCGCGTCGACCAGGCCCGTTCTCAGCACCAGGTGACTGGCGCCGTCCGGGTGGACGCGGATACGCCTCCGGTCGGCCGCGGCCTGCCCGACGAGTCCCTCGCCCGGCGCGAACACGACGTCAGCCTCCGGCGCGTAGCCGTAGCTCGCCGTGAGGCGCAGTTGGCGGCTGCCCTCGTCCACCAGGAAGAACGCTCCGAGTTGCGAGTCGACGAGCGGGGCGACCTCAGAAATGATCATCCGGCAGACGTCGTCGACATCGCGCAGACCCTGCATCAGGCCACCGATGCGGGCGAGGTTCGAGTCGAGCCAGCCCTGCTCCGCGTTCGTCTTGGTCGTCTCGCGCAGCGTGACGATCATTTGGTTGATGTTGTCCTTGAGCTCGGCCACCTCGCCCTGGGCCTCGACCGCGATGCGTTGGGTCAGGTCACCGCGGGCGACCGCGGTCGAGACCTGCGCGATGGCGCGAAGCTGGGTGGTCAATGTGGACGCGAGCTGGTTCACGCTCTCGGTTAGGTCGCGCCACGTGCCCGAGACGCCCTTGACCTGCGCCTGGCCGCCGAGCTTGCCCTCGGTGCCGACCTCGCGGGCCACCCGGGTGACCTCGTCGGCGAACGAGGAGAGCTGGTCCACCATGGTGTTCACCGTGCTCTTGAGCGCCAGGATCTCTCCCTGCGCGTCCACTGTGATCTTCTGGGACAG
>Ga0184612_10001928_pt1 | contig 10086 bp, 10 predicted proteins | sample PLM3_60_coex_FD_133163 | JGI IMG/M metagenome (GOLD analysis project Ga0184612, IMG submission 133163) | Groundwater sediment microbial communities from an aquifer in East River, Colorado, USA - PLM3_60_coex | ecosystem: Environmental > Terrestrial > Soil > Riparian zone | place: USA: East...
GCACTACCAGCGATGTTTCAACCAGTGACGTTTCACAAAAAAAGCCCTGGTACAAAGTTCTCTATGTCCAGGTGCTGATCGCAATCCTGCTCGGTGCTATTTTCGGCTGGCTTGAGCCGACATATGCGACGAATGACTGGATCAAAGCGCTCGGCGATGGCTTCATCAAACTGATCAAAATGGTGATCGCGCCGATCATCTTCTGCACGGTTGTATCTGGCATCGCGCATATCCAGGATGCCAAGAAGGTTGGCCGCATCGGCATCAAGGCGCTGATCTATTTCGAGATCGTCTCGACATTTGCACTTGTGATCGGACTGGTCGTCGGAAATCTGGTGCGTCCAGGCGCTGGCTTCGGCGGCGGCATGGCCGATGCGGCGAAAGTCGCCGGCTTCGCCAAGCAGGCCGAGGCCCAGAAGAGCGTCGATTTCTTCCTGCACATCATCCCCGACACGGTAGTCGGCGCCTTCGCGCAGGGTGAAATCCTCCAGGTACTGCTGTTCTCGATCCTGTTTGGCTTTGCCCTGATGGGACTTGGCGAGCGCGGCCACACGCTGCGTTCCTTCATCGACGACGCGGCGCATGGGGTTTTCGGCGTTATCGCCATTGTCATGAAGGCGGCCCCAATCGGCGCGTTCGGCGCCATGGCCTTTACCATCGGCAAGTTCGGCACCGGTGCGATCCTGAATCTGATCGGCCTGATCGCGACGTTCTATGTCACGGCCGCCCTTTTCGTGTTTGTGGTCCTCGGTATCATCGCGAAAATGGTCGGGTTCTCGATCTTCAAGTTCCTGGCCTACATCAAGGACGAGCTGCTGATCGTGCTCGGTACCTCATCTTCGGAAAGCGCGCTGCCGTCGCTGATGGAAAAGCTCGAGCGGCTCGGCTGTTCCAAGTCGGTGGTGGGGCTGGTGGTGCCGACCGGATATTCGTTCAATCTCGACGGCACCAATATCTATATGACGCTCGCAACCCTGTTCATTGCGCAGGCGCTCGGTTTCGATCTCACCATGGGCCAGCAGATCACCATCCTGTTGGTCGCCATGCTGACCTCGAAGGGCGCCTCCGGCATTACGGGCGCGGGCTTCATCACGCTGGCGGCGACGCTGGCCGTGGTCGATCCGCGCCTGGTGCCCGGCATGGCCATCGTTCTCGGGATCGACAAGTTCATGAGCGAATGCCGTGCTCTCACAAATCTGTGCGGCAATGGTGTCGCGTGCGTGGTTGTGGCCTGGTGGGAAGGTGAGCTCGATCGCACTGCGCTCAATAGGAACCTCGGTAAACAGATCGATCCAGCTGACCTGGAGACGGCGCTCACCACGGGCTAGTGCCCGGCGACGTACCCGCAACCGGTGTCAGCTCCAGATCCCGTCGCGTCAAGGCGAGGCGATTGATGGTGCTGCCCGGTTGCCGGCTCCGAGAATGGAAACAATGGCTATGTCAAGCGAGAGCGATCTGCACCATATTGTCGTCGTGGGCGGAGGGGCCGGGGGACTGGAGCTCGTAACGCGCCTTGGCGACCGTCTGGCGGCCAAGGGCAAGGCGAGGGTTACGCTGGTCGAGCGTTCCCGCACCCATCTCTGGAAGCCTTTGCTTCATGAAATCGCCGCCGGCAGCATGGATGCCGCGCAGCATGAGGTCGACTATCTCGCGCACGCCCACTGGCATAATTTTCGGTTTCGCTTTGGCGAAATGATCGGGCTCGACCGCAAAAACCGTGAAATTCATCTGGCGGCCACGTTTGACGACGAGGGCGAGGAGATCACACCGAAACGATCCTTTACATACGATACGCTTGTCATCGCGGTGGGCAGCGTTTCGAATGATTTCGGCACGCCCGGTGTCAGAAAGCATGCCATCATGCTCGAGACCCCGGAACACGCGGCGCGCTTCAATCGAAAAATTGTCAATGCGTGCTTTCGCGCGCATACGCAGGAGCAGCCCGTCCAGCCGGGCCAGCTCCATGTGACGATCATCGGTGCGGGTGCCACCGGTACGGAGCTTTCGGCTGAGTTGCACCAGACCACGCGAGCGGTGGTCGCCTATGGTCTTGATAAGATCAATCCGTCCAGGGATATTCGTATTACGCTTGTGGAAGGCGCCGATCGGATCTTGCCCGCGCTTCCCGAGAGAGTGTCACATTCGACAGCGCTGCTCTTGAGAGCGCTGGATGTCGATGTTCGCACTTGCGCCAAGGTGAATGAAGTATCCAGTGAAGGTGTCCGTCTGGAGTCCGGGGAACTCATTCCCTCGAAATTCGTTGTTTGGGCCGCGGGGGTCAGGGGCCCTGATTTTCTCAGCGATCTCGATGGGCTCGAGGTCTCGCGCAGCAACCAGCTTGTCGTGTTGCCAACGCTTCAGGCCACCTTGGATCCCGACATTTTCGCGATCGGAGACTGCGCAAGCTGCCTGAATTCTGCTTCTGGCCAGCCCGTTCCGCCCCGTGCCCAGGCGGCTCACCAACAGGCGTCCCATGTCTTCAAGCAGATCAGCCGCCGGCTCGAAGACAAGCCGCTACAACCGTACTTCTACCGGGATTTTGGCTCGCTGGTATCGCTCGGCAAGTATGCCACCGTCGGTAGTCTCATGGGCTTCGGGAAGGGGAAGAATCTTCAGATCGAGGGCTACTTTGCGTTGTTAATGTATCGATCTCTTTACAAGATGCACCAGGTCGCCTTGCATGGTGGGGTCAAGGTAGTTCTGGACACACTCGGCCGGCTCATCTCGCGCCGCACCGTGCCGCAGATCAAGCTTCATTGAGGCGTCAATGATAAATTCCGCGCGGCTTTTGCCGAGCGTTGTGTAGAGTCGCAACGGCGGTGAGGGCGGCTGGACATCATACGCGGAATCCGTGATCGACATTGTCGGGATCGCATGGAGCAGAGTGCCAACAAAATCGAGCCACCTTCCAGGATCGCCTGGGCGGCAGGTATTGTGGGCGCGTTGTTGCTCATGGCGGTCGCCGTCATCCTTGCCGGGGATGTTGCGTTTCGCCTGAGGTCGGAGCGGACCATTGAGCAGGAACGAATTGAGCTTGACCGCTACGCAACATTGCTGGCAACGGAACTGCACAGGTTCGACTATCTTCCCGATTTGCTGCAAAATCATCCCGTGGTTATGGATATCCTGAAGACGCCGGACGATCCAAAGCATGTCGATCGCGCCAACCGCTACCTGCAGGCCGTCAATGATGCCGCGGGCACGACGACGCTCTATCTTCTGGACCTTAGCGGAAAAGCGACGGCGTCAAGCAACTGGAACGAGCCGGCCAGCTTTGTCGGCGTCGATCTGTCGTACAGGCCGTACTTCGCTCACTCCTTGCGTGACGGGTCGGGCCGCTTCTATGGCATCGGCACGACCAGTGGGACGCCGGGCTATTATTTCGCCACCACACTTCCGCGCGGGAAGACCCCGCTTGGCATCGGTGTCGTCAAAGTCAATCTGGAAGGACTGCAGGTACGTCCGTCATCTGCCCTCGGCGACGTAATGATCGTCGACGAAAACGGCGTGATCGTTTTGGCGTCGCGGCCGGCCTGGCAATACCGCACTATGACGCAGCTCACGCCCGACGCTCTGGCGACGCTGCGCAACGCGCGCCAGTACGAAAATGTCGAACTTGCGCCCATCGGAATCAAGACTGAAGAAGCATTCAAAGGCGAAGGCGCGATCGTATCGTTGCCCGGCGAGAAGCCCGGCGAGGAGCGGCCGCGCTTTCTGATGCAGGAAAAGAAGCTCGACGGGTCCGATTGGAGGATCGTGATCCTTTCCGATCTCTCGGATATTAAACTTTATCAGTACTGGGCTCAGGTCGCCGCGGTGCTCCTCGCGACGTCAATCGTATTCTTCGTTCTTTTCATTTTGCAGCGGCGGCGAACCATCCGCCTTCAGCTCGCCGGCAAGGAGGCACTTGCGCGCGCCAATGTCGAGCTGGAGCATCAGGTTGCGCAGCGTACCCAGGCACTGGTCGATACCAACCAGCAGCTGCGCGATACCCAGGATGAACTCGTTCATTCCGCCAAACTGGCCGCGATCGGGCAGCTTGCGGCGGGCGTTACGCACGAACTCAATCAACCCCTGGCGGCAATCCGCACGCTTTCGGAAAATGCAGAAGTCCTGATCGAACGGTCTCAAATTGATATTGCGCGCGGCAACATGCGTGACATCACCGACCTGGTCGACAGGCTGAGCGGGATCACCGGTCAATTGAAGCAGTTTGCCAGAAAAAGCGTGGTCAACCTGCAGCGTGTTCCGATCAATCGCAGTATCCGGAACAGCATGCAGATTGTCGCGCATAGAATTAAAAAGGCTGAAGTGGCGATTGATGTCGACCCAATCGACGAGAATCTGTGCGTTCGTGTCGACGCGCCGCGCCTCGAACAGGTGCTCATCAATCTATTGTCGAATGCCATCGACGCAACGGCTGGAGTGGATAAACCTGCTGTCAGGATCGCTGCATCCCGTGCCGGCGATATGGTTTTGCTTTCCGTTCAGGACAACGGAGTTGGATTGTCGGAGAAGGTTATCTCGCATCTTTTCGAGCCGTTTTTCACGACAAAGGAAGCGGGATCAGGACTGGGGCTTGGATTGGCAATTTCGACGGGTATAATAAATCAATTCGGTGGAACGCTTACAGCTTCCGGTGAAGAGCGGCGTGGAGCGGTATTCTTGATCAAATTGCCTGTGTATCGGAATGAACTCGATGTCCGCGATGTATAACGGTCTTCGGGTCATGTTCGTCGAGGACGATCCCGCTGTGCGCGCCGCAACGGCACAGACGCTCGATCTCGCCGGGTTTGAAATTGAGCAGCATGCTTCCGCCGAGTCAGCTCTGAAAAACCTGAAGGAATACTTCCCCGGCGTTCTGTTGGTTGATTTTCAGTTGACCGGGATGAACGGGATTGCGTTGCTTGAGCGCGCGGTGACGATCGATCGAAGCCTGCCGGTCATCATCGTCACGGGGCACGGGGATATTTCGATCGCCGTCAAGGCAATGCATGCCGGAGCGTATGATTTTCTCGAAAAGCCTGTCTCCAACGACCTTCTCGTCGGCGTCGTCACGCGAGCGATGGAAAAGCGAAGGCTGACATTTGAGGTCAGCGATCTGCGTAGGCGCCTCGAGCAGAAGACTGGCATCGATAGTATGCTTATCGGTGACTCTCTGGCCATGGTCGCGTTGCGCAACAGCATCCTCAAGCTATCCGATGTCACGCCGGACGTCTTGATTCATGGAGAAACCGGCTCGGGTAAGGATCTGGTCGCCCGCGCTTTGCACGAATGCTCTCCGTTGCGCGATGGTCCGTTCGTCGCGATCAACTGTGGCGCTATTCCCGAATCGATGTTTGAAAGCGAGCTGTTCGGCCACGAGAAGGGCGCCTTTACCGGAGCACAAGCTCTGCGCATTGGAAAAATCGAGCATGCCTCGGGCGGAACGCTGTTCCTTGATGAAGTCGAAGCCATGCCCACGGTATTGCAGGTCAAATTGTTGCGCGTCCTGCAGTTCCGCCAACTTGAACGCCTCGGCTCCAACAAGCTGATCGACGTCCCGGTTCGTGTTGTCGCAGCGACGAAGCTCGATCTGAAAGCGGCGTGCGACATGGGGCGGTTCAGAAGTGATCTCTACTTCCGATTCAACGTGGTTACCCTTGCCATTCCACCGCTTCGGGAACGGCGCGAGGATATTCCACAGCTGTTCGAGCATCACGTCCTGCTTGGCGCGGCCCGCTACAAACGCGAAGCGCCCATTGTCACGGATCAATTGATGCGCGATCTGGTGTCGTTCGACTGGCCCGGAAATGTTCGCGAACTCGGGAATGTCGCGGATCGTTTCGTTCTGGGTTTGCTGGGCGGACGGTTTAATTCCGATGCAGCCAATGAAAGCGCGGACAGATCGCTCAAGGACGTCGTCGGCGATTTCGAACGAGGTCTGATTATTGAGACCTTGCGCAGGCATCATGGCGACGTTCTCGCAGTCAGCGAGAGTCTTGGCATACCCAAGAAGACTCTCTACGACAAAATGCGGCGTTATGCGCTTTCGGGGGAAGAATTTAGGTAATTCTATCCAATTAGTTAGAATTGCAATTCGTCGCCAATCGAAGGGTCGGCGACATCTTCGCGGTAGGCACTTGCGTCGCCCTGCGTGGTCACGAATGTGTTGCGACTGTCGCTATCGATTTCGGTGCACGCGTTGACGTCAGGACGCGCGCCTCACGTAGCTGCCCGGTGTTCTGGATCGATCCGCATGCGCGCCTCAAGGGCCACCCGCTGTTGCCGCAGGCTTTGGGGTGCGATTTCGCGGTCCATCGCCAGTCGAACGGGGCGATGACGACCGGCGCTTTGTTCTTCCACCAGACGGAATCCACGCACGCCTTGCTCGATATCTGGCAACGGCTTACCCGAAGCCATCCCGATTTGCCGGAATCATTTCTGCTCGATCAGGCATGGACGCTGGCGACCTCCCAGCGGCAGATCGAGACAGCGCGGTTTACCAGATGCGTATTGGCGGACGAGCGAAATGAAGATGTGGGACGATGCTTACTCTGATCGATGCGTCGCTCGGCGCGCGTTTCAAGCCAGGCGGGCAATATCGCCGGTCGTTCATAAGGCGTCCCGACTTGGCGCTTTAGGCGACAAATCGAAGTTTCTCTTCGTTCCGGCCGGGCGACCGCCTTGAAAAGCAAAGAGGTGCCCTATACCCAAACGATTCCGTAAAGCATTAAATTCATAGTCCTGTCTCGCCCCCCTGGGGAGCGCGCCCTATCCTCGGAGTGCCGCACCTTGGTGAGGATCAGATCGCCGCGCGTCGCCTTCAGCCCAACAGCTTGGATGTCGACATTCTGAAAGGACATCGGCACGATCTTCATGCCTTGGGCAACAAGCCCGAATTCCTCCGCCTGCTTGATGGCGGTGGCGTTGTCGCCCGCGACATTGATCGCCAAAATTTTTGCGCCTGATGACTGCGCCTGCAGTCAGCGGCAACGAACGGCGTGGGCGACATAGTAAGTTACCTCGGATACTCAGTCATACCAATGCTTGCGATCGCGTGGCACGTCGAACCGGCCGCGCGAGTAGCGGCAGAAACCCAAGCGCGCAGCTGTTGAACCTGCGCCTCGAGAAAGCCGTTCGCTACGATTAGCGCCTTCAGCTCTTTGAGCCAGAGCCCCTCAGTGCGTCCCATACGGACTGGTTGGCTTGATCGAAAGCCTTGCGCGACTCTGCGAGTGCAGTGCTGAGCACGGACCAGGACTCGCTTCCCGCCTGGTTGAGCTTTTGCAGGCGTGCTTCGGCTTCGGAAGCATCGGACTTCATTTGCTGAAGCGCGAGCTCGAGATCGGCGCCTCGGGCCGCAGCCACTTCGCCCGCCGCGAGCTTGAATTTGTCCGCCGCCTCGCGCCAGGCTTTTGCTTGCGCGGCAGCGATGTCCTTGAACGTGGCCTGCTGCTGCTCGACCTGCTTTCCGGCGCTTTCGAAATAGGTCTGCACCTGGGCTTCGAAGCCGCTCCACTGCTTGTCCAGTTCCGTCTTGGCGCGGGCCCAGGCAGCTTCGCCCGATTCGGCTTGTGTCTTAAGCAGCGCCTGAAACTCGTCGCGGCGCTTCTTCAGATCTGCGATGATCTCATCCGCCTTCCCCTTGGAATCCGCCTTGGCTTGACCGGCTTTGACCTCGAGCGAAGCCAACGCGGCATCCATCTCGTCGATCCGCTCCTTGGTCCAATTCAGATATAAATGCATGCTGCTTTGCTCTGCCATGACCATCTCCGTTGATTAGCCGATTTTTTATCATTTCTGAGCTTGGCCTTGCTCACGTTGACCTGAGTCAATTCTGGTGCGATTTTGCGGTGTGGCTCGGCTGCACGGTCAGTGGCGATTTGTCCCTTGCCTGCCGACTCTGGGCGGTTCGAGCATGACCTCCTTCAAGCGATCGTCACTGGCGATGACGACGACGAAGTTGAGTTTGCCGTCCTGCTTCATCAGACCTCCGGCAAGAGCGGTTCCCGCTGCAGCTTTCTCGGCGATGCGTACGGCGTCCGACAGCTCTTGCTTAACTGACTTTAAGGCAATGATGTTGCCCAGATCCTCTCGGTCGAGCTCCCTCAGCGACGACGAAATTTCCTTTTCTGTAACGCTCCCGGTGTTCGCATTTATGACATTTTCCCAAATTCGCTCATTCTTTACCGTCCGCACCCGATAAACGGGCGGACCGGATATCTCAAAGCTAACGTCCGCGGTCCTTGAACCGTGATGTAAATGCTCGGCGATCGCTACCGCCTCACTGAGCGGTATTTTTATGGTGCGAAATTGCTCGAGCAAGCGATGAATGACTGTCTCCTCGGCATCGCGCTGCGCGGCTACGCCTCGATTTGCGGCGTCCAAAGGTGTATGGGTGACATCGGCTATCGCGCCCGTAGCAGCAAGCGTGGCGGACCAAACGATAATTGCTAACAATTGCTTCTTCGACATGAGGTACATCCAGTAGCTCCTGGTCAAAACTGACCGGTGGCCTCGTTGGTGTGTGTGCGAGGGTGTATGATGGCGTATCGACAAGAACCTTGGCCGTGGCCCGGTGAATCGCACCATTCGAGAGAGGTATCGAAACTCGGATGCCGAGCAGATCGCCGCCGCTTCTCGGACCGGGTCTGAGGGAAATTGCGACGTGATTCCGACGCGAGGCCGGACCGCCTCCTGCTTGAGCTGGCTTGATCGGAAACTCCTGGACCTAACTGCGCCAACGTTTCACGGACATGGGTCGAGATTGCGGGGCTCCCGTCGCTCGCATCGGCTTGCTCGGGCAATGACGCGGGCGGCTGTCGTACAGCATCGGCCACATCAGAGCTGAGCGGCGGCGAGGGGGCGGCAAACTCCTTGTCCGGAAGAATAGGTGGGAAGCCGGGCTGGCTGGTATCGATGACAACTGCTTCCGGTCCCTTCAGATCGGAGGTGATCCGGATTGGCGGCAGCGTAGAATGCGATTCGATGAGCTTGCTTGGCAGGGGCGCGGGCAGCAGGGAATCGGCTGCAAACAGCAGCACGAGCAACGCTCCGCCGACCCACAGAAAATAACCCCGCAGCGGAATTTGAGAATCGACTGAGCCGCGCGCATGCATTGACAGAACGGATTTCCTGCTCACAGCGCCCGGCTCCCGCGCTGAAGTCCCTTCCGCCGCTCGGCTCGCCGCTTGATCGGCACCGCCGCTCGATCGACGAGCGCGTGCAGCCAGGCAAGCAAGGAAATCGTAACGCCCAGCAGCAAGCTCAGGCCCACGAGAGACAGAGCCACGACCAGGTTCAGGGATGCGACCGCAAGCCCGGGCCACGGATTTTCCCTTGCGAGCGACAACAACAGGGTTGACATTTTCGGCCTCCGAAATAAACTATACCGTATAGTTCATATACACCCAGAGCCGCGGGATGTGTCAAGAGCGAAGACTCACAAGCGCGTGTTGGGCTGTTTGAAGGGCGGGGGACGTCGGAGCGTGAGGCTGCGTTTCCCGTTCGAAAAAGCAATGCCTCAGCCGGAGAAAGGATTCTTTATGTTCAAGTACACATCGCTCGTCATGCTGGCAGCCTTGTTCGGTAATGGGACTGCCTTTGCGCAGGAGGACCGCGGCACGCCCGAGCAGAGAGCCGCATGCGCGCCTGACGCCTTCCGGCTATGCGTTAGCTACATCCCTGACGCCACGAATGTGGAGGCCTGTCTCAGGCAACGAAAATCAGACCTGAGCGATGCTTGCAGAGCCGTCTTCGATCATGCTGCAGCCACTTCTTCGGTCAGGACCACAGGATCGGTCCGGTACCGGGGCGCAAGAGACGAGGACTGATCGCATGAACACGATTTATGTTCCAGCTTTCGCCGCGTTCGGAGGCTCGGCCTTCGGAGCGATCGCCTCGATCGTGACTGGATGGGTGACTCGGCGCCGCAGGCTTCGCGAGCGTCACAATGCCCGGTCGATTTCCAAGCGCGAGCGGCTCTATCGAAGCTTCATCGAGGAAGCCTCCCGAGTCTACGCCGACGCGCTCGTCAGCGACAAATCCGAGATTCCGCAACTGGTCAATCTGTATGCGCTGATTGGGCGGATGAGGATTCTGTCC
>Ga0184612_10001929_pt1 | contig 10086 bp, 12 predicted proteins | sample PLM3_60_coex_FD_133163 | JGI IMG/M metagenome (GOLD analysis project Ga0184612, IMG submission 133163) | Groundwater sediment microbial communities from an aquifer in East River, Colorado, USA - PLM3_60_coex | ecosystem: Environmental > Terrestrial > Soil > Riparian zone | place: USA: East...
CGGACATTGCTGTGCTGGAAGTCCTCGACGATCCGGTAACACTTCGCGATTCGCTGGGTGTGGAGAGAGTACACAAGCAGCGGATCGCGGCGCGCTGGACGATTCGCGCGGGGGAAGCATTTCAGGGGCGCGGGTAGAGAAATTGTCTATTCCAGTGATCGTGGGCGCTATTTTGTGCGCGCGATTGATAGGGGCACGGCATACCGTGCCCTCACATCGGATGGAGGGTCGAAAGTGCCAAGAACAATTCTCTTCATGTTGGTAATTTTCTTCGCTTGGGTCAGCGGTGCTTTCGCGCAGACTCCGTACTATCAGATCAAGACGATTACCATAATCACCGGTAGCCAGACCGGCGACCTGTTCGACATTTACGCGCGCATGATTGCAACGCATATGGGAAAGAACATTCCCGGCAATCCGAATATTTTGGTGCAGAACATGCCGGGCGCGGGGCATCCGAGTACCCCTCCGGCGAAGAGATGGAAACATTGGCCAAAGAAATGATGAGTCAGAAGCCGGAAATTATCGAAAGGTTGCGGAAGGTGCTGGGGAAATAAGGTCAGGCGCGATTCGCTCGCGCATCGAACGAGGTTTCTTGTAGGGGCACGGCATGCCGTGCCCTGTCATTTGGGGGTAGGCTATGGCTTCAAGCTGGGAAAATATCAGAGTCGGCGATTCGAACATGCGCGCATACGTGAGTGGACCTGATGGCGGGGGCCGAGGTCCTTCTATCATCGTCGTTCAGGGCCAGTCCGGCGTGGACGACTTTGTCAAATTCTCCGACATGGTGGCACAGGAAGGATTTGTTGCCGCGGCGCCGGATTTTTATCACCGCGATCCGCCGGACTGCAAAGACGATGGGCCAACGCGGCGGATGAGGTTGCGCGATTCAACTGTCATTCAGGACGTCAACGCCACGGTGAGCTTTCTCAAATCGCACAAGTCCGTCAATCCGGGCAAGATCGGCATCGTCGGTTTTTGCATGGGCGGGCGGGTCGTGTATCTGACGTCGGCGGTGAATCCTGACATGAAGGCTGGTGTCATGTATTACGGCAGCGATCCGTTTTTACCGTGGGGCGACGGTCCGTCGCCGTTTGAACGTTCCAAGGATATCTGCTGCCCAATCATGGGTCACTTTGGCGAAGACGACAAAAATCCTTCGCCGGCGGATATGCGCCGGCTCGACGCCGAGCTCAATCGTCTTGGCAAACCGCACGAGTTTTATTCCTACGCCGGCGCCGCTCATGCTTTTGCCAATTTTGGTTCAGGCAACTATCGCGAGCACGCGGCAAACGCTTCGTGGCCACGGACGTTCGGATTCTTCGCGAAGCATCTAAAGAGCGATTGACAATTGCTTTTGTTCAAATCGTTCAAGCCGTTCAAAAAGTTCAAATCGTAAAATCTGGGAGAACCGCCCGAGATTTCATTCCATTCCATCCAGGCTCCAAGAGCCAATGAGTATCAGGACGACATTGACACTTGTGGTCCGACTGTACTAGACCGGCAAACGTCCCGAAGAAAGGAGGATCCGAGATGAAACGCTCGCTAGATTTTCCGTCTTCTTACCTGACTTTGAGGGCCAGCGGTAAGCTTGCCCTTATTCTCGTTGCCACACTCCTTCTGCCGAATCCGCTCTGGGCGCAGGCGTTAAAGAAAGTTCCGTTCCCGTTCTCGCCGATCGGCATCAATTGCTTGCCGTGGTTCGTCGCCAAGGACGCACGCATCTTCGAGAAGCATGGAATCGAATTCGATCCGGTTTTCATCGGCGCTTCGTCCGCGCTCTTCAATGCGATGTTATCGGGCGCGGCGGATTTCGCGGGGTCGGGCGGCCCGTCGGTGATATCGAACATTTTACAGGGCGGAGACATTATACACATTACGGCCATGGTGCCGCGCTTTACGCAATCAATCATGGTGAAAGCAGAAATAAAGAAACCCGAGGACATGACGGGCAGGAAGTTCGGCGTGAGTCGGCTGGGCACCGTGACGCATTTCGCCCTGCAAACATTATTGGATGGTTATGGGATCAAGAATGTGACGATTCTCCAGATGGGTGGTCAGCCTGAGGCTTTCGCCGGTTTGAGCCGCGGCTCGGTGGACGGCGCGGTGTTCTCGCCGCCGTATAACTTTCAGCTCAAGAAGCAAGGTTACAATGAGCTGGCTTCGCCGAGCGATCTCGCCAAACTCACCGCCTTTATTACCAACGGCATCGTCGCGCGGCGCTCGGTCGCGGAAAAAGACAAAGACACGGTGATTAAGGTCATCAAAGGCACCGCGGAGGCGATAAAGGTTATTCAGACCGACCGGGAGTTCACCAAGAAGGTGATGAGCAAGTGGATGCCCATGAAAGACGCCGATTTGGCGGAACAATCGTACCGCTTTGCGACGGAGAATTATTCCAAGGAGGGCATCGTCCCGGAAGCGGCGCTGCGCGGCATGGTCAAGCAAATGGTGCAGAGCAATCTCATTGACGCCAAAGCGGCGGCGAGCACGCCCGTGACGGCGTACTACGATAACCGCTACGTCGAAGAGGTGAAGCGCTCGGGGTTCTTTGATCAGTTGTGGAGGTAGTGGACGAGCGCAAAAATTGATCTCGACTGAGGAAAGGGCCGAAGCGCGCTCGCCCGGTCTGGCGTCTCGCGTCCGGAGTCCCGAGTTCATCGCCAGCGGGAGACCCGCGCTATTAGATTCGAAACACAAGAATGCTTAAGGAGATCAAACATGTTGTCTGCAATCGTCCTGCTTAACACGGAACGAGATAAAACCAACAAAGTTGCCGAAGCGCTGGCCGATATGAACGGCGGCAGCGAAGTTTATTCCGTCGCGGGTCGCTATGATTTGGCGGCCATCGTGCGGGCGCAAACAATGCTGCTAGTTAGCGTACCGGTTGGACACTGGAAAATTTGTCAATCAGGGATTGATTCTCCGGAATGTTTTTTATGAAAATATTGGCATTCGGATCGGCATAGATTAGCTTCCATTCGGAACCTTCTAGAACGAGCGTCGACAGCCAAGATTCGGCCGGATATATGATCCAGTTGACGCCGTAGACCCGAAGAATCTCCTTCCACTCACGCGCGATCAAATTTACTCTCTGGAATTCAACGAAATAGTCCTCGCCATCTACAATTGCCCGGCCATCGACAAAAACGCGGTACCGAGGATCCGGATAAAATGCATAGATCAAATAACCCCCATAAGAATAGAAATTGAACATTTTGCCCGGGAGTGGATTGCGCTTGAGAAATTCTACGGCGGCGATCGGATAATTGGCTCCACCAAATTGAAAGTCGAGGATTTTCTTACCAACGACTCTTCCATCGTTGGACGCAATAAGGAATGCGACTACGGATATAGCAATGGTAAACTCATAGTGCCGCAATCCATCGTTAAGGGTCTGAAGATTTTCAACCGATTTCCGAAAGCGCTTTTGGACAACATTCAAGAACCAAATTCGAGTGGGCTTCGAGATGGCGAACTGGTAGAAGGCATCGACTCGACGGCCGAGCACGGGCGCCATAAGAATGGCGAAGAAAGGGATGAAGCGCTGCGATACCAGGGATGAGTGAGTCGCAAAAAGCGCCAACAGGATTTCGATAACACTAAATTTTTGTCGCGCCATTAGACACGTCGCAATTAACAGCAAAAGATAAAACTCAAACCAGGTAAATCGATGAAAGTCAGGCGACTTCCACTCTCCAATGTCATTCATTGCTGTAGTACTTCCAAAAATCTCAAACGGAAAACTCAAGAGGCGGTAACCATAGGGATTGAGATGCGCCGCGATAAGACAGAGCAAGCCAATTTGAAACAGCGCGGCAATCCTTGCTTTGTACAATTTGCGCTCTGAATCTTGATTCAGAATATAACCCCAAAGGTTACTCAATCCGTAAATGCCGAGTAAGGCGAATCCGAATAAGTAGCCGCCGTGTAAATTGATCCATAGGACCATGAGGATTGGAAATAGATAAAGTTTTTTGCTTCTCGGATCGTTCTGAAGCGATTCCAGGAGTGAATACCACACGACGCTTAGACATAAGGAAAACAAATGTGGTCGAGCGAGCCAGTGAAGTGATGCAGTGAGAGCAGCCAATATAGTCATTGCCGTAACGGTCAGAATACTGAATCGGTAGAATTGAAGTAACCGAAACAATAGTACGAAGGTAAGAGCCACCGCTGCCGCTGAGAAAACGACCACACCGTTGAGCCCCGCGATCCGATGAACGACGGCAAAGATTACGTCCGACAACCACTCATGAGCAATCCATGGTGCACCGTATTTCCGATGCGAAAAAATATCGACTCTCGGGACTTCCATGTTTTCAAGAATGTAATCCCCGGTTCGAATATGCCAACCCGTATCGCCGTCGAGAAGCAGCCGATTACCATCGGTCAGGACTATCGTGAAAATGACGATGCCGATGATTCCTTCGATTGAAGGGATTAACCGTCGCGTCCAGATCGAAGCGCGAGCCTTATTTTCGTCGTTGTGACTTGTTTGCATCTGCTGTGCCGACGCAAGAGTGCCTGGATGTTTTGAAAGTGATCGGGTGAATCCTATTGGAGGGCTTTGCGCGCGGCGACGTAAAATTGTCCGCCTAGGGGACACCAGAAGAGATTGGTTTCCAGTCTCCGAAGGAGTTGGAGGGCTTTCGGGAAAAAAAGAATGAAACGCGTGTGGATTTCGCGTAGCTGCAAACTTCGGTAAAGAGAAGCCATCTCTGAAGAACGAAGGAGAGTCACGCCACGATCTAAAGGACAGCGCCTAACCACCCAGCGCGTCAAAGGGTTGAGCGCGTTGTGCTCGAAATTGAGGATCCAGCCACCGTTCCTGACGACACGGGTTATTTCCTGCAGTGCCATTAAGCGCGCTTGATCGGGGACGTGATGGAATAAGGACATGGAATAGACTATGTCGAACTCATTTTCTCCGAACGGAAGATGATTCCCGTGGATCACTTGAAAAGACAGTTTCTTTGACGAGCGTTTGCGCGCCGCTTCAATCATACCTTCCGACGAATCGACGCCATAAAGTTCAAGAAATTTTTGTTCCAGAATGTTCATTACCGTGCCGGTGCCACAACCGACATCCAAAGCTCTCAGCTTTCGCGGCTGCAGACCCAAACGGACAAGGTGCTGGCATAGCTCATCGGCCTTTAGCTGCAAATAGTATTGTGAACTGTTGCCGCCAAACCATGTCTTGATGGGGTCTTCCAGATGTTCCTCGTAATGCGAGCTGAAATGATCGAAGTCGGCGCTCGGGAATTGGGTCATTTTTCGATACCCCAGGTTTCACGAATGAGATACAGCGGCCGTCGTTTTGCCTCATCGAAGGTGCGAGCGATATATTCTCCGAGGATTCCGACGGTGAAAAGTTGAACACCGCCCATAAGCAGGATCGTCACCATAATGGATGCCCACCCCAAAACGGTTCGGTCCGAAAAAAGCTTTGCTCCGATGACCCAAAGCATAATCAGAAAACTGGCGAAAGAAAACAGAAGTCCCAGCCACGTAGCCAGCCTGAGGGGAATGTCTGAGAAGGAGGTTATGCCGTCGACAGCAAACTTCAACATTCTAAAAAATGGATATTTCGTTTCACCGGCAAAGCGCGCATCACGTTCGTAAAGCAGTTTCGTCTGCCTAAATCCAACCCAACTCACGAGGCCTCTGACAAAGCGGTTTCTTTCCGGCAACATCTTCAGCGCGTCTATGACTTTACGGTCGAGCAACCGAAAGTCGCCGGCATTTTGAGGAATTTCGATGCGAGCCAGTTTTTTGAGGAGCACGTAAAACAATTTCGCGGTTATCAGTTTAAAAAAATGTTCACCTTCACGTCTATTCCTCACGGCGAAAACGACTTCATAGCCGGCCACCCAGCGCTCGATTAGTCTAGGAATGACTTCCGGAGGGTCCTGGAGGTCGGCATCCATGATGATACAGGCGTGGCCTTGAGCGAGGTCGACCCCCGCAGTAATCGCCACTTGGTGTCCGAAATTGCGTGAGAAATTTATGACTTTGACGCGTTGGTCTTTCCGATGGAAGTCCCGAAGGATACTTTCCGTGCCATCCGCGCTTCCGTCGTTGACAAATAGTATTTCAAACGTTCCTGAAAGTGTTTCGATAACACCAGTGAGCCGATTGTAAAATTCGGGAAGAACTGTTTCCTCATTAAAGACGGGAACCACGATGGAATAATTTAATGGCATTATACGCGCGAGCTAGGGGCAGCGCCGATGCATTCAATGAAAATGTTAAGAGAACAGCTTCAAGGTGTCAATGCAAAATTTTGCCTTCCTGTCGCAGGAGATCGATCAAAATTGCGCTAGAGTTGCCCTGGATCGCCATGAGTCGTTGACGTTCATGTGTTGCGTCGGATAGTCTCTCTTTAGTCGCAAACTTCAAGCGTCCTTACTCTCTAACATAACCTCTAACGCATGAGGAGAAATTTTATGCTGTCCGCCATTGTCTTATTGAATACCGAAAGAGACAAAACCAACAAAGTCGCCGAAGCCCTCGCCGACATGAACGGCGTCAGCGAAGTCTATTCTGTCGCCGGACGCTACGATCTCGCGGCGATCGTGCGCGCGAGTGACAATGATCAACTTGCCAAGATTGTCACGGAAAATATTCGCGGCGTTGCAGGAATCACAAGCTCGGAGACGTTGATCGCCTTCCGAGTCTATTCGCGCCATGATTTGGAGCGGATGTTCTCGATCGGCATGGAAAAAGTGTAGCCGGCGGTTTGTGCGGATCGAGTTCAAAACGTTCAAGTCGTTCAAATAGTTCAACCCGTGTCTCGGATATCGCGTGAGAAAATACTAAGCTGATTAACTTCGGCGAGCGAGTCGAACGATCAATGGCACGACAAGTAAGAGAAATGAAATCGCCAATATCGTCGCGGAAATCGGCTGCGTAATAAACACTGCGGGACTGCCCTGACTGATCGCCAGAGCGCGGCGCGCTTGCGTTTCGGCGAGCGGACCGAGGATCAAACCGATGACGGCGGGCGCGACCGGCATACCCCATCGGCGCATGACGAAGCCGAGCAAGCCGAAGACGTAAAGAATGATCAAGTCCACGGTGGATTGATGCAGGCTGTAGGCGCCTAGGGTCGCAAACACCAAGATTCCCGCGTAGAGTAGCGGCCGCGGAATCGCCAGGACTTTCACCCAAATGCCGACGAGCGGCAGATTCAAAATCAGCAACAAGACATTACCGATGTAGAGGCTCGCGAGCAGGCCCCACACCAGGTCGCCCTGCATTTGAAAGAGCAGCGGACCGGGCTGAATGCCGTAGTTCTGAAACGCGCTGAGTAACACTGCCGCGGTCGCCGACGTCGGAATGCCGAGGGTCAAGAGCGGCACGAGCGCGCCCGTGACCGAAGCATTGTTGGCGGCTTCCGGTCCGGCCACACCTTCGATCGCGCCGTGGCCAAACTCCTGCGGAAATTTGGTCAATCTTTTTTCGGTCGCGTAAGACAAGAATGTTGGGATCTCAGCGCCCCCTGCGGGTATCGAACCGAAAGGGAAGCCGATCGCCGTGGCGCGCAGCCATGCGGGCCAAGAGCGTTGCCAATCTGTCTTCGACATCCAGAGCGAGCCTTTGAGCTGCTCCATTTTTTCTTCGAGCCGGCTGGAGTAGGCGGCGACATAAAGCGCTTCGCCGACGGCGAATAGTCCGACTGCGAGCACGACGACGTCGATGCCGTCGAGCAACTCGGGCACGCCGAAAGCGAAGCGCGATTTGCCGGTTTGGCTGTCGATACCGACGACACCCAAGAGCAATCCGACAAAGAGGCTCGTCACGCCGCGCACGGTGGAGCTGCCGATGACGGCTGACACCGTAGTGAAGGCGAAGATCATCAGCGCAAAATATTCCGCGGGGCCAAACTTGAGCGCCAATTCAACCACAACGGGCGCGAGTAACGTGACTAGAATCGTTGCGATGGTGCCGGCGACAAAAGAGCCGATGGCGCAAGTCGCAAGCGCCGGCCCGGCGCGGCCGTTCTTTGCCATCAGGTTACCTTCGAGCCCCGTCGCTATGGATGCCGATTCGCCGGGAGTATTGAGCAGAATCGTCGTTGTCGAGCCGCCGTACATCGCTCCGTAATAAATTCCGGCGAACATAATGAGCGCGCCAGTGGGATCGAGTTTGATCGTCAACGGCATGAGCATCGCGACGGTGAGCGCGGGACCAACGCCGGGGAGGACGCCGATGAAAGTTCCGAGCGTGACGCCGAGAAAACCCCAAAGTAAATTGAAAGGCGTGAGCGCAATGCTGAACCCATGCAGCAGGGATGTAAAAGCTTCGCTCATGCGGTGTTAGATTCCTGCACCGCCTAGAAGCGGACTTAGCCAGCCGGCGGGCAGGTTAACGTTTAAAAATTTTACGAAGAAAAGAAAAACTCCGAGTCCAAGGATCAGGCCGATGGCGAAGTCGCGGGGCAACTTCATGCTACCGAAGCCGCGCGCAACGCAAGCGAAAAGAACGGCTTGAGCGAGCACGAAACCGGCGCTGTGGATCAAAAGGATCTGCGCGATCAGGCCGACGCTGACCCAAATGAAGGCGCCGATGTGAAAACGATGCTCGCCGCGCGCTTCCGGATCGTCCGGGATCGCGTTGCGCCAACCGCCTGAAAGAGCCTCGTAACTCAACCAAATCCCCAGCAGAATGAGACCGCCGGCGATTACCGCTGGGGCGACGTTTGGCCCGATGCGCGCATAACCGCCGGCGCTCGATAACTGTGAGGTTCCCACGGCAACCGCGATCCCTAAAATCAACACCGACAGGGAAAGGATCAGTTCCGCGGTTTTATACTTCATGATTGCCGGTTCTGCTATTTACTCTTAATGCCGAGCGAGTCGATGATGCCGGCGATGCGCTTGGTATCTTCATCGATGAATTTCTTATAAGCATCGCCGCTCAGGAAAATCGGCGACCAGCCGAGCTTTTCGAGAGTCGTTTTCCACGCCGCCGATTCCGTTGCACCCTGAACAATCTTGATCAACGCATCGCGCTGGGCGGTAGTGATGCCGGGCGCGCCGAAAATGCCGCGCCAGTTGGCCAGCTCCACGTCCATGCCTTGCTCTTTCAGCGTTTGAAATCCCTCGATTCGCGACGCGCTCGACACCGCCAGCGCGCGCATGCGGCCGCCTTTGATCTGCTCGGCAAACTCGCCGACCCCCGAAACGCCGGCGGTGACGTGGCCGCCGACGATCGCCGCGATCGCCTCGCCCCCTCCTTTGAACGGTACGTAGTTAATTTTCGCCGGATCGACGCCTGCGGCTTTGGCGATCAAACCAACCAGAATGTGATCGGTTCCCCCGGCGGAGCCGCCGCCCCAGGAAACGCCGCCCGGATTAGCTTTAAACGCTTTGACCAAGTCAGCCATCGATTTATGTGGCGAGCTCGCCGGCACGACGATGATCTCGTATTCACCTGTAAGGCGCGCGAGCGGCGTCACCATGGAAACATTGACCGGCGAGTTCTCCAGATAAATCGCGCCGACCATGACCATGCCGCCGATCATCACTGCATTGGGATCGCCCTTGGCGGAATTGACGAACTGGGCCAAACCGATAGTGCCGCCCGCGCCGCCTTTATTGTCGAACTGCACGGACGAAACCAGCTTGGCGCTCTGCATCGCTACGGCGAGATTACGCCCCGTCTGATCCCAGCCACCGCCCGGGTTAGCGGGAATCATCATCTTTAGACTAGGCTGCGCGTGGACCGCAACCGCCACCAGCGACACCGCGAGCGTCGCGAAAATGCTGACAAGCAACTTGCGCATAATGCCTCCTTTGGTTAACTCATTCTCCGAAGTAGGTTTTTTAGGATGTATAGTAGACGATGGAAAAATTGACAAGCTTCAATTAGATCGCAATCTATTTGAAGCGGAATGAAATAGACGATTTGTCGCAGATTCACACGACGCCTGACTTTTTCAGTTTGGCGACGCTATCACGATCATAGCCTAGCTCCGCCAGGATCTTTTCCGTGTCGGCGCCCAAAGAAGGCGGCGGGACGGTTGGTTGAGGATCGCCACTTGCCAGGTGGAATCCTGAACGGACCACGGCGATCGTGCGC
>Ga0184612_10001930_pt1 | contig 10085 bp, 10 predicted proteins | sample PLM3_60_coex_FD_133163 | JGI IMG/M metagenome (GOLD analysis project Ga0184612, IMG submission 133163) | Groundwater sediment microbial communities from an aquifer in East River, Colorado, USA - PLM3_60_coex | ecosystem: Environmental > Terrestrial > Soil > Riparian zone | place: USA: East...
GATTTCGCTGCCTGGCCAGAACTCAGCCCACTCGTCGTAGCTGCGGCGGCCGAGAATGACCGCGTCCTGGGTTGCAATGAGATTGGCGCCGCTGGCATCCGTTTCGTCGTCCCAAGCGGTGATGAACCGGTCGGGAGCCTCAGCCACTCCATCGAGAGACAAGAAGTAACCTGCGACGACCTTGCGCGGGGTCTGGCCGGTCTTCTTCTCGATGGTGCCGAGGTCGGGCTGGAACGACATGGTGGGGCTCCTTCGGAGGATGTCGGGCGGGTTGCTGGTCACCCCTACGTCGGACGTGGCCCGTGCACTTCGACACCGATGCCGAGGAACTTCTCGGGGGCGTTCACGTCAGCATGGTGGCAGGCCCACGTGCCGGACGCACTCTAGTAAGTCCGTCCGCGATTCCACGTAGTCGCGACTGACCCGACTCACATGCCGCGGACCGCGGATACGCGAGACTGCCGAAAGTCGGATGTTGCGACACGGCCTACGAAATGTTGCCCACGCCCGGCGTATAGGACGGAGAGACGACCCCTTGGCTGGCGATCAGCGTCGTGCACTGAACATGCCGACCACGTCCAGTTGCGGAGCGGTGACCTCGACCCTCGACGCCACCAGCTCCACCTCGGCGGCTGCGAGGATCCTCACCCGCCCACTCAGGTCGATCTGGACTGAGCAGCTCGGCTGCGGGCCCGCGCCGCCGGACCAAGCGCAGCCAGTCCATACGGGTCGGTCGATGTCACCTTCCTCGAACTCGATCCAGACCGTGTCGCCGACCTCGGGAAGCGCCATGTACCCCGGCGGCAGACAGGCCGTGGCCCACATCTCGTCCAACCGGCGCTCACCACCGATCCGCGCCGTCCCCCTCACGCGCAACCGGCCTTGGCCTCCTGGGTCGTCCCGGTCAACCACCTGCGCGCGGTACTTTCCGTATCTCGGATCCATCGCTGCCTCCCCACCAGATCCCTGATAAGTACTATCCGTCCAAAGCGTGAACCGCGGGCAGGGTAGGAGCCTGCGAGCTGCCGCGCCTGTGGCGTACGCACAATGCCGCTGGGCGTGCGAACTCGACTTCTGGCCATGCCCGGCCGATGGCGATGCTCCTTATGTCGGGGCCACGGAGCGCCTACACAGCTCAACGTCGGGCGTCTCGTAAGGGGACCGACGCTGAGCGACCTGACATCCACCTCGCGCTATGACCTGCGCAAACGTTGTAATAAGGACCACAGCGGAGGATGCGGGATTCGAACCCGCGAGGGGTTGCCCCCAACACGCTTTCCAAGCGTGCGCCCTAGGCCACTAGGCGAATCCTCCGCCCAGAGGGTAACGGAGCGCGGGGGGATGACCGAAATCCGCCCGCCAGGTCGCGTCAGGGGATGCGCGGCAGGAACGGCGGTCTCGCTGCGCCCGCTATGTCCGGGTTCGTCGGGCGAGCCGCGTCGTCGTTCCTTCCGTGCCTCCTGTGGGCACGACCGTTTGGGCCGCCAACGGCGCGCCCCCGTACACTGGGCAGCCGACCCCTCGCGCGGCGGCACCCCGCTGAACTCCCCCAGGGCCGGAAGGCAGCAAGGGCAGGCGGGCTCTACCGGGTGCGCGAGGGGTCCTCTCTGGGCCTGGCCCGGGGGTGGAGTCCGCTGTCGCCGCCCAGGGCTAGGGTTCGAGGGGTGTCCTCGCTCGCGTTGTACCGCACCTACCGCCCCGGCCGGTTCGCCGAGGTGGTAGGGCAGGAGCATGTCACCGGACCGTTGACGCGGGCGCTCGCGAGTGACCGGGTGCACCACGCCTACCTGTTCTCGGGCCCACGGGGGTGCGGCAAGACCTCGAGCGCGCGGATCCTGGCCCGTTCGCTCAACTGTGAGCAGGGCCCGACGTCCGAGCCCTGCGGGGTTTGCCAGTCCTGTGTCGAGCTTGCGCCAAACGGGCCGGGGAGCATAGACGTCGTCGAGCTCGACGCGGCGACACACGGCCTCGTCGACGATGCGCGGGACCTTCGCGAGAAGGCCCACTTCACGCCAATCTCGGCTCGGTTCAAGATCTACATCATCGACGAGGCACATCAGCTGGGCCCGGGTGCGGCCAACGCGCTGCTCAAGCTCATCGAGGAGCCTCCTCCACACCTGAAGTTCATCTTCGCCACCACCGCGCCTGACAAGATCCTCGGCACCATCCGCTCTCGCACCCATCACTACCCGTTCCGGCTGATCCCGGCTCGCACGCTGCAGCAGAACCTCGCCTTCATCTGCGAGCAGGAGGAGGTCGCGATCGAGCCGGCTGCGCTCGCGCTGGTCGCCCGCGCCGGCGCCGGTTCCGCGCGCGACGCGCAGTCGGTGCTCGGCCAGCTCATCGCCGGTTCCGGGGACGACGGTGTCACGTACGACCTCGCGATCTCGCTGCTTGGGTTCACCGACTCCGCGCTGCTCGACGAGGTCGTCGATGCGATCGCGGCCGGCGACGGCCCAGCCGTGTTCGGCGCCCTGGACCGGGTCATGGACTCCGGTCACGATCCGCGCCGCTTCCTCACCGATCTCCTGGAACGCTTCCGCGACCTGGTCGTCGTCCGAGCGGTGCCCGACGCCGCTACGAGCGGCCTGATCGAGGCGCCGGACGACGAGGCCGCCCGCATGACGACCCAGGCCAGCCGGTTCGGGCCATCCGATCTGGTGCGGTTGGCCGACGTGGTCGACGAAGGCATCACCGCGATGAAGGGCGCGACGCCAACCCGGCTCCAGCTCGAGCTCGTCTGCGCGCGGTTGCTCCTTCCGGGAGCGGACGACTCGGTGGCCGGCGTCCAGGCGCGACTCGACCGGCTCGAGCGTCGGCTGGCATTCGACGGAGCGGCCGTTCGCCGGCCCGATTCGACGGGTCGCGGCGGGCCCGAGCCGGCCGTGCCCGCCTCTGTGGACGCTGCCCTGCCCGGGGCGGTGCGTGTCCCCGAACAGCACTCCGGGCCCGACCCGGAGTCCGATGACTCGGTTCAACCAGCCACGGCGCCCGGTCTTGACGCAGAGCCGGGAGCCAATGTCGCCCCCGATCACGCGGCGCACGTCGAACCCGCTCCGAGCTCGCGGACAGGAGCCTCCGGTGTGGTCGACGTCCGGCGGCTCTGGCCCGAGGTACTCGTGCGGCTCCGCGAGATCAAGCGCACCCCGTGGAGTCTGATATCGCAGGAGGCGGCTGTGGTCGACGTGGCCGATGGTGTGCTCACGCTCGCATTCCGCCAGCCATCGCTGCGAGACACATTCGTCCGGCGCGGCGACTTCCAGGACAACCTGCGCCAGGCGATCAGTGACGTTCTCGGCGTCGACCTCGAGGTCGACGCGATCGTTGACCCCTCGGCGGCCCCGACGAAGGGCACCGACGTGGCCGCTGCCGGGGCGGTCTCGACTTCCTCTCCCAGCGTCGGTCGGAGCGCGCCGGCGGAAGCGGGGCCGGGCACGACTGCCGACACGAGCCGGCCCGATCCAGCTCGACGCGCGGCAGAGGGCAGCACCAACGCCGACGAAGGCGGGGGGGCGGTCCCGGGCCAGACGGACGCGAGGGCGAACACGTCGACCACCACGTCGAGCAGCAGGCCCGCGGCGTCTGCCGAGTCGGCCAAGCGGGCTCGACGCGGCGGAGGAACCACGGCCAGGGAGCACGGGTCCCGCCCCACGGACCGCGGTGTCGCGGGCTCGGCTGAGGGCGCGCAGCCCGATGATCCCGACCACGACGACTCAGGTCTGTCGGAGCGTGAGCTCCTCGAACGGGCCTTGGGTGCCCGCGTGATCGAGGAGATCGACCAGACCTGAGGTCGAGGTTGCTCGAGGTCGTCAGCGCACGGCTGGCCTCCGGGGCCTCGCCACCCCACGACCTCGGCAGCGTTAGGCTCGTACGGCCAGGAGAGTCCGATCTCGGGGGAGGGCACAGATTGTTCCCGTCCGGTCCGGAGGGCTTCGACGTCCAGCAGCTGCTCCAGCAGGCGCAGCGGATGCAGGAGCAGCTGATGTCGGCACAGCAGAGCCTTGCCGAGAGGGAGGTCACCGGCAGCGCCGGCGGCGGGCTCGTTCGCGCGACGGTCACCGGGGCAGGTGAGCTCGTCTCCCTGGACATCGACCCGTCGGTCGTCGATCCGGGCGACGTCGAGACGCTCTCCGATCTCGTTGTCGCCGCCGTCCGCGACGCCAATGCCCAGGTGCAGCGGCTGGCGGCCGAGCAGATAGGCCCGCTCGGACAGGGGCTGGGCGGGCTGCTCGGCGGCGAACCCGGCGAACCCCCCGAACCTGGCCAAACGGGCGGCCCTCCGAGCACGCCGCCGCTGCCCGGTTCCTGACTCAGGGCCGACGGCATGTACGAGGGAGTGGTCCAGAGCCTCATCGACGAGCTCGGCCGGCTACCGGGCGTGGGCCCCAAGAGCGCTCAGCGCATCGCGTTTCACGTGTTGGCCGCCGACCCGGTCGACGTTCGCCGGCTGGCCGACGCGCTGTATGAGGTCAAGGACAAGGTGCGGTTCTGTTCCACCTGCGGCAACGTCGCCGAGGAGGACCAGTGCCGCATCTGCCGGGACCCCCGGCGGGACACAGCCCTACTCTGCGTGGTCGAGGAGCCGAAGGACGTCGTGGCGATCGAGCGGACCCGCGAGTTCCGCGGGCGCTACCACGTCCTCGGGGGCGCGATCAGCCCGATCGAGGGAATCGGCCCGGACGACCTGCGAGTGCGGGAGCTCATGACCAGGCTTGCCGACGGGACAGTGACCGAGCTGATCCTCGCGACCGACCCGAACCTCGAGGGCGAGGCGACCGCAACCTACCTGGCCAGACTGATCAAGCCGATGGGGTTGCGCGTGACCCGGTTGGCCAGTGGACTTCCGGTAGGAGGCGATCTCGAGTACGCCGACGAGGTCACGCTGGGTCGCGCGTTCGAGGGGCGGAGGTTGCTCGATGTCTGAGCCGGGCACCGCCGAGGACTACGCCGAGTTCACGGCCGAGATCGCCGACCAGGTCGAGAGCTTCTTGGTAGCGCTGCGTGAGATCGCGCGCGGCGACGACCCGGGCAGCACGCTGTCGCTGTTGCTCCTCGAGGTCAGCCAGCTGGCACTCGCCGGCGGGCGGCTCGGCGCGATCAGCGATGTCGTGCCCGACGAGCGCTTCGAACCGGACCCCGGGCCCGACTCCGACGTCGAGGAGTTGCGGGAACGGCTCGCCGAGCTGCTGGAGCCGGTCGACGACTACGTCGAGATCATCGACCCGATGGACCCGGCCCGGGGAGCCGATGGCTTCCTGCTGTCGGACGACCTCGCGAGCATTGCGTCGGACCTCCTGCACGGGTTGACGCACTACCGTGACGGCCGCACCGTCGAGGCGCTGTGGTGGTGGCAGTTCTCGTACCTGTCGTCCTGGGGGGGAACGTGCGGGGCGACGCTCCGTGCGTTGCACTCCCTGATCGCGCACACCCGGCTCGATCACCACACGGACGCGACGATGGACGCCGAGGACGAGCTGCTCGCCGAGACCGTCACCGAGGCCGTCGAGCGCTGACGGCACACCGTCGCGCCGGCGGTCACGCCACGCGGACGGCCTTCGGCAGCTTCGCATACGGCGTCCTGAGCCGGCGCGTGGTCAACGCCAGCGCGCCGACGCCGAGCGCCAGGTTGGCCGCGAGCCCGTACGGCCACACCGCCTTGTCGGTCGCGGTGTAAACGACCTGGTCGCCTTCGACGGTGATCTCCTCACGTGTCGACCGCACCGCGCGACCGATCTCGCCGAGCAGGTCGAGCTGGATGCCGAGATCGGATGGCTCGGCGGGACGGGGCGCAGCGTCCGCAACGATGATGAACGGGTTGGGAGCGAGCAGCCACCACACCCGGTCCGGCCGGCTCTGCATGGTCTCGGACGCCTGGCCGCCGGGCTCCCCCACGGTCACGGTCTGCTGGGTCACCGCAAGGGCGAGCGTGAACGCGATCAGGGTTCCAATGGTCAAGGCGAACACGACGACGTACGAGAGCACGGCGGACGTGGTGCTGCGCGCGAGCAGCGAGGACAGGCACTGGGCGATTGCGCAGATCACGCCCAGGAGCAGCGCCGTGACGCCCAGGCACACCGCGACTCTTGTGACCGAGACCCCTCCCTCGGCCACACACCACGCGACGAGCGGCAGCGACACGACCAGGAAGACCACTGAGACACCCCACGCGGCGATCAGCTTGCCGGTCGCGATCTCGGCCGGCGTCAGCAGTGTGGTCAGCAACGTCGCAAGCACGCCGCGCTCGCGGTCGCCATTGACCGACTGCGCTGTCAGCGCGGGGACGACGAGCAGCGCCAGCCCGAGCATGAACAGCATCAGCCCGCCGAACATGTCGGCGCCCGGCTCCCTCAGGCCAGCCTCGACGAGCGCCCAGCGCAGGAAGACCGTCAGAACGAGAAGTGTGGCGAACCAGGCGCCGAGCAGCCACCGCCACCGGCCGGCTCGCAGGCGCAGCCGGAACTCGTGCAGCGCCATGGTTCGTACGCCCTCGAGGGTCACCGCCGGTCCTCCGTCATGGCCAGGTATGCAGCCTCCAAGGTGCTACCCGAGGGCGCGAACGTGACCACCGGCACTCCGTCGCGCACCAGGGCGGTCAGCAACTCCGCGGCCGCCTCGTCGTCGGGCAACAACACCTCGATGCCGGACGGTTCTGCCGGTCCGTGCTCGACCCGGCGCCGGTCGAGCGAGGTCAGCAGCGCTTCGGCGTCGAGGGCGCGCAGGCGCCACGGTCTGCGTTCGGACCGGGGGAGCTCGGCCAGAGCCTGCGCCGACACACTGCGGCCGCGGTCGACGAAGACCACGCGGTCGGCGGTGGCCTCGAGCTCGGCGAGGACGTGGCTCGACACCAGGACGGCCTTGCCGTCGGCCGCGAGGCGGCGCAGCAGACCGCGCAGCTCGATGCGGCTCCGCGGGTCGAGTCCCGCCGCCGGCTCGTCGAGAAGAAGCACGGACGGGTCGTGCACGAGTGCCCGAGCCAGACCCAGCCGCTGCTTCTGGCCGCGCGAGAGCACGTGGACCGGACGGTCGAGGTATTCGGAGAGATGGACGAGGGCCAGCAGCTCGCTGGCCCGGTCGGCGCGACGGCCGGCCGGGATGCGATAGGCGGCGGCGGCGAACTCCAAGGTCTCGCGGGTGGTGAGCGTGTCGTACGTGCCGAAGGTGTCGGGCATCCAGCCGGTCCGGGCCCGCACAGCGCCTGGGTCGGCGACCGGGTCGTGCCCGGCCACGCTGATCCGGCCTTGATCCGGCTTGAGCAGTGTGGCGAGGACGAGGAGCAGCGTGGTCTTGCCGGCTCCGTTGGGACCGACGAGCGCCGTCACCTCGCCCGGCGGCACGACGAGGTCGATGTCGGCGACAGCCACGATCTCGCCGAACGTGCGGCGGACACCGGAGGCCTCGACGCCGGCGGGCGGCTCGGTGATGATCATGGCGCTCCTTGGCCGGTGGTGCGCGAAAGCGTAGCGCCCAGCCCGACAAACCTGACATGACGTCGCAAGGCTCCGAACCACGCCCGCTGGCGGCTGCCGGCCGTCCCGCGATGCGGACCGGGGCGGGCGGCGTCGGACCGTCGCCTAGACTCGCCAGGCACCGTTGAAAGCGCCGGACACCCGCCGGAGGGAGGAGCGCCGCGTGGGCTTGATCGTCCAGAAGTATGGGGGCTCCTCGGTCTCCGATGCCGCCGCCGTCAAGCGGGTCGCACAGCGGATCGTCGCCACCACGAAGGCCGGCCACGAGGTCGTAGTGGTCGTGTCCGCGATGGGTGACACGACCGACGAGCTGCTCGAACTGGCCGGACAGGTCTCGCCGCTCCCCGCGGGCCGCGAGCTCGACATGCTGCTCACGGCGGGCGAGCGGATCTCGATGGCACTGCTGGCGATGGCCATCGGCGACCTCGGTCACGAGGCCCGCTCGTTCACCGGCAGCCAGGCCGGCGTCATCACCACGTCCGCACACGGACGGGCCCGGATCATCGACGTCACGCCTGGTCGGATCCGGCAGGCTCTCGACGAGGGTGCCGTCGCGATCGTGGCCGGCTTCCAGGGCGTCAGCCAGGACAGCAAGGACGTCACGACGCTAGGCCGCGGCGGCTCGGACACGACGGCAGTAGCCCTCGCCGCTTCCCTCGACGCCGACGTCTGCGAGATCTATACGGACGTCGACGGCATCTTCACCGCCGACCCACGCATCGTGCCGACCGCACGACGGATCCCGCACATCACCTACGAGGAGATGCTGGAGATGGCGGCCTGCGGCGCGAAGATCCTGCACCTCCGTTGCGTGGAATACGCGCGACGGTACGCCCTGCCGATCCACGTCCGGTCGAGCTTCTCCACGCTGGACGGCACCTGGGTTTCAGACCAGCCGGACGCCACTTCTCTGAATGGGGGCGACGAGCCCGACATGGAACAGCCGATCATCTCCGGTGTGGCCCACGACCGCAGCGAAGCCAAGATCACGATCGTCGGCGTGCCCGACAAGGTCGGTGAGGCCGCGGCGATCTTCCATGCGGTCGCCGACGCCGAGACCAACATCGACATGATCGTCCAGAACGTCTCGGCCGCGGCCACGAACCGCACGGACATCTCGTTCACGTTGCCCAAGGCTGACGGCCGCAAGGCGATGGAGGCCCTCGACGCCGTCCGGGCCCGGGTAGGGTTCGAATCGCTGCTGTACGACGACGGTGTCGGCAAGGTCTCACTGATCGGCGCCGGGATGCGCAGCCACCCAGGCGTCAGCGCGCGTTTCTTCGCCGCCCTCGCTTCGGCGGGCGTCAACATCGAGATGATCTCCACCTCTGAGATCCGGATCTCGGTGATCGTCCGCGGCGACGACGTCGACCTGGCCGTGGCAGCCGTCCACGCCGCATTCGACCTGGACGCGGCGCAGGTGGAGGCAGTCGTCTACGGAGGGACCGGGCGATGAGCGGCTCGACCGGGACCAAGCCGACGCTTGCCGTGGTCGGGGCGACCGGTGCCGTGGGCACGGTGATGCGCGACGTGCTCTCCACCCGCGAGGACGTCTGGGGCGAGATCAGGCTCGTGGCGTCGCCGCGATCGGCCGGGCGGAGGCTGTCGATCCGTGGCGAGGAAGCCGAGGTCGTCGCAATCTCGGCGGAGGTCTTCGACGGCGTCGACGTCGCGATGTTCGACGTTCCGGACGAGGTCTCCACCCAATGGGCGCCGATCGCCGCAGAGCGGGGCGCCGTCGCCGTCGACAATTCCGGCGCGTTCCGGATGGACCCCGACGTACCGCTGGTCGTGCCGGAGGTCAACGCGCGCGCCGTGCGCAACCGGCGCAAGGGGATCATCGCCAACCCCAACTGCACGACGCTGTCGATGATCGTGGCGCTGGGCGCGCTGCACGCGGAGCTGGGACTCACCGAACTGGTCGTGGCGTCGTACCAGGCGGCCTCGGGCGTGGGGCAGTCGGGCATCGACACCCTGCACGACCAGATCCAGAAGGTCGCCGGCAACCGGGAGCTCGGGACCCACCCCGGAGACGTGCGCCGCGTGATCGGTGACGACCTCGGACCCTTCTCTGCGCCGCTCGCGCTCAACGTCGTGCCCTGGGCCGGCTCGCTGAAGGACGACGGGTGGAGCTCGGAGGAGCTCAAGGTCCGCAACGAGTCGCGCAAGATCCTCAATCTGCCCGAGTTGCGCGTCACAGCAACCTGCGTGCGGGTGCCAGTGGTCACCACCCACTCGGTGGTCGTGCACGCCATCTTCCAGCGCGAGGTCACGGCCGACGGCGCGTGGGAGATCCTCCGCAACGCTCCGGGCGTCGTCCTCTACGACGACCCGGCTCGGGGCGAGTTCCCCACGCCCGCAGACGTGGTCGGCACCGACCCGACCTGGGTGGGCCGGGTGCGGCGCTCGCTCGACGATCCGAACGCGCTCGACCTGTTCCTCTGCGGCGACAACCTCCGCAAAGGCGCTGCTCTCAACACCGCGCAGATCGCCGAGCTCGTCGCCCGCGAGTTGACCGGCAAGCCCCCGGCTGAGCGGTGATCGAAGGCTGTCTGCCGGGCCGGAGCCCTGGAGGAGAGGCTTGGCTCATCCCATCAGCCGAGCTTTCACCGCGGCCGC
>Ga0184612_10001931_pt1 | contig 10081 bp, 6 predicted proteins | sample PLM3_60_coex_FD_133163 | JGI IMG/M metagenome (GOLD analysis project Ga0184612, IMG submission 133163) | Groundwater sediment microbial communities from an aquifer in East River, Colorado, USA - PLM3_60_coex | ecosystem: Environmental > Terrestrial > Soil > Riparian zone | place: USA: East...
AGGATGGCCATGAGCTTGGCATCCACCGTCAGGACCGTCATCGACGCGCCGGTCACCCACAGCTGCTTATAGCCGGAAACCTCGCCGGCCTGGACCGAGGCGATCTCATCCTCGCGGGAGGCGTCGATCTGGCCACCGCCCGCCTTGATCAGGCTGAAGTTCGGGTCCAGGAAGACCTGGCTGCCGACGAGGCCGATCACGACCAGGGCAACGGCGGCGACACCCGTCCCCGAGATGATGAAGCGACCCAGGCGGTCGCGGATCGGTCCGGCGAACGCGAGCAGGATCCCGACTGAGGCGTTGAGCAGCGCGAGCGCCGCCACTGTCGCGGGCGACCCGATCAACGGGATCGCCAGGAACGGGATGAGGAACGTGGCGACGATGGCGCCGGTCGTGTTGGCCGCCAGGAGCAGGCCCGCGTTGGTCGCGATGCGGCCGGTCGGGTCGGCGACGAGGGCGGACGCCGCCGGGAAGGTCAGGCCCATCACGAACGTCGCGGGCAGGACCACGAAGACCACCGGCTGGAGGTAGCCCGTGAACAGCGCGTCGAAATGGGTGGTCAGCTGCAGGAACCCGGTCGCTTGTCGCGAGATCACCGAGGCCATGCCCACCGTCACCAGGACGGCGACGAGCACCTGACCGAGCGCGAGAACGCGCACCACATCCCCGATCCTCGGTCGGAGCCAGGCATAGGCCAGCGCTCCTGCGGCGAGCCCGATGAGGAAGACGGCCAGGATCGTCGTGAAGACATACGTCGAGTTGCCGGTCCCACTGGCGAGCAGCCTGGTCCACAGGACCTGGTAGCCCAGCGACGTCAGGCCGGACACGAACGCCAGCGCGACGGCGAGGCGCACGCGGGGCGGCGGTGGGAGGTCGTCACTGCTGGTCTGCATGCGCGCTGACGCCGAGGGCATTGCCACCCGGCCGCGATCGAGCAGGACGGCGGCGACGCCGGCGACGGCCGAGCACGCCGCCCCGATGACGAGCGTCCCGGTCAGGCCAACCAGCTCGATGAGGACGAAGCCCGCGGCGATCGTGCCGACGATCGCCCCGATGGTGTTCGCCGCGTACAGCTTGCCGAACGACCCGGAGAGCTCCGACGAGTCGCGGCTCAGGTAGCGGGTCAGGGTTGGCAGTGTGGCGCCCATCAGGATGGTCGCCGGGCCCAACGCCAGCAATGACAGCCCGAACCGGACGAGGGCAAGCAGCCCCGGATAGCCCTCCAGGGTCCCGAACGCACCGCGATAGACCTCGTGGAGGAGCCGGAACGTCAGCGGCGTGGCGAGAACGACGACCACGAGGATGATCTCGAGCAGCCCGTACATCCGGAGTGGCCGGCGGACCCGGTCGCCAATCCGTCCGCCGATCGCACTGCCGATCGCCATCCCGCCGAAGAAGCCGGTCAGGATCGCCGACACCGCCTGGGTCGTGTTGCCGAAGACCAGCACGAGCTGGCGTGCCCAGACCACCTCGTACACGAGGCCGGCGGCGCCGGACAGGATGAAGATGGCGAGGATCGGCCAGCGTCGAGTCACAGCGGAGACTCCATGGGGAGTGGCGGCGGCCGGAGCGGCGCCTGCCGGAACCGTTGCTCGAGCGACGGCCCGAGCGGCGGCCAGCGCCATGGTCTCACGAGCACGGCTGCCGCGAGCAACGCTCCGGCAAGGCCCGGCAGGAACTCGATGACGAAGACCGGTGCCGCAAGGGCCGCCAGGAGGACCAGCCAGGCCGGCAGGGCGCCGGCCAGCGGACGCACGGCAAGGAGCAGGAACACCGCGCCGTACGCGAGCGTATACGGCGCGACCAGCAGGCCGACCGCCAGGGCCGCCAGGAGGCCGGGGGTCTCGCCCTGCCTGAGCGCGAGCAGCCCGGCGACCACGGCCAACGCCGAGAGGCCAATCGCGACTGGCATGGGGAAGAAGCCGGTCAGGGCGAAGTTGCCGCCCTGCGGTCCGGCGAGATACTGCGGGTGGCGAAGGACCTCGATCCAGGCCAGGTAGGGACCCGCACCGACGACCGCCAGCGCGCCGAGTGTCGCCGCCACGGCCGTCGCCAGGCTGCCGGCCAGCGCCTGCCGCCGGAAGACGAGCATCCAGACGAGGATCGGGATGAGCGCGGGCTTGGGCGCGATGGCAAGGGCAAGTCCGAGCGGGACGCCCGTCCGCAGGCGGTCGGGTGTCCAGGCCACGAGCGCGACCGCACCCGCGAGCAGGATCGAGACGTTGCCGAGCATGAGGTCATGGACCGTCGGCAGGAACGCGGTCGCGGCGATCGCGATCAGCACGCGGTCCGTTGTGGCCAGGCCGCGTGTCTGGTGGCGGATGCCGGCCAGGAGAACACCGAACCGCGCGGCGAGCCACGCTGCTCCGGCAAGGCCGACCGGGATCCAGGTGGTCGCGAGGATGAGCAGCGCGGCGAGCGGAGAGTAGAGATACCCGCGGTCGCTGCCGAACGTGCCGCTGGCCAGGGCACGAGCGGCGTCCACGCCGCGGGCGGCGTCCATGAGCCATACCTGCCCGGCGATCACCGCCACGACGGCGGCGCTGATGACGATCTGGAACGTTGCCACGGCCGCCAGCCCCAGCCGGATCTGGGCCGGCGTCGCGGCGAGCACCGCCAGGGTCCGGACGAGCCGTGTGGGCACGGTCGCCGGTTCGGGTTGCGCCCCGGTCACCCTTCGATCACGCGGCGGGCTCGCCGACGGCGGGCGGCGCCCCGACGGCCGGCGGCGCCCCGACGGCGGCAGGATCACCGGCGCCCGCCGGCGGCGCCCCGAGGACGGCGACACCGTCGATCACGAGGTCCCGGTCGGCCAGCATCCGCCACCGTCGCGCGAACAGGAAGGCCAGGCCGTACAGGCCGGCCACCACCAGCAGCAACGCCTGGTAGCCCGTGATGAGCGCCAGGTACTCGACCGCGCCGCCCAGCATCGCCCCCAGCAGGTTGCTGGCAAAGGCCATGTCGGCCGTGCGGGTGTCACGGAAGCTGTGGCTGAACACGAGGTTGGCGAAGAACACCGGCGCGAACGTGAGGGCCGCGGCAACGACATAGCGCAGCCAGGCCGGCTCGATGAGCAGCGACGTTGGTGGCAGCAGGTAGCTCAGGGCGATGGCCCCGAACAGCGCCACGTACAGCGGCCGCGCGTCGCGGAATCGGAACCGGGCGTTGATGCCGATGGCCAGCAGGACGCTGGCCAGGATCGCGAAGAACACGAGCGAGTTGACGATCCACGTGCTCCCGAACAGGAGGCTGAACGTGACCAGGCTGCGCGTCTCGAGCAGGAGGAATGCGACGCCCAGCGCGAAGAAGTGAGGGCTGAACCGCCGCAGCGAGGTGCCGCCCCGCCGCGCTCCGCGGGCGACGAGCAGACCCGCCCACAGGAGGACCAAGCCCAGCGCGATGATGTAGTGCGGAGCGATGATCGGCTCGCGCAGGTACAGGAATGGCCAATCGTCGGTCGCCGGACGGGGCGCGGCGGCCACGTCAATCGCGTCGATCCGGTCACCGGGAGGCGCTGCCCCGGCGAGGGACGCCACGAGCGGGCCGTCCGCCAAGGTCGCCGCCGTGCCCCCGAACTCGGGGTAGAGGCGGACGATGGGGCTCGTCCCGAAGCTCTGCTGAAGCATGCCGGCCATCTTCTGGACGAGCCAGGGCTCGCGGTAGAAGTTGTAGAGCACGAAGATCCCGTTCGGGGCCAGGTGGTCGCGCACCCCGTCGAACGCTTCCTTCGTGAACAGGAACGACTCGAGCCGGATGTTGGCCGACGTGCTCACGAGCGTGAGCGAGTCGGGCAGCGCGAAGACGACGAGGTCGTACCTGCCGGTGGCGTTGCGCAGGAAGGCGCGTCCGTCGTCCACGTGGCGATGGACCCGCGGGTCGTCGTACGGGCGATCGGGATGGTCGCGCACGCCGATGGCCTGGATCTGCGGGTCGATCTCGACAGCGTCGATGAACTGTGCCCCGCTGGCCAGGTTCAGGGCGGTGTCCGTGCCGCTGCCGGCCCCGATGATCAGGACCCGGTTGTAGGTCCGGTCAGGGAACCAGCGGTAGATCTGCTGGTAGAAGGACCGGCGAGCCGTTTCGACCGGCACCATCGCCTGGTGCGGCACGCCGTTGACGTCGAGCGCGTGCACCCCGCCGCTGCTGTACTCGGAGATTCGGTAGTAGGGAGACCAGACATCGCCGCGCTGGGCGGCAACCACGGAGAGCCCGATGACGCCGGCCATCGCCACAGCCGAAACGACCGACCAGCGGGTGATGCCCACGCCCAACCCGCCGAGCGAGAGCAGCACGCCCACGATCGCGAACCAGACCACGGGTCCGGAGCCGGCCGCGGACAGTGCGGTGAACGCGGCGATGCCGACCATGGACCCGGCGATGTCGATGGCATACGCGCGCAGCGGCGGCATGGCCGTGAGCAGCCTGCCCAGGGGCACCGCGAGCCCGGCCATGACGACCGTGACGAGGACTACGATGAACGGCAGGAGGAGGTAGTTGGCATCTGCCGACTGGCTGTTCTGCGGCCCGAAGAAAATCTCGTCGGGTGAGCCCAGCTGGACGTTGAGCTGCGCCCGCGTGACGAGGAGGACGACCGCCAGCAGGAGCGGCGCGAACGGCGAGACGGGGATTCTCCGCGCGTCACGACCGAACAGGATCCCGGCACCGATCCCGAGGAAGCTCGCCATCAGCAGGAAGTTGCTGAAGTAGCCGACATACACGACGTTCGCCGGGACCCAGCGGATGAGCAGGAGCTCGACGAACAGGATCGTCGCGCTCGTGAGGAAGAGCCGGACGGCGGGGCCGGCCAGGGCAGCCACGGGTGGCACGAGGAAGGGCGAAGCGTTGGCGCCGGTTGCGGGATGGACGCGAATCACGGGACGTAGTACCCCCCAAACATGAGGATGGCGAATGTGGTCATGAGCCCGGCCGAGGCGATCGGCCAGGCATGTCGGAACCAGCCGCTCCGGCGGCCGGCCAGGATCCAGGCGTAGGGAAAGGCGAGCATGGCGATCCGCCCGATCGCCTCGAGGAGGCCGGACGACAGCGCCAGGCCCACGGTCATAACCGGCAGCAGCGCGTAGGCGATCGGGATCCGGTCGCTCCGCAGATAGACCAGCAGGAAGATCGCGACGGCCAGGACGGCGATGAGCGTCGCCTGGTACGGCGTGAACAGCTGGCCAATGCTCTGGCCGTCGGCGGCGGCGGCCCCGACTCCCGAGCGGCCCCAGCCGACCTGGGCGTCGAGATAGCCGCTGGAGCGGCCGGTGAGAGACGCCACGAACAGGAGGAAGGCACCCGACGCGGCCGGGCCCAGGGCAAGCCAGGCCTGCGATGGGCGCGGCCGCCAGCCATCTCGCTGCAGGAAGATCAGCACGAGCGGCACGATCATCACGACGCCCTGCAGGCGGCACAGGCAGGCCAGGGCGAACAGGACGCCGGCCAACAGCCGTCGATCGCGCTCTGCCGCGAGGAATGCGCCGAGCGACAGGGCCAGGAAGAGGCTCTCCGTGTAGGCCATCGAGAAGACGGCGGCGAACGGGAAGATGGCCAGGTACACGGCCGCGAGCCGCGCGCGGCGGCGGCCGACAACCGCTTCACCCAACCTGACGAACAGGCCGAGGGCGACGAGGAACGCGACGTTGCTCACGACCACCGCCGTCAGGCCGGCAAAGGCCGGCCATGGCGCCGAGAGGACGCGGACCAGCAGCGGATACAACGGCAGGAACGCGTAGTCGTGGTAGCCACCGGTCACCGCGGCCGCGTGGTATCCGTCCCGGACGATGCCCAGGTAGAACCAGCCGTCCCAGCTCGTCAGGCTGCGCAGGATCGGGGCACCGTCTCCGCTGGTCAGGCTTGGGTTGCGGATGACCAGCGTCTCGGCAGCCAGCGCCGCCACGACGACGAGCAGGCGCGACGCGACGAAGACCGCGACGAGGGAGCGGTCGAGGGCGACCGCCTCGCGGATTCCGTCGGCCAGCCGACGCAGGCTCGGCCCAACTGCGGCACGTCGCGGTTGGACGGCCGCTCCGACGCGGAGGTGTGCGCTCATGGGGCGGTCACCGATCGGCCGGGGCCGGATGGTTGTCAGCGGGGACGCCCATTGCCGCGCGCCGCCAGGCCCGGAGATTGGGGTGGGTGATTGCCATGATCAGGCCGCCGACCGACCAGCCGGGCGTCCTGACCCACAGGCCGGCCACGGCGACCGCGATGATCGCGGTGAACGTGAACCAGCCCACCGGGACAGCGATCGCCGCGCCCACCGGCACCGTCCAGCGACGGTCCGTGCGAGCTCCCCAGGCCACGATGGCGGCGCCGGCCAGCACGCGCAGCCAGAGCGGACCGGGCAGGGTTGGCAGCGAGACGGTGGTCCCGCCGTTCTTGGTCAGGACGCTCGCCCAGTCCAGCCACAGGCCGGGTGCGATCGCGAATGAGACCGCGACGATCGCAAGGGTCGCTCCCAACGCAATGGCCAGCGAGCGCCACTCGCGACGGACGGCGAACCAGACCAGACCGATCCCGGGCGTGACCTTGGACAGCAGGACGAACGCCCAAGCGGCCGGCCAGCGAAACCCGCCGACGATCGCGGCGGCGATGAGCAGCTCCACGTTGCCCAGGGCGATCGAGGCGATCACCGGCTGGAAGAGCAGCAGGGGCAGGGCGAGGCGGCGGGCGGTCCACGCCAGGGCCGCCACGAGCACGAGCGTCCAGACCGCCACGAACCAGCCAATCGGCAGCAGCCGGAGCGGCGCGAGCAGCTGGGCGAACGCAGGTGAGTACAGGTACGCGTAGTCGCCGCCCACCTGCGACCGCGCATAGGGGTCGTCGAGCGAGGCGAGGTAGTACGCCTTGGAGTCCTGCGATTCGGGGGCGCCGCCCATCAGCTGCCATACTGCATACGCGGCGCCCACGAGCAGGACGGCCGCAATGGGGCCGTAGCGCACCAGATTCTTTCGGGTCGTTGTCATCCCGGCGGATGGAACCGCAGCGGGCAGCGAATCGGCATCCCCCGGGAGTACCACGGGCCTGAGGATACCGGTGCGGTCCAGCCTCACGTACGCCGGTTGATGCGCAGGCTGCGCGCCGGCCGGCCCGGCATCAAACCGGCATCAGAGGTGGTAGGCCCAGTACACGCTGGCGACTCCCACGATCACGCCGAACATCGTCAGCAGGCGCCATGGCCAGCCGAACCCATGGCGCGCGGTCGCCATCGCCGCCAGGGCGAGCACGAACGGGATCGAATCCAGCGCGTAGCGATAGCCGAACTGCAGCCATCCGCCGCCGTAGTACAGCAGGTTGGGCAGGAGAACGGCCAGCGACGTGATCGCCAGGCCCACGGCCAGCGGTCCCACGCCTGGGTCGCGCCACGGAGCGCGAATCGCCCGCAGCAGCCCCGGGCTCGTGATGAAGATCGACAGGCCCAGTCCGTCCGGACGGAAGAACGGCGGAGTCGGGATCGGGCTGAACCCAGCAAATATCGGCGTCGGGAGATGCGTGAACAGGTAGTCCAGGTTCATGCCGAGGTGGCTTATCGAGAAGAGGCCCTCCGCGCGGACGGCGGCCAGCCAGGGCGGCAGCGTCGCCAGCGCGTAGCCGGATTCGAGGATCGAGCCGAATCGGACCTCGTTGTACCAGAAGAACAACGCCAGCGCGGGCAGCACGCCAAACGCGACGCCTACCCAGCCCTCGATCGGCCAGGTTCGCGGGTCAAGCCAGCCCCTCGATCCGGGTTGAGCCGGCGAGTCGCCCTCGAGCCGCGGGATGACCAGGACGAAGAACGGAATCGCAAAGGCGAGCGGCGCCCGGGTCAGGAAGGCCGCTCCGGCCAGCAGGCCCAGGAGCAGCGAGCGCCGCCTACCGAACACCTCGATGAGGGCGGCCAGCATCAGGAATGTCGCGATGAGATGGCCGGTATGCCACACCCCGCCGCGCGTGGTCACCCACCAGATCTGCGTGCTGAAGCCGAGGAGAATCGCCAGCCACAACCGGTCGGCGAGGGGTCGTACGCCCGCCCGGCCAGCCAGCCACATCGCCATCCCCACATCGGCGGCGGCAATCGCGGAATTGATGATCGGCTCCCAGAGGTCGGCGTTGATCGGCCCGATCAGGGCGACGAGCGGCATGAAAACGATGGCGGGAAACGGCGCGAACGGGACGAACACCTGACCCGCAGGTCCATAGACCACGTCGTTCGGCCCAAGCGGCCCGGGGAGCCACGTCCGGCCCTTCAGGAAGGCATCGGCCAGCCAGAAGAGGTCTCCCCGGCCCGCATCGAACTGGCGGGCGCTCAGCAGGTAGACGAGAAACGAGACCGCGACGAGGACAAGGCCCACGCCGACCGTCGCCAGGCGGGCATCCAGCCGGACGTCCATCCGGGACGCGAACGCCTGCCGCTGCGTCACCTGACGCCCTGCCCCTGAGCATCCCCAACGGGCGCGGCGATCGGGGCGCGCACCGCTGCGTCGTCCCGTTCCCTGCGCGAACCGGTGAGCAGCGGGGCGATCAGCCCGACGAGGAAGACCGGGGGATAGGCCAGGGGACCCAGCCACGGCAACAGAGCCAGGCCTGCCGCCCACCACTGTCGGCGCTCCAGCAGGAGCGCCATCGGGATCAGCAGCAGCATCGCGTAATGCTCCCAAAGGAGCGGCGAGACCATCTGGCTGCCCACAGCGGTCGTCACGTACCCACTCACGCCGTCCGCCCGCCACCAGGCGTACAGGATCACGATCGCTGCCAGGGCGACGCCGGCCCACTGGATCGCCGTGGCCAGGGCCAGCGGCGCGCCGGCCGCATACGCGATGGCACCGGCCGTGTAGTTGTGAGGCGTGGTCACCGGTGCGCTCACCCGACCGAGGATCGCCAGGTAGTCCGGCCACGTCGCGGGTCCAGTCACCACCGTCGCCAGGATGATCGCGGCCAGGAGCACGCCCAGCCCGATCGCCACGGCCGCCCTCCGCCCGGTGACGAACGCCCAGCCGAACAGGAGGGCGGGCTGGATCTTGATCAGCACGCCGGCCGCGATCGCGATCCCCAGCGCCGCCGGCCGGTCCCGCCATCGCCAACCGGCGACAAAGGCGAGAAAGAGGAGCGGACCGACCTGGCCCAGCTTGATCGAGTAGAGGAACGGCCAGCACAGGCCGGCCAGGAGCAGCGTCAGCCAGCGGACGCGGCGGCTCACCGGCAGCAGCCATACGCCGGCCGCAAAGGCAGCGGTGAGGACGACTGTCCAGACCGCCGGGCCGCTCCCGGCCGGTAGCCAGGTGAATGGAATCATCGCCAGGGCAAACGGGGGCGGGTAGAGGTAGATCGCGAACGGACCCGCGACGTCGACGGTCGTGTCATACAGCGGCTGTCCGGCCAGCAGCCGGTGGGCCGCCTGCACGTAGGCCTGATAGTCGTAGCCGAGCGTCGAGCCGGCCGCCCCGGCGATGGCCACGACGGTCGCCACGAAGACCAGGACTGCCACGATCGGCAGGGCGGCGTCGAGCAGGCGGCGAGCGGACAACGCCGGTCAGCCGCCCGCGGTGTCGGATCTGCCGGGTCGGGCGGATCGACCGAAGCGGCGGTGGAGCATCGGGATTCGCAGCACGTCCCAGGCCACCCGGACGGCGAGCCTGGGTCCCGCTCGCATGCGCGAGCCTCGCCGGTCGTACCAGCGGATCGGCACGACCGCGATCGAGTAACCGCGCCGGCGAGCCAGGAAGATGAGCTCCACGTCGAACACGATGCTCGTGATCCGCTGCTCACTGAACAGGTCGTGGGCAGCCTCGCGCGTGAACGCCTTGAACCCACACTGGGTGTCCTGGACGTCGCCCACGACCCAGGCCGAGGCGAATGCATGGAACGCCTTGCCGAGCAACCGCCGGTACAGCGGCTGCGAGCCGCGCATGTCGGAGCCGTCGGGTTGGATCCTGCTGCCGAGCGCGACGTCGTGGCCCGCCAGCGCCCGGACGATGAGTGGGAACTGGTCGGGCGGCGTGGCCATGTCCGCATCGGCGAACACGATCAGGTCCGTCTGGGCGGCTAGCATGCCGGCCCGAACGGCCGCGCCCTTGCCGCCATGCGGGACTGAGATGAGCTCGAG
>Ga0184612_10001932_pt1 | contig 10079 bp, 11 predicted proteins | sample PLM3_60_coex_FD_133163 | JGI IMG/M metagenome (GOLD analysis project Ga0184612, IMG submission 133163) | Groundwater sediment microbial communities from an aquifer in East River, Colorado, USA - PLM3_60_coex | ecosystem: Environmental > Terrestrial > Soil > Riparian zone | place: USA: East...
ACCGCGTGTTCGAAGAAGTCTGCCGAATATACGAGGCGCGGGCGGGCGGTGTCGCATCAAACAATCTCAAATGAAGCGCTGATGATAGATTTTTCCTACGAAGGAATTCTCGACATGAAACCCGAGGCGCCTTTATGGCCGGGGGGAATGAAACCGCGAGAATTTTTCTGCACCATGTTTTGCTTGCTCTGTGCAAATTAGCCACTAAAACCATATTTCCGATCGCTGGGCTTCTCATCGCCGTGGGTGTTTGCTCGTCGCGCCGAAGTCGGCACGTTAAGTTTGGATTAACTGCCTCGGTGCCTGCGTAACTCAACCAAGCACCGACCGTGACACAGTGGACTCTTAGAACCAGCAAAGCCTTTGACCCGGCAACTCTGCCCTGTCCAGCGCGTTACCTAGCACTCCTTGTGCTACCCGAAAGCCTTTAGGTTGGTTTTCTCCTGCCTTGGCCGTCCGTTTGCTCTCTTATGCACGAGCTAGGTTGTTACCACCAATTTGAATCTATTTCGTGGATGTCCGCTCGCAGGGTAAAAACAATGAAATCACTATCCGATGTCGGCGAGTTTTTCAGAAGGAAAGACCACGTCCTTTCTTTGAAGCTTCGCGTTGCTTCAGCGCTAAACGTGTTCGTTTCAATCCGCGGGCTCGAAGCCCTATTACATAGCGGGACAGCGGTGGTGATGCGCAAGGGATATGAAACGCTTGTGATCCAGGATGCGTCGGCCATCGACAACCGCGAAAACGTCTTAGCTTTAGTCCATGTGAAAGACATGGAATGTTATGACCGGCTTTTGACAATCCAAACTAATCACTTTTTTCAGCGCGGTAAACTCGACCGAACAATTTCGAACGACCTAGCTGATGAGATGGCAAAGCAGCTCTTAAAAGAAGCCGAAAAAAATTGCCAACGGGGATGCGCAGGATGATTAGTAAGCTCTAGAATTCTACCATCATGAATATCGGTGACATTATCGCTTTTGCGTTGTTTCTCATTGTCGTGGTAATGGGGTTCTTGCTGAGCTTTATCTCTTGCGCCACAAGCGTTAGTTCTCGACCTATAGCCTCTTCCTGATTCACGCATCTTTCCCGGCGTTCAATCACTTTTTGTCTTCCGCTCTTGCGCAAACGCTTCCCTCGAGTTTGTTCTTTGTTGCGTCGTCTTGCGACGCTGCCATTGATTGACAATTTCGACACGATCGATTGCCAGGTTGTCTATTGGTGGTCCGGAGGAGCTACGCATTTCCAAGCTTTTCTACCTGGTGTGTGTTTTGCTCCTTTCCATAAACCATGGACGCGAAAAAAAGAGATGTGGGTAAACCGGCACTGCGTCGGAAATCGATGGAGCTACTCAAGGATATAACCCAGATGCTTCGGGAGATTCTATCTTCCGGCGATGAAGAGGGTCTTCGTCAGCTTGAGAAAACAATCCGCGCCCTAGAGCAAACTCGCCACAAACCGGGTAGCCACGCCATCCACTGATATCCCAGGTCTGTGGCAGCCTTCAAGATAATCCGTCTCCCTTCACATTTGCCCTGCAGTGATCTTGGTTATTTGGTAGCGACCACCGCGTTTTTAAACTCTTCGGCTCTCCATAAATTACTGGAGCCCGGAGGCGTAAGAGCATCTTGAAATATTCAATGGACGTCTTAAAAGGTGCAGCGACCGGAAGCAAAAGAGAGCGCGAATGGATCAGGTTCGGTTCCCTCGCTGAGTATTTGTCGTGTGAAGTCGCGTGACGATACTCATGCAGGAGATTGCATCTCCGACACTGGTACTGGTAATTTGGGTCGTCGTCATGCAAAAGAGTGTTCTTCTGGTATTTATTTCACTGTCGCTTCTTTCAAGCTGTGATGCTGAAAGAACACTCCAGAGTCAAAGTGAAAACCCGCAATCTTGCACCGCAGCAGTTACTCAGGTAGGGATTCGAAGAATCGCACCTGCTGGTTTGAAGGTGGGTTCGGGCTACAGCACTCCAGTGATATCGAATGCCCAAAAGTTTATCATACCAATTCCAGCATTTGGTCAAGCCGGAGAACTTCTAGTTTATCCCAAAAGCTACGAACAAGGTGGAAAACCGATTTTAGATTATACCGGGCAACCAGTGGATGATCGCGGGCTAGTCTTCTTTAACGGCAAAGACAAGTCCTGGCAAGCGGTCTTAGGCGATGGTGAAGGGGTAATAATCATCAACGAAGTGACCCAAGAACAAGCGGCAAAGCTCTATCAAAAAATCCAGGAATTAAAGCCGGAGCCAAAGAATTTGACCTTAGATGAACTGAAACAGGTACTTGCTTTTGCACGACAGCAGCTTGGATTAGTCGACATGTACAACTCCACCCGCTCTTTTGTTCAGGAGAAAATGACTCCAGTGATTGCCCATGAGGTTCGCCTTATCAACGGAAAAGAAATCGAAGCTTACGGGTTTATAAAGAGAGATGATCGCGATGTAAATCAGGCTATCTACATTCCAGGAGAATTCTTATTTGAAGGACCTGCTGCTAGTCCGCAGGAATTCAAGAATGGTGGCGTGATTGTTGAGCAGGGGGGAAAGATGCGCGGCGTTCAACCGGACATCTTCCTACGAACTTACCAGCTCAGCGATGGTCGTCCTATTTCTTCGCTCACCACAGATCTTAGAATTCAATGCGATTAATACTGCCAGGGCGCTCACAACCGTGAAAAGCGGACGTACGCTCTCGCGACTGTGACCCGATCTATCCATTAAAGAACACGGATAACATCTCGCGCGCCGGTGAACAATCCTCGCGTGATCTTTTTGTTTGGACTTCTTAAATTGGTTCCGTCGTGAGCCTTTGAGGCTCACGAGTGTAGCAAAAAACCTACACCGAGATTTCTTGAACGACGTAATTAGTGCATTGCAAGGTCTAAAAACGTTGCGGGTTCATGGCACATCGCTTGCTCCGACGCCAATGTGTCGCTCCCTTCCTTTCATTTTTCCAAAGGACTTAAATGACTGTGTTTGAACTAGCGCTGCTGAAGGCATTTCGAGCGCGCTGAAAGTGTTGCTCCGTGTCTAATGATCTGCGGGCCACTTATCGGGTCCAGTTTCATGCCGGCTTTGGTTTTGCGGACGCTGCGGCTATCGCGGATTACCTCGCCGAGCTGGGAGTCAGCCATCTCTATTGTTCACCCTATCCGCAAGCAGCGCCGGGCAGCACCCACGGATACGACGTCGTCAACCACCAGAAGATCAACAAGGAGCTTGGCGGAGCCGAAGGTCACGCGCTTTTATGCGCCGCACTGAAGCACCACGGTCTGGGACAGGTGCTGGATATTGTTCCCAACCATATGGCGATTGTGGGAGAAGAGAATCCGTGGTGGTGGGACGTGCTTGAGGATGGTCCCTCCAGCCGCCACGCAGCGTACTTTGACGTCGAGTGGAACCCGCCGGAAGCAAAGCTACGCAACACGCTTCTCCTTCCTGTGCTGGGCGATCATTACGGCCGGGTCCTCGAGAGAGGAGAGATCGTTCTTACGCGTGAAGGGGCGCGCTTCATCATCAGATACCACGATCATCTATTTCCGGTATCGCCCCGCTCTCTCGACAATCTCGTCGCTGCGGCGGCAGAGCGCTGCCAGTCGGACGAACTAGCGTTTATCGCCGATGCATTGGGACGGCTGCCGCACTCCACTGCAACCGACCGCCTCGTAGTCCACCGGCGCCATCGTGACAAAGAAATCTTGCGGGCTCAGTTAGAGCATTTGTGTAAAGAAGAACCGAAAGTGGCTGCTGCCCTTGACGCAGTTATGGCAGAGGTGAATTACGATCCCGATCGCCTGGACGCTTTACTCGAGCGGCAGAACTATCGTCTGGCGTTCTGGCGCACCGCCGGCCGGGAGCTTGGATACCGGCGCTTTTTCGATATCAATACTTTGGTGGGTTTGCGTGTTGAGAACGATCGGGTGTTCGATGATACCCACGCGCTTATCCTCGACTGGCTTTCGCGGGAGATTCTTGACGGCTTGCGCGTGGATCATCCCGATGGGCTGCGCGACCCGCAAGAGTACTTCGATCGCCTCTATGCAGCCTGTCCGCGCGCTTGGATCGTAGCGGAAAAAATTCTCGAACCCGGCGAACCGCTTCCAAAGACATGGCCTATCGCCGGGACCACCGGTTACGATTTTATCTATCACGTCAACAATCTCTTTGTGGACCCGGCCGGCGAACCGCCTTTGACGGCTCTCTATGCCGAGTTTACCGGCGAGCCTACGGACTTCGCTGCGGTGGTTCGCGATAAAAAACATCTCGTCATGCATGAAATTTTAGGCAGCGACGTGAACCGCCTCACCGCACTGTTCGTGGATATATGCGAGAGCAATCGCCGTCACCGCGACTACACGCATCACGAGCTTCACGAGGCGCTGCGCGAGGTCATCGCGTGCTTTCCCGTCTATCGAACCTACGTGCGGGCTGAAGCGGGACAGGTCAGCGAAGACGACGCGCGGACGATTTCCGAATCCATCGAAAGAGCCAAAGCCAATCGCTCGGATCTGGACGGCGATCTGTTCGATTTCTTTCGTGACATTCTTCTCCTGCGGGTGCGCGGGGAGCGTGAAACGGAGTTGGTCATGCGCTTTCAACAGCTCACCAGTCCGGTGATGGCGAAAGGCGCGGAAGATACCGCCTTCTACTGCTTTAACCGATTGGTGTCGTTGAACGAGATGGGCGGCGATCCGGGACGGTTCGGCTCATCGCCGGATGAGTTCCACAGGGCCTGCGCTGAAAGGCAGGCCCAATGGCCGCGCTCAATGCTAGCGTCATCCACGCACGACACCAAGCGGAGCGAGGATGTGCGGGCGCGGCTCAACCTGTTGTCGGAAATCCCGGATCAGTGGCGCCGGGCGGTCTCACGATGGTCAAAACTCAACGAACCCTATCGCGACGGTTTGCCAGATCGCAACACTGAATATCTCTTGTACCAGACACTGGTCGGCGCCTGGCCCATCGAAGCGGAACGGATCCTCGCCTACATGGAGAAAGCATCCCGCGAGGCCAAGACACATACTTCCTGGAATCAGCCAAATTCTGTTTACGCGTCCGCCTTACGGGCTTTGGTCGAAGGTATTTTGCATCACCCGAGGTTCAAGGCCGATTTAGAGAGTTTCGTAGAACCCCTCATCGAACCGGGCCGGATCAACTCCTTAGCCCAAACCCTGATCAAGCTCACCGCGCCCGGCATTCCCGATTTCTATCAGGGCAGTGAATTATGGGATCTGAGCTTGGTGGACCCCGATAACCGCCGCCCGGTTGATTATTACTTGCGGCGTCGGCTGTTGTCCCAGTTGGAGTGTCTTACGCCGGAGCAGGTATGGAACCGGCCCGACAAGGGAGTGCCAAAACTGTGGTTGACCCGCCAAACTCTCAAGCTGAGACATGGTAAAAAGCTCTTTGCGCCAGAGGATATCTATCGTGCTCTCAGTTCTCGCGGGAAAAAATCCGCACATGTGGTCGCCTTTACACGGGGAGACTCCGTTATCACCATTGTGCCTCGGCTCATATTGAAGACCGGCGGAAGATGGGCTGATACGACCGTGGAGCTACCGCCGGGACAATGGCACAACGAGTTTACCGACGAGACATTTAATGGCGGCGATGTCCGGGTCACCAGTCTGCTGAAACGTTTTTCCGTTGCTCTTTTAACTCGAGAGGATCAAGGCTCATGATCTCATTCCGTATTTGGGCACCGAACGCAAACCAGGTCGAAGTAAGAATTGGGAGCGACCTTTTCGGCATGACTCCCAGTGGAAGCGGCTGGTGGTTCACTGAAATACCGCTCGCCAAAGCAGGTATCGATTATGCGTTTGTACTTGACGGCGGCGAGCCCATGCCCGATCCCCGCTCACCTTGGCAGCCGAACGGAATCCACGCACCCTCTCGCACTGTGGATCATGAAGCGTTCTCGTGGACAGACCAACGCTGGCAAGCAAAGCCACTTTCGTCCGCCATATTCTATGAACTTCATATCGGTACTTTTACTCCACAGGGAACGTTCATCGCAGCGATCGACCAGCTCGACTACTTAGTCGACCTCGGCATTACGCATATCGAATTAATGCCGGTGGCCGAGTTCTCTGGAAATCGGGGCTGGGGCTACGATGGCGTCGATCTTTACGCGCCGCATCATGCTTACGGTGAGCCGGATGATCTCAAGCGCCTGGTGGATGCCTGCCACGCTCGGGGCTTGGCTGTGATGCTGGATGTTGTCTACAACCACGTGGGGCCAGCCGGCAACTACCTCGCCCGCTTTGCTCCCTATTTCACCCAGCGCTACGCGACTCCGTGGGGCCAAGCGATTAATTTTGATGGAGCAGGTAGTGACGAAGTACGCCGATTCTTTTGCGACAATGCGCTGATGTGGCTCAAGGACTATCACTTCGACGGACTGCGCATCGACGCCGTGCACGCCATCATCGATACTTCGGCGGTGCATTTTCTCGAACAGCTGGCTTGTGAGGTTGCCGAGCTTCAGGCACAAACGGGTCGCCACCTGGCGCTCATCGCCGAGAGCGATCTCAACGACCCGCGGGTCATAAGGCCGCGGGAAATCGGCGGCTACGGCATCCACGCCCAGTGGAGCGACGATTTCCACCACGCGTTGCATTGTGTTTTAAGCGGCGAGCGCGCTGGGTACTACGTAGACTATGGCTCACTGGCTGACCTGGCCAAGGCACTTCAGCACGTCTTTGTTTACGACGGGCGCCATTCGGTTTTTCGTCAGCGTCGCCATGGAAGGCCACCCAGCGGACTTTCAGGCCACAGTTTTCTCGGCTATCTGCAAACTCACGATCAGATCGGCAACCGGGCCAAAGGGGAACGGAGCAGCCACTTGATAAGTGTTGGATGCTTAAAGATCGCTGCGGCGCTAGTTTTAACAGCGCCGTTCATACCCATGTTGTTCCAAGCCGAGGAATGGGGCGCGACCTCTCGTTTTCTCTACTTCACGAACCACGCAGATCCCGAACTTGCTCGGAACGTAACGGAGGGCCGGCGGCGGGAATTTGCCGTCTTCGGCTGGAACCCCGAGGAGATCCCTGATCCTCAGGCGATTGAGAGCTTCGAACGTTCCAAACTCAATTGGAGCGAACGTGACAAGGAACCCCATGCCGACTTGCTGGCATGGCACCAGCGGCTGATTGAGCTGCGCCGGAAAATTCCCTCTCTATCGGACGGCTGCCTCGAGGGGGTTCGTGTAAGCTTTGATGAAACTGCAAAGTGGTTCGTGGTTAAGCGCGGCCCTGTCGTGGTCGCCTGTAACCTGAATCAGGTAAAGCAGCGAGTACCGGCTGACATCGAGCCTGCAAGCCGACTTCTCTTGGCCTCCGAAGACAAAGTCCAATTATCTCAGGACGCCGTCGAACTACCCGCCGATTCGGTGGCGATCCTGAGTGCGCACTGACCCGAGAATTTTCCTAAAGTCCAAGAAAAACGGAATGGGCGGATGAGCGCGTTATCGAAAAAAATGCCAACGTCAGTTTGGTCCATCACGTCCCTGATCACTGCTTATTGAAAAAAAAATGATAGCGCATTCCAGTGTGATCGATTCCCTCATTCTGCGATGCTCCGAAAGCTCCGCCGCCCGACATGTGATCAACGAAAAGCGATAGTCCGTGATTTTTCCAGAAAGTGGCTCCTATTTCTACCTGGAGTCGTGGCAGAACTCGATAACCAAATCCACAATCGCCGTCTAATCTGCAGCCGGTCACGTTCTTTTGTAGCGGGCCGGTGTGAACCGCCGCGCTCAAACCTCCTGAAACCCAAAGTCTCTTGCTGAAATCATTGGTAAGGTTGTCCAGGAAATTGCTGGACAAACTAAGCTGCCAGGCGAGTCCGAGATAAAAAGCGCTCGTGTCCCCGACGAAGTTCGGAGTGGCGCCGGTCATAGGGGAGGGGAGAGCCGACCCAACGCCACCATCTCCACTCAGGAGGATTGAACTGCACCTCCCAATTGGGGTCAACTCCGTTTTCCCTCTGATCGCTTATTAACCCTACATCATGCAAGAGGACGCCATACGCAACCTTGCGTACCCAGGGTTTGTCTCCATTCTTAGCACCATTATTATCTGGATTATCCGCTGCGGCCGCAGCTCCCGAGAGTAGAAAAATAAAAAAACCCGCAAAGAATGATTCTCGACTTCATTTAAAACGAAAGGATAACATCAGCAAATACTTTTCTGCAAGAACTTTACTTCGGGCTGAGGCCCGCAAGAATTCACAACGGATTACTGGCGTGCGAATTAATGGCCGAATCCTCACCTCCTTCCTTGTCTCTCTCCGATTTTCGGAGCAATGGCTATGCCACGGAGGAGTGCGTTAGTTTCCTATTAATTGAATGCAAATATTCTCATGATCGCGAAGAAACGGCGAATCCATTCGCAGGACTAGGAATTTTCTCTTTCGCCGATCTTCAATTGTCCGAGATTCAGTGAGTGTGAAATATCTGTGTGGTCAAAACTGAAAATGATACCGCATCCGCAGCAACTGCTTCACTTCCTGTGGTTTGCAGCTCTGTATAGCAATTGCTAGAATACGATTAATGGAGGTAGTCTTTGCTAGCTCAGCGTTTCGGCATGGCTACACCAAACAAGACTTTTATGAGCTGTTAGCAGCGGAATATCTAAAGATTCGTAGTCAGCGCGGATTTGACGATGTCTACGAATTGCTCGGGAGAAATCTAAGCGGAGCGTATCTACATGTTGTCTATCGAGTTTTGCCGGACCATCGACTAAGAGTTTTTCATATGAACGGCATGACCGAAGCTCAAAAGAAACGTTATCGGAGGTATCGGAAATGAAAAAGACAAAACGAAAAGTTCCCCGCCTGCGAAGCGGGGCAACTGATGAAGAGATTATCCGCTGGACGAAATCCCATGACGTGTTTGATCGACTCGAAGCGGGTGTGTCTGAAGTAGTCGAGGATCACAGCGATTTAGACCAGGTTCTTCGGGAAGCGATTTTCCAGGACAATACGGCGCAGCTTAATATGCGCCTGCCGCCGGCTATGAAGGCTGTGCTAAGTAAACTTGCCCGCCAACGCACGACAGACGCAACGACTCTTGCTCGTATATGGCTCGCGGAACGGCTGGAACGGGAACTAAAAGCGGGCTGAACCGGCGCGGAAAACGGTAAAGGCAAACACTTATTGGGGAAGCACAACTACGATTAAACAAGATCGCGGTGCCTCTTAACCGCTAGCTCATCTCTACCCCCCGCGCCATGTAAGCAGCGGAAATAAGTCCAATAACACATGCTTGGCCTCAGATGCTTGAGCCAGAAAGCGCTAATCTACTCACACTTGCAACTAATCCTTTGGTGCTGTACCCCCTGCCTTGATTTCTTGGCCTTCTGGACCGAAGCGAGAATTTGCATACGTCTCCGCCCTGCTGCCTAAGAAAACATAGCCAGTGTGGCTTGGCGCTTCTTGTTGGTAATATTGACCCTTGGGGATTACGACCAATACCCCTGGGGTAATTGATTGCCTCTTCCCGTCCGGGAAATTTATAAAGCATTCTCCTTGGAGACCATAGAAGGCCTGATCTGCCGTATGTCTGTGCATCGGGCCCTTGTCGCCCGGTACACTATGGTGAATCCAGACATGATAGTTGTCGGAATTGAAAAGCAGTCTTTCATGCTTGCCAGCTCCCGCTCCTTTTAATGCCGGGTGCTCGTTAACATCAATACGCTTAGCGGGCATAAACACCTCCATTATTATTGCAGTGTTGATCCGATCGCTCACGCTCCGTCTGATCAAAAAGAGAGTCTGTTTTCACCATCAACGTTCGGCTCCGATACTCTAAAGTCAAAACTCGTGTCAACAAGCGGGGATAAAGACCTGTGCAGGATGAGCTCGCCGGTCAAAATCGGACTGCAGAAACGACGATTGTAAAGCGTCACGGCATGATCGTCAGCATGAGTCGGCGGGGAAACTGTTACGACAACGTGGTGGCGAAGAGCTTCTTCAGCTCACTGCAGAACGAGCTTGTCCATCACACCTCGTTTAAGACGCGCGATGAAGCCACGACAGCGATCTTCGAGTACATCGAGGTATTCTACAATCG
>Ga0184612_10001933_pt1 | contig 10069 bp, 10 predicted proteins | sample PLM3_60_coex_FD_133163 | JGI IMG/M metagenome (GOLD analysis project Ga0184612, IMG submission 133163) | Groundwater sediment microbial communities from an aquifer in East River, Colorado, USA - PLM3_60_coex | ecosystem: Environmental > Terrestrial > Soil > Riparian zone | place: USA: East...
AGCCGCTGCAACGCCCCGGCCCGGTGGCGGCGACCACCAGCCGCACCGGCGACGTGGTCAGCTTCACCACCGACCGGGTCGGCGAGCCGCACGTGGTCAAGGTCTCCTGGTTCCCCAACTGGCACGCCGAGGGCGCCGAGGGCCCCTGGATGCTGTCGCCCGGCCTGATGGTGGTGGTGCCCACCCAGTCGCAGGTGCGGCTGGTCTACCGCGACACCCCGGTGGACCTGGCGGGCAAGGCGCTGACGGTGGCCGGGCTCGCGGTGCTGCTGGCCCCCGTCGTGGCCCGCCTGCGCGCCCGCCGCCGGGGGGAGGCTCACTGATTTCGCGAAGCCGGTCTGGTATGGTCTTGCTTTGACCAGGCCAACGGCCGGTGAGGAGGTCCCCCCAGCTCCCCACCCCCGAACGCCCCGGCGATCGAAAGGCCACGCCGTCCCGTGATCAAGCTCGACCACGTCACCAAGTCCTACGGCACCGACGTGCTCGCCCTCGATGACGTGTCGGTGGAGGTCAACAAGGGCGAGTTCGTCTTCGTCGTCGGCCAGTCCGGCTCCGGCAAGTCGACCTTCCTGCGCCTGCTCACCAAGGAGGAGCGGCCCAGCACCGGCCGCATCTGGGTGGCGGGCAAGGAGCTCAACCGGCTCGCCTCCTGGAAGGTGCCGGCGCTGCGCCGCTCCATCGGCTGCGTGTTCCAGGACTTCAAGCTGCTGTCGAACAAGACCGTTCGCGAGAACGTCGCCTTCGCGCTGGAGGTCATCGGCGCCCGCAGGCACTCCATCGAGCGGACCGTTCCCGAGGTGCTCAAGCTGGTCGGGCTGCACGACAAGACCGACCGCTTCCCGCACGAGCTGTCCGGCGGCGAGCAGCAGCGGGTCTCCATCGCCCGCGCGTTCGTCAACCGGCCGCTGCTGATGCTCTGCGACGAGCCGACCGGGAACCTGGACCCGACCACCTCGCAGGACATCATGCGGCTGCTGGAGCGGATCAACCGGACCGGCACCACGGTGGTCATGGCCACCCACGACGAGCGCATCGTCGACCAGATGCGCCGGCGGGTCGTCGAGCTGGAGCACGGCAAGGTCGTCCGCGACCAGGAGCGGGGGGTGTACGACCTTGGCGTTTAGGATCTCCTACATCGCCGTCGAGGCCTACCGGGGGTTCCGCCGCAACCTGCTGCTGGCCGTCTCGATGGTCATCATCGTGGCCATCAGCCTGACCCTGTTCGGGATCGCGCTGCTGGCGGGCAAGCAGGTGACCCTGTTCGGCGGCTACTGGTCGGACAAGATCGAGGTCTCGGTGTTCCTGGCCCCCAAGATCTCCCCCGAGCAGCGCGAGTCGATCGGCCAGCAGCTTCGCGGCCAGTCGGTCGTCGAGCGGGTCTACTACGAGTCCAAGCAGGAGGCCTACGAGCGGTTCAAGGACCAGTTCAAGGACTCGCCGGACATGGTCCGCAACGTCAGCCCCGACGTCCTGCCGGAGAGCTACCGCGTCAAGCTCCGGGACCCGGCCCAATTCGCCCAGGTCCACGACCTGTTCTGCTCCGGCCGCTTCAACGACCGCGGCCGCGAGATCTGCAACCCGGGGATCGAGTCGGTGATCGACCAGAAGAAGCTGGTCGAGCGCCTGTTCGCCCTGCTCAACATGCTCAAGAACTCCTTCTTCGTGCTCGCCGGCGTGCTCGGGCTCGCCGCCGTGGTGCTGATCGCGGTGACGGTGCGGGTGGCCGCCTTCGCGCGGCGCAAGGAGACCCAGATCATGAAGCTGGTCGGGGCCAGCAATACCTATATCCGGCTGCCGTTCCTGGCCGAGGGCGTGGTCGCCGGGCTGCTCGGCACCCTGGTCGCCTTCGGGTTGCTACGGGCGGGCATGTTCTACCTGGACCGCGTCCGCAACCAGGTGTCGATCTTCCAGATCCTGCCGGCGGTCGGCATGCGCGAGTTCTACTCCTCCTGCATCGTGCTGCTGGCGCTCGGGGTGATCGCCTCGGCGGTGGCCAGCCTGCTCGCGCTCCGCAAGTACGTGCGGATCTGAGAACAGGCGAGCGTCATGCCCCGGCGTGAGCCCCCGGGCACGGTCGCGACCAACCGCCGTGCCCGCCACGACTACCAGATCATCGAGACCGTCGAGGCCGGCATCGTGCTGCGCGGCAGCGAGGTGAAGACCCTGCGGGAGGGCAAGGCGTCGCTGCAGGACGCCTACGCCGTCATCGAAGGCGGCGACGTGGTCCTCCACATGCAGATCCCCGCCTACTCCCACACCGGCTACGAGGGCCACGAGCCGACCCGCCCGCGGAAGCTGCTGCTGCACCGCAGGGAGATCGACCAGCTCGCCCGCAAGGTCGCCGAGCGCGGCCTCACCCTGGTGCCGCTGCGCATGCACTTCAAGGGCCACCTCGTCAAGGTCGACCTCGGCCTGGCGCGCGGCAAACGCGCCTACGACAAGCGCCAGACGGTGGCCAAGCGCGACGCCGAGCGGGAGATGGCCCGCGCCCGCAAGGCCCGCACCCGCGCGTAGCCGCCGGTCCCTCGACGTTCCCCGGGTCGTTCCCCGCCGCCCCCCGCTCGGCCATCTTGTCGAGTTCGTCCGCCTAGTGTTCGCCGGCGGGCCGCTTCGGCCACCCGGTTCCGCCATCTCGCCTGGATACCGGTGTGTGGCAGGCCGTTCTCGTCACGCCGCGGAGGTCCTTGGCCAATGGCGGACACGTCGCTCACCCCCCCGACCCCCTCACCCGCCGTCGGCCGCCGGCGGTTCCTGGCAACCGCCGCCGGCGCCACCGCCGCGCTGCTCGTCGCCGACCGGATTCCCGGCGCCTGGGCCGTCCCGCGGGCCGCCACCGACGACCCCTTCACCCTCGGCGTCGCCTCCGGCGACCCGACCCCGACCGGGGTGGTGCTGTGGACCCGCCTGGCGCCACGGCCGCTCGACCCGGACGGCGGCATGCCGGCACGGCCCGTGCCGGTCGACTGGGAGGTCTCCACCGGTCCCCGCATGATCGACGTGGTCGCACGGGGCCGGGTGGTCGCCGCACCGGCGACCGGCCACGCCGTCCACGTCGAGGTCGACGGGCTCGCGCCCGGCCGCCACTACTGGTACCGGTTCCGGGCCGGCGGCCACCTCAGCCGGCTCGGACGGACGAAGACCTGCGCCCACCCAGGGACGCCGCTGGAGCGCCTCGCGCTCGCCTTCGTGTGCTGCCAGAGCTGGGAGAGCGGCTACTACACCGCCTACCGGCACCTGGCCGAGGAGGACCTGGACGTGGTCCTGCACCTCGGCGACTACATCTACGAGTACGGCTCGCGGCCGGGCGCGGTCCGCGGCCACGTCGGCGCCGAGCCGACCGACCTGGCCGGCTACCGGGTCCGCCACGCCCTCTACAAGACCGCCCCCGACCTGCAAGCCGCCCACGCCCGCCACCCGTTCGTGACGGCCTGGGACGACCACGAGGTCGAGAACGACCACGTCGGCCGCCACCCGGTCGACGGCGGCGACCCCGACGCGTTCCTGCGGCGGCGCGCGGCGGCCTACCGGGCCTACTGGGAGCATCTGCCGCTGCGGCGTCCGCCCCGCGGAGCGGGAGTGCCGCTGTACCGGCGGCTTCGCTTCGGCGACCTGGTCGACGTCAACCTGCTCGACACCCGCCAGTACCGCGACGACCAGCCCTGCGACGCCGACGGCAGGGGCGGCGGCCAGGTCGTCACCTGCCCGGAGCGGGTCGACCCGCGCCGCACCATCCTCGGTGACCGGCAGCGGCGCTGGCTGCTGCGCGGCCTGGACCGGTCGGCGGCGCGCTGGAACGTGCTCGCCCAGCAGGTGGTCATGGCCGAGCTGGACCTGCGCCCGGGCCCGGGCCGGTCCTGGTGGAGCGATGCCTGGGACGGGTACGCGGCCGACCGGCGGCGCATCCTGCGCGCGTTGTGGGAGCGGCAGCCCGCCAACCCGATCGTGCTCAGCGGCGACATCCACTCGTTCTTCGTCAACGACCTGCGGCTCTCCAACCGCGACCCGGGCAGCCCGGTGATCGCCACCGAGTTCGTCGGCACCTCCATCAGCTCCAGCGCCGGCAAGTTCGAGTCGTTCGTGAAGCATCTTCGGGCCAACCCGCATGTGCGCTACTTCGACAACCGCCGCTGCGGCTACACCCGTTGCATGGTCATCCGCCAGCGCTGGTACGCCGACCTGCGGGTGGTCGACACCGTGGAGCGGCCCGGCGCCGGCGTCCGCACCATGGCGTCGTTCGTGGTCGAGGACGGCCGCCCGGGCGCCGAGCGGGCCTGAGCCGCCGGGACACCGCTAGAATGGGTGGCGTTGACAACCACATATGGGGGTGCCTGGGTTCGACCGTGACGGATCGATCCAGGGGAAGCGAGCCGGAGTTCGCGGGGCTTCGTACCAAACCGCGAAAACCATAAGCGCCAGAACCAACTACGCGCTCGCCGCCTAAGATCTCTTAGGCAGCCGTCCGCCGCTCTTCGCCTGCGGGAGCGGGTCGGGCGTCGACAGCAGGCTCACCCGCGGCGGGATGCCAGCGCCCGTCGCGGGAACACCTTTGCTGGCTAGGACCCGGGAGCGTCGCCACCGGACAGCCCGGGTCCGAACCTCAACCGGTGGCTGCGCTCGGAGAAGCCCTGGGACGACGTTGCGGGACGGGAGTTCGAGTCTCCCCACCTCCACCACCAGAGGCAGGTCACTGACCTGCCTCTTTGCGTTCTGCGAGCGTGGCCACCGAGGCGTCGGTACACGCTGGGTACACAGCAGCCTGCGCGTGCACCCGGTCGAGGCGGTCGGCCAGGTGGTCCAGCTCCTCCGGGAACAGGTGGCCGTAGCGGTCCAGGGTGATTGAGGCCGACTTGTGGCCCAGGTGGTGCTGCACGGCCTTGATGCTGGCGCCCTCGCGGATCAGCAGGCTCGCGCAGGTGTGGCGCAGGTCATGGACCGGAGGGCGGCGGGAAGGCCGGCGGCCAGCGCAGCGGGCTTGAAGTAGCGCTCGGCGAACTTCGGCTCCCGCAGCGGCCCGCCCTGCGGCATGGTGAACACCAGGTCGCCGGGCGCATGGGGCCGGTCGGCCAGGTAGGCGGCGAGCTGCTCACGCAGGAATCGGGGCAGCCGCACCGTGCGCCGCTCATAGGTCTTGGTCGTTCCCCACACCAGCTCGTTGGCGACCTCGGTGGCGGACTCGACCACCTCGCAGCGCCCACGGAGCAGGTCCAGGCGGCCGACCCGCAGGGCGGCCAGCTCGCCGGCCCGCAGCCCGGTGTAGGCGTCGAAGCGGACCAGCAGCGGAAACGGCGCCGCGATCGCAGCGGCGAGCTGCTCGACCTGGGCGGCGGTCAGGAAGTGCATCTCTCGGCGGACGATTCGCGGCAGCCGGACTCCCTTGGCCGGATTGCGGGCCAGCCGGTTGGCCTCCACCGCGGTCGCCAGGACCTGGGAGAGCACCTGGTGGGCGTTGCGGATGCGGGATGGCGACAGCTCGGACTGGACGAGGGCGGCCAGCCACTCGCGGACCAGCAGCGTGTGGTCCGTCGCTGAGGTGTTTTGACGCTTGTGAGGCGGTGTCGCAGACCCGGGCAGGGCATGTGCTCGTGACGAAGTCCGTAACGATCCCGGGACGGTTAGCTGCGACCATGTGAGCCGTGGGGGTAGTGACTGAGGGGCGTGGAATGGACAATGCCGGCATTGGGGCAGGGACCCTGGAGGCCACGGCGATGGCTGACAGGCCGGTCGGGGTCGGTCGGTGACCGTCGTCGGCCGACCACTCATGACCGGGGGCCGTGTGCGGGGGCGGTCTGGCAGCCGGCTGGCCTGGCTGCTGTATGTCATGGCGCTGGCGTTGGTCGCGCTGGCGGCCGGGGTGTGGCTGGTGGTCCACCGCCCGGTGTCCGGCGCGGTGGGCTATGAGTACTGGCGCGAGGGGATGGTCACCACCCTGGCGTATGCGACCGTCGGCGCGCTGATCACCACCCGCCGGCCGGAGCACCCGGTCGGCTGGCTGTTCCTTGGGGCCGGGCTGGTCGGCGCGGCCCAGCTGGCTACCGGGGAGTTCGCCGCGGCGTTCCTGGCTGCCTCCGGCCCGTCGGCTAGCGTGGCCGTGGGCGCCTGGGCGTCCTCCCTGTTCCAGCTGGTGGTCGTTGGCATGTTGGTCTGCCTGCTGCTGCTGTTTCCCACCGGCCGGCCGCCGTCCCGGCGCTGGTGGGTGCTGGTGTGGGTCGTCGCCGCTGGGGTGGTGCTCTTCTCGGTTGGCGCCGGGCTGGCGCCAGCCCGCTACCAGGACTTCCCCGGGGTCGAGAACCCGTTTGGGATCGCCGGCCTTGCCACCGTGCTCGGGTGGGTCGACGGCGTTGGGGGCGTCCTGTTCGTTGTCGGATTCCTCGGCGCCCTGGCCTCGCTGGTTGTCAGGTTCGCCCGCGCACGCGGGCTGGAGCGCCAGCAGCTCAAGTGGTTTGTGTACGCTGCCGGGCTCGGCGTTGCGGTGCTGGTGCTGCCGACCCCGATCCCCGGCTTCCTTGAGTGGACACTGGCGCCGGTCGGCCTCTCGGCCGCGGCGGCCGTGGCCGTTCTGCGCTACCGCCTGTACGACATCGACCGGCTGATCAACCGCACCCTGGTCTATGGCGTGTTGACCGCCGTGCTCGGGCTCGGCTACGCCGGCGCGGTCCTGGTACTCGGCCAGCTGTTCGGCGGGGTAACGGGCGACCCGCCGACATGGGCGATCGCCGGCGCCACCCTCGCCGTGGCCGCCCTGTTCCAGCCGGCCCGCCGCCGCATCCAGACCGCGGTTGACCGCCGCTTCAACCGACGCAAGTACAACGCCACCAAGACCATCCAGGCGTTCTCCACCCGCCTGCGCGAGCAGATCGACCTGGACACCCTCTCCACCGAGCTGCTGGCGGTCGTTGACCAGACCGTGGAGCCGACCCAAGTCTCGCTCTGGCTTCGACCCTCCGCATACGGCTCCTCGGGCACACCCCGCAGTCAGGCGCGGCCAGCTCCGTGGGTCTACTGACCGTGTAGTCCGCACCTCCAGCCTCCACCAACCAGGCTGTTCAAGTGTCAAAACACCTCAGCGACGGACCACTAGCTGCCCTATTCTCGAACCATCCAGTTTCGATTGGCCTTGTCACCCCATCCCCGACCCTTGGATGGGAAGCGTCCAGGTGGCTCTGGACCGTCGTACTCCCACCGGTCTGGCGGAGGCCCGGCGGCGCCGATGGCGAAGCACCAGCCCGTGACGGTGCGGCGCCAGGCATACCAGGCTCGCCCTTTCTTAGCGACCTTCATGATTATGGGTGGATCTGGCGGCAAGCCAAAGGGCTTGAAGAAGTCTGAGCCCAGGGCTTCCAAGAGATCGGCTCGATAACGCTTACCTCCGCGGTCCTCGTTGTGGTACCAGCCCTCCATGCAATCGGCGAGCCATTGGAGTGCTTTCATCGTCTGCTCGAACTCACGACGATCGAGCCGTCGGCCTTCGGCGTCAGTCTCGTCTGAGCCGGCGTAGCGTCGGAGCCGCTCTGCTCCTCAGCGACTTCACGCTCCTTCTCGCGTCGTGATTTCTGAAAGTCGGCAACTACTCGGCGAGCTGCCCAGAAGTTGGTAGCAGATACGATTCGCTCCAACCAAGGCCAGCCGCCAAACGCATAGCTGTCGCGAGTCTTGATATGCAGTCTCGTGACCAAGGCTAGCTTGGCGCGTAGCCGTGCTCGACGGTTCTTGGTGTGAGCGTCGATCGCGTTGAAGGCCGATTGATAGTTGGCATAGAGGCTTAAGAGATAGATGTATGGAAGGAGGCCAATAGTCAGCCAGATAGGTAGAGCGGCTTGTAGCGCTATGGCAGGCTTATCGAGTTGACTCCAACCAAGGAAGAGCTGCCGAACAGAGAAGATGAATAACGAGAGACCGATTACCACAAGGAGGCCGTTTAGTGGTCTTCTCAGGATTCGAAGGCGGTCGTCGCTTTCGGCCATAGCGGCGAGGAGCGCCAGTAGCACTAAGAACGGTTGCAAGAGCAACTCAGCTATTAGGTTCAGGACGAACAGGTTTGTAAAGAACTCAAGGAAAACTGTGATGCTGAATGCGGCCAATACCCGTCGCCTGAAGAAGCGCGGTTGCTCCGACGCTTGATCGAATCTGAAGAACAAGGCCAAGGCCGAAATAACGAACCAGATGATCGTGTCTTTCGTGAACTCCCTCCGCCAGAGCCAAGCTTTGTAGCCAGGCCAAACCTCAAGAACGACATAGCCAGTCATGCCGAACAGGGGGATCAGGATCTGAGGTTTTATCAGTGTGCGGAGGAGTTCAACGATATTAGATCGGATCTCCCTTCGTACCATAAGAATGGAAAGGATCCCAACACCCCAGATCAGAATCGCCCACTCGCGATTGTTTAGCATTAGGTGAGTGTCCTGCCGGTCCGCGCTGCGCCAACGAGCTTCGTGTGGAGAAGGATATCGTCGTCATGTAACAGCATCCCTGCATCGCTTCGACGTTGATCTGAGAAGCCTCGCCCTCGGCAAGGCGTGGTCAACGAAGCCGCGTGCAACGTTTGGGTGACCAAGGACCAGCATCGGCCTTGCCGTGCCCGGCCGGCCGATCCGGTCCCTGGTCGCGGAGGACCGGAGCGCCGAAAGCGTCCGCAACCGGACGGGACCGGAACCCCGGGCCTGCTCACGCCTTGCTCACGAGACCGTCCGACACCGACAGGAACAGCGCGGAACAGCCACCCGTGAGGGAGAGGCGAAGAGTCAGGTAGCCAGGCCTGTACGGAACCAGATGAACACCTCGGAACGGGGCTCCAACGACTCATAAGCCAGAGGCGCCTGGGGCACGCCGGATTGGCTATGCATCGGTGGCCGGAGTCTGCCGACGGTCGACGTAGCCGCCCCGGCGTCGGCCATACGCCTCAGGCCGGAGCTGCCGCTCAAGCTGCATCAGGCTCCAGATCCTGGTGCCGTCGGCGCGGACGTAGGGCTCGACCGCGGCGGCCAGCTCGCGGACACTGGCCAGGTCGACGCCGAGCAGCTCCGCGCACCGCTCCAGCGGCGCCGCGATCGGCCGGCCCAGGTCCGGGTCGTGCCAGGTCCCCACCGCCGTAGGTTACCGAACAGACGTTCGAGAATCGAGTTAAGGGGGAGGCTGCTGCCCGCCATCATGAGGGACCAGGTTCAGGCTAACCGGCCGACGTGCCATCTGTGTGCCATACGGGGCGGGCTCTGACGGCTCTTGGCGGTCACTCACGGTCACTCGGGTCACGTTGACCTGCGCTCACTCCTCTATAGGAGAGGGACCACACGAATGGTAAGGATGGGGTCGCGGCAGCTCGCCCTTGCCAAGCCCCGCCGACCGATCCGGCTCCCGGTCGCGGCGGAGTTCCGGCGGGCCGCTCTGGGCCCGATAACTGCGGGATCGAGCCCCGGTCAACGACCATTAGGACCGCCAGCGGCGACGTGGCAGGATCGCGGGTGCCAACCATCTGAGCAGGGGAGAGGCAAGGATGCGGGTCAAGCGCATCGGTTGGGCGGGCACGAGGACAGGCGAGTACAGCGCGATGGTGGCATTCCTCCCCGGGGTCCTCGGGCTGACCACGAGCCAGGAAGGGTCCGACTTTGCCGCCTTCCGGCTCCCGGAGGGGGGCACGTTCGAGGTGTTCGGCCCACGCGACCAGGACCACGCGCACTTCTCCACCGGTCCCGTCGTCGGCTTCGTCGTCGACGATCTCACCGCCGCGGTCCGGGAGCTGGAGGCAGCCGGGGTGGAGCTCCTCGGCGGGCAGATGGATGAGCGCGGCGGCGGGTGGCGCCATTTTCGCGCGCCGGACGGAAACGTCTACGAGCTCACCAGCGGGTAGAGCGGCGGTCTTGTCACCGGGTCGGATATTGACGCTCGGGCCCTGAGATGCCGCCCCGCACTGGCCTCAGCCGGCGGTAGGAGCAGCGCGAATGATCGCGCTCCGATGGTTTGCGGTATCACGGCGGGGTAGCCGTCCAGCACCAATGGGGACATAGTGTTTGCGAGCTTTGGCGCGTCGCCGGGTCGCCCGCGGATAGCGCCGTCGCGGTCCAGGTCGTCGCCCACC